>Ga0187810_10000237_pt1 | contig 23686 bp, 26 predicted proteins | sample NC_wetland_sal_i_9_FD_132963 | JGI IMG/M metagenome (GOLD analysis project Ga0187810, IMG submission 132963) | Wetland sediment microbial communities from Neuse River Estuary, North Carolina, USA - ASW_5 | ecosystem: Environmental > Aquatic > Freshwater > Wetlands > Sediment | place: USA: North...
CCGATGAACACCCAGTTGAAATTGGCTTCGCGCATCAGCGCCATCAGTTCCTCGTCCTGGGAGAGGTTGATGGAGACCTCGGTGCCGAAGGAGAAGGGCCGGCCGTTGGCCTGCTGGTAAGCGGCGATGAAGGAGAACAGCTTCTTGGCCTCCTTCTTGTTGCCGATCATGTTGTCGTCGACGAAGAAGATGCTGCTGGCGCCCAGCCCTTTCAGCGCGTCCATCTCGCGGCCGATCTGCTCGGGGGATTTCATCCGCGGCTTGCGCCCGAACATCACGATGATGTCGCAGAATTCGCAGGTGAAGGGGCAGCCGCGCGAATATTGCAGCGTGGCGTTGGCGTAATAGCGCAGCTTCAACAGATCGAAGCGCGGCGTGGGGCTGTCGGCCAGTTCCACCGTGCCGGTCTCGCGGTAAAGCGGCTTGGGGGCACCTTTCGCGAAGTCGGCGCAGAACTGCGGCCAGATGTATTCCGCCTCGCCCGACACCACCGTGTCGGCCAGGCCCTCATAATTCTCCGGGCACAGCGAAGCGGCCGCCCCGCCCACCACCACGTGATAGCCGCGGGCGCGGTACTGTTCGATCAGTTCCTTCTGGCGCGGGCCCTGCACGGCCATGCCGCCGATGCCGACGATGTCGGCTTCGGGATTGGGCGGAAGCGGCTCGATGTTCTCGTCATAGATCTCGATCTGCCAGTCCTTGGGCGTCAGCGCCGCCAGCGTGGCCAGCCCCAGCGGCGGGTTGAGGGCGCGCTTGCCCGGCAGGATGGCCTGCACCGCCCATTTGAAGCTCCAGAAACTCTCGGGCACTTTCGGATTGATCAGAACCAGACGCATCACGTTCCCTTTCGGAAGATTTGTGGGCGAATCCGAAAATTCGCCTATTCCGCGGACCGGACGTTCGGCGAATTTCGGATTCAAAGCCGCACGTGAAGCACCGAAGTCCCGCGCGCAGTCCCCTGTCAAGCACAACCGGACGAAGCTTTTACGAAGAACGCCGCTGCGAACGCCGTTCGCGGCTTGACGCAGCGCTTTTTGCCTATTATTTAACCGTACGGTTAAATAAGACTTTGTCGCGATGCCAAGCGATCCCCTCAGCACCGTCTTTGCCGCCCTGGCCGATCCCACGCGGCGCGCCATCCTGGCGCGCCTTGCCCGCAACGAAGAAACCGTGGCGGCCCTGGCCGCCCCGTTCGACATTTCCCTGCCCGCCGTCTCCAAGCACCTGAAGGTGCTGGAGCGCGCCGGCCTGATCCGCCGCCGCCGCCGCGCGCAATGGCGCCTCTGCCGGCTGGAGCCCTTGGCGCTGAAGGGCGCGGACGGCTGGCTCGGGGAATACCGGGCCTTGTGGCTGCGCCGGAAACAAAGCGCGCTTCCCCGCGATTGACGCCGGGCAAAATAGTTGATATCAACCTTTATCCCGTCCGGCGAGGCCCCCATGGCACTGACGCTCCATTACCACCCGTTGTCATCCTATTGTCAGAAAGTGCTGGTCGCGCTTTACGAGAACGATACGCCCTTCACGCCGCATCTGGTCGATCTGCGCAACGAGGCGGAGCGGGCCGAACTGGTCAAGCTGTGGCCCATCGGCAAGTTCCCGGTTCTTTCCGACGGCGACCGGCTTGTGCCGGAGTCCTCCATCATCATCGAATATCTCGACCGGCATCATCCCGGGAAGACCCGTTTCATCCCCGCCGATCCCGAACTGGCGCGCCAGATGCGCCTGCGCGACCGTTTCTTCGATCTCTACGTCAATGATCCCATGGCCAAGATCGTCGGTGACCGGCTGCGGCCCGAGGGCAGCCGCGACGGCTTCGGCGTGGAACGGGCGCGGGCGCAGCTTGCCACTTCCCTCGGCATGATCGAAGAGGCGATGGCAGCGAAGAAATGGGCGATGGGCGAGGATTTCACCATGGCCGATTGCGCCGCGGCGCCCGCGCTGTTCTATACCGCGATGGTAGCGCCGTTCGCCGAACCCTATCCCAACGCCAAAGCTTACCTCGAACGGCTGATGCAACGTCCGTCCTTCGCCCGCGTGTTGCGTGAAGCCGAGCCTTATCTCGAACTGATGCCGAAGGGATGAGCGGCAAGGGCGTTGAGGTCCCGGCGCAAGGCCCCGCCTTTGTGCGGCAGAAGGGCGTCGAGCTCGGCGTGGCTCTTTTTCCACAGCGGCACCGCCGCAGCGAGCAGGGCGCGGCCTTCCGCGGTCAGCGCCGGGCGGCGGCTTCTGCGGTCTTGCTTGTCCACGGCAACGGTGACGAGCCCGCGCCGCTCAAGCGGCTTCAGCGCCGCGGTCAGGGTGGTGCGGTCCATGGCCAGAAGCTCGGCCACCTCGCCCATCGCGGGCGGGGCGGGGCGGTTGAGCGACATCATCAGCGAGAACTGGCCGTGCGTCAGCCCCGCCGGCCGCAAGACCTCGTCGAAACGCCGCGCCAGGGCGCGCGCCGCCCGCTGCACATGCAGACAGAGGCAGGTGTCGCGCACCAAAAGCGTCGTTTCGTAAGGAACCGTTTTTGTCTTTGACATGACGGGACATATATTGATATCAACCTAAAACACAAGCTGCCCGGCTGCGGCATAAGCGCCGGCTTCAGCGCCGAAGGAGCCAGTCATGTACGCCAACGCTTATATCTTTTTTGAAGGCAATTGCGCCGAAGCCCTCAAGTTCTACGAAAAGACGCTGGGCGCGCATGTCGAGATGTCGATGACCTATGGCGAGACCCCGGCCGCCGCCCATGTGCCGCCCGTCCTGCACGACAAGGTCATCCATGCCCGCCTGATGCTGGGCAACACCGCGATTCTCGCCTCCGACTGTCCGCCCGATAAATCGGCCGGCAAGCCGGGCGGTTATTCCCTGACACTCAGTGTCGACAGTCCCGAAACGGCCGAGAAGGTCTTCGCCGCGCTCACCGACGGCGGCCGCGTCACCATGGCCATGAACAAGACCTTCTTCGCCGAGAAGTTCGGCCAGGGGGGTGACCGCTTCGGCATTCCCTGGATGGTGATCTGCGACAAGGCGCTGTGACCATGGCGCGCATCACGCCCTTTTTGTGGTTCGACCGTCAAGCGGAGGAGGCCGCCGACTTCTACGTCTCGGTCTTCCCCAATTCGCGGATCAAGGCCGTCACGCGTTATGGCGAAGCGGGACCGGGCCCTGCGGGCACGGTAATGACGGTGGAGTTCGAGCTTGACGGCCAGCTCTTCCTCGCCCTCAACGGCGGACCGGTCTACCGCTTCAACCAGGCGATTTCCTTCGTGGTGAGCTGCCGGGACCAGGGCGAGATCGACGCCTTTTGGGACAGGTTGACGGAGGGCGGCAAAGAGATCCAGTGCGGCTGGCTCACCGACAAGTTCGGCGTCACCTGGCAGGTGGTACCGGAGGGCATCGCCGAACTTTTCGGCGGCAGGGACCCCAAGAAGTCGGCGGCGGCCGTGCGGGCGATGCTCCCCATGAAGAAGCTCGACGTCGCCACGCTGCAAAAGGCCTATGACGAGGCGTGAAGCGTCTTCGCGGCCGTCGGGTCTGAAATTATTCCCGCGGAACCAATTCACCTGCGACCCGTCCCGGAAGATTTTCCGCCGCCGCGATAAGGCGCATACGGATCATCGCCTTGAAATCCAAGGCAAAACAGCGGGGATAAGCCCTCGCGAAAAAATTTTCGCCGTCCCCTCTTGAACCGGCACGGTCGAATCCCCAATTCCATTACATCCCCGCAAAAGTGATCCGATGCCCGCCACGCCCGGCAACACCGCCCTGCGCCCGCTCGCGGAAATGCGCGCGCGCCCCCCCGAAACCATCGACGAAACCTGGAGAGACGATGTCGTGAACAGACTCCTCCTGGAGCTGAAGCGTCAGCTCTTCCAACTGGAAAACGCCCAGCCCGCGCCCGGCTCCGACGAAGCGGATATCCGCGCCGTCAATGTCCGCACGCTGGCCAACATCGAGCGCACGCTCGAACGCCTCTTGCGGCTGGAAGAACAACGCGCCCTCAAGCGCGAAACCAAGGTGGCGAAAGACGATGACGAAGCGCTCGCGGAACTGGAACGCCGCATCGATCAGCTGGCTGCCGCCCGCGGAACGCCGCCGGATCCTGCAAAGCCTGACGCCGGATGAACGCGCCCTGGCGCTGCGTTCCTGGCCTTTCTGGGCGCGGGACGACCAGCTTGCGCCCTCCGGCAAATGGCGCATCTGGCTGTTCCTGGGCGGGCGCGGCGCCGGCAAGACCCGTTCCGGCGCCGAATGGATCGCCGACGGGGTGCGCCACGGCAAGATGCGCCGCATCGGCCTTGTCGGCACCAGTTTCCACGATGCCCGCAGCGTCATGATCGAAGGCGAATCCGGCTTGCTTTCCGTCTGCCCCTCGGCCGATTTCGAGCCGTCCAACCGCCGCGTCTTGTGGGCCAACGGCGCCCTGGCCGACGTCATCACCGCCGATGCGCCCGATTACGTCCGCGGCCACCAGTTCGACGCGGTCTGGGCCGACGAATTCTGCAAATGGCCCGCGCCGCAGGAGGCGCTCGACATGGTCTTGATGGCGCTGCGCCTGGGGCGCGATCCGCGCATGACGGTGACCACCACGCCGCGCGCCATCCCGGCGCTGAAGGCCTTGCTCGCCATGCCCGATGTGGCGGTGACGCGTTCCTCCACGGCCGACAATGCCGGCAATCTGGCGCCGACGTTTCTCGCCGGGCTCGAATTGCGCTTCGCCGGCACCCGCCTTGGCCGCCAGGAACTGGAAGCCGAGCTGATCGAAGACAACGACGCCGCCCTGTGGCGCCGCGCCTGGATCGAAAAGACCCGGCTGCGCCAGGCGCCCGAACTGATCCGCCTGGTGGTGGCGGTCGATCCGCCCGCTTCGCTGGCGGGCGACGAATGCGGCATCGTCATCGCGGGCCTTGGCGAAGACGGCGCGGCCTATGTGCTGGGCGACTGTTCCGCCGCCGGCCTCACCGCGGCGGGCTGGGCGGGCCGCGTCGCCGAGGCTTACGAGCATTTCCAGGCCGACGCCGTGGTGGCGGAAGCCAACCAGGGCGGCGACATGGTGAAACAGGTGCTGCTCGACGCCCTGCCCAATGCGGCGGTGAAGCTGGTGCACGCCACGCGCGACAAGCGCACCCGCGCCACCCCTGCCGCCGCGCTCTACGAACAGGGCCGGGTGCATCACCTCGGCACCTTCCCGGAACTGGAAGACCAGATGTGCAGCTACGACGGCACGGGGCACAGCCCCGACCGCATGGACGCCCTGGTCTGGGCTCTCACCTATCTCTTCCCGGCGAAACGGCTCAAACCGCAGGTGCGCGGGATTTAGAGCGCAATCCCGAAAAGTGCGGTCGATAGGTCGTGAGCAACAGCGAACGACGCGTATTCGACGGTTTTCGCCGGATTGCGCGACAAACAAAGGAATCTAGAGCACGTTTCCGACTCGAAGAAGAGGGAACGTGCTCTAGCGTTTGTCAGAGTTCGCACACCCAGCGGAAGGTGGCGGTAACCGGCAGGCCGGGTTTGTCGACGATACGGGCGTCGAACTGGCCGAAGCTGTCGCCGCAGATGCCCGAGAAGCGGACCTCGAAATCGTCCAGATTGGCGATTTCCCGGAATCCGGGCGGGCGCGCGTGACGTTTCATCGCCAGCGTGCCTTTGAAACGGCTGCCGTCGCGCCGGATATATCCGGTGACGTGATGGGTCTGGTCGCAACCGGTCAGCCGCCCGTCGCACATGGTTCCGATGATGAACCCCGTCAGGCCCTGCGAAGCGAGATGCACTTGGTAGACGCCGTCGCGCATCAGGCCTCGCACAGAAAGGCATATTCGAAGGAAATCGCGAAGCCGGGGACTTCGTCGATGCTGCCGGACAATTGGGCGCATTCGCCGCCCGCCGCGCCTTCCAGCTTGAGATGGAAGACATCGAGATCGGGCAGATGCGACGGCACAAGGTCGTGGTACAACCGCTTGCAGAGGACCTCGGCCGTCACACGCCCGGCCCGTTCGCTGTAGCGCCCGTTGAAGGCAAACAGCGGGTCCACGGCGAACAGGTCGCCGTTCTTGAAGACGATGGCGCCCGACGAGGCGCCGCCGGGTCCTTTCATCCAAACCCGATAGATGCCGTTGCGCATGGCCGGTCCCGTGTGCGGCTGGCGGGACGTTGCCACCGCCGCGTTAAAAAGCCGTTGCCTGCCCGTCGAAAACAAGCGTTCGCGAACCAGAAGGCCCGTCATGATGAAATTTTCCTTCCGCCGCGCCCCCGAACGGAAATCCGCCCCCTTGATCGCGCTGTCGCTGATGGGGCCGCCGCGCTGGAGCAGCCGCGATTACCCCGCCTTCGCCCGCGAAGGGGTGATGAAGAACGCCATCGCCTACCGCTGCGTGCGCATGATCGCCGAAGGCGCCGCCGCGGTGCCCTGGCTGCTTTATGACGGTAAACACGAGGTTGAATCCCATCCCCTGCTCAAGCTGCTTGCTGCGCCCAACCCGCAGGAGGAGGGCACCGCCCTGTTCGAGCGCTGGTATGCCTTCCTGCAATGCGCCGGCAATTCCTACCTGGAGGCGGTGAGCGCGGGCGGCGCGCTGCGCGAGCTGTACGTGCTGCGCCCCGACCGCATGAGCGTCGTGCCCGATGCGCGCGGCTGGCCCGTGGCCTATGACTACAAGATCGACGGGCGCACCACCCGCCTCGCCCGCGACGCCTCCGGCTTCATGCCGGTGCTGCATTTCTCGCTGTTCCATCCGCTCGACGATCATTACGGGTTGTCGCCCATCGCCGCCGCCGGCAATGCGGTGGACATCCACAATGCGGGCTCGGCCTGGACCAAATCGCTGCTCGACAATTCGGCGCGGCCCTCCGGCGCCCTGGTCTACAAGGGCCCCGACGGCAGCGGCCTCACCGACGAACAGTTCGCCCGCCTCAAGCGCGAGCTGGAGGAATCCTATTCCGGCGCCGCCAATGCCGGCCGTCCCATGGTCTTGGAAGGCGGGCTCGACTGGCGCAGCATGAGCTACACCCCCAGCGAACTCGATTTCTCGAACACCCGCGACGTGGCGGCGCGCGAGATCGCGCTGGCCTTCGGCGTGCCGCCCATGCTGCTCGGCCTTCCCGGCGACAACACCTATGCCAATTACCGCGAGGCCAATCTGGTGTTCTGGCGCCAGACGGTGCTGCCGCTGGTGGCGCGCACGGCGCGGGCCCTGAGCAACTGGCTGGGCCCCCGCTTCGGCGGGAACCTGCGCCTCGGCTACGACAGCGACGCGGTGGACGCCCTGGCGCTGGAGCGCGAAGCGGTGTGGGACCGCCTCACCAACGCCAACTTCCTCACCACCAACGAGCGGCGCGCCGCCGCCGGATATTCCCCCATCGATGGCGGAGACACGCTGCCGTGACCCTGACCGAAATGGTCCAGCCCGTGCTGGACAGGAAGCTCCCGGCCGCCCTGGTGGCGGCTTTTTTGTTGCAGACCGCGGGCGCCTTGTTCTGGGCGGGTTCGGCGGCCGAACGCATCGCCACGCTGGAGCGCACGCTCACCGCCGACCAGGGAGCCATCGCCCGCGTCGCGGTGCTGGAAGAACAGATCGCCGCCATCCGCCAGTCCCTCGACCGCATCGAGAACAAACTCGACCGGCGCGACAGGCGCTCTTAACCCCAAATTGTCATGGCCCGCAAATGCGGGCCATCCAGTTGGGGACAGGACAGCTCTCGAATACCGGGATCAATTTCACCTGGATCACCCGCATTTGCGGGTGATGACACGCAAGAAAATCAAATATGACCCTCATCCGCTACACGCGGCGCCCGCTCAAGCGCCTCGCCGCCCCCGCGCGCCTTGCCGGTCTCAACGGCGACGAATTCGAAGGCTACGCCTCGCTTTTCAACGTGCCCGACGGGGCGGGCGATGTGGTGGCGCCCGGCGCCTTCCGCGCCAGCCTGCGCCGCCGCCCGCCCGAACGCGTGCGCATGCTCTACCAGCATTCGGCCCTGGAGCCGCTCGGCGTCTGGCAGGAGATCCGCGAAGACACCCGTGGGCTTTACGTGCGCGGCCGCCTGGTGCTCGACGTGCGGCGCGCCCGCGAAGTGCTGTCGCTGATCCGCGAAGGAGCCCTCAACGGGCTTTCCATCGGCTTCCGCACCGTGCGCGCCGTGCGCAACGCACAGAGCCGCCTGCGCACCCTCACCGAAATCGAGCTTTGGGAAATCTCGGTCGTGACCTTCCCGCTGCTCGCCGGTTCCTCGGTCACGGCCATCGGCGGGGCGGCCGGGAACCTCCGCGCCGCCGCCAAGAAGATTGCCCCCTGACAGGAGACTTCGCCCCATGGAACTCGAAACCAAAGCCGCATCGCCGGAGATCAAGGACGCCTTCGACGAATTCCTTTCCGCCTTCGAGGCGTTCAAATCCGCCAATGACGAACGCCTGACGCAGCTCGAACGCCGCTCGGCCGATGTCGTCAGCGAGGAGAAGGTGGAGCGCATCAACCGCGCCCTCGACGAGCAGAAGCGCGCCCTCGACGAGCTGACGCTGGCCGCTTCCCGTCCCGTCCTCGCCGCAGAGAAAAAAGCCGCGCCCCAGGCGCGCGAGGCAAAGTGCGCCTTCGAGCGCTACGTCCGCGCCGGCGATGCCTCCGGCCTGTTGGAGCTGAAGGCGATGAGCGTGGGCTCCAACCCGGACGGCGGCTACACCGTGCCGCTCGAGATCGAGCAGACCATCGACCGCGTGCTGGCCAAGGTTTCGCCCATGCGCGCCATCGCCGCGGTGCGCCAGATCGGCTCCAACACCTATCGCAAGCCCATCACCACCGCAGGCACCGCCGCGGGCTGGCTGGCAAGCGAAACCGCCACGCCGGTCGAAAGCAACACGCCGACGCTGGCGGCCATCGACTTCCCCACCATGGAACTCTACGCCATGCCGGCCGCCACCCAGACCCTGCTCGACGATTCCCAGGTCGATCTCGAAGCCTGGCTGGCCGAAGAGGTGCAGACCGTCTTCGCCGAGCAGGAAGGCGCGGCCTTCGTTTCCGGCAACGGCACCTCGGCGCCCAAGGGCTTCCTCAGCGAGGCCAAGGCGGCCGACGCTTCCTGGAGCTGGGGCAGTCTCGGCTATATCGCCTCCGGGGCCGACGGCGCCTTCGCCGCCACCGATCCCGCCGATGCCTTGATCGCGCTGGCCTATGCCCCCAAGCAGGGCTATCGCGCGGCCGGCACCTGGGTGATGAACCGCAAGACCGAAAGCGTCATCCGCAAGTTCAAGGACGCCCAGCACAACTACATCTGGCAGCCGGGCACGGCGGCGGGCCAGCCCGCCACGCTGTTCGGCTATCCGGTGGCCGAGGCCGAGGACATGCCCGACATCGCCTCGGGTTCCTATTCGGTGGCCTTCGGCGATTTCAACCGCGGCTATCTGATCGTCGATCGCGTCGGCGTGCGGGTGCTGCGCGATCCCTATTCGGCCAAGCCCTACGTGCTGTTCTACACCACCAAGCGCGTGGGCGGCGGGGTGCAGAATTTCGAGGCCATCAAGCTGCTGAAGTTCGCGGCGAGCTGATTTGCTTTCTGCTCCCCCCTTGAGGGGGAGCCGAAAAGGTCGCGCAGCGGCTTTTTCGGTGGGGGGTATGCCGTGACCTCTGCCGCGACATACCCCTCCCCGAACGATCCCGCTTTGCTCAATCGTTCGATTTCGGCCTGCGAAAGCTCCACTGGGGCTTTCGCATGGGCCTCAACCCTCAAGGGGAGGGTGGAAGGAAAGAAATGTCCCTCTCTCTCGTCACGCCCCCCGCCGCCGAGCCGGTGAGCCTGGCCGACGCCAAGGCGCATCTGAAGATCGACACCGCAGACGAAGACACGCTCGTCACGACCTTGATCACGGCGGCGCGGGCGCGGACCGAATGGTACACCGGCCGCGCCCTTCTCACCCAGAGCTGGGTGTTGAAGCTCGACGCCTTCCCGGCCGGCGGCATCGTGGAGATTCCGCTGCCGCCGCTTGTCGGCGTGAGCGAGATCGCCTTCAACACGCCGGACGATCTGCGCACGGTGCAGCCCGCTTCCTCCTATCGCGTCGATGCGGCCTCGGAACCGGCGCGCGTCGTCTTCGCGCAGCAGCCCTTGCTTTTGCGCGCCACCGACGCGCTGGAGATCGCTTTCTCGGCCGGTTACGGCGATGCCCCGTCCGTCCCCGCCGCCATCCGCCAGGCGATCCTGGTCGTCGTCGCCGACCTCTACAGCCACCGCGGCGACGACAACGCCATCTGCGGCCCGCAAGCCCGGGCACTGCTCGCCCCTTACAAGGTCTTCAAGCTGTGATCGAAAAACTCGACCAGCGCGCCACGCTGCAAGCCATGACGCTGACGCCAGACGGCGGCGGCGGTTATGTGGAAGGCTGGCAAAGCTTCGCCACGGTGTGGGTGCATCTCGCCCCCACGGGCGCGCGCGACGCGCTCGGCCCGGACATGCTCGAATCCCGCGCCCGCCACAGCGTGACGCTGCGCCGCCGCAGCGATCTGGCCGCCGGCCAGCGTGTCGTCGCCGGCACGCGCGTTTTCAAGGTGCATGCCGTGCTCGACCAGGGCCCGCGCGCCACGCTGGTCACGCTGCTGTGCGAGGAATTGCCATGACGAGCGCCAGCTGGGCCTTGCAGCAGGCCGTGTTCGCGGCGCTGTCGGCGGATAGCGGCGTGCAGGAGGTGGCGGGAGAGCGCATCTTCGATGCGGTGCCGCGCGGCGCCGCCTTCCCCTACATCGTGGTGGGCGAGGCCACGGAGAAGCAAACCGGCGCCACCGGCGGCGAGCTCAGCGAACACGCGCTTGCGATCCATATCTGGTCGCGCGGCGGCGGCCATCGCGAGATCAAACAGGCGGCCGAGGCCGTGTGCGAGGCGCTCGACGGCGCCGCGCTCGCCCCCGGCGGCCACAGCCTGATCGGCCTCTGTTTCCTCTCCGCCGATTACAGCCGCGAAAGCGACGGCGAAACCTACCGCGCCGTGCTGCGCTTCCGCGCCGTGACCGAACCGAGCGGATAGTTTTCTGCCCCCGCGAAGCGGACGAAGGGGGCCTCTCATTCAAGGAGAACTTCCATGACCGCCCAACGCGGCAAAGACCTTCTCGTCAAGATCGGCGACGGCGCCGTGCCGGAAGCCTTCACCACGGTTGCCGGCTTGCGCGCCACCACGCTCGCCTTCAACGCCACCGCCGTCGACATCACCAGCGCCGATTCCGCCGACATGTGGCGCGAGCTGCTGAATGCCGGCGTCAAATCCGCCGCCATCTCCGGCTCCGGCGTCTTCAAGGATGCGGCTTCCGACGCGGCGCTGCGCACGGCCTTCTTCAACCAGAGCCTCTGCAACTGGCAGATCGTCATCCCCAGTTTCGGCACGGTGACGGGGCCGTTCAAAGTCAACGCCCTGCAATACGAGGGTCCTTACGACGGCGAAGTGAAGATCTCGCTGTCCTTGGCCTCCGCCGGCGCCCTCGGCTTCACCTCCCTGTAGCTTCGGAGTCCTCCATGCCCAACGCCGTCCGCGGCGAAGCCGGCCTTGCGGCCGGCGGCCGCTCCTATCGCCTCTTGCTCACCCTCGGCGCCCTGGCCGAGATCGAAGACGGCCTCGGCCTATCCGATCTGGCGCAGATCGGCGCAAGGCTGAAGCATCTCAAGGCCGGCGATCTTGCCGTGGTGGCGGCGGCGCTGCTGCGCGGCGGCGGCCACGAGATGACGCCGGCCGAGGTGCTGCGCCTCTCCTGCGATCTCGGCACGCTGGTGGAAGCGGTGGGCCAGGCCTTCCTGCGGGCCGGGCTCAAAGAGCCGGAAGGCGAGGGCGCCCCTTTTGCTGGGATGCCTGGCTCGCCTTCGGGCTAGGCGTCTTGCGCCTCTCGCCGCGGAGCTTCTGGTCGCTCTCGTTCGCCGAGTGGCGCGCCTTGACCCTTCCCCGCCGCCCCGCGCTCGCCCGCGGCGAACTCGACGCCCTGATGCAACGCTATCCGGACAGCCTCCATGCCCGATGACACAAAGAACAGCCAGCTCGATGCCGCCGCCAAGGCGCTCGCGGATTTCGCCGGCGGCCCCGTGAGCCAGGCCGCCAAGACCATCGACGACGTCATCTCGAGCACCTTCGACGCCATGGAGCGCAGCATCGCGCGCGCCGTGGTCTCGGGCAAAACCTCGATGGACGATCTGGTGAACTCGATCCTGCGCGGCATGGACCTCATCGCGGCGCGCGACTACATGGTGCAGCCGGCCGAGGACATTCTTTCCCAGGTGGTGTCGGCGATCCTGCCGCTGGGCGGGGCGCGCGCCGCGGGCGGTCCGGTGGAGGCGGGCAGCGCCTATCTGGTCGGCGAGAACGGCCCCGAGATGTTCGTGCCCTCCGCCGCCGGCAGCATCGTGCCCAATGCGCGCCCTTCCATCGTCCTCAACGTCCAGGCGCGCGACGCGCAAAGCTTCCTCAAATCCGAAACCCAGCTCGCCGCCATGATGGCACGCGCCTTGGCCCGCGGGCAGAGGAACATGTGACATGGCCTTTCACGAAGTCCGCTTCCCCACCTCCATCGCCTTCCATTCCTCGGGCGGGCCGGAGCGCAAGACCGAAGTGGTGACGCTCGGTTCCGGCTACGAGGAGCGCAACGGCGTCTGGTCCGCCTCGCGACGGCGTTACGACGTGGGCTACGGGGTGCGCAGCCTCGACGACATCCACACGGTGCTGGCCTTTTTCGAGGCGCGGGGCGGCCGCCTTTACGGCTTCCGCTTCAAGGATTTTTCCGACTTCAAATCCTGCACGCCCGGCGCCGCGGTGACGCCGCTCGACCAGGCCGTCGCCACGGGCGACGGCAACACGAAAAGCTTCGCGCTGACGAAGACCTACAGCTCCGGCCCCGCGAGCTTCACCCGCCCCATCGCCAAACCGGTCGCCGGCACGGTGCGCCTGGCGCTGGCGGGCGCCGAACAGAGCGGCTTTACCGTCGATACCGCCGGCGGCCTCGTCACCTTCGCCACGGCCCCGCCGCTTGGCGCCGCCGTCACCGCCGGCTTCGAGTTCGACGTGCCGGTGCGTTTCGACAGCGACACGCTGTCGATCAATCTCGCCGCCTTCCGCGCCGGCGAGATTCCGTCCATTCCGCTCGTGGAAATCCGGCTGTGAAAACCCTTTCCCCCGCGCTGCAAGCCCATCTGTCGTCGGGCACCACCACGCTGTGCTGGTGCTGGAAGATCGCCCGCCGCGACGGCGCGATCCTCGGCTTCACCGATCACGACGCCCCGCTCGCCTTCGAGGGCACCGCCTATCAGGCCGCCTCCGGCTTCACCGCCAGCGAGGTGCAATCGACGCTGGGCCTCAAGGTGGACAACCTTACGGTGATGGGCGCGCTGTCTTCGGCCTCGCTCAACGAAGACGATCTCGCCGCCGGCCTGTTCGACAATGCGAGCATCGAAATCTGGCGCGTCAACTGGGCCGAGCCCGACCAGCGCGTCCTGATGCGCAAGGGTTCGCTGGGCGAGGTCAAGCGCGGCAAGACGGGCTTCGAGGCCGAGATGCGCGGCCTCGCCCATTTACTCAACCAGCCGGTGGGCCGCGTCTTCGCCCATGGCTGCGACGCCGACCTGGGCGATGCCCGTTGCGGCGTGACGGTGGCCGCGGTCACAGGCACGGTTGCCGCCGTCCTCGACGGGCGCCGCTTCACCGTATCGGGCTTTGCCGGCTATGCCTCCGGCTGGTTCAGCGCGGGCAGGCTCGGCTTCACCTCCGGCGCCAATGCCGGGCGCGCCATGGAGGTCAAGCGCCACACATTGTCCGGCACCACCGCCGGCTTCGAGTTGTGGCAGGCCATGAGCCAACCCATCGCGCCGGGCGATGCTTTCGGCGTCACGCCCGGCTGCGACAAGCAGTTCGCCACCTGCAAAAGCAAATTCGCCAACGCGCTGCGCTTCCGCGGCTTTCCCTACATGCTGGGCGACGATGCCGCGCTTGCCGTCCCCGCCTCTTCGACGCCCCTCGACGGAGGCTCGCGTTATGGCAACTGACATCGTCGCCATCGCCCGCTCCTGGATCGGCACGCCTTATGTGCACCAGGCCTCGCGCAAAGGCGCGGGCTGCGACTGCCTCGGCCTGTTGCGCGGCGTCTGGCGCGAGCGCTTCGGCGAGGAAGCGGAAACCCCGCCGCCTTATTCGCCCGATTGGGAGCTGGAGGGCGGCGAAAGCCTGCGTGACGGCCTCAGCCGCCACCTGAAGCCCGTCCCCCTCGCGGCCATCGCGCCGGGCGATGTGCTGCTGTTCCGCATGGCGCCGCGCGCCCCCGCCAAGCATTGCGCCATCCTGGCCGGGCGCGACGGAACCCTCACCCTCATCCATGCGCGCCAGAACAAGCGCGTCTCCGAAGAAGCCTTCACCGCCTTCTGGCGCAAGAAACTCGCTTACGCCTTCCGCCTCTAGCCCACCGGCAGAAACACCATGGCCTCTCTCGTTCTCGCCGCCGCCGGCTCGGCGGCCGGCGCCTCGCTGGGCAGTTTCAGCCTGTTCGGCCTCACCATGACCGGCGCCCAGATCGGCGGCGCCGTCGGCGCCTATGCCGGGATGCAGGTCGACGCGGCCCTGAGGCCCGCGGTGCAGCGCTCCGGCGCGCGCCTCAGCGACATCGCCATCCAATCCTCGAGCGAGGGCTCGCCCATCCCCCGCCTTTACGGACGCATGCGCGTGGCGGGCGAGATCCTCTGGGCCAGTCGCTTCAAGGAAAGCTCCGCGGTGGCGCATAGCGGCGGCAAGGGCGTGGCGTCCCCCGCCGTGGACACCACCACCTATGCCTATTCGGTTTCCTTCGCGGTGGGGCTTTGCGCCGGCCCGGTGACGCGTTTGGGGCGCATCTGGGCCGACGGCAATTTGATCGACGCCTCCACGTACACGTTGCGCTTCTATCCCGGCGACGAGACGCAACAGCCCGATCCCGTTATCGAAGAGATCGAAGGGGCGGGCAACAGCCCCGCCTATCGGGGCCTGGCCTATGTGGTGTTCGAGGATCTGCCGCTGGCCGGTTTCGGCAACCGCATCCCCCAGCTCCAGTTCGAGGTGGTGCGCGCCCTTTCGCCGGACCATGAAGCGGCGCTGGAAAACCGGCTGGCCTCCGTGGCGCTGATCCCCGGCGCAGGCGAATTCGTCTATGCGCCGGACATCGTCAGCGAAGACATGGGCGATGGCGCAACCCAGCCCCTCAACGCCCACAATTCCTCCGGCACCTCCGACCTCAAGGCCTCGCTCGACGAGTTGCAGGCGCTGGCCCCCAACCTTGATTCCGTCTCGCTGGTGGTGGGCTGGTTCGGCGACGATCTGCGCGCGGGCAGCATCGCCATCAAGCCGGGAGTGGAGGAATCCATCCGCAGCACCTATCCCGAAAGCTGGAGCGTGGCGGGCGTGGCCCGTGCCGATGCCCGCCTGGTCAGCCGTATCGACGGCCGCCCGGCCTATGGCGGCACGCCGTCGGACGACAGCGTCACGGCAATCCTCGCGGAGCTGAAGGCACGCGGCCTCAAGGTCACCTTCTATCCTTTCGTCTTCCTGGACGTGCCTGCGGGCAACACGCTCGCAAATCCCTACAGCGACAACGCCGCGGCCGCGGGCCAGCCCGCTTATCCCTGGCGCGGCCGCATCACGCCCTCGCCCGCGCCCGGCTACGCGGGCAGCGCCGACCGGACGGCGGCGGCGGCGACGCAGGTGAATGCCTTCTTCAACGGCAGCTGGGGCTACCGCCGCATGGTGCTGCATTACGCCCAGCTCTGCGCCCAGGCGGGCGGCGTCGATGCCTTCCTGATCGGCTCGGAACTGGTGGCGCTGACGCGCGCCCGCAGCGACGCCGCCACTTATCCCGCCATCGCCGCGCTGAAACAGCTCGCCGCCGATGTTCGCGCCCTCTTGCCCAATGCCAAGCTCGGCTATGCCGCCGACTGGTCCGAATACAACGGCCACAACCTTGGCGGCGGTTCGTTCCGCTTCAACCTCGATCCCCTTTGGAGCGACGCCAACATCGATTTCGTCGGCATCGACAATTACCTGCCGCTTTCCGACTGGCGCGAGGGCGATGCCCATCTCGACGCCGCCGAATGGGATTCGATCTACGATCCGGCGTATCTCTCCGCCAACATCCGCGGCGGCGAGGATTACGACTGGTATTACGCCTCGCAAGCCGACCGCGACGCCCAGCAGCGCACCCCCATCAGCGACGGCCTGGGCAAGCCTTGGCTGTGGCGGGCCAAGGACATCTGGAATTGGTGGTCGAACCTGCATTTCGACCGGCCCGGCGGCAGCGAAAGCGCCACGCCCACCGCCTGGGTGCCGCAAGGCAAACCCATCCGCTTCACCGAACTGGGCTGCCCCGCGGTGGACAAGGGCGCGGGCCAGCCCAACGTCTTCTACGATCCCAAATCGAGCGAGAGCTTCTTTCCCTATTACTCCACCGGCCTGCGCGACGACCTGATCCAGCGCCGCTTCCTGGAAGCGCATCTGAATTACTGGGCCGATGCGGCCAACAACCCGGTCTCCGCCGTATACGGCGGCCCCATGCTCGACACCCTGTCGCTGTGGTGCTGGGATGCGCGGCCCTATCCCTTCTTCCCGGCGCGCGGCGACGTCTGGGGCGACGCCGCCGATTACGCCACCGGCCATTGGCTGAACGGCAGGCTGGGCATGGTGCCGCTGGCCGATCTTACGCAGGCGCTGTGCGCCGAGGCCGCCTTCGCCGCCATCGACACCTCCGGTCTCTTCGGCATGGTCACCGGCTATGCCGTCGCCGACACATCGAGCGTGCGCGACATGCTGGCCCCGCTGATGACGGCCTATTTCTTCGACGGCGTCGAGAGCCAGGGCCTGATCGAATTCGTGATGCGCGGCAGCGCCGCTCCCGTTTCTTTGAGCGAAAGCGATCTGGTCCTTGACGAAGACGAAGGCTTCGGCTTCAGCCTGACGCGGGCGCAGGAGACGGACCTGCCCAATGTCTCGCGCCTTTCCTATTTCGACGCCGGCAGCTACTCGAGCGCGGTGGTCGAATCGCGCCGCCTGGCCACCTTGTCGGAGCGCGTCGCCAGTTCCTCTTTGCCGCTGGTGCTCGACCAGGGCGAGGCCTCCGGCATCGGCGACCGCCTGTTGCAGGACGCCTGGGTGATGCGCGAACAGGCGGCGTTCTCGCTGCCGCCGTCGCAACTGGCGCTCGATCCCACCGACGAAGTGCTGCTGAACGCGGGCGGACGCACGCGGCTTCTGCGCATCACCGGCATCGACGATGCGGGGGAGCGCAAGCTCGAAACCGTGGCCACCGATCCCTCGATCTACCAGCCTCTGGTCGGCGCGGCCCGCAGCACGGGACAGCTCGAAAGCCTGCGCCAGCCGGGCCGTGCGCTGGTGGTCTTCCTCGATCTGCCGCTGCTGACGGACGATCAGTCGCCTTATGCGCCGCTGCTCGCCGCCTATGCCGATCCCTGGCCCGGTTCCGTCCAGGTCTTCAAAAGCACCACAGGCAGCGATTACAGCCTGGCCGCGACGCTGACGCACCCCGCCTCGCTGGGGGTGACGACCCGGGATTTCTGGTCCGGCCCCTTGTGGCGCTGGGACAACGTCAACACGCTTTGCCTCAAGCTCATCAGCGGCACGCTGTCCTCGGCCGCCGACGAGGCGGTGTTCGCCGGCGCCAACACGCTGGCGCTGCAGAACCAGGACGGCGACTGGGAAATCGTCCAGTTCGCCAAGGCCGCGCTGACGGCCCCGGGCGAATGGCAGCTCACCCGGCTGCGCCGCGGCCGCCGCGGCACCGAACAGGCCATGGGCAACCCCGTTCCGGCCGGGGCGCGGGTCGTCGTGCTCGACGGAACGCTGGGCCAGCTTGCCCTCGGCCAGGCCGAAGCCCGGCTGCCGCACACCTTTATATATGGACCGGCGGGCAAGCCGCTCGGCGATCCCGCCTTCCAGGAGGCGACGCTCGCCTTTGCTTCCATGGGCCTGCTGCCGCTGCCGCCTTGCCATGCCGGGTCCGAATGGGGGGATTACGCGCCCGATCTTCTGCTCACATGGCTCCGGCGCGACCGCGCCCCGGAGGCGGAGAACATCCTGTTGCCCGCCACGCCCATGAGCGAAGCGGCCGAGGCCTACGAACTCGACATCGAGGATGCCTCCGGCGCCGTGCTCCGGAGCGTGAGCGGCCTGACCGTTCCTTCCTTCCTCTACACGGCGGCGAACCAGGTCGCGGATTTCGGCCGGCAGCTTCATCAAGGCGATGTGCTGCACCTGTCGATCTATCAGATGTCCGCCGTCCTGGGCCGCGGCCGGGCGAAAGCCGCAACGCTCAACCTCTAGAGCGCAATCCCGAAAAGTGCGAAGCGGTTTTCGCCGGATTGCGCGACAAACAAAGGAACCTAGAGCACGTTTCCGACTCGAAGAAGAGGGAACGTGCTCTAGAAACGGCGCCATGACAGAAACCACCGCCATCCAGGAAACCAAGGTCCTGTGGGACCGCAGCGCCAACAAGCTTTACGTCTGGGACAGGAACACGAACGCCTGGGAGCTTTTTGCCCTCGCCGCCAACATCGTCACCACCGACGACTTGCTGTCTGCGCTGGAAAAAATCGACGGTGCTGGCTCTGGCCTCGACGCCGACCTGCTGGACGGGCAGGGCGGCGCCTATTACCTTTCCTGGGCCAATTTGAGCGGCACGCCCGCAAGCTTCCCGCCTGCGGCGCACAGCCACGCGATGGCCGACGTGACGGGGCTGCAGGCGGCGCTCGACGCCAAGCTCGGCACGTCTTCCTACACCGCCGCCGACGTCCTGGCGAAGATCAAGACGGTCGACGGCAGCGGCTCGGGCCTCGACGCCGATATGCTCGACGGCCGCGACAGCGGCTACTTCACCGACATCCCTTCGCGGCTGGGCTATACGCCGGCGAACAAGGCGGGCGAAAGCTTCACCGGCAACATCTCGACCGCCGGCACCATCGCCGGTGCGAGCACGCTGACACTCAACAGCCTGGTTCTCAGCGTCTCCGGCGGCAATTTGTTCGTCGCCTCCAGCGGCAAGGTCTGGACCTCCGACAACGACGGCAGCGGCTCGGGCCTCGATGCCGACACGCTCGACGGCCACGACAGTTCGTATTTCGCGCCGGCGGGCACAACCGATGTGGCGCATGGAGGCACCGGCCAGACCGCGCTCGCGGCGCATGACGTACTCGTCGGCGCCGGCAGCGCGGCGGTCGCGCTGGTGGGCTCGGCGAGCGGCGGTACGGTGTTCCAAGGTGCTTCGGGCGCCGATCCGTTCTTCACCGCCAATCCCATTTTCGGCGTCGCCGGCTCCGTCGCAGGCTCGCTGACGCTGGCAAGCTCGACCGGCGGCAGCACGAAAATCCAGCCGCAGACGACTGCTTCCGGCACGCTCACGCTGCCCGCCGCCACCGACACGCTGGTCGGCCGCGCCACCACCGACACGCTGACCAACAAGAGCTTCGATACCGCGGCTACCGGCAACCGCTTTTATGTGAACGGTACCTCGATCACCGACAAAACGGGAAGCGGCAAGGTCGTGCTCGATACTTCGCCGAGCCTGACCACACCTTCGATCGGCGGGGTTGGATTGTCCGGGAGTGGTGGCAACCTTTATATTGCCGCGACCGGCAAGGTCTGGACCTCCGACAACGACGGCAGCGGCTCGGGCCTCGATGCCGACACGCTCGATGGACAAGATTCTGGATATTTCACGAACATCCCGGCACGGCTGGGTTATACGCCGGCGAACAAGGCGGGCGAAAGCTTCACCGGCAACATCTCGACTACCGGCACCATCGCCGGCGGGAGCACGCTGACACTCAACAGCCTGGTTCTCAGCGTCTCCGGCGGCAATTTGTTCGTCGCTTCCAGCGGCAAGGTCTGGACCTCCGACAACGACGGCAGCGGCTCGGGCCTCGATGCCGACACGCTCGACGGCCGCGATTCGGGCTGGTTCGCCGACATCCCCTCGCGGCTGGGCTATACCCCCTTCAACGCGGCGGGCGGCACCATCACCGGCAACACCGCGATCTCCGGCACCTTGTCGGTCGGCGGCGCGGTGACGTTCAACGGCACCGTGACCATGCCGGGCGGCGGCCGCCTGATCTCGCAGACGGCCTTCATCGCCAACGGCACCTGGACCAAGGGTACCGGCACGCGCTTCGTTTTCGTCTACTGCCTGGGCGGCGGGGGCGGCGGCGGCGGCGCCCAGGGCGGCGCCAACAACGGTGCCGGCGGCGGCGGCGGCGGAGCCGGCGCGCTTGCCGTCAAATGGATCGACGTCACCGCGGTCAGCACGGTTGCCGTCACGGTGGGCGGCGGCGGCGTGGCCGGCAGCAGCGCCGGAGGCAACGGCGGAAGCGGCGGCACCTCGTCCTTCGGCACCTATTGCTCGGCGGGGGGAGGCAGCGGCGGAACGGGCCAGTCGAGCGGCAATTACGCCCAGATCGTCGCCGGCGGTTACGGCGGCAACGCCAGCGGCGGCGACTTCAACTTCAGCGGCGGCGCGGGCGCGCCGGGCATCCGCCTCGATTACCAGAACGGCAGCGCCGGACGAGGCGCCGCGGCGGCGATGTTCGGCGGCGGCGGCAACGGCTACGCCGGCAACGCGGACGGCCAGCAGGGCATTGCGCGCGGCGACGGCGGCGGCGGCGGCGTGGTGGCGAACGGCGCCACGGGCCACGCGGGCGGCGCGGGCGCAACCGGACTCGTTTGGATATGGGAGTATCAGTGATGACGGCACAGGAACAAAGCCGGGACGGGGGCGGGCGATGAGCGACACGACCCCGCGCCTGCAATTGGCGCAGCTCGTCTCCATGCAGGCGCTCAACGCCGACACCTGGAACGAAGCGCTGGCGCAGCTCGACGCCTTCGTCGATCTCTGCCTCAAGGGCCAGTTCGTCAACACGCCGCCGGCAAGCCCCGCCGACGGCGACGCTTACCTGATCGGCGGTGCGCCCACCGGCGCCTGGAGCGGCTACGCCTGCAAGATCGCCTCCTGCCTCGACGGCGCCTGGCGCTTCTACACGCCGTTCGACGGGCTGCGGGCCTATGTGGCCCCGACGGGCGCCTTCATCGTCTATCTCAACGGGCAATGGGCCGATTGGAATTCGCTGATCTCGGCGAACGAAGTCTCCACCGCCTCGGCGGCGACCTGCGATCTGGGCGCGGCAAACGCGCTGTTCGTGCAGATCACCGGTACCACCACGATCGCCAGCTTCGGCACCGCCGCCGACAAGCTGCGCTTCGTGCGTTTTGCGCAAGCCCTGACGCTGACGCACAACGCCGCCTCGCTGGTCCTTCTGGGCGGCGCCAGCCGTATCACGGCGGCGGGCGATGTCGGCCTCTACGCCTCCGACGCATCCGGCAACTGGCGCGAACGCAGTTATTTCCGGGCGGCGATCAATCCCGGCGATACCGCGACCAAATCCGGCGGCGAGACGTTGAGCGGCAAGACCTTTTCCGGCGCGACGTATTTCCCCGGCAATAGCATCATCGACGCGTCGGGGAACATCGGGCTCGGTACGAATACACCCGGCGATAGAATCGAAACGACCGGTGCGATAGCCATTTCGGGCCTTTCGAGCTGGGTTTTTAACCCGTCAAGAGGAAGGCTATATAAGGATAGCGTTTATGGCATGTCTTTCATCGGTACCACAGGCACCGCCTTCGACCTGTCTTTTGTAACCCCCGCCGGCGGTTGCGCCTTGGGAGTTCCGACGGGTTCCCAGAATGTTGCAATCGCAACCGCATCCGGCGATCAGAACAACGGGGCTTTATCCATCGGCGGCTTGATATTCCGTACCGGAAATGGAGGCCTTACAGTACGAAACCATATCTATCCCCGCGACGCCAATAGCTGCAATCTCGGTTCCGCAACCTATTACTGGGCCAACGGCTACATCCAGAATGCCTGGACGGTCGTCAGCGACGAGTCCCTGAAAGCAGAAATCGCCTCCATGTCGGAGGCCGAGATCGCTGTGGCGAAGGAGATCGCGCCGCTGATCGTCACCTACAAGATGAAAGCGGCGATTGCTGAGAAGGGCGGTGCCGCGGCGCGCAAGCACTGCGGCTGGATCGCCCAGCGCATTGCGGCGGCGTTCCAGGCCCGCGGCCTTGATCCTTTCGCCTATGGCTGCGTCGGCTTCGATCCGGCGTTCAAGACCGCCGCCGCCGTCAAGCAGATCGCGGTCCCGCGCAGGGATGCCGGCGGCAACGCCGTGCTGGATGGCGAGGGAAACCGGATCGTCGACAACCTCGCGCAAACGGTCGAGGAGACGGTTCCCGATCTCGACGAAACCGGCGTGCAAAGGAAGCGGTACAGCATCCGCCCCGACGAGGTGACGGCCTTTGCGCTCGCCGGCCTGGCCGCGCGCCTCGCCGCTTTGGAAAGCCGCTGAACCATGGCGGCCGTCCTTTCCGTTTCATCCCCGGCGGGGTGGGATGCGCTGCGCTGGCCGCATTTTTCCCCGCGCGAGATCGCCTGTCCCTGCTGCGGCGAAATTCATCTCTGGCCCGAGGCGCTCGACGCGCTGGAAAAACTGCGCACCGGCGTCGCGGCGCCGCTCCGCATCGATTCCGGCCACCGCTGCGCCCTGCACAACGCCCGCGTCGGCGGCGCGCCGCTATCGCTGCACAAGAAGCTCGCCTTCGACATCGCGCTCAACGGCCACGATCCCGCCCGGCTGCTCGCGGCGGCGCGCGCCGCGGGCTTTAAGGGTTTCGGCTTCGGCCGGACCTTCCTCCATCTCGATACGCGGGGGCGCCCCGCGCACTGGTTTTACGGCACAAGGAGCAAAGAGAAATGGACATCGCTTCTGTCTTCGACGCCGGCCTGACGGGCGGCCTTTTCGGCCTTCTCGGCAATGTGGCGGGCAAGGTCATCTCCATCTTCACGGCCAAACAGGAATTCGCCCGGAAGAAGGAGGAGTGGGGCCACGAGGAACGCCTGCTCGATTTGCAGATGAAGGCCAAGGCGGCCGAAACCGAACAGGAACTGGCGGTCACCGCCGCGTCCGGTTCCTGGAGCGGGCTCGGCGAAAGCCTGAAGGCGGAAACCGCCATCGGCGCCACCTATCCCTGGGTGAATGCAGTGCGCGCGCTGGTGCGCCCGGCGCTGACGCTGGGACTCAGCGGTTTTCTCTGCACCGCCTTCTTCGCCCTGGGGCCGGGCGATCTCGACCGGCAATACGTCGCCGATTCCCTGGTCTTCGCGGCGGTGACGGCCATCGTCTGGTGGTTCGGCGACCGCGCCCCGAAGAAGGGGCGCTGAAACGCCGAAGGCCCGCGAGGGGGGCTCGCGGGCCTTCGCTTGATCGCCTTCCGCACCTGCAGGGAGGGGGTAACTGCGGAGCGGACGGCTCAAGACCGGAGCGCTGCCAGGAAAAGTGTGAAGCGGTTTTCCGTCCGGCAGCGCGACTTATTTAAGCAGCGCTGCCAGGAAAAGTGTGAAGCGGTTTTCCGTCCGGCAGCGCGACTTATTTAAGCAGCGCTGCCAGGAAAAGTGTGAAGCGGTTTTCCGTCCGGCAGCGCGACCGAATAGATTTCGCTAGTGTCGTGGTTCCGAAGTTCACCCTATTCTCGATATCCGGTTCTCGGCGAACTTCGGAACCTAAACGACACTAGAATCAATAAATTGCTAGTGTCCTGGCGATTCCGAAATTCGCCCGAGGCCGATATCGAGATGATGCGAATTTCGGAATCGGGGCACTA
>Ga0187810_10000238_pt1 | contig 23640 bp, 19 predicted proteins | sample NC_wetland_sal_i_9_FD_132963 | JGI IMG/M metagenome (GOLD analysis project Ga0187810, IMG submission 132963) | Wetland sediment microbial communities from Neuse River Estuary, North Carolina, USA - ASW_5 | ecosystem: Environmental > Aquatic > Freshwater > Wetlands > Sediment | place: USA: North...
AGGCGTCGGAGCTGATGACGCTGTTCTTGAGGGAGAGTTTGGCTTCCGAAGCTTTCCAGACGGCGATCTTGGATGAATCGACCCGGGACATCTGGCCTGCGCCGATTCCGAGGGTGCGATCCTGCCCGCTATAGACGATGGCGTTGGATTTGACGTGCTTGACCACTTTCCAGCCGAATTTCAGGGCGCGCAGTTCTGCTGCGTTCGGTGGTCGCTTGGTGACGACTTTCCAGTCCTGGGGTTGGTCGGGGTGGACATCGCTTTCCTGTACCGCAAGACCGCCGAGGACGCTACGGTAATCGACCCGTTGGAGATTTTTCGGAGCGCGGTTTTCGATCAGGCGGAGGTTCTTCTTTTTTTGGAGAAGCGCCATGGCGTCGGGTTGGAATTCCGGGGCGATGATGACTTCACTGAAGATTTCGCTGATGGCTTGGGCGACTTTGATGTCGAGGGGGCGATTGACGATGATGATGCCGCCAAAAGGTGCCTGTTTATCGGTCGCGAAGGCGTAGTCCCAGGCTTCCTTGAGTGTGCTGGCCGTGGCGACTCCGCAGGGGTTGGTGTGCTTGAGGATTGCCAAAGCGGTGGTGTCAAATTCGCTGATCAGGTTGACGGCGGCGGAGATGTCGATGACGTTGTTGTAGGAGAGTTCCTTACCGTGGAGCTGGTGGAAGAATTGGAGGAAGGGGCCGTAGAGGGCTGCCTTCTGGTGGGGGTTTTCCCCGTAGCGCATGGCTTGGGCCTTGCGCTGGATGGTGCCGGATGTCTCCTGAAGGAACCAATCTTCCGGCTCGACCCGCTTGCTCAGGTAGTTGGCAATAAGGCCGTCATAATATGCCGTGTGGCGGAAAACCTTGGCGGCAAGGCGTTCACGGGTTTCAGCGGTCGTGTCTCCGCAGGCTTCGATTTCAGCTTGAATGGCCGAATAATCGGAAGGGTCGCAGATAACCGTCACGGAGCGGTAGTTTTTCGCCGCGCTGCGGAGCATGCTGGGGCCGCCGATGTCGATGTTTTCCACCGCGTGCTCGTGGGTGCAATTTCCCATCGTGGTGACTTTTTCAAAGGGGTAGAGATTGACCACGACGAGGTCGATGGGCTCGATCCCGTGTTCTTTTGCCTGGGCCACATGGGAGGGGTTGTCCCGCAGGTGGAGGAGGCCGCCGTGGACTTTGGGGTGGAGGGTTTTGACCCGTCCGTCCATCATCTCGGGGAAGCCGGTGTAGGCGGAGATTTCCGTCACGGCCACGCCCTTTTCGGCGAGGAGCTTTGCGGTTCCTCCCGTGGAGATGATCTGGATGCCTTTTCCAGCCAGGAATTGGCTGAATTCCACGAGTCCTGTCTTGTCTGATACGGATATGAGTGCGCGTTGGATTTTCATGTTTTTACACAATTAAATCGACATGCCTGTCCCCTTTCACGACGTGACCGATCACGTATGAACGGGTAAGGCGGATGATTTTCTTGGCATCGTCGGGAGAGACGATGGCGGTCATCCCGATCCCCATGTTGAAGACTTGGAAGGCTTCACGGAGCGGGAGTTTTCCCTGATTTCCGAGGAAACGGAAGATGAGGGGGACGGGCCAGGAGCCGATCTGGATTTCGACTCCGGTTCCTTCGGGGAGGACGCGCGGAATGTTGTCGATGAAGCCACCCCCGGTGATATGGGCGAGGCCCTTGAAATTCACCAGAGTCGAAAGCTTTTTCAGCATGGGTTGGTAGTTGGTATGCACTGCCAGCAAGGCCTGGCCGACTTTGCGTTTTGAGCCGGGAATGTAGTCGCTCAATTTCAACTTCAGGTTGTTGAAGAGGATGCGCCGGGCCAGGGAGAAGCCGTTTGTGTGGAGACCGGTGGAGGGGAAGCCGATGACGACGTCTCCGGGCCGGATGGACGAGCCGTTCAGGATTTTTTTCCGGTCAACGATGCCGACAATCGTGCCGACGAGGTCGTAATCCTTGTCCTGGTAGACGCCGGGCATTTGGGCGGTCTCGCCGCCGATCAGGGAGCATCCCGCCCGCTTGCAGCCTTTCACAAGGCCGGTGATGATGTCGTGAAATACCTTGGGCTCCAGCTTGCCGGTGCCGATGTAGTCGAGAAAAAAGAGCGGCTCGGCACCGAGGACGGCAATGTCATTCACGCAATGGTTCACGAGGTCTTCGCCGATGGAGACGTGCGATCCGGCAAGGGCGGCGACTTTGAGTTTGGTTCCAACTCCGTCGATGCTGCTGACGAGGACGGGTTCTTCATGGCCTTTGAAACGGGCATCGAACAATCCTCCAAACTGACCGATCCGGCTCAGGACTTCGGGGCGGTGGGTCGAGCGAATGAGTGCGGGGAGGCGGGACTTGACTTTGTTGCCGAGGTCAATGTCGACTCCGGCCTTGGCGTAGGCGTTGGAAGTTTTACGACGTGATATTTTCATGATGAAAGAGATTGCTAGGCGGAAGGTTTGTTGTCCAGCGATCCTTGTCCGTCTTGCAGACGCCGGATGCGTTTGTCAAATCGTTCCAGATCGTTTGCCGCGCTGCCGTAGGCTTTTTGCGCCTGTTCGATGCGGGTGCCGATATTGGAAAAATCTTTTTGGAAGTTCTGGAAGGCATGGTAGACTTCGCCGATGGAGAGCATGAGTTGCTGGGCGTTGAGTTGCATCTCATAGCCGCGAAAGGCGAGCCCGACGGCGTAAAGGGTGGCGGCGAGGGTGTTGGGTGAGACGAGGGTGACTTTTTTCTGGCGGCAGAATTCGGTCAACTCCGGCATGCGTAAAACTTCATAAAAGAGGCTTTCGCTCGGGACGAAGAGGAAGGCTTGGTCGGCGGTGCCGAGGTCGGGGCGAACGTATTTTTTTGAAATGTCTCCGGCCATGAGTTTGATCACGCTGGCCATTTCCTTGCGGGCAATCTCCCGGGCGGGTTCGTCCTTGGCTTCGTCGAGGATGGCGGCGATGCGGTCTTTCGGGAACTTGGCGTCGATGCAGAGAAGGAAATCCTTGATTTTGAGGGCTGCATCGGGCTGGGAATTGTCCGGGAGCTTCGGCTGCCAGAGGTAGGAGTCGGGGGGGAGGATGTCTTCCAAAAGTTTTTGGAGGGCGGTTTCACCGAAATTTCCCTGAAGTTTGGGGGAGGCGAGTATCTGGTTCAACTCGCTCACCTGGGAGGAGATGCGGAGCATCTGGTCGGCGCTCGATTTGAGTTGTCCGAGGCTGGAGGAGAGTTCCTTGAACGCGCCGAAGTTTTGCTCGAGATTTTTTTGCAGGGTATTTTCAACGTTGGCGCGAATCTCGTTCAACCGCGTGTCGTTTTGTCGCTGGAGGGCCTCGAAGCGTTGTTCGAGGATGAGGGACTGGTTTTTCAGCGAATCCTGCACGGATTTCTGGACGATTTCAAAGCCGCTCATCAAGGTTTTGCTGGTGTCAGCCCGCTGGTCGCCGAGGCTTTTTTCGAGGGAGATACGGAGTTCGCCCTGCCGGTCTCCCATGGTTTTGCCGAGGGAGTTTTCCATCTCCTCCGCCTGCCGGTTCAACCGGGCTTGAAAGGTGGAGGCGAGTTGCCACCCCAACACCAGAAAGATCAGGAGTAGGAGCAAAATCATGGCCAGCAGGAGGACGATCAATTCGTTCATGTGACAGCTAGGGACGCTACTGCCCGTAAAATCTTATGGCAAGCCGACTCAGGAGACGCTAAAGACCCATTCATGAAGATGGAATGCGACAAAGACGAGAAGGAACAGGAGAAGCCATCCAATCCCAAGGTGGAAGAGAGACTTTTCAAGGCACGTACCATTTTGCTTTTCGGCGAAATTTCCCAGGAATCAGCCCTCGAGGTATGCGCCCGGATGCTGGCTCTGGATGAAGTCAACCAGGACGACATCAAGCTTTTCATCAACTCTCCCGGCGGCCATGTCGAATCGGGCGATTCCATTTTTGACATGATCCGTTTTGTCAAATCGAAGGTGAAGATCATTGGCACCGGCTGGGTGGCCAGCGCCGGAGCTCTTATCTATAGCGCGCCGCCAAGAGAGCAGCGTTTTGCCCTGCCGAACACCCGCTTCATGCTCCATCAGCCGAGTGGTGGCGTGGGTGGTCAGGCGACGGATATCGGCATTGAGGCGCAGGAGATTCTCAAGATGCGCAAGCGGTTGAACGAGACCTTTGCCAGGCAGACCGGGCAGTCGATTGAAAAGATCGACAAGGATACCGAGCGCAATTACTGGATGAGCGCGGAGGAAGCCAAGACCTATGGTCTGGTGGGAAAGATCATCCAAAATATTTCCGAGGCGTGATCCACGCCGAGTAGACGATGGGTGTGTGCAGTCATGAAAGTACCTCTTTTTGATCTCAAGGACCAGCATCGAGCCATCGGTGCCAGTTTGCATGCGGCCTTTGAACGGGTGCTCATCTCGGGGCAGTTCATCAACGGTCCGGAAGTCGAGGAGTTGGAAAGAGAAGTGGCCGCTTATCTGGGCGTGCAGCATGCCGTGGGAGTCTCTTCCGGTACGGATGCCATCCTCCTTGCCCTCATGGTCCTCGGGATCGAGCCGGGGGATGAGGTGCTGGTGCCGAGTTTCACATTTTTCGCCACGGCGGGATGTGTGGCCCGTCTGGGGGCCGTGCCGATTTTCGTCGATGTCTGTCCTTTCAGCTTCAACATGGATGTGCAAGATGCGGCCCGCAAGATCACTCCAAAAACCCGGGCGGTCATCCCCGTTCACCTCTTCGGTCAGTCGGCGGATATGGAAGAGGTGCTCAAATTTGCCAAGGAGCATCACCTCTTCGTCGTGGAGGATTGCGCGCAGGCCATCGGCGCAAAATTTCGCGGACGGTTTGCCGGATCATTCGGGCAATTCGGAGCCTTCAGCTTTTTCCCCACCAAGAATCTCGGGGCCTTGGGAGACGCCGGATTGCTGACGACGAATGACGGGCGGTTTGCGGAAAAGGCCCGCATCCTTCGCATGCACGGCATGCAGCCGAAGTACTACCACAGTTGCATCGGGGGGAATTTCCGGCTCGACGCCCTTCAGGCCGCCCTCCTGCGGGCCAAGTTCTCTCATCTGGATGACTATGCTGCCGCCCGCCGTGCGCATGCCGAGTATTATACGGAAAAACTGGCACGCATTTCCGGCACCATCGTGGCTCCAGAGGAGCGCAATGTGGAAGCGGAAAACCGCATCGCCTCAAAGACTCCGCAAGTCATCCTTCCCCGCGAATACAGTGGGAATCTCCACGTCTGGAACCAGTACACCATTCGGGTGCCATCTTATCTGGAATCCGGGCAACGGGACGCCCTCCGCGCCAAGCTGACGGAGGCTGGAATCGGCACGGAGATTTATTATCCCGTACCTCTCCATCATCAGGAATGCTTCCAACACCTCCCGCAAATCAGTTCCGCCAAGAATGATCTGTGTCCCGTCTCCACCCACCTCGCGTCGGAAGTCTTCAGCCTGCCGATCTATCCCGAATTAACCGAACTCCATCAAAAGGCCGTGGTCGCCGCCTTTGCGGATGCGCTGGCTTGAGTGACGTTCAAAACTCCGCGCAGGTGTAGATGATGCGGTAGACGCAGACTTTGCTGCGACAGACGACCTTGCACTTTTCCTGGAATAGCACTCCACCACAAACCGGGCATGCCTCGCCGGAAGCAGAGCTATTTTCTCCGCCAGAGGAATCGGACGATGGAGATGGATCGGAAGTCGTGGCCATGGCGCTTAATATATTCACAAATCGACTCCAGCAAAGTCCCATGGGAGATCGCATCGCTCAGACCGGGCCGTAGTCGGATAAAGCATGTTTTCCGGCATCTGAGCAAGACGGGCCAAGGACACCTGGAATTTTTCAAATCCCCGGCATGACGTTTCCACCGCAGACGGGGAGGTAAACGCCGGTGATAAAGGCCGCCAGGTCCGAGGCGAGAAATGCCACGGCATAGGCGATTTCCCTGTCTTCACCACGCCGTCGAAGCGGAACATGCTTGTCGTACTCTTCCTGTTTTTCCGTGCCGTTTTTTCTGTCCTCCTCGCTGATTGTCCAGCCAGGGGCCACTTGATTCACCGTGATCCCATGCTGCCCGATTTCACGTGCGAGCACACGCAACACTCCGTCCATGCCGCGCTTGCCGGATACGTAGGCGGATTGGGTCGGGAGGCTTTGCATGGCGCATTCCGTGCTGATCGCGATGATCCGTCCCCATTTTTTTTGAATCATGGCGGGCACAAATGTCTGGGCCATCAACACATTCTGAAGGACGCAGGAGCGAAATTGATCTTCATAGGCTGCGGGCTTCTGGTCGAGGATGGGTTTCCACGGGAACTGGCTGACGGCGTTGTTCACCAGTATATCGGGCGCCCCCAAATCCTTTTCCACGGTTTGTTTCATGGATAGGACTGAAGCGGGATCCGTCAAATCTGCGGAGACAACACAGACGCGGCGTCCATGGGTTCCAATTTCCGCTGCAAGTTTTTCAGCGGCGGCACGATTCCGATGATAGTGAACGACTATATCCGCCCCTGCCTGGCCCAGCTCTCGGGCCATGACGCGTCCCAGTTTGCTGCTGGCTCCCGTGACCAGGGCTATTTTATTTGAAAGATCGATTTTTAACATGGTGATGATTTCCTCAATGGTTCCTGTTCAAGATAATACAGTAAATCAAAATGATGTTATAGAAACGGGTGGGGATTCGCATTTTAATTTGTATGGAATATGGAATCGAACGCAAAGGAGGGTGTGAATGCGTTACATTTATCGTCGGTGAGATTTTCTCTCCGTCATATTATCCGTATTTTTCAATAACCGCATAATAAATATCAAATTAAAAAATGAAACGACAGCTTACTGCAATAGCATTATTATTGGCAATCGGGGTGGTGTCAGGCAAAGGAGCTCAGGCCGTTGAGGGCCAAGTGTCGGTGACTTCACCGCTCTATTGCTCTGACATATCCGGGGATACTCCGATTGATGTTTTGGCGCCCGGATTCAAAACGGTAACAGTCAATTGTTGGAAGCCGGGGCAGGGTTTTGGTGAGGATTCCGTCGTCGGCGAAGTCAACTTGGACGATCCGGGCAAGGGTTCCGTTGTCTTTCATGCAGACCAGTACCCCCACGGTCCACTTACGGTACGGATTTCCGGTCAGGCGGGAGCCCAGCCCAACAACTGCTATCTGCAACTTTACAATAAGGGCGGAGTTTCCGCGAATGCCGGGATACCCAAGGAGACTCCACCGGGGGCCAAAGACATGAGGCTTGTCTTTGCCGATGACTTCGATGGGCCGCTCTCCATTTCCAGTACGGATCCGAAGGCGAGGTATTATGACCACAAGCCGCCGAATGGCTCTCAGGATTTCAGCACAATCCGTTTTACGAGCTATGACTCGCCGAACAATCCCTTCAGTCAGGTGGATACCTACCTGCGCATCCGGGCCGACGCCAACAAGAATAGTTCGGGGATTCTTTCTTCAGCGAAAAATAACGGCACGGGTATTCTCGCCAAAGCGCCCTGTTACTTTGAATGCCGATTCCTCGCGCCCAACGCAATCGGCACCTGGCCCGCGTTCTGGCTGTTGACCAATAACAACTTGACCAGCCCCAACGGGAATGTACCCGTGGATGAACTGGACATTATCGAAGCTTGTGGTGGAGAGGGGCCGCAAGAGCCCAATGCCACCGCCGATCCGAAACAGGGGGACCTCTATCAAATTACCCCGCATGCATGGAATCAGGGGAAGGAAGGCGAAAAAATATGTACGCAGGCCTACAAGGACATGCATGATCCGATCAACATGAGCAAGTTCGGCGTGCCGTCTTCCTGGTTTGAAACCTTTCATACCTACGGATGCAAAATTACCGAAACGGATACCATCTATTACCTCGACAACATTGAAGTGGGCCGCCACAAAACGATGCCCAACAGCAAGAAATCCAACTTCTATTTCCTGATTAATCTGGCGACCGGCGGCGGATGGCCTGTGGATCTGTCACGGTATAACGGCCTGGCCGACATGTATGTCGATTATGTCCGGGTTTATCAGGGAGATAATTGAGCTTTGTTCTCATGGACGCGGGAAGCTGTATGACGTCCCTGTAAAACGGTATGCAGTTTCCCCCGGATTCTAATCCCTGATGCGGATCAACCGGGGACGCCGTCCGCTCATAAACTCCGAAGGGGTCAAGTCAGTAAATCGTTTGAACACGGTGGCGAAATATTGGGAACTGGAAAAGCCCAGCTGGTAGGCGAGTTCGGTAATGTTGCAGTTCTCCTTACCGAGAAATTTTTTCGCCAGATCGACTTTTTGGCGAAGCATGTATTCCGCAGGAGGAAGCCCCACTTCTTCCCGGAAGAGAATTTTAAAGTAAGACTCTGAAAGGTGAATGTGTTCCGCCACCTGGGTCACCGTGAACCATTCCTTTTCGTTTTTGGAGATAAAATCGATGCTTGCCTGGATCGCTGGCGAAATGGAGCGGGTGCTTGCCCGGGAGGCTGCGATCGTTTTCAGAATGTAACAGCAGATATGGTTGGCGGCTTCGAGAAGATGAAAAGAATCATCCAAGCCGAGGCGCTTCCGAACGTGGTGGGAATCGGGAGGGGAGACATGATCCGCTTTTTCAAAAATCCCGGTGTATTCATCCGGCTTTCTGATGTGCTGAAGTACCTTGAAGGCCTTGTCCAGCGTGGCCTGGCTTTCGGGGTCGGCAACAAAATGTCGCGAGGGCAATTTTAGCAAATCGGCAGTTAATTTTCGGGCAGCCTCCGGAGTCAAAAACAGAATTTTTTTCGGGTTCTTTGTGACGTCGAGAATCAACCAGTAAAGGATGCCTTTGCCTTGAGGTTCGCCTCCTGTGTCGTGAGGCTCGCCAGGAAGGGAGATGTAACATTCGCCTCCCTTGACGTGATAGGACTCCCCCCCCAATTGGTAGGTTTGATTTCCTTTTACAAGCAGACTGAGTTCAACGCACCCGCGATGTTGATGAAGGGGCAGACCGGCATGAGCGGCCATGTAATTATACTGCCCCATGGAATGTACTCCGGGGATGCCTATGGTTTTTTCTTCGAAAACCAAGCGGGACCAAATATTCATCTGCGTTTGGATATATGCTTTTAACTACAGCATCTCCGAATCCTTTGCAGGTACAATATTTTGGCGGCGCAACAGTTGCAGGAAAGAAGTATGATATGGTTCACACATGATAAATGTCGGGATCCATGGCGTTCCGACTGACTTTCATGCGGCGGGTTCGTCCAGCAGGGGCGATCATTCGCTTTACGAGACACGCTGAGACAGGTTTTTCTTTCAAAAGATGAAGTCTGAAAAGGATGTTGCAGCCTTCCTGCCACAGCTATAGTGGAGGGGATGGCCTCTTCTTTTGTTCATCTTCATGTTCACACGGAGTACTCGCTGCTCGACGGGGCGTGCCGTGTGGACGATCTGGTGGTGGCGGCGAAGAAATTCGGGATGCCTGCGCTGGCGATTTCGGATCACGGGAATCTCTTCGGGGCGATTGAGTTTTATAAGGCGGCGAAGAAGGCCGGGGTCAAGCCGATCATCGGGTGCGAGGTCTACATGTCGCCCGGCAGCATGTATGAAAAGGGGGGCAACGGTCAAGGGCGCGAGTCGACCTATCATTTTCTCCTTCTGGCCAAGAACGAGGAGGGGTACCGCAATCTAGTCAAGCTTGTCAGCGCGGCTCATCTCGACGGGATGTATTACAAGCCGAGGATCGACAAGGAAATTCTGGCCAAACACGCGGGCGGACTCATCGGCACGAGCGCCTGCCTGAAGGGGGAGATTGCCCAGGCGGTGCTCGATAACCGGTTGAAGGACGCGGAAAAATCGATCGATGATTTCAAGAACATCTTCGCGCCGGGGGATTTTTACCTCGAGATTCACAATCACGGTTTCACGGCGGAGGATCAGATCCGGGCGCGGTATCGGGACTTTTCAAAAAAGTTCAAGATTCCGCTCGTCGCGGCGAATGACGTCCATTTCCTCACGCGCGATCAGGCGAGCACGCACGACATCCTCATTTGCATCGGCACGGGAGCCAAGCTTTCCGACGAAAAGCGGATGCATTCGCCCGGCCCGGAATTTTATCTCAAAAACGCGGAGGAGATGGCCGAGCTTTTTGCCGAAACACCGGGTGCCTTGGAGAGTACGCTCGAAATCGCCGGGAAGTGCGATTTGAAGATCGAGCTGGGAGTGAATAAATTCCCCGCCTACCAGCCGCCGGAGGGTTTTTCGCGGGAGGGGTATTTTCAAAATATCTGCCGTGAGGGAGCTGCACGCCGCTTCGGCGACCGGGTGAATGATCCTGAAATCCACGACCGCCTGGAATACGAGATGAGTTCCATCGAAAAGATGGGCTTCACGAGCTACTTTCTCATCGTCTGGGATTTTATCAATTACGCCAAGACGCACGGCATTCCGGTGGGGCCGGGGCGTGGCAGCGCGGCGGGCAGCTTGGTAGCCTACGTGATGGGGATCACGGAACTCGATCCTCTCCGCTACACCCTCATCTTCGAGCGGTTCATCAACCCGGAGCGTATTTCTCCGCCTGATATCGATGTCGATTTCTGCCAGACGCGGCGGGGTGAGGTGATCGAGTACGTTCGCAAAAAATACGGCGAGCGCTCCGTGGCGCAGATTGCAACTTTCGGGACGATGAAAGCCAAGATGGCCATCCGGGATGTCGCCCGCGTGCTGGGGATGAGCTATGGCGATGCAGACCGCATTTCCAAAATGGTGCCGAATGATCTCAAGTACACCTTGAACGATGCGAAGGACGACAAGGGGAAGCCAACGGGCGGACTTTCGATGGTTCCCGATCTGGAACGTCTCTATAATGAGGACGAGCAGGCTCGCGAGGTGCTGACTCACGCCATCGCCATCGAGGGTCTCACGCGGCAGACGGGCATCCACGCCGCCGGAGTCGTGATTTCCGACAAGGACCTCACCGACATGGTGCCGGTTTCGAAGGACGACAAGGGCGTGGTCTTCACGCAATTTTCCATGGATTACCTCGGCGAGGTGGGAATGTTGAAGATGGATTTCCTCGGCCTGAAGACCCTCACGGTCATCCATGATTGCCTGTGCCTGATAGAGGAATCGACCGGGAAGAAAATGACGCCCGATGAAATCCCGCTCGATGATGAGGCGACCTTCGGGCTGTTGAACCGGGGCCAGACGGTGGGGGTTTTCCAGGTGGAATCCCCCGGCATGCGGCGCACGTGCCAGATTTTTGACATCAAATGCATTGATGACATCATCGCCCTCATCGCGCTCTACCGACCGGGGCCGATGGATCTCATCGACGATTATGTGAAGCGCAAAAAGGGCGAGGTGAAGTTCGAGTACGAGCATCCTCTTCTGGAAAAAGTTTGCGGCGACACGTACGGGATCATGATCTACCAGGAGCAGGTCATGAGCGCTGCGCGGGTGCTGGCCGGGTACTCCCTCGGCGAAGCCGATCTCCTTCGCCGCGCGATGGGTAAGAAAAAAGTCGAGGAGATGGAGAAGCAAAAGGCCCGTTTCGTTCGCGGAGCACATGAGCTGAACAGCATCCCGAAGGATCGCGCCGAAGACATTTTCGCCTTGCTGGAGAAATTCGCCGGGTACGGTTTCAACAAATCCCACAGCGCGGCGTACGGCATCATCTCCTACCACACTGCCTACCTGAAGGTGAACTACCCCGTGCAGTACATGGCGGCGCTCCTTTCGAACGAACTCGCCAATACGGACAAGATATCCCTCTTCGTGGCCGAGGCTCGCAACATGGGCATCCGCATCATCCCGCCGAGCGTCAACCTGAGTCAGGCGAAATTTTCCGTCGGCCCGCAGGAAATCATTTACGGCCTGGCTGCGATCAAAAACGTGGGCGAGGCCGTCGTCGATTCCATCATCCGGGCGCGAAATGAGGGCGGGCCCTTCCAATCACTGGAAGACTTTTGCCGTCGCGTCGAATTTCGTGCCCTCAACCGGAAGACCATCGAGAGTCTCATCAAGGCCGGGGCGTTTGACTTCCAGGATTCCAACCGCGCCGCTCTTATGCTGGAGATGGATTCCGCCCTCTCGCTCGCAGGGGCCGAGGCCCGGGACAAGGAACGCGGCCAATCCTCGCTTTTCTCCATCATGGAAGAACCGAAACCCGTCAAAGCTGCGAGCACGGCTTCGCGCACGACCTCCGTTCCGCCCTGGCCCATCAGCGAACGGCTCGGTTACGAAAAGGAACTTCTCGGCTTCTATGTCACCGGGCACCCCGTCGATGAGTACGAGGCCGACCTGCGGGGACTTCGGACGCTCGATCTGGGGGAAGCGGATGAGGCGAGTGACGGCGATCTGGTGAGGCTCGCAGGCGTGGTGGAAGGCATTCAGGTTGCCCAGAGCAAGCGCGATGGTTCACCCTACGCACGTGTCATCATCGCCGACCCGACCGGTTCCATCGAGGTGATGATTTTCTCCGACAAATACCGCGAGGTGGGCCTCCTCCTGAAAATCGGAGTCCCGCTCATCGTTGAGGGAATCATGGAACAGGATTACGATCAGGAACGGGGGATGCGTTTCCGCACCAATCAGGTCATGACGCTGGAAGCCGCCTGCACGCGGCTCATTGATGAAGTCCATCTCTGCATTCCGCGCGATGTCCCTTCCGAAAAAATCTTGTCCGGTATTGAAGGAACCCTCAAACAACATCACGGCAGCGTCTCCGTCTGCCTCCGCATCGAACATCCCCAGGTTGAGTGGGCCTTGATCGAATGCGCTCCCGTCTGGAATGTCACCCCGTCCCTGCCCCTCCTTGGCCAGCTCCGCCAAATCCTCGGCCCTGACAACGTCCGCCTCCGCGCCAAACCCGTTACCGCCCGCCCGCCCCGTCGCTGGCCCCGCAAGGAAAAAGCCCCTGCGCAGCCCGCTGAGGCCTAATGCCCTGCGGATGGATTTGCCAGGGCAAGCTTCTTGTGTTGTAGCTACAATGGTGCTACATTTGTGTCATGAGTAAAACAGCCACCATTCGCGCCCGCATGGAACCAAATTTAAAAAATGAAGTGGAAAACATTCTGGCTCGTCTCGGGCTGACGGCTTCGGAAACCATTCATTTGCTTTACCGCCAGATCAAGCTGCACCACGGCCTGCCCTTTGAGGTCGCCCTTCCCAATCCGTTGACGACAAAAACTCTGCGGGACAGCCGGACGGGGAAGAATGTGAAACGCTTCACGACCAAAAAAGCACTCTACGCTGATCTGGGTCTGTGAGAACTTTCAGTCGCACCAGCCAGTTCAAAAAAGATGTCAAACGTGTCGGGAAGCGCGGTGCTGATCTCTCGAAACTGCGGGCTGTCATGGATTTGCTGATTGAAGGTTGCCCACCGCCATCCGTCTTCAAGGATCATTCGCTACGGGGTAACTTCATTGGCAGCCGCGATTGCCATATCGAGCCCGACTGGATTTTGATTTACACTCTTGCCGAAGAAGACTCACACGTTTGCTTTGAACGAACCGGCACCCACAGTGATTTGTTCCGCTGAATCTGTTTGGAAAGTCGTGATTATTGGTACGGTGTAGGATATCCATCTGGTCTTACTGGCTCCACTTCAATCGCATCACCGGGTTTTAATTTATAGTCGCAGGTAAATATTTCTTTTCCAGAGATTGTAAAGATTGGTTCAAAAGATTTTGAGCCACGATTTTGATAAATGCGCAAAATAAATGTTCCTTTTATTTCGTACGAAAAGTTGTTCCAAAGATCGCGAACCGTTTTCACGGAATCACAGGAGAAAATATGGCGAACATCTACATCGTGATTCGTGGGAGTGTTATTTAACAGATAAGTTTCCGAGATAAACTCAGGCCCGAACATATAAATCCGTTTTGTTTTTGGAATATCTGTTTTTACCGTTTCATCGGCCCAGGATATTGCAGAGTCATAACTAAAAGTAGGCCGTGCCATGACAGAAGAAAGGCATACTATCAAACAAACAACGCAAGCGATATATTTCACAATAAGATTTTTACGCTGAGGCGATTTTTAGGACGATGCTTTCGAGGAGTTGTTCGCGGTCGGAGCCGCCGCCGAACATGTCGAGGTGGGCCTGGTGGACGATTTCGATGAGGCGGAACCAGCGGGCACTGGGGCGATGACGGGCGGCGCTGACGGCTTTGGCGAGGGGGAAGAGGCTGACTCGTTCTCCCTTGCGGTTGGCGGAGATGAAGGTTTCCGCACCGGGGGCGAGTTCGCAATCCATGAAGCCGCGACGGTCGACAAGTTTAAGTTTTCCCTGTTCGAGGAGGAAGACTCCAAGGGCGGCGAGACGGACCTGATTTTCCAGTGCGATGAGGAGGCGCTCGGGGCGTTCGTTTTGGAAGAGAAGTTGTTTGAGAAGGCGGAGGGCTTCGAGGGCCTTGCCCTTGGTGACGGTTTCGCACAAGTCCCAGACGACCATTTCGCGGGTGCCCTGGCAGAGGAGGCGGGCGTCGTGTTCCTCGATGCGGGTGCGGGGGTGGCAGTAGAGGGCGAGTTTTTCGATTTCGTTGATGAGGCGGCGGGAGTCGTCCCCGGCGGCATCAATGAGGCGCTCGACCACGCCGGGGCCTGCGACGAGTCCGCGTTCGCGGAAGCGGCTTTCGATCTCGCCCATCCAGGCTTCCAAATCGCGTGCTCGGTTGAGTTCGGGTTTGGCGTAGGTCTCGACTTTTCCGGCATCGGAAAATTTCTTGAAGAAGGAGCGGCGTTTGTCGATGCCGATGCAACTGACGATCATCTGGGCCTGCTCGGGATTCAGCGCGGTGACGATTTCCAGAAGCTTGAGGAGGATTTCCTGAACGACGGGACTTTTTCCCTGAACGCTGTCTCCGGCGAAGTTGACGTCCTTGAAATGGACGAGTTTTTTTCCGCCAAAGAAGGGAAGAGTCTGGAGTGCTTCGATGGCGGAGGCGGTCTGACGGAGGGCGGCGTCGACGGAATCGACATGGCCGGAGATGACCTCGATGCTCATCGGGTCCTCGGGAGTGTTTTCTGTCATCAGCTCGGCGGTGCGCTGCTGGATGGCAAAGTCATCATCTCCGGTGATGAGCCAGTGTGTGGCTTGGCCGGGTGCGCCTTTCGACTTGCGGGGCTTTTCACTCATGTGTGTACTGTAGGGACATATGGAACACCTTTGGAGTCCCTGGCGCAACGCTTATGTAAAAGTGAAGGATGAGTCCCGGGACCTGGCGAATCTTTTTGTCGAGATCGGGATGTCGACCGATGACGAGGGGCACTACGTTGTCGCCCGCACGAAGGCGTGCTACAGTCTGCTGAATCGCTACCCCTATAATCTGGGACATCTCATGGTGATTCCGTACCGTGCGGTGCCGGACTTGAACGGCTTGAGCAAGCAGGAGCTGGCCGACTTGTGGGAGCTCGTGCAGGATATGTGCAATCTACTTCAAGAGGCTTTCAAGCCGCACGGACTGAATGTGGGGATCAACATCGGTGCGGCGGGCGGGGCGGGCATTCCCAATCACATGCATGTCCATGTTGTACCTCGATGGACGGGGGATGCCAATTTCATGACCACGTGCGGGGATACCCGGCTTCACCCCGGAGACTTGCCGGGGGCATACGCGAGGCTGAAGGAAACCTGGGCGAAAATGAAGGCCGGGGCGCAGGGCTGATATTCTTCCCTCATGATGACATCCAAGATCGGCAGTTGGCGCGGAGTTCCGGGAAAAGAGCGGGATGGCCTGATCGATTCGCTCCGGGGGCTGGCGATTATCGCCGCTCTGTTTATCGGGATTTTTCATCTGGGTTCCCCGAAGCTGGTGCAGATTTATTCCGGCCTCTATTCGCCGGATGTGAAACATGACAGTGTCCTTTTCTGGCTCGCGTTTCTGGTTGAGGAAAAGTTCATGACCTTGCTGTGCCTGTTGATCGGCTGGGGTCTCATAAAAATCGCTGAAGGTGAAAAAAGGAGAGGCCACAGTCCTTTCATCACGCTGGGGCGGAGGCAGGCGGCGCTGTTGGGGTTGGGAATGATCCACGGTCTTTTCATCTGGTCGGGAGATTCACTGTTATTTTACGGAATCCTCGGTTTCGCGGCCCTTCCTTTCATCCAAGTTCGCGCGCGGTGGCTGCTGGTGGCGGCGATTTTCTTTCTCGCTCTTCTTCCCGCTTTGTCGCTCGGTTCACGGGTCATTCATCAAGGGATGACCCGCATGCAAAATCTCGTCACGGTGGAGGGAGATGACGATGATGCGGACGAATCGATTACCTGGACGCATCTCTACCGGAACTTTGATGATGATGTGCCGCAGAGGGATTTAAAACTCTCGCTGGCAGATTTTAAAAACGGGATTTCATTGAAAAAATTGGGAGTGCTTTTTTCCGTGCCGTACCGGCGTGGGCCTCTGTGGCTGGTTTTTCTTGCGCGGCCACTGGAGTTTTTTTTCCTGACCCTTCTCACGTTGTATTACGAGGGGTTTTACTACCTCGGAATGATTTTGCTGGGAATGTGGGCGGCCCGGACGGGATTTTTCAAACGGATCAGAGACGGTGGAAGAGAGGTGTGGACTCTGGCCCTGGTTTTGCTTGGCACGGGGGTGATTCTTTCCGCGCTGACCACCCTGCCGTATTACGATGGGGGGGAGCCGCTCGTCGCCATGGGTGATCTGGCGACCATTTTCGCGTTTCCGGCTATTTTCATTCTTGGGTGCGCCTATCTTTTTTTCTTTGCCGGGCTCTATTCCATTTTTCGTTGGATGGGAATTTTTCTGGCTCCCCTGGGGAGGCTGAGCCTCTCGGCTTACCTGATGCAATCGATTCTCTGCACCATGATTTTTTATCCCTACGGATTTCGTCTTTACGGAAAGCTGTTTCCCGGCCAACTCCTCCTCGTGGCGTTGGAAATCATCCTGCTACAGATCGCGCTGGCCTTCGTCTGGGTGAGATTGTTCACGACAGGCCCGGCGGAAGCGCTGCTGCGATGGTTCACATATGCGGAGCCTCGGGGTTCGCAGAAAGAAACTCCCTTGCCGCCGCCGCTTCCAAAAGTAGTCGGCGATTACAAGTTTCCCAAATGCATTAGCTGAAGAAGTGGGATGGCTGGCTGCGAAAGACGATGGCGATGGAGACAATGGAACTCATCGGCATGAGGACGCTGGCGACGAGGGGATGCATCCACCCGGAGAGGCAGAGGGTGATGGCGGCGACGTTGTAGACCACGCCAAAAACGGCGACCTGCCGGATGGCACGATCCCGGTTGCGGGCGATTTCGACGATGCGGCGGAGTCCGGCCATTCCGCGACCGACAAAAAAGAAATCGGCTCTCTCTTCCAAAACGCCCTGGGAGGTGATGGGAGAGCCGCGAACCATCGATGCCTCGAAGGCGAGCGCGTCGTTGGCACCGTCTCCCAGCATGAGGGTTTCCCGGCTGCCGAGAGCCTGCACCCACTTTTGTTTTTCCTCAGGAGTCATCCCGGCGCGCCAGTTTTCCGGCGGAACTTGAAGGGTTCGGGCAACGGCTTCGACTTTTTCCCTCCGGTCACCGCTGGCGATGCACACTTTCCAACCGAGTTTTCGCAGCTGTTCAATTTCGGTCAAAGCGTCGGTTCGCAGTTCCTCGGAAAAAGTCATTTTCAGAAGTTCCTCGCCGTCTCTGCGAAAGATCATCTGGGCCTGATCTTTGTCGCGCACTTCAGGGCGGATGAGCGACCAGATGTGATTTTCCAAAGTGGCCTTGACACCGATCCCTGGCGTCTCATGCAAATCGATGCCGGGGATTTTGAGAAGTTCGGGCCATGCGGTGAGGAGGGCTTCGCGCACGCCGGATGCCGCCGGGTGTCCGTTTTCCACAACGAGGAGGTAGAGGGCTTTGCGTTCGCCGGGGTTTAGCTCGCGGAGTTGATCGGGACTTTTCAGATGGATGGATTCGAGCGTCAGGGTGCCGGTTTTATCGAAGACAATATTTCGCACCCGGAGAAGACGGTGCCAGAGGGTGCCTTCGCGGACGAAGACTCCGCCTGCGCGTGCGGCCACGGTCGCCAGTTCATCCGTGAAAGGGATGGCGACGCCGAAAGCGCAGGGGCACGAGACGACGAGAACGGAGATGAAGACCTCCAGGCTGCGCTCCCAGGACGCACCTGCCATCAGCCAAGCAATACTTCCAACGCAGGCGATGCAGAGGATCAGGACGATGGCTCCGATGATGATTTTTTGAATGAGGAGGCTTGATGGATCTTCCCGAACTTCGTGAGCCATCAGCCGCGCCAGGTGGGAGTCTCGATAGGTTTCGAGGGCAAGAAGACGAACGGGCTGGATCGAGTAATTGACGGTTCCGGCGGGGATGGTTTGACCACGGGTGTAAAGGCCGGGAGTCGATTCGCCGCTGATCCATTCGAGCCCCATCTCGGCATTTTCAGAATGAAGGACGGCGCGGACGGGATTTACCTGCCCGGTGGAGAGTTCGTATTCGTCTCTTTGCGCGAGGGTCGGGAGTTCGATCTCCCGCCAGACGGGAGGGGAGTCGGGTGCTTCGGCGGAGAGGACACGAATGCGACGGGCGGGGCCGCGGCATTCAAGAAGGCGATGGCGGTTGGAGGAGACGACGCGGTTTTGAAGCCACCGTCCAACGAGCATGAGGAAGATGAAATTGGCAACAAAATCGAAGAACATCAGTCCGCGTTGGCCCTGCGAGAATCCGTAGAGTGATCCCGCATAGGCGGCGATGAGGCCGAGGGTGATGGGTAGGTCGATGTGGATGAACCTGCCCCTGAGTCCCTGAAGGGCGCGGCGAAAAAAATAAGTTCCCCCCACTAGGAAAGAGAGCGTGCAGAAGCCGAGCGAGAGGCGGTCAAAGAGCCAGGCGTAGGAAAAGGTCTGCGCCATTCCGAAGTAGGAGGGGACGCTAAAGAGCATCACGTTCATCGCGAAAGCAGCGCACAATCCCAGGCGGGTCAGCAGGGCATCGCCTTTGGGAGGTTCGCCGGGCGGCCCGACGAGATAGCCGAAGGATTGGAGCCTTTTGGCAAAGGCGATAAGGTCGCACTGACCCGAGTTCCAGCGGAGGATGAGTCGCCCGAGGGATGAATCAACGCGGGCTGAGATCGCGCCGTCCTGCTGGATGAAAATTTTCTCGATCAACCAGACGCAGCCGATGCACGAGACTCCCTGAATGCCAAGGGTCAGGGAAGCTGTTTTGCCTCCCTTGTTTTCGACGTGTTTGACGAGTTCAGCGAGCCATTCGTAGGTGCGACGGGCAAAGACCGAGGTTCCCACCGGGGCGACGGCGGCGTTGCGGAGATCGTAAAACTTCTGGAGGCCGTTTTGCTGGATCAGGGCGTGGACGAATTCACATCCCGAGCAGCAGTATTTTTCATCTGGGCGTGAGGGTTTGAATGAGGTGCCGCAGTGGATGCAGGCGATTCTACCGGAGCGTGTGAGGTGTGGCTCAGGCTGGGTGGGAGTCTCCATTTAGGGAAATTAGTGATGACAGAAGGGGCAGGAATATTCTGCGGGGGCCGCGTTGTGTGCGACCGGGTGGAAGGAGTCGATGGCCATCACCCTCCACATCAGCATGCCAGCAGTCAGGAGCGCCACGGTCTGGCGGGTCCACGCGGCGGCTCCGGAAGGGATAAGAGTGGAGATGAAAAAGTAATTCCACTGGAGGGCGAGTAGAAGGAATACGGTGCCGGTGGCAAATGAGGCCATGATGGTGCCACCATCCCACGCGGAGCCGGAGATGAGCGCCACGCCCAGGACGGTGTAGAGCGGGCCGCAGGGGATGATCGGGGTGACGGCTCCGATGAGGAAGGCTGAGAGGGTGGGGCTTTGTTTGCCGATGGGAAGACGCCCGATCCAGCGCGAAAGAAAGACAGGCTTGGGGAGCCAGGCATCCATCCGAAAGGCGATGCAGAGAAAGGCAAGGATGCAGACCCAGGTGAGGATTTTCGAGGGAATCGGGCCGATGACGGCGGAAGCGGTTTCCCCCACGCCGCCAAGAAGGGTTCCGAGGAGGGTGTAGCCGAGGATGCGGGTGCCGTGGTAGAGGAAGACGTTGAGCCACCACGAGGGGGTTTTCTTTCCGCTGAGGAAAAAGCAGGAGAGCGGGCCGCACATCCCCATGCAATGAAGTCCGGTGGCCAGACCGAAGATGAAGGCCACGGTCGGTTTGGCGAGGTCAGCTACGTTTGTCATGATGGTTGTTGGGCTGGTATTTCAGGGGAACCGCTCCGGGTGCGTACCAGCTGGAAACCAATATGGTCGCAATCCACGCCAGAATCAAGGCTGCGAAGGCCAAAATCACCCAGATCCAGGGACGGTCGCGCATGATGGGGTTAGTTTTCCGGGCCGAGGAAGGAGACATCCCGGCTCACTTCGGTACGGCCATCGTCGGATCGCGCGATGATTTTTACGGTGACTTGATTTTTGAAGGAGGATTCATCCATGACAAGAATGACGGGACGGAGTTCTTCCTGCCACGGGTCGATGGTGATGGCTTCATCGGAATTGATGTCTTTGAGCGCCGGGTTGGAACAATGGATCTGGATGTGGAAAGTTCGGGTGGCGTTTTCCTTGTTGACGATGCGAAGGAGAAATTGATTTCTCACCTGTCCTTCGCTCACGAAGAAGGGAGGGCCGGGTGGTCGGGAGATGGAAACGGAGGCAGTCTGGTAACTGGAGATGTGGAAGGTGGCGACGCAGAGACCGATGAGCAGGAGAACGAGGTAGAGAATGGTGCGGGGGCGGATGATCCGGGCCTTGCCTCCGTTGAGGGCGGTCAGTGAGGTGTAGCTGACAAGGTCCAGCGGGCGGTGGAGTTTGGTCATCACCTCATTGCAGGCGTCGATACAGTTGGCGCAGCCGATGCACTCCATCTGGAGTCCCTGACGGATGTCGATTCCAGTGGGGCAAACCTGAACACAGCGATGGCAGTCGACGCAGGCCCCGGCGTGGGGATCGGTCGCCTTGCCTCGGGGTTCACCACGATTTTTGTCGTAGGCGATGATGATGGAGTTGTCGTCGATGAGGGCTGACTGGATACGTCCGTAGGGGCAGAGAATGATGCAGAATTGTTCGCGAAACCATCCGAAGTCAAAGTAGAGGAGGCCGGTAAAAAAAAGGCAGGCCAGAACGGTTCCCACATTGTCCAACGGATCCAAAAGTCTTTCGGCCAGTCCACCGACGGATTGAAAATAGGAGAGAAAAGTATAGGTGAGGGCGATCGAGATGAGAACGAAAAGGGCGTGCTTGGCAACGCGCTTGATGGTTTTTTCAGGAGTCCAGTGGGCTTTGGCGAGCTGGCGTCTTTCCACGGCAGGGCCTTCGATGAGTCGTTCGATTACGCGGTAGATGTGATCGAGAGCCAGGGTATGAGGGCAGGTCCAGCCACACCAGACGCGACCCAGCACAGAAGTGACGGCGATGAGGGAAACGCCGAACCCGGTGAGAACGAAGAAGGCGAGCCAGAAATCCTGCGGCGAAAAAGTCCAGCCGAGGATGTGAAATTCCCGCCCGAAGATGTCGAGAAAAACAGCAGGGTTTCCGTTGATTGGAATCCACGGGAGGATGAAAAAGAGGCCGAGGAGAAACCAGGCGAGGATGCGGCGAATCAGGGAAAAAGTGCCGTGGACATCCGCCGGGTAGATGAAGTTGCGTGACCCATCGGAATTAATGGATGCCAGTGAATCCAGGTTCGGTTCCAAGTGGGACATAGAAGGATTCCATCATATGATGAAATCCATTTCCGTCAAGAAATCGGCCGATAAGGAGAACTACTGTGTTTTGGTGGGGAGGGCTGGTGGGGTGGTAGCCGTGTCTGCCGGAGCTGGGTTTTTTTTTGCATCTGCCTCGGGTGGTCTGCCTTTGAAATCTTCCGGTTTGGCCATGGTGGCGTGGTGACTCAGCACCCATGAGGCAACGTAGGAGATTTGTTCGCGCGTGAGGGTGTTTTTCCAGGTGAGCATGCCCTTGCTCGGAACGCCTTCGGTGATGGTGTGGAGGATTTGCGTGGGGGCGCGTCCATGGTACCACGCACGCTTGTCATCGGTCAGGTTCGGGCCGATCTTGCCCTTCCCTTCGGGGCCGTGGCAGGGGGTGCAGTTTTGAAGGAAAACAGCATGGCCTTTTTCAACAATGGCAGAGTTGCGGCTCATGTCCCAGAGTTGCTTGTCCGTCAGGACGGCATGGGGGTTTTTGGCGGCGAGTTCGGCCATTTCCTGCCGCTCCAACTGAAGGCGTTCTGCGACGGTGAGAGGAGTGCCGATGCCGGGGTAGACCTGAAGCCAGACCCAGTAGCCGAAGGAAAAGATGATGGCGGCATAGAGGGTGAAGAGCCACCAGTTCGGCAGTTTTTTGTCGAATTCCTGGATGCCGTCAAAAGTATGGTGGCGGATTTCGTCACCTGTCAGGGGGTCAATGTTTTTGTCCATGTTTGGAAATGGGGTGGGGCGATTCGTTTTCGAGAGGAAGGCCGGACAGGTGATCCGAATCTTTCTTGGAGAGGAAAAGGGCGCGAATGGTGATCACCAGGAAAAGGACAAAGAAGAAGAGCATGACGGCGATGGTCGCCTTGTTTTGCCAGTCGTCGACTGCGAGACGATGAAAGAGTGCCATCATGGTTGGGAGTAGGGAGCCATGGGTTTGGTAGCGACTTCGTCCGAGACTTTTTCGGAGTGGCCGAGTTTTTGCAGATAGGCGATCAGGGCGACGATTTCCCTGTCGGGATCGACTTTGATCTTGCTGGCACTTTCCAAAAGGGCCTTGGAGATTCCATCAGCCTGAGTCATGGCCTGGGCCCGGATTTGATCGGGAGTGGCCTCGGGGTACGGCACGCCGAGTTCACGCAGGGCATTGATGTGGGCGGGAAGCGAGGCCAGATCGATCTTCTGCTTCGGGAGCCAAACGAAGTTGGGCATGATGGAACCGGGCGAGGTGGAGCGCGGGTTGACGAGGTGCCTGTAGTGCCAGTCGTCGCTGTATTTCGTCACATTCAAGGGGGATTCCGGCGGGGCGGAGGGAGGAAGTCCGACGCGGGCAAGGTCGGGGCCGATGCGCTTGGAGCCCCACTGGAATGGATGGTCGTAGATCGATTCGCCGAGGCGGGAATAGTCGCCGTAGCGGAGAACTTCGGCGTTGAAGGGTCGGATCATCTGGGAGTGGCAGAGGTAGCAGCCTTCACGGATGTAGATGTCACGCCCGGCGATTTCGAGCGGGGTGAAGGGGATTTCGCGGTAGTCCTCGACGTTGGAGGGATGGTAGACGAGCAGGGTGGGGACGATCTGGATCAAGCCTCCGGCTGCGACTGCCAGCAGGGTAAGAATGGTGAAGGGAAGCCAGCTGGCGAGGAGCTTGTCATACCATTCGACCCAGATACGGCCTTTCATTTCGATGTGAACAATCGCCGCAAGGATTGTGAGGGCAACGCCTCCCAGGCCGATGAGGCTCGCGTTGGAACCTCCGATGGTCCAGATGACGAGAAAGAAGAGGGTGAAGAAAAAGGTGAGGACGGGGGGATTGATGAAAGTGGAAATGAAGGAGAGGTGCTCGACTTCTTCCTGTTCTTCCGGGACTTCGATGGTGCCGTTGACGGGCTCTCCCGTGCGAACGGTCTGGCCGATGTTATAGGTCAGCATGATCCAGCCGGTGAGGTAAAGGATGCCGCCGAGCAGTCGCATATAGTAAAGGGGTGCGAT
>Ga0187810_10000239_pt1 | contig 23616 bp, 19 predicted proteins | sample NC_wetland_sal_i_9_FD_132963 | JGI IMG/M metagenome (GOLD analysis project Ga0187810, IMG submission 132963) | Wetland sediment microbial communities from Neuse River Estuary, North Carolina, USA - ASW_5 | ecosystem: Environmental > Aquatic > Freshwater > Wetlands > Sediment | place: USA: North...
CACAGGTGTCAACGCTCTGAGAGGGTAGGTGCCAGAATGGCTCGACTCGAACTCGTAGCGGCGATCAAAGAAGCAAAAGCGCCTCGCGCTCGCGCTTCGGCGAGGACCGTTCCGGTTCCTATTCCCCCTGGGGATGAGGACCGCAAGGATCACTTCATCACACGTAACGGACTTACCTATGCGGGAAGTCACCTGATAATCGATCTATGGGACGCCGAGCATCTCGACGACCGCGACAGGATCGAAACTGCGCTGATAGATGCAGTGAAAGCAGCCGGGGCAACCTTGCTGCACATTCATCTGCACACCTTCACTGATGGCGGCGGGATCTCCGGCGTCGCGGTGCTGGCGGAAAGTCACATCAGCGTTCATACGTGGCCTGAAAGAGGTTACGCGGCTTTCGACGTCTTTATGTGCGGCCAAGCCGAGCCTCGTAAGGCACTGTCCGTGTTCAAGGCGGCCTTCAATCCAGGCCGCCTCGTAATCGGCGAACATAAGCGCGGCGTGCTGTAATCAGCCTCAAAGCGCCAGTTAACCAAGGGCGGAAGCGGGCAACCGTTTCCGCCCTTATTCTTTGCGCCGGTTAACTGTGTTCGTGTCACGCCTCTGCGATAATGGTCTTGCGGCGGGGGAACGGGGTTCGGTTGCGATACGACGCATGCATCATCGGCGCGGGCGCTGACGGTCTGGCGGCCGGCGCGTGGCTTGCCGCCCGCGGCCTCAAGGTCGTCGTGGTGGAGCGCGACAGCCATGCCGGCGGGCGATGCGCGACGCGTCAATTCCATCCCGGGTTCCGTGCCTCGCCCTTCGCGGACGAGCTGCCGGAAATCCCGCCGGCGATCTTCCGCGCGCTCGACCTCGCCCGCCGCGGGGCTGTCTTCTCGTGCGCTGCCGAGCCCGAGCCGCAGCCGGAAGCGGACGCGATCCGGGCCCAGCTTCTTGCGCGGGTCTTCGCCGATGCCGAGACGCCGCCGCAGCGGCGGCCTCTGTTTGCGCCGCGGCACGCCAGGATGCGGCCCTGGCCGGGCGAAGACCTCGCCGCACGCTCTCTCGCCGACTGCGGCGCCGCCGTGCCGCTCGACGGCGGCCTGTGCGATCCCTCGCTGGCGGGCAGCGCCATCGCCCTTCTCGCCGGGGTATCGGCCGGCATGCCGGCCGGCGGGCTCGGGCGGCTCGCAGAAGCGCTCCGCGCGGCGGCAGAGGAAGCGGGCGCCGAAATTTCCTGCGGCCTTGAGGTGACCGACATCCGGCGCAAGCGCGGACGGGCTGTCGCGGCGGGGCTGGCGGACGGCAGCGAGATCGCCGCGCGAGCTTTCATTTCCACGCTCGATCTCAGGCGGACGTTCCTGTCGCTGTTCGCCTGGAACGAACTGCCGCGCGCGTTGATCGATCTCGTCGGCGCCTTCCGGGCCGCGCCGGGCACCGCCCGGCTGCTCCTGGCCCTGGCGGCGCCCCCCGACGGCAGCCATAACGAGGCTTGGCGCGCGCCCGTTCGCGTCGCGTCAGCCAACGCAGCGGAAGCCTATCGTGCTTGGCGAGCCGGAACGGTTCCCGATCGCCCGCCGGCGACGCTACGCTTGGTCACGGCCGTCGATCCGTTTATGGCGCCGCAAGGCTGCGCCACGCTTACGGTCACGCTCGGCGCCATTCCCCACACGCCGTTCGACGGCGCCTGGACGCACGACAAACGCAACAAGCTGCGCGACGCGGCGCTGGCAATCGCGGAGCAAGCCCTGCCGGGGACCATCGCGCGCCTGAAGGCGGTTGAGATGATCGTGCCGCCGGACGTCGAGAACCAGCTGGCGCTGTCCGAAGGCGATCTCATGGGCGGTGACCTCAGCGCCACGCAGATGCTCGGCTTCCGGCCGTTCCCCGAATGCGCCGGTACGCGCACGCCGGTGGAGGGCCTTTATCTTGCCGGGCCGTCGTCCGCGCTCGGGCCCCTGATGACCTGCGCCGCGGGTGTCGCGGCGGCCACCGCCGTGCTCGCCGATATGGACGCCGGGAGGCTCAGATGAGCGGCGAGGTGCTGGTCATCGGCGCCGGTCCGTCCGGCCTTGCCGCGGCGACCTATCTGGCCCGTGCGGGCGCCCACGTCATCGTGCTGGAGGCCGAAGCCGAAGTCGGCGGACGCTGCGCCAACCGCCTCGGCGTGGGCGCCTTCGCCGTACCGAGCGGCCCGCCGGCGTTGCAGGCGCTCGATCCGCGCGTCGTCAAGGAGCTGAAGCTGGCGCGCTTGGGGCTCGCCTTTGCCGTGCGCGATCTGCCGTTGACCGGCCTGCGCATCGACGGCAAGCCGCTGGTTCTCGGCCGCGACCTGCACGAGGCGCATTGCGCCATCGCGCCGCTCTCCCAGCGCGACGCCGAACGCTACGGCGAATTCCGGCGCAGCCAATTCGATCTCGCCCGCGCCATGCGCGCCGTGTGGTGGGAAGACGGAGATCTGGCGCGCGAGGAGCATCGTCGCGAGCTTCACCGCTTGGCGCTGACCTCGGCTGCCACGCTGTTGGAGAGCGTCTTCGAATCCGACGCGCTCAAGGCCGCCTTCGCCTTCGATGCGCTGGCCGGGGGATTGTCGCCGTCGTCGGCCGGATCTTCGCTGACGCTGTTGTGGCAGGCGGCGCAGGAGATGTGCGGCCTGCAAGGGGCCTTCGCCATTCCACGCGGCGGACCGGCGGCGCTGGCCGGCGTACTCCTCAAGGCGGCACAGAATGCCGGCGTTGAAGTCCGAACCGGTTGCAAGGTCACGCAACTCCTTCTGGAGGACGATGCCGTAACCGGCGCAGTGGTTGCCAGGGGCGACGTGATCCTGGCGGGCACGGTGCTCTCCAGCCTGTCGCGGCGAACGACCCTGCTCGCGTTCCTGCCGCCAGGCGCCGCCGGTTTCGCCGTCACGCACGACCTGGAGCGGCCGCAGCCGGTGGGCGAGGGCAAGCTCGTGCTGGCGCTCAACACCCTGCCTGCGGCATTCCAGCAGCCTGCCCGCACCGTGATCGCCGAACGGCTGGAGGACGCCGCGGTGGCGTACGCGCAGGCCAGCGCCGGGCGCGTGCCGTCCGATCCCATGCTGGAAGCGACGCTGCTGCAGACGGGGGCGGAGCCGCCGTTCCTGTTGTCAGTGCAGATCCGCCCGCTTCCCGTTGAGCCGGTCGATCCGCCGGGAGCGTTCACCACTAGGCTGCTGCAGACCGTCTTGCGCAGCCTCGAACGGCACGCGCCGGAACTGACGGCGAACGTCGCCTCCTTCGGACTGCATCCGCCGCAGCCCTGCGATCGCTTGACCGCGGCCCATATCACCGCAAGCTGGCGCGAACGCATCCTCACACCGGTTCGTGGATTATTCCTCTGCGGCGACGCGGCGGAGCCCGTTCCGGCCGTCTCGTGCCGCGCGGCGCGCATCGCTGCCGGATTTGCCGCCGCCGAGATGAAGCGAGGACGCCCATGAGCCTGCTCGCCACGCCGTTCCATGCCCGTGCCGCCGAATTGAGCCGGAACAACGTCTGGGAAACCCGCAACGGCTTCACGCTGGCGAGCTGCTACGGCCGGACCGACGACGAAGCCTTGGCGGCGCGCTTCGGCGCGGTGCTCGCCGACATTTCCTGGCACTGGCGCATCGAGATCGCGGGCTTGCGCGCGGTGGAATTCGTCTCGCGCCTGTTCACACGCAATCCCGCGAGCCTGATGCCCGGAATGGCGCTCGAGGCGTTGTGGCTCAACGATGCGGGCGCGGTGCGCGGCGCGGGCACGCTGGCACGAACCGGCGAAGATTCGTTCCGCCTCGTCGCCGCGCTCGAAGATGCGGACTGGATCGCGCGCGCTGCGCGGCTTTACGGCGTCACGATTGCGGACAAAACCGCCGCGGAGGGCGGGCTGGCGCTGATCGGCCCCGCCGCGTCGAAGGTGCTCGACGCTGCCGGGCTGGATGGAGCGCCGGAGCCGATGAGCGCCCGCAGGGTCTCGTGGCGCGGCCTCGACGTAACGCTCTCCCGCTTCGGCCTGGGCTACGAGCTGTGGTGCGAACCGGATATCGCCCTCATTGCCTGGGACCGGCTGGTGGCGGCTGGGCAGGGCTGGGCCTTGCGTCCCGCAGGCCAAGCGGCGCTCGACATCCTCGAATTCGAAAGCGGCCTCATGCGCGCCGGCCGGGATTACCGGCCCGCGCGGGACGGATTTGCACCGCAGCCATCGCCGCAATCCCTTGGCCTCGGCGGCCTCGTCGACCGGTCGCACATTTTCAACGGCCGGGCGGGCGTGTTCGCTGGCGGTCCAGACAGCCCGCTTTCGGGGGTGCTGCTGGATGGCGAGAAGCCCGTACCTGGTGCCGTCCTGACGCATCAAGGCCGGGCGTTGGGCCGCACCTTGAGTTCTCGATTTTCCCCCGCGATGCGGTGTGCCATCGCCTTTGCCATCGTGCCCGGGACCTGGCCGGCCAGCGGGCTGATGGCCGGGACAATGCCCTGCCGGGCGGCAGCCTTGCCATTCCTGCCGATTCCCGCTCCCATGGACGCGACGGAACCCTCGCCTGCAGCCGTTTAAAGGATACCACTTGCGGGCCACTGGCTTGGATGCCGCGTTGAAATTTGATCCGGACACCGAACTGGTTGCGCGTGTGGGCAAGGGCGACCGCGCCGCGGCCCAGGCTCTGATGGCCCGCCATTTGCCGGGGATGCTGCGCCTGGCCAGGAGGATGCTGTCCAGTCAGGCCGAAGCGGAAGACTGCGTGCAGGACGCATTTTTGAAGCTCTGGACCCACGCCGGCCACTGGAAGCCCGGGCAGGCGAAATTCCAAACCTGGCTTTACCGCGTCACGATGAACCAATGCTACGACCGGCTGCGGAAAAGGCCGAATTTGGGCCTGGATGCGGCGGCCGAGGTGGCCGATCTGGCGCCCGCCGCGGATACCGTGCTGGTGAGCGCCGGGGTCGCAGTCGAAGTCGAAGCGGCGCTGCAAAACCTGCCGGAACGCCAGAGGGCGGCCATCCTGCTGTGCCACTATCAGGAACTGGGCAATGTCGAAGCGTCGGAAATTCTGGGGGTTAGCGTTGAAGCTCTAGAGTCTCTGCTGGCCCGCGGACGGCGGACGTTAAGGTCGAAACTCTCGCATTTGAGAAACCCATGACTGAGGATCAAAAACAGGACGCACGGTTTGCCGATCGGGCTCTCGCCAGCTTGCCGGCCACTGCAGTGCCGTCGGCGCTCGAGGCGCGCATCCTTGCCGATTTTGATCACGTTGCGGCGCGTCGCGCGCCCGGCACGCTGTCGCGGATTTTCAACCGCTGGCGCGATGCCGTCTGGCCCAGCGCGCCGGTTTGGAAGCCGGCCTCCGTGCTGGCGGCGTCGCTGGTGATCGGGGTGATGGCGGGTGCCTTGGTGCCGGCGTCCGATTTTGCCTCCAATGCCTCCACCAGCACTACCTCGTCGGATCAGCAATATGCGGCGGGCGACGCCCCTCCGGTCGTGAACATGGCGGGAGACCTTTGACATGAGCGGCAGTGCGGCACCGTCGCCAACGAGCGGCGCGTCATCGGGCAAATCCCATGTGGCGCTGATAATCTCGCTTTGCATCAACCTGATCCTGGTAGGCATCATCGCGATGGCCGTCGTCCGCGTGCACTTTTTCCCGCCGCCGCCGTTCGGCGGCATGGGGATGATGGGCGGGCACGGGCACGGCATGCTGCGGCAGATGCAGGAATCGCTGACGCCGTGGGCGTTCCAACACGCCGCACCCGCCAAGTCGGAAAAGATCGAGGCGATCATCGATGCCCATCGCCCGCACCTGCACGAACTCGGCGCCTCCTCGATCGACGCCCGCCGCGAAGCGTTCAAGGTTTTCTCGGCACCGAATTTCGACAAGAACGCCTTCAATCAGTCGCTGGCGCGTGTCGAGAACGCGGATGCGGCGTTGGAGAAGGAACTCCTGTCGGTCGTCTCGGAGAGCGCAGGTACGCTGTCGCCCGAGGAGCGCCGCGCCGTTGCCGCCGAACGCGAGCGCCGCGGCCCGTTCATGTTTCACCAGCATTTCCGGCATGACGTCGGCGCGCCGCCGCCTGCCGGGGGGCCGGAGGGCGAAGAGAACTAGCCGCGCGGCAGGCGCAACTCGGCCGAAGTGCCTTCTTTCGGGGCGCCGGTGAGGATGAGCGCGCCGCCCATGCGCCGCGCCAGCGCCACGACGATCGCGAGCCCGAGCCCGGTGCCGGTCGACACGCCCACCCGCTCGAAGCGGCGGAAGGCCGTGCCCGCAATAGAGCGTTCGCGGGCGCTGAAGCCGCCGCCGGAGTCGGTCACCGTGATGGCCACGGCCCCTTCCTCTTCGCGCACGGAAACGCGCACGCGCCCGCCTTCCGGGGTGTAGAGCAGGGCGTTCGACAACAGGTTGGTCACGATGCGCCGTACCGCCATGGGATCGGCCTCGACGAAGGTGGGGGCGGCGGGAAGCATCTGCAACGCGATGCGGCGGCCGAAGGCGCGCCCCGCGCTTTCGCTGACGCAGGCCCCGATCAGCTCGGTGACGTCGAAGCGCGCCGGCTTCAGCGGATAGCGCCCGGCTTCCAGGTCGGCGAATTCCAGGATGTCGGTGATCTTGCCGTGCAGGTGGCGCCCGGCCATGCCGATGTCGCGGGCATATTCGGTGTATTTGCCGTGCCCCACCGGACCGTAGAAGCCGCGCTCGATGACTTCGGCAAAGCCGATGATGGCGTTGAGCGGCGTGCGCAGTTCGTGGCTCATATGGGCGACGAATTCCGCTTTCGAACGCGACGCTTCCGCCGCTTCGCGCTCGGCATTGGCGAGCCGCACCAGCAGCTTGGCCTCGGCCGGGTGCGTCGAGCGCAAAGAACGGATCGCCTGGGAGGTCTTGGCGCGGCGCTCGAATTCGCCCACGAACACGGCGGCCAGCCAGCCGCCCACCAAGGCGGGACCCAGAATGACGAACAGGTACAGCGGCAACGAGCCGTACCATGCCGCAAGCGCATCGGAGTCTTCCACGGCCGCGTAGACCTGGACCGGCCAGCCGGTCACGTCCGCCGATACCGTTTCTCCGTCGGCGGCTGCACCGGCCAGGGTCCTACCGTCCGTGCCGAGGATCTGTGTGCCCTGCAGCAACTCCGCCGGAGCCAGTCCGTCGAATGAAACGGCGATGGTCTCAAGACCGGCATGGAAGGCGATGACGGTCCGTTCCTTGGTGGCGAGCACCACACGCCTGTCATCCGCCAGCCGCGCGAGGTTCTGGATCGCGATCGGCTCGCCGCTTGCCGCCCGCATCTCGCCGGAGACGTCGGCGACCGCGATACCGCGCACCTCCGGGGGCAGGGAGAACAGTTCGCCCGCGGCGAAACGGCGCCCGACGCGCTCCTGCCGGGTCAGTGTGGCCTGGATGACCGAGGCGACGTCGTGCGCGCGCCTCGTTTCGAAGCTGTCCGCCTGCTGATAGGCCTGCGCCCGCTCCATCCGCATCTGCAGCGCGCCGGCCGCGGCAAAGCTTCCCCCGATGGCAATAACGCACAGCACCACCGTGGCCCGGATATTGCGGCCGGGCAGGGCGGCGAGCTTGGAAAGCGCCCCTTGGAAGAGCGGCTGTGCCGCTATGTGGTGCCCCGCCATGAATCCCCACGCCTGCGCGTGCCGGTGATTCGCGCCGTCCGATTATGAGAATCAGGCGAGTCGCTGTGAAGAGTCGGTCTTGCGATCATCCGAGCATCTTGGTCGCGACTTCGAACATATTCGAGGATAACCCCGGCGACTTGAGAATGGCTTCCAACTCGCGGCGGATCAGCACCTGCCGGTTTTCGTCGAACCGCCGCCAGGTTTCGAACGCACCGGCCATGCGCGCGGCCACCTGTGCGTTGAGCTGGTCGAGGCCGCGCACGATTTCGCCGACGAGCGCGTAGCCCGAGCCGTCCGCGGCGTGGAAACGAAGCTGGTTGCCGGAGAACGCGCCGATCAGCGCGCGCACGCGGTTCGGATTGCGGATGTCGAAGGCCGGATGGTCCATCAGCGCGCGCACGCGCGCCACGGTGTCCGGACGCGCCGAGCCCGCCTGCAGCGCCATCCATTTGTCGAGCACCAGCGGGTCGTTGGCAAAGCGCGCATGGAAATGCTCGAACACCTCGTCGGTCTTGGGCGAGACCATGCGCGACAACGCGGCGAGGCCGGCGATCATGTCGGTCATGTTGGCCGCCGCGTGGTAGTGAGTAGCGGCGATTGTGGCTGCGTCGTCGTCGTCCGCTGCCGTCAGGTAGCGCAGGCAGGCGTTGCGCAAGGCCCTTCGACCAGCCGAGGCCGCACCGGGCGAATACGGTTCATCCGATTTCAGCGTCCGGTACAAATCGGCGAAGCGGTCGCGGTGGGCCGCAGCTACTGCCCGGATCAAGCCCTTGCGCGCCTCGTGGATGGCGTCGGGATCGATCACCTTCACCGCCATGGCGAGTTCGCTTTCCAGCGGCGGCGACAGCATGTTGGCGGCGAAGGCCATGTCGCCCTCGGCGTGCGCCAGCACTTCGCCGATGGCGGCGACGTAGAGCGGATCGGCTGCCGCGCCCTTCATCATGGCGAGCATCGCATTGCGCGCCGCGGCCTGCCCGGCTTCCCAGCGGTTGAACGAGTCCTTGTCGCGCGCCATCAGTGCGGTGCGGTCGGCGGCACTCTGCGGCATCTTGAAGACGGCAGGGGCGGAGAAGCGCCGTCCCGCCGAGATCAACGGCTCTTCGTCGACGCCGACGAAGGTGAACCTCTGCTCCGGCATGGTCAGTTCGAGCACGCGCTCCTCCGGGCCGGTGGCGTTCTCGCCGTCGAGCGTCAGCGGCAGCGCGCGGCCCGATTTTCCGATCAGCCCGAGGCGAACCGGAATGTGCATCGGTTTCTTCACCGGCTGGCCCGGTGTGGGCGCCAAGCTCTGTTTCAGCGTCAGTGCGAAGGTCTTCTTGGCGGCATCATAGGCGCCGTGCATTTCGATTACGGGCGTGCCGGCTTGCTGATACCACAGGCGGAACTGCTTGAGATCGCGCCCGCTGGCGGCCTCGAAGCACTTGACCCAATCCTCCACGGTGGCGGCTTGGCCGTCGTGGCGCGCGAAGTAGAGGTCGGTCGCCTTGCGGTAGGTCTCGTCGCCCACCAGCGTCTTGAGCATGCCGATGACCTCGGCGCCTTTCTCGTAGACGGTCGCGGTGTAGAAATTGTCGATCGAGATGTAGCTCTGCGGCTGCACGGGGTGGGCGAGCGGCCCCGCATCCTCCTGGAACTGGCGCAGGCGCAGGATGCGCACGTCATCGATGCGCTTGACCGGCGCAGAGCGCTGGGCGGCGGAGAAGCTCTGGTCGCGGAAAACCGTCAGGCCCTCCTTGAGCGAAAGCTGGAACCAGTCGCGACAGGTGATGCGGTCGCCGGTCCAGTTGTGGAAGTATTCGTGCGCCACCACGCCTTCGATGCGCGCGTAGTCGTCGTCGGTCGCCGTTTCCGGCGAGGCCAAGAGCACCCTGTCGTTGAAGATGTTGAGGCCCTTGTTCTCCATCGCGCCCATGTTGAAGGCGGAGACGGCTACGATCATGAAAATGTCGAGGTCGTATTCGCGTCCATATGCCTCCTCGTCCCACTTCATCGCGCGCTTCAGCGAATCCAACGCGTAGACGGCCTTGGGCTCGTTGCCGTGCTCTACGAAGATCTTGAGCACGACGGCACGGCCCGACATCGTGGTGAAGCTGTCTTCGATCACGCCGAGGTCGCCCGCCACCAGCGCGAACAGATAAGAGGGCTTGGGGAACGGATCGTTCCATAGGGCGTAGTGGCGCCCGCCCGCCAGATCGCCGTTCTCGATCGGATTGCCGTTGGACAGCAGCACGGGATAGAGCTTTTTGTCCGCCTCTATCCGCGTGGTGTAGACGGCCAGATTGTCCGGCCGGTCCAGGAAATAGGTGATGCGGCGGAACCCTTCCGCCTCGCATTGCGTGCAGAAGATTCCTTTGGCGGTATAGAGCCCCGACAGCAGGGTATTCTCAGCCGGTGCGATCTCGGTCACGATTTCCAGGGAGAAGCGCTCGGGCACGTCGGGGATGGTGAGCAACACCGGTTCGACCTGGTATTCGGAGGCGGCAAGTGCGCGCCCGTCGATCGCCAGCGAAACCAGCTTCAGATTCTCGCCGTTGAGGACCAGCGGTGCCTTGTCGCCCGTGCGCTGCACCCGCATCCGCGCGGCCACCCGCGTGGCTTGCGGGTCGAGCTGGAAGTCGAGCGCTATCTCCGAAATTCTGTAGTCGGGTGCGCGATAGTCCTTGAGGTGGACGGCGTGTGGTTCCTCGGTACGCATGGGCGGGCTCTTCTTGTCTTGCGGGGAAGGGTATAGCCGAACCCCGGCGGGCGAGGCTTGTACTTTTTTGGCGCGCACGCCGCTTAGAGCGAAACGCCTGTCAAACGGAATCGCCGCTTTGCTCTAGTTCTTTGATTGTCGCGGCGTTTCCGCGCAAAACCGCGCACACTTTTGCGCACGTCGCTCTGGCCGCCGTTTCCCGCCAATGCCGTGAAACCGAGGGTCGATTTTCAGTCGGGGCCGGAGACATGAGCCTCGGCCACGAAGGACATCCGAGAAATGTTCGGGGGAGATCAGAAGCAGCTTGGCCGCATCGTATAGGTGCTTGCCGCCAGGATGTGATCGACCGTCGTGTCTTCTGTTTTCAACGGCAGGAAGGCATTCTCGAAATCGGTGAAGTTGGCCTCGGGAAAGTCTCGGCCGACATGGCCGCGAACCGCGAAGGCTTCACCTTTGTCCACCGCACGGACAAGAATCTCGCGCACGAAGGACCCGTATCTGGGCGCTTCCACCGCGATTTCGCTCAGTTTGCGGTTGTGGAGCGGCACGGTATAGGCGCGCACCGTGTTGTCCCCGACCACGCGGTAAAGGAAATCGCCCTCGATGGCCTTAATCAGCGATATGTGGCGGAGGGCACCGGCAATATCACGCAGCTTGATGTCCTGGCGCGTCGGCGGGCCTTGCCCGCGGCGCTGCGACGCCCAATATCCGGCAACATGGCGGAGCGCCGGTTGTTGAAGCTCATCGAGTCCGATGATCTGGTACGTGGTTGTCGCGGGGATGTGGGCCGCCATGTTCATTTGGTGGTCAGCCCTCGCGGTCGATCTGGGTGAGAAGGTCCTGCGCGCCGTGCGCGATCTCGGCGAGTTCGGCGGGCATGTCTTCGCCCGAGCGGCGAGCCCATTCTACGAGGTTCTTGGCTACGGCCGCCAAGGCCGGTGCGTTGGCGATCATGCGTGCCTGGCGTTCGACGCGGCTTGGGTCGAGGTCATATTCCGCGCCGGGTACGCGCCAACCGCCCCATTCCTGCTCGCCGGTGACGACGACGGGATAAGTGCCCGGCACCGGATGGCGCGAGCAATCCTCCGTGGGCTGCCATTTGTTGCGTGCGCGAATGATGCGCCAATTTTCCGCCAGCGGACTGAGTTTGGCGGCTATAGGTTCTTCGGCCTGCAACTCTTCGGAGGTGAATTCGCGCCCGAGCCCGCAGTCGTAATGGACTCGGATCGGCTCGTCCAAGCCCTTGGTCCAATGTGGTACGACGTGTTCCACAAGAGCCCAGGTGCCGACCGGCCTTACGTAGACGCGTTGGTTCTTATGGTATTGGGCCTTGGCCATAGCGGCTTCTCCGCGCAATGGACGAAAGCCTAACGGCTGGCAATTAAGTTGGAGTTAAGGCCTTCGGCGGGCCGGGCTCACGCGTCCGGCGTCACCTTGGATTCAATGGACGCCGAAGCCGACGATATGGTCAACGGCGTCTTGGTTCTGCCCAAGCGGCAGAAGCACGATTTCCGACTCGGTGAAAACCGTGTGGCTGGCTTCCTGTCCGGTCTTTTGCCGCCACGCCACCGGCGCGCGCGTTTCGACCGGCTTGCGGAACAGCTGCAAGGATACCTCGATGAGTTCCGGTGCGTCCCGTGCGATCTCGCTGAAACGGCGGTTCTGGATGGGCACGCTGAAGGCCCGGACGATCACGTCGCCGACGATCCGGTGCTCGAAATCCGCACCGCCGTCGATTACTTTGACCAGCGACATGTAGGGAAGCATGCCTGCCATGTCCCGGGCTTTCAGATCGTCGCGGGCCGGAAACAAGCGGTCGCCGCGGAGCGACTGCCAATAAGCGGCACCTATGCGCAGCGACGCACTTCTAAGCTGGTCCAGTGCGATCCAGTCGAAGATCGAGGTCTGCGGCAAGAAAGGCGCGGCAATGGACATCTTTGGTCGTACCGACGTGTGGCCGGCTGGACCTTCAACGTACTGAATTGTCCTTAACCCAACGTAAAGGTGACACCTGTTTCAGGACACCTCGCTCAATGGCGGGCGCAGCGCAGGGACCAAAACGCGTCCGGCCATTGCGCCCAACCAATCCATGCCGTCGCGCAGCCGCACGTTTTCTCCAATCACCAGAATGGCAGGGGCTGCGCTTTGGGTCGTTGCGGCACCCAGTTCCGAAAGTGTCGTGACCTGAACGATTTGGTCGGTAAACGACGCGTTGCTGACGATTGCGGCCGGCTCGTCCACGCGGCGTCCCGCGGCGATCAGATTGGCCGCGATCTCGCCGGCATGCTTGCGCGCCATGTAAAGCACGAGCGTGGGCGAGCCGCGGGCGATCGCGCGCCAATCGAGATCTGGCAACTTGCCGTCGGGGCCGTGGCCGGTGACGAAGGTGACGACGTGGTTGGTGTCGCGGTGCGTCACGGGGATGCCCGCATAGGCCAATCCTCCGATGCCTGCGGTGACGCCGGGAACGATGCGGAACGGAACGCCCGCGCCGGCAAGCGCCAATGCTTCTTCCGCACCGCGTCCGAACACCAGGGGATCGCCGCCCTTCAGGCGCAGCACGCGCTTGCCCTTTTTCGCCAGCGAAATGAGCGTGCGGGAGATGTCGCTCTGCTTGCACGAGCGTTTGCCGGCGCGCTTGCCCGCGAACACGAGTTCCGCACCGGGTCGCGCCAGTTTCAGCAGCGCTCTGTTGATCAAGGCGTCGTAGAGGATGACGTCGGCGCCCGCGATGGCGGATAGTCCAAGTACCGTGATCAGCCCGGGATCACCCGGTCCTGCTCCGGCAAGCCACACCCAGCCTTGGTCGAAAGCGGGCAAGTCGAGCGCCGCGGCAATCCTCTCGATCGCCACGCGCTGCGCGGCATTGGTCAGGTCGCTGGACATTTAACACCGAAATTATAGTATAACTTACTTTACCACGTATCTTTGGCGTTAAATAGGGACATCTTGGAAAAATCTGCATGTTCATCTGACTCTTCCGGCTCCATTGCGATAGACAACGCGGGAGTCACCATCGAGCCTGAAACCATGGAAAACCCCCGTAGCGACCTCAAGCCCAACACTTATGACAACGAAATCCTGCCGCTGGTGACCCCCAACGGCTTCCGCGAATACGACGCGCGTTGGCTGTTCGGCAAAGAGCTGAACCTCTTGGGCGTGCAGGCGCTGGGTTTGGGGCTTGGCACTTATTACATGCAGGCCGGTGCGAAGCGCGTGGTGACCGGCCACGATTACCGCTCCTACTCGCTGTCCATCAAACAGGCTTTGACGCTCGGGCTTCTCAATGCGGGTTGCGAAGTCGTGGATGTCGGCCTGGCGCTGACGCCGGTGGCCTATTACGCGCAGTTCGCGCTCGACTGCCCCGCCGTGGCGATGGTCACCGCCAGCCACAACGAGAACGGCTGGACCGGCGTCAAGATGGGCTGCGACAAGCCGCTGACCTTCGGCCCGGACGAAATCAACGCGCTGAAGGACATCGTGCTGAACGGCAAGGGCGAGGCGCGCCCCGGCGGCAAGTATGTCTTCGTCGAGGACTTCCGCGAGCAGTATCTTCACGCCGTCACCAAGGGCCACAAGCTGACGCGGCCGATCAAGGTGGTGGTGGCGACGGGCAACGGCACGGCCGGCGCCTTCGCGCCGGAAGCGCTGCGGCGCATCGGGGCGGAGGTGATCGAGCTCGACTCCACGCTCGACTACACCTTCCCCAATTACAATCCGAACCCCGAAGACCTGAAGATGCTGAAGCTGATGAGCGAGGCGGTGAAGAAGAACGGCGCCGACATCTGCCTGGGCATCGACGGCGACGGCGACCGTTGCGGCGTGGTGGACGACCGCGGCGAAGAGATTTTCGCCGACAAGGTGGGTGTGCTCTTGGCCCGCGATCTGTCGTCGAAGACCAGGAACGCGCAGTTCGTCGTGGATGTGAAGTCGACCGCGATCTACACCATCGATCCCGTGCTGAAGGCCAACGGCGTCAAAACCGATTACTGGAAGACCGGCCATTCCTACATCAAGCGCCGCACTGCCGAGCTGCACGCGACCGCCGGGTTCGAGAAGAGCGGGCACTATTTCTTCAACCCGCCTTACGGGCGCGGCTACGACGACGGCATCGTGGCGTCGATCGCGGTGCTGGAGATGCTGGACCATACCGGCGGCAAGAAGCTGTCGCAGCTTGAAGCCACGCTGCCGAAAACCTGGTCGTCGCCCACCATGGGCCCCTATTGCGCCGACGATGCGAAGTACAACGTCGTCGCCGCGATCACCAAGGAATACGAAGACCTCAAAGCCAAGGGCGGCAAGATCCTGGGTCAGGCCATCGCCTCGATCGTCACGGTGAACGGCGTGCGCGTGACGCTCGATGACGGCACCTGGTGCCTCGTGCGTGCCTCCTCGAATAAGCCCTCGCTGGTGGTGGTGGTGGAAAGCCCCACCTCCGACGCCGCCATGCACGCGATCTTCAAGGACCTCGACGCGCGGCTCGCGAAGCACAAGGACGTCGGCGAGTACGATCAGAAGATTTAGGTTTCTGCCCCCCGCCAAGCGGGGGAAGTGGCGAGCGAAGCGAGCCGAAGGGGGTTCGCTAACTCAGCACATCCCACACCATCTTCGCGGCCGTCGCGGCCACGAATAGGGCAAACGTGCGGCGCAGGCGCGTGCGGTCGGCGAGGTGGGCGTAGTGCGCGCCCGCTGGCGCCACGACGAACATCACGGGCGCGATGACGGCAAACGCCAGCAGGCTCACATAGCCGTAGGAAATGGGCGGCAACCCGTTCGCGCCCCAACCCGCGATGACGGCGCCGATCGCGCCGACGACGGAGATGACTACGCTGAATGCCGAGGCCGTTCCGACCGCGCGCGGCACGGGCATGCCGCACAGCGTCAGTGCGGGCACGCCGAGCGTGCCGCCGCCGATGCCCATCATGGCGGAGACGCCTCCGACCCCGAACGGCAGCGTTGCGCCGCCGAGCCCGCGCGGAATGTAATCGGTCAGGCGCCAGCTTTCCTTGCCGAACGCCAGATACGCCGCAACCGGCACCGCCAACGCAGCAAACGCCAGCGCCAGCCATTGCCCCGGCGCGATGGCCGCCACGGCCGTGCCCGCCACGACGCCGATCGCCAGCGGCGCGGCCCACAGCTTCAGCAGCCGCCAATCGACCGCGTTGTCCCTGGCGTGCGAGGACAGCGACGTCAGCGACGTGGGCACGATGGCGACGAGCGTGGTGCCGATGGCAATGTGCATCCGCAGGTCTTCCGGCACGCCGGCCGCACCGAGCACGTTATAGAGCACCGGCACGATCACGATGCCGCCACCCGTGCCCAGCATGCCGGCCATGAGGCCGGACACCACGCCGGCGATCAAGAGCCCGAGGCCCAGCGTGCCGATGTCCCCCGAAAGTCCTGCGAACATGAGCCGTCCCGCTTCGCTGCGGCGCGAGTTCAACTTGTATTCGCCCACGTATGCAAGCCATGCTGCTGCCACAGGGAGGACGGCATGGACAGGCGGACGGTTCTGAGGCTGGGCGCCGTGGCGCTCACCGGGCTCGCGGCGCGGGCGGAAACGGCGGACGGCACGCTGTCCACCGATCCCACGGAAATCGTGCCCTTGTGGCCTGGCACGCCGCCGGGCGGCGAGGGCGTCAGCCTCACGGCGAAGATCGTGGAGCGGTCCACGCAGCTCGATCTCTATCACGATCGCTTCGTGGCGCAGATCGGCACGCCGCTGATGACCGTCTTCCGTCCCGAGCGGCCCGACGGTTCCGCGCTGCTGCTGGCGCCGGGCGGCGGCTACGTCCGCGAAGCGTTCGACAAGGAAGGCGTGGAAACCGCACGTCGGCTGAACGCCTCCGGCGTGACGGTGTTCGTCTTGCGTTATCGCTTGCCGGGCGAAGGCTGGGCGCACGCCTCCGACGTGCCGCTGCAGGATGCGCAACGCGCCATGCGCCTCATCCGTGCCGACCCGCAGCGCTTCGGCATCGATCCGAACCGCGTCGGCGCTCTCGGATTCTCGGCGGGCGGACATGTCGCCGCTTCGCTCGCAACCCGCCAGAACGACAGCGTGTACGACCGCATCGATGCGGCCGACGGCCTCGACGCGCGCCCTGCCTTCGCGGCGCTGATGTATCCCGTCATCACCATGGGCGAGGGCGTCCACACCGGCTCTCGCACCAACCTGCTGGGTGCGAATCCATCGGCGGACGCGATGGTCGCCTATTCCTGCGAAAAGCACGTCACGGCGCAAACGCCGCCGGCCTTCATTTGCCTCGCGGCGGACGACGACACGGTGCCGCCGGGTCCGAACGGCCTTGCGATGTTCGACGCCTTGCGCGCCGCCAAGGTGCCCACCGAGCTGCACGTTTTCCAGGAAGGCGGCCACGGTTTCGGCATCCGCCTCGCCAAGGGCAAACCCGCGTCCGCGTGGCCGGACCTGCTGCTGCATTGGGGCTGGCGCGGCGGCTGGTTCCGCGACGCGAGCGCGACAGTTTAGGCGACGGATTCCGCGTTCCGTTCCCGTACGAACGCGAGCGCCTCGTTCAGCACGTCGATTCCCGCGCCGGGGCGTGTGGCGTTTTCGCTCAGGTGGCGGCGGAACTGGCGCGCGCCGCGGCGGCCATGGAAAATGCCAAGCATGTGCCGCGTCATGGCGTTCAGCGGCACGCCTTGCTTGAGTTTGCGCGCGACGTATTCGACATAGGCTTCGACCGCCTCGTCGACCGCGCGCGGTTCCCCGCCGAACAAGCGTGCGTCCACTTCGGCCAGTATCGCCGGCGACTGGTAAGCCGCACGCCCCAGCATCACGCCGTCCACGTGGCGCAGGTGTTCCTCGGCTTCGTCCAGCGTGCCGATGCCGCCGTTGAGCACGACGGTAAGCTCGGGATTCTCGCGCTTCACGGCATAGACCAGCTCGTAGTCGAGCGGCGGCACGGCGCGGTTTTCTTTCGGAGACAGGCCGTCCAGCAGCGCCTTGCGCGCGTGCACGATGAAGGTGGTCACGCCGGCTGCCTTGCACAGCGCGATCAGCACGCGCAGCGACAGCTGCGGATCCTGGTCATCCACGCCGATGCGCGTCTTCACGGTCGCCGGAACCGGCACCGCTGCCCGCATCGCCGCCACGCAGTCGGCCACCAGTTCGGGTTCTTTCATCAGGCAGGCGCCGAACTTGCCCGATTGCACGCGGTCGGACGGGCAGCCGACATTCAAATTGATCTCGTCATAGCCGAAATCCGCGCCGATCCTGGCGGCCTCGGCCAGCAGCGCGGGCTCCGCCCCGCCAAGCTGGAGCGCGACGGGATGTTCGCGTTCGTCGAAGCCCAACAGGCGCTCGCGGTCGCCGCGGATCACCGCCTGTGCCCCTACCATCTCGGTATAAAGCCGGGCGCGCGCGCTTAGGAACCGGTGCAGCATCCGGCAATGCCGGTCGCTCCACTCCATCATGGGCGCAATACAAAATCTATGTGCTTGATTTTCTTGCACTATTCTTATATCTTCCAAGGGCTTAGAGAGTCACCATCACACTTTTTTCTATCCGAAAATACGACCCTTTTCGCCATGTTTCGACGTCTCAGTGTGATGGATTCGTGATGGAAGTGGCGTCCGACGATGGCCAATATCCGACAGTTAGCATCCGGACACTGGCAGGTTCAAATCCGACTGAAAGGCCGGAAGGTAACCGAGACATTTCTCCGCCACGATCATGCCCGTGAATGGGCGACGGAGGCTGAAGGCCAAATTGATCAGGGCCATGCACCGTCCGGCAGGCGCGCGAGACGTGCGAAGACGTTCGGCACTCTGATTGACTTGCATATCGACGACATGAAAGAGGTCGGTAAACCTCCGCGACGTTTGAAAAGCGCGACACTGGAAATGCTACAGCGTGAACTTGGCGCGCTGAAGATCGCCGAGCTGGATCGCGAACGCCTAATCCGGTTTGGGCGAGATCGTGCGAAGAACGGTGCGGGTCCGGTGACCTTGGGGACATACATTGGCGCCATCAAATTGGTTGTCACCCATGCCGCGGCCGTTCATGGTGTGGAGATCACGGCTGAACCCGTCATCCTTGCGCGCATAGCTCTCAAGCGTCTTGGCTTGATCGGTAAGACGCGAGAGAGGCCGCCCGCTCGAGTCTCAGTTGACGGGCGTTGTTGTCGTTCTGATGCGTTCAGCCGCATTCGCGCCTCCAACCATCGACTTCGTGATATTTCGTGCCACGGATGCTCGCGGCGATCCACCGGCCGCGCTGAGGCGGCACGAGGACATCCGTTGAACCGTGCATCACGAACACCGGAAGCCGCGCCTTGCGAAGGCGCCTACTGCGCGGAGGCGCCGCAATCAAGGCCGACCATTGCCGCGGCAGGTCTTCCGGACAACGGCAGCGATCGCAGCCACGCCCGGTCTGGTCCCGCCTTACGCACCTCACCTAACGGCTAAGCCGTGGAGGCCCAAACACGCCACCGCTTCAGCGCCGTAGCAATAACCGCGGTACGATCGTCCTTCGCCGGCACCGTATCCGGCTAGAGGTAAGACTTGATGGCCGCGTGCGCCTCGGGTGGGGGCCGGCAGGTCCGTGTCGCTCGTCCTCGAAATGAGAGAATGAGCGAGCGCGCTTACTTGGAATGGTCCATACCGACAAGCTTTGTGATCTGACCTCCCATCGGGCGCCGCAGATATGCGCGCTCTCGACGCCTAGCGCATCGAGCAGATCCGCGGTATCCGCCGCCATGTCGGCCAGCATATGCGGAACATCCGGTTTGCGGCCCTTGCGAATTGAGGCCGTGATGGCCGCGAAGTCCGGAATTATTCCGGTTCCTTTCTCTAAGGCGCGTTGTCCGGCCAGAGTTCGACCGACGGCGCGCTCGGCTACATTGCGGCGCAGCCTTTCAAGGCCGGGGGCCTTGCGTAGGTGCGAAGCTTCGACGTATTTGAAAAGGGCTTAAGATTCTGCACGTAACCCAAACTCAGACCTAACCCAAAATGCGCAATTTGTCTGCACCTCGGCGGCCCACGATCAAAGAAGTTGCCCGATTGGCGAGGGTTTCTTTCAAGACCGTCGCGCGCGTCGCAAATAATGAGGCGGGTGTCCGGGATGAAACGCGGCAGACCGTGCTCAAGACAATGGACCAGTTGGGCTACAGGCCGAACATCTCGGCCCGCCAACTGCGCAGCAGTAGATCCTTTCTGATTGCGTTGGCCACAGGCGCGGCATCGGACATCTCGACGACGGCGAACGCGATGTACCTCGCCAAAGCTCAGCCGGGCGCGGTCCGGCGTTGCAACGAAGTCGGTTATCACCTGATCGTTGAGGAAGTGGCACCTTCCGCTGAGCGGGAATCCGTAAAACGTTTGGAGCATTTACGCGTCGGAGGCGTCATCGTACTGCCGCCGCTGTCGCTGAATTCGCGATTTGTCGAAGCTCTCAAGAGCAAGCACCTGCGCTACGTGCTGATTGGGTCCGACAAATACGACGGCACGGCGCCCGTGATAAGCATTGACGACCGGAAGGGTGCTTATGAGATGGTCAAGCTGCTCATCAAGCTTGGGCACCGCAAGATCGGTTTTATCTCGGGAAACAAAGTCCTTGCCTCGCAGCAACGCCAGTTCGGTTTCCTCGACGCGCTGAAGGATGCTGGCCTGCCGAGGCGAGCGGACTACGAAGCGGTCGGAGACTTCAACTTCCGTGTAAGTGAAGCGTGCGCGAAGAAACTCCTCACTCTGCCCGATCGGCCGACTGCAATATTCGCCTGCAATGACGAAATGGCGCTCGGCGTCATAGTGGCGGCGGCACGCGTCGGTATCAGTGTCCCAGACGATTTGTCTGTGGCGGGATTTGATGATGCGCTGTTTTCGACCATCGTCTGGCCGCAGTTGACTACAATAAGGCAGCCCCTGGCTGCGATGACCGCCAAGGCCGTCGACCTCTTGGTCGATGATGATCTGTTCAAAACGGCACCGGAGGTGGTGCTCGATTTTGCGGTCGTCAAGCGCAGTTCGACCGCTCGCCCTCCCGCCACACCGCGCCCCGCAGTGAAAAGCCGCTAACGCTATCGTCCGCCTTTCAACGAAACGCTTGTTTCAGCGCGCCCCGGTCGGCAGAATCCTCACGCCGCCGAACGCCCAAATGGTATGTCATACGGAAATGCATAGCAGCGTTCGATTCGCAACTCGTCCATTTGCGAAACCCGCGGCCTGCCTGCGGCGGTCGGTCAAAAAAAGGCGCTTTGAACTCGCAGCGACTCGTAGCCTGTCACAATTGAGCAACAGCCGCAGGCAATCGGGCCTAATCGCCTTGCAAAACAACTCGCCGTATGACAACGTTGACATATGCCAACGTTGTCAGAGCCTGCGGCGATGCGGGTTACGCAATGTCCAGGAAGAATGGAGGGCGCCACAGACTCTACTCCGAATCGGTTTGCAGCGTTGGCCACGCACAAAAACAAGCTTGGGAGGGCAAATATGAAAACAACTTGGTTTGCGCAAAGTCACGAGGCGTTGTGTGGCATCAGGTTTATTGTGGCGGGCCTGATGGCAGGAGCGTCGGTCGTCGCACTCTCGCAAACGGCATGCGCGCAGGAAGGTGAGTCGGTCGAGACCGTGGTCGTTACCGGCTCCCGCGTTATTTCCAGCACCACCAATTCACCGACACCGCTGACGATGGTATCGACCGAGCAACTGGAAAAGACGACTCCTGGAAATATTCCCGATGCCTTGAATAAGTTACCCGTGTTCTTCGCTTCCTACACACCTCAGGCCGGTAACGGCGCAAACGGCGCCGCGAACATAATGGGTAACGTCCTCAATCTGCGCAGCTTCGGCGGCCAGCGGACCCTCGTTCTGCTCGACGGACGCCGCGTTACGCCTTCGAACGCCGACGGCACATTTGATATCGACAGCCTGCCTCAAATGCTGGTGAGCCGCGTTGAGGTTGTCACCGGCGGCGCGTCGGCTGTCTATGGCTCGGACGCCGTAACCGGGGTCGTCAATTTCGTCCTCGATAAGAATTTCACCGGTTTCAAAGTGTCGGCGAACGCAGGAATTTCCGAATATGGCGATGGTGCGCGCCAGCAGCTGGGCGTCGCCTGGGGCAGCGATCTTTTCGACGGTCGCGGCCATATCGAGGCTTCGGCGCGGCATTTCCATCAGGACATCGTTTTGGCGAAAAACCGGCCTTATGGCTCTTTGTGGGTCTCGCAAACCGGCGCAGGTACGGCCGCCAATCCTTTCACGTTCACGACAAACGCTCGCTGGAACACGCGCAGCTTCGGCGGCTTGATTGCCTGCTCGGGTTCCTGTCCGGCCAATGGCAAACAGTTTACTGCTGACATGTCGGGAAATGTTTCGATAACCGACTTCAACAGGGGCGGGGCAACCGCCACATCGAGCATTTCGGTTGGTGGTGATGGAACGACGAATCAAAACGGCAGCGCCATCGGCGGGATGCGTGCCGACGATGGGTTTGCACGTTTCAGCTACAACATCGATGACGCAACGACCCTGTACGTGCAGGCTGGCGCCGCTGAAACTCGCAACGTCGGGCGATTCGTTGACAACTCCATCGTTTATTCGGCCACAACACCCGGCACCTTCTTCGTGAACAACCCTTATCTTACCTCGGCCGAGCGCGCCATGTTTGGGACCGCGACAACGTTCACGCTGGGAAAGCAGATCATCGCTCCCGAAGACGGCGACAGCATGCGGGTGGGAGGAACCAATCGCAACTTGAACGTCACTACGGGGATCGACGGCAGCCTATTCGGAAAGTTCGTTTGGAACGTCTTCTATACGCACGGCGAAAACCGTATGAAGTTGGCGACGTACAACAACCTCAATAACCAAAAGCTGTATGCTGCCGAAGATGCCGTAGTCGACTCCTCCGGAAAGACGGTTTGCTACGCCTCCACAACGCCCAACAGTTCGGCTTACGCAGATTGTGTGCCGCTGAATCCGTTTGGCGTCACGCTTACGCCCGAGGCGTACAAATACATCACGGGTGAGACCTGGTTCACCATCACGAACACGTTGGACAACGTCGGCGGTGCGATTTCGGGTGAGATTTTTGAATTACCAGCTGGCCCGGTCAAGGCCGCACTTTCTGGTGAAGCCCGATGGATGGAGTACGACGTGACGTCTAGCGGAAATCCCGCTCAGACGGTGGACTGCACCCATCTTCGCAACTGCAGCCCGGCTGCTCACATTTGGGTGGGAAATATCATTGCAGCGGTCAAGGCTTCGGAAAATGTCTGGGAAATCGCCGGGGAAGCCGACGTCCCTGTCCTCAAGGACTTGCCGCTCGCCCAGGCCGTCAATCTCAATCTCGCCGGCCGTTACACCGACTACAGCACCTCAGGGGCTTCCAAGACCTGGAAAATCGGGTTGGATTGGCACCTGAATGACGACATCCGCTTCCGTGGCACCAACTCGGTCGACATTCGTGCGCCAACACTGAACGATCTGTACCTTCCGGTCTCAACAGCGACTTTTGGCTATACCGATCTTCTGACCGGCACGGGAGCGACAACACAACAGGTCACCCAAGGCAACTCGAACCTTGTCCCTGAAGTCGCCCGCACCTATTCGGGCGGCATTGTATTGACCCCGAGCTTCATCCAGGGTTTCAGCGCGTCCTTGGACTATTACCGGATCGTGCTGAAGAACGCGATTGGCCAGGTTTCTGGCATGGATTCGCAAATCCAGAACCTTTGCATCGCGTCGGGAGGTGCCTCGCCGTACTGCTCGCTTTACGTGCGACCGTACCCGATGACAAATACGACGCCCGCAAACTATCCCACGGCGGTTCTCGTCGAAAGTCTAAATACCAGTTTCCAGCGGATGGAAGGCTGGGACTTTGAGGTGAACTATACCTTCGACCTCAAGGACCGTTTTGGCACCATTCCTGGACTGGTTACGTTGCGCGGCCTCATCAACTATCAGCCGGTGAATGAAACCCAGCAGTTTCCAGGTGCGACCGTTACGACGACCACCGGCGTTGCGGGTCAGCTTTCCTCCAAGACCCACGCCACCTTCTTTGCGGAATACGTGCTCGATGATTGGGCCTTCACCCTTCAGGACCACTGGTTCAGCGGGTTCAATCCCTCTTCCCAGCCCGGTGTCATCATCTACTCCAACCCCTCACGCATAACGTCCTTCAACACCATCGACATGAATATCAACAAGACGTTCGAAATCGGCGGGGGGACGTTCGACGCCTACTTCAACGTTCAGAATTTGGCGAACGCCGTGCCTCCGGTCTACACGAACACTACCGTGGCGATTGCCGAATGGTACCCCACCCAAAAAGACGAGGATCGCATGGGCCGGTACTATAC
>Ga0187810_10000240_pt1 | contig 23497 bp, 16 predicted proteins | sample NC_wetland_sal_i_9_FD_132963 | JGI IMG/M metagenome (GOLD analysis project Ga0187810, IMG submission 132963) | Wetland sediment microbial communities from Neuse River Estuary, North Carolina, USA - ASW_5 | ecosystem: Environmental > Aquatic > Freshwater > Wetlands > Sediment | place: USA: North...
AGCGTGGTCGCGGCTACCTTGAAGTTCGGATACTGCTTCACGGCCGTGGCGATCATTTTTTTGAAGTTCGCCGGGTCGATCTTGGAGATGTGCTCGTCGAGGCCTTCCACTTCGAAGCCGAGGCAGGCCGTGAAGTCTTCCTCATTGCCGAGCATGACGTCGACGTATTTGGCGATTTCGCGGTTGATCTTCTGCGCGCCTTCCTTGCCGCCCTGGCTCTTCCACAGCTGGCCGCGGTAGTTGAGGTCGTAGGAAACGATGGTGCCGTATTTATGGGCGGCCTTCACCGCTTCGATCACGACCTCGGAAGTGTTGGGGGCGAGGGCCGCGAAGATGCCGCCGGTGTGGAACCAGCGCACGCCCTCTTCGCCGAACAGCTTGTCCCAATCGACTTCACCCGGCTTGATCTGCGAGGCGGCCGAGTTGCCGCGGTCGTTGGTGCCCAGCGCCGCGCGCACGCCAAAACCTTTTTCGGTGAAGTTGAGGCCGACGCGGGTATTGCGGCCGATGCCGTCGAACTCGCGCCAGATGATGTGCGAGGTGTCGACCCCGCCCTGCATGATGAGGTCTTCCACCAGCCAGCCGACATCGTTCGTCGGCAGCGCGGTGACGACGCTCGAGCGCTTCTTCCAGCATTTGCGCATGGCGCGCGCGACATTGTATTCGCCGCCGCCCTCCCACACCTGGAATTGGCGCGCGGTACGGATGCGGCCGAAACCGGGGTCGAGGCGCAGCATCACTTCACCGAGCGACACGCAGTCCCACTTGGTCTCGCTCGCGGGACGGATTTTCAAGATTTCGTCAGCCATTTCTTACTTCCCACGGATTTTTTTGATGAGATTCACGGTTTCGCGCACGTTCTTCTCGATGCCCGCGTAGTCCTTGGCCTTGAGCAGATCGGAGGTGATCAGCTTGGAGCCGATGCCGGCCGCCACGATGCCCGCGCCGAACCACTTTTTGAGCGATTCCTCGGTCGGATCGACGCCGCCCGTCGGCATGATCTTGGTCCACGGCATGGGGCCGAGCACGGCCTTGACGAAATCCGGTCCGCCCACCTGCGTGCCGGGGAAGATCTTGACGATCTCCACGCCCAGCTCCTCGGCGAAGCCGATTTCGGAAGCCGAGCCGCAACCCGGGCTGTAAGGGATCTTGCGGCGATTGCAGACCTTGGCGACGTCGGGGTTCAAGACCGGCCCGACCACGAAATTCGCGCCGTTGGCGATGTAGATGCCCGCGGTCGGCGCGTCGACGACCGAGCCCACGCCCATGATCACGCTTTTGTCGGCCTTGGAGAAATGCCGCGTAACGTCGAGAAACACATGCGAGGCGAAGTCCCCGCGGTTGGTGAATTCGATGCACTTGGCCCCGCCGTTCGCGCAGGCCTGGATCACGTTGACGCAAACCTCGACGTCGGGATGATAGAAGACGGGGATCACCCCCTGCTCCATCATCGCCGCAAGTGTGATCATCCGGTCTCTTGCCATTTTCCTCGATTCCTCCTGTCAGGTCCGCGATTCGGAGCGCAATTCAGCAACCTTCCGACCCGGAAGCAACCGCTCCGGTGTCCCGCCATGGTACCGGTATCAACACCCCTTCATTTGGGCGGTCAAGCCGTTCCGGCGCCACCCGCCGCACGTGTCTTTCTGTACTATTGACACCGGTTACCATAGCCCAGGGACGCCGCCAAGAGACCGATTGTCCCGCCGACTTGGCGAATCCGGCAAGGATTTGTCAATCACCTTTGTTTAAGGGGGCTTAACGCCACAGGTCCAGCCTATCGCACAAGGGAGAACAGTGCGTGGGCGACCCAAAACCGCAGCCAGTCAGCTTGAGTCCGCAAGAAGCCTTACGACTTCTGGAAGATCGCGCGCAGGTTGCACAACATGAGCTTGCAGCCCGCACGGATGCGGGCGAGGACGTTCTCGATTACCTCGCCAAGAACGGTGCGACGGCCACCCGGCGCGCGGTCGCCGCCAATCCCTGCGCCTCGGCCCATTCCAACCGGCTGCTCGCGGATGACGCCGAAAGCGGCGTGCGCCTCGAACTGGCCCGTAAGATCGGGCGGCTGTTTCCCGGACTGCTCGACGTCGAGCAGAAACAACTGCACGATCTGACCATCGCCACGCTCGAACGGCTGGCGCGGGACCAGGAAACGGCCGTGCGGGCCATGCTGGCCGAAGAGATCAAGCATCACGATTGCGTGCCCAAGCACATTACCCGGCAGCTGGCGAAGGACGTTGAACCAAGCGTCTGTCTTCCGATCATCGAGTTCTCGCCGGTGCTCGACGACAAGGACCTGATCGAACTCGTGGCGGCGGCGCGCGCCAGCTCGGTCCTGACCGCCGTGGCCAGGCGCAAGAAGCTGCCCTGCGACGTCAGCGATGCGGTCGCCGCCCGCCTCGATATTCCGGCGATCTCGGCGCTGCTCGCCAACACCGACGCATCCATTCGCACCAAGACGCTCGACCGCATCATCTCGCAGGCCGCTGAGGTCGCCGATTGGCATGCCCCCCTCGTCGTACGTGCCGAGCTATCGCGCGGTGCCATCCGCCGCTTGGCGTCCTTCGTGGGCAGCATCTTGATCGATACGCTGGCCAAGCGCGACGGACTGGACGATTCGACCCGCAATCACCTCAAGCGGAAATACCTGCAGCGGCGCAGGCACGAAACCCGGCAAGCCGTTGCGCAGACTTCCGCTGCCGATGCCGCACACCGCGCCGGTACGCTCGACGAGGCCTTCATCGCGGAAGCCGTGAAGGCATGCCACAAGGAAACGGTGACGCGTGCGCTGACCCTGCTCGCCAAGACCGACGAATCGCTGGTCCGCAAAATCCTGGATTCGGGATCGGGCAAGGCGGCGACGGCGCTCGCCTGGCGCGCCGGGCTGTCGATGCGGATCGCGTTCAAGATCCAGACCGGCGTGATGCGCCTGAAAGGCCGCAATCTCGTGCCCGCGCGCGGCGGCCTCGATTTTCCGCTGACCGAAGACGAGATGCGCTGGCACCTCGGTTATTTCGGAATCGTCTGAATCGGCGCGAAGGCGCGCGCGTTCTGCGGCAGGCTTTCCAGCGACGGCACGAATGCCGGTGCCCGGCGCATGTGCGTTGCCAGTTCATAGGCGTTGCCGATGGCGAGCAGCTTCGCCTCCGTCCACGCCGTGCCGATGAACGAGAGCCCCACCGGCAGTCCGTGGACGTAACCCATCGGCACGCTGAGATGCGGATAGCCCGCGATGGCCGGCAGCGTGGCGCTTTCGCCGGCGGCGTTGTCGCCGCGCGCCGTGTCGATGCGCCACGACGGCGAGGTCGTCGGCGTAATCAGGGCGTCGAGCTTGTTGCCCTTGAGCGCCTTGTCGATCGCGGACCGCGCGAAGTCGCGGCTGCGGATGCGCGCTTGGGCGGAATCGCCCTTGGTCGCCTGCGCCTGCTCGAACAGCTCCTGGCCGAACAGCACCGTTTCGCGCGGCGTGGCACGGTCGAACGCGATCACGTCGGCCAGCGTGCGCGTCTTGGCCGTGGTGGTTGCGAGGTACAAGTTCATTCCCGTTTTCAACTCGGTCAGCAGCACCTTCAGCTCGTCGTCGCCCACGAAGTCGGGCACCTTGAGCTTGGGCAGTTCGACCACCGTCGCACCGGCCCCGCGCATCGCCGCCACCGCGTCCGCGAAGGTCTTGTCAGTGGAGGCATCGGCGCCTCCGCCAGTGCGGAAAACGCCGAGCCGCACGCCCTTGAGCGAGGTGCCGCGCAGCGCGGCCACATAGTCGGTCCGGTGCGCATCGGCGCCGGCCGTGGCGGGATCGGCGGGATCGCTGCCCACCATCACCGTCAAGAGCACGGCGGCATCGGCGACGCTGCGCGCCATGGGGCCGGCCGTGTCCTGGCTGACCGAGATCGGCACGATGCGCGCCCGCGAGATCAATCCCACGGTAGGTTTCAAGCCGACGATGCCGTTGATCGACGCCGGACATGTCACCGAGCCGTCCGTTTCGGTCCCGACCGCGGCCGCTGCCAGGCTTGCCGCCATCGCCGCGCCGCTGCCCGAACTCGAGCCGCAGGTGTTGCGGTCGAGGACGTAGGGATTGCGCGTCAGCCCGCCCACCGCCGACCAGCCGCTGATCGAGCCCGTGCTGCGGATGTTGGCCCATTCGCTCAGATTGGTCTTGCCCAGGATGATCGCGCCGGCGGCCCGCAGCCGCGCCACCAGCGGGGCATCGCGATGAGTGACGTTGTTCTTCAACGCCAGCGAGCCCGCCGTGGTCGGCATGGCGTCCATGGTTTCGATGTTGTCTTTGATGAGGAGCGGGATGCCGTGCAGCGGCCCGCGTGGGCCCTTGCTGCGGCGTTCCGCATCGAGCGCGCGCGCCTCGGCAAGCGCCGCCGGATTGAGGGCGATGACGCTTTGCAGGCGCGGACCGGCGCGATCCAACCGCCGGATGCGGTCCTCATAGGCGCGCACCAGCTCTGCCGCACTGACGCGCCCCGCGGCCATATCGGCCTGAAGCTGGGCGACCGATTTCTCGGCAGGGTCGTACCCTGCCGCGCCCGCCGGCCAAGCCAGCATGATCGCCGCCACCGCCGCGGCCGCCGTCCATCCGTTGCGCATCGTCCGTCCCCCTGCTTCGCGTTTGCAAAGATATAGCAGATCGAGAAGCGCCGGGCGTTGCTGCGAAGGCCTCGGGGTCGGCGCGCCGGCGGCGTTTGCGGGCGGCCGCGCCCATGCTACAAGAGCGGCCCGCCGCGGGCGTAGTTCAATGGTAGAACGGCAGCTTCCCAAGCTGCATACGAGGGTTCGATTCCCTTCGCCCGCTCCAAGACTTAGCTGAAATACAAAGATGCTTTTAGCGGGCCTCTTAACGGCAAAAGCTACGTACCTCCGAATAAGATCAAGACGGTAGCCGCGCTTGGGCGCGGCGACCAACCCGCGCAGCCGGTGGTGCGCCCACTGGTTTCTGGTACAATAATTGCTGGGTCGCAGGGCGCAGCAATGGGGCCGCTGCCGGTTAGATCGCAAATGGGATTGATGGGCAGCTACGCACAGATCACGAGTGGTCGGCAAAGCTGGAGCACCGCCCACCGCATTCCGCTGCATCGCCACGATCAGGCTTACGTGGCGGTGGTTCTTTGCGGGAGTTACGAAGAATGCGGGAGCCGCGGGCGTTTGCGCGCCAGCCCTGGCGACGTTCTCTTGCACAACGCCTTCGACGCCCATCTCAATCGCTTCCGCCACACGGGTGCACAGATCCTCAACCTCGTCGGGGCCGGTCCGGCGCGGGGCTTCGGTTTGGGACGCGTCACCGACCCCGACGCAATCGCGCGCGCCGCGGAACGCGATCCCATCGAAGCTGGTGTGCGATTGCACGAACAACTGCGCGAGACAGCGTGTACGCCGGAAGACTGGCCCGACATTCTTGCCCACGATCTTCTGAGCAATCCCGGCTGTTGTCTCAAGAGCTGGGCGGAAAAGCACGGTCTGGCGGCCGAAACAGTCTCGCGCGGCTTCCGTAAGGTGTTTGGGCTTACGCCGGCGTCGTTTCGCGCCGAAGCCCGGGCGCAGCGCGCCTTCGCGCTGATCGTCGAAAGTGAAGCATCGTTGGTGTCCATCGCGGCGGCGGCTGGTTTTGCCGATCAGGCGCACATGTCTCGGGCGACCCGGGCATTGACCGGCTTGCCGCCGGCCACGTGGCGAACGTCAAATCCGTTCAAGACGGCCGGGACGAACGCCGCCTAAAGTCCCGCTTATGACCGTCACCGATACCGAGCCGCGCTTCCGGCTGAAACTCATCCCGATCCTCGTCACAGCCGTGCTCGGATTGGGGCTGCCCTATCTCGCGGCCTACGCCGCATTGCTGTCGGCCAAGCTGGTATTCCACATGCAACTGATGCCAGGGGCGAACCCGCCATGGCTCTTTGTGCACCACGCTTTCCAGTTGTTGCTCGCGCTGATCGTCATCGCTGTGCTGAAGTTCTGGCTGGTGCCTGCGGACTACGGGCTGCACTGGCCGCGCGGCAAGACGTACATCTGGCCAGCGATCCTTTGGGGCGTGTTCTTCGGCGCACTGATGACGGCTGTGGATTACGCGCCGCAACTGATCGCCCACACCAAACCCGATCCCGGCTTCCCGCTGACGCCAGGCAATATCTGGGGGTGGACCATCTTCGAGGGCGTTTACGTCGGGCCCACGGAGGAGATTCCGTTCCGGGCGCTGCTCGTCACCTATCTGGCCACGACCATGCCCGGCAAGCTGCATGTCAGGCTGCTCGTCGGACGCTACAGCATGAACTGGGCAGGCGTCATTGTGGCGGCGATCTTCGCACTCGCCCATTTCTCGAGCTTCTTTACCGAGCATTGGGCCAGTGCGCTGAGCCAACAGGCCTATGCCTTCGCGCTGGGCGTGCTCTATGCCTACTGGTTGGAGAAATCGAAGAGCGTCGTGGCGCCGATCATCGGCCACAATCTCAGCGACGTGATCGAATACCTGATCCTGTTCGTGTGGCTCGGCGCGTTCTAGATGTTTGACTGCATAATTTGATGGTGCGTTTGAACGAACGTTACCGGCGCTTCCAGGACCCAGCCGCGGCGGCACGTTAGCCTGCTCTGGTTCTGAAAGGAGCCGCCGAACCGACCTCCGCCATTTTACACGGGATAGGCAACTATTTGATCGGATAAGGAACAATAAAGCGCGTTTTTGCAGTCAAACCTTTGATCGAATTGAAAACACACAAACTTCCCAAGCTGCATACGAGGGTTCGCCGCCACACTGGCGCTAGCGGCCCCTTCACCCGTTCCAGCACTTAGCTGAGAACGTCGGGATTTCGGTCTGCGCTCCTGAGCCGGAGGGACACCCGGTATCCCACCTCGGCCTGGCCGCGGCGCCGCTGTTCATCGGCGGCCGGCGTTCAAGGCGTTCCGGCTCCGACGGGATGTTGGATCTTTGCTGCGTGTTCTGCCGCTTCGCGCGCTTTGTCGCCTTCGCCCAGCACCGTGTAGGCGTGCGCGAGCCGTTCCCAGCCGGCTTTGTCGTTGGGGTTTCCCTTCATGCGCTCTGCAAAGCGCGCCACCATAGCGCGGATCATGGTGTTCTGATCGTCCGTGCCCGCGCCCGGCGGCATATCGGCGGTGCTCTGGACCTGGGGCGCGGGCGGCACGCCGGCCTGAAGGTGCATCGCATTCGTCATGGCCTTGAGCGCGACGTTGAGGGCCTGCACCGACGGCGGCTGCGGCACCACCGTTTGCGGATCGAAGCCGCCCCGCTTGGCGACCGCGGTGATGTGTGCTTCCACCAGCGGCCGCCACGACGCGTTTGGATCGGTGCTTTTCTCGAGGTCGCGCCAGATACCAACGGCCTGCTCCAGGTTGCCGATCTGGGATTCCGCAAGCCCGATATAGAAGCGCGAGCGCGGGCTGGCCGGATCGATGCCGAGCGAGTCCGTGAAGGCCATAAGCGCTTCCGGCACCACGGCGCCCCCGTTCGCCATCACGACGGACTCTCCCAGTTCCGACCACGTGGCCGAATCCGCGGCGCCCAACGCGATGGCGTGCCGGTCGGCGTCGGCCGCCTTGCCGAATTCGCGCGCGTCGAAATACATCTCGCCGAGCTTCTTGTACCCGGCCGCGGTGGGGCGCTCCTGCAACAGTGCGGCCAGCTTGTCGGCGCTCGAAGCGGAGACGAATTCCGGATCGTGCGTCAGCCGCCAAGCGTAAGGTCTGCCCGGCAGGCCGGGAGAGCCCAGCAGGCCATAGAGCACGGCGGCACCGACCGGCAGGATCACGGCGCAAGCGATCATCGCAGTCCTATGATAGCGACGTGCGCCGGCGGACACGTGCAACGGGGCGGCATCCAATTCGGCATCCTCGGCGACCAGCATGCGGCGATGCACTTCCGCGCGAGCGGCCTCGGCCTGCTCCGGCGTCAGCAAACCGTTTCCGATCTCCTGGTCGATCTCCACAAGTTGGCTACGATAGACCACCATGTCGTAGGCGACGCGCTCGGGCGCCTCGCCCGCCCTGTTGCGGAGGAACGGGAGCAGAAGCACGCCCAGGCTCGCCAGGATCAGAACGATGAAGAGCGGCCACAACATCGTCATGCGCCCTTCTCCTCTCCCATCAGGGTCGCGATGCGGGCCTTGTCCTCGGGCGACAGCGGTTCCGGCTGCGCGCGCGCGGCGCCCCTGTAGAAGACGAATGCGATGCCGGCTCCGCCGAGCAGCAGCAACACCGGCGCGAACCACAGCAGATAGGTTTCGGCATCGAAGGGCGGCTTCAGCAGCACGTAGTTGCCGTATCGGGCGACGATGAATTGCTTTGCCTGGTCGTTCGTGTCGCCGGCGAGAATGCGCTTGCGCACGAGAAGCCGCAGGTCGTGCGCCAGGTCGGCATCGGACTCGTCGATGTTCTGGTTCTGGCAGACCAGACAGCGCAGTTCCTTGTCGATGGTGCGCGCCCGCGCCTCGAGCGTGGGATCGGAAAGCATCTCTCCGGGCTGAATGGCGAAGGCCGCCGGCGACGCGGCCAGCAGCAGGAGCAGTGCGGAAACGGCCAGGCGCAATTTCATTTGAGGCCTGCGATCACGGGCAACAGCTCGCGCTTGATGACGGCCGGCGTGAGCGGGCCCGTCTGCTTGAAACGGATGACGCCGTTCTTATCGATCAGATAGGTTTCCGGCACGCCGTAGACGCCGAAATTGAGGCCGGTCTGGCCGTGCAGGTCGATGCCGATCGTCTTGTAGGGATTGCCCAGCTCGGAGAGCCACGCGCGGGCGTCCTCGGGGCGGTCTTTGTAGCTGATGCCGACAAGATCCACGCTCTTGGGAAGCTGCGACAGAACCGGGTGCTCCTCGCGGCAAGGCCCGCACCACGAGGCGAAGAAGTTGACCAGTGTGAGGTGGCCTTTGAGGCTGGCGCTCGAAAGCCCCGGCTGACCCGCGACGAGGGGTTCAAGATCGAAGGACGGCGCCGCGCGGTCGATCATTACCGACGGAATGAAATTGGGCGCAAAGCCTTCTTCGACCAGATAGAGCCGCGCCAGCAGGAAGCCGACCAGCACGACGAAACCCGCGAGCGGCACGACGTGCTTCCAGCCGGTCCTGCGTCTGCCCTGAGCAGGCGCGGCGGCGGCGATCGGAACTGCCGCGGAAAGCGCGAACGCAGGACGCGGAACCCGCGCCAGCTTGCTCAGCGGCGCGCCGACACGGTGATGGCGGTCCGTCAGCGACACGATGCCCCCCAGCACCATGACGACGGCGCCGAAGAACAACAGCGGGATCAGAGGATTGTGGAAGATATGCACCACGAAGCCGCCGCTGGCGTCCGGATCGCCGAGTACCACATACAGATCGTTGACGAAGGTGGTGTGGATCGCGACCGTTGACAGCGGCTGTTGCGGGTTCGCGTACATCCGTCTTTCGGGATTGAGTTCCTGGATGTAGCGCCCGTCCTTCGTGACGATGAAGCGTGCGCGGACCGCCGTGAAATTCGGCCCCTGCACGTTGTCTTCGACTCCCAGGAAACGCACGTCGTAGCCCGCGATCGAGGCGGTCTCGCCGGGATGCATCACCTTCAGGTATTCCGTCCGCCAGGCGAGCGAGCCCGTCACCCCGATCAAAACCAGCGCCAGCCCGGCATGGCTGATGGTCATGCCCCAGGCGGAGCGCGGAAGATGAACGGCCCGGTGGAATGAACCCGCCAGCGAATCGCGGAAAAGACGAACGCGGCCCGCCCATTCCGTCAGGCTGCCCACAAGCAGCCACGCCGCAAGGCCAAGCCCGACGGCAGCCCATACGTTGCGCGATCCGAGACCGGCCACGGCCAGCGTCGCCACGACGGTCATCACCGTCGCGCCAAGCGCGAACTTGAGGCGCGACAGCGCCGCCGGAAGATCGCCGCGCTTCCATGACAGCAAGGGGCCGACCGCCATCAAGACCAGCAACGGCGCCATCAGCGGCACCATCACGGTGTTGAAGTACGGCGGCCCGACCGAGATCTTGCCCAGCTTGAGCGCGTCCACGAACAACGGGTACAGCGTGCCGATCAGCACCGTGCCCGCGGCCGTCGAGAGAATGACGTTGTTGAACAACAGCCCACCCTCGCGCGAGACGGGCGCGAACAGCCCGCCCGGCTTCAGCGCCGGAGCGCGCCAGGCATAAAGCGCAAGCGAGGCTCCCGTGAACACTGCAAGCAGAACCAGAATGAAGATGCCGCGCGTTGGATCGCTCGCGAAGCTGTGCACGGACGTGAGCACGCCGGACCTGACCAGGAATGTTCCGAGCAGGGACAGGGAAAAGGTGATGATGGCCAGGAAGATCGTCCACGACTTCATCGTGTCGCGCTTCTCGGCCACGATGCAGGAGTGCAGCAGCGCGGTGCCGGCGAGCCACGGCATCAGGGAGGCGTTTTCCACCGGGTCCCACGCCCAATAGCCGCCCCAGCCGAGCGTGTAATACGACCACCACGAGCCCATCGCCACGCCCAGCGTCAGTGCGCACCATGCCACCAGCGTCCACGGCCGCACCCAGCGGGCCCAGGCAGCGTCGATGCGACCTTCGATCAAGGCGGCGATCGCGAAGGAAAACGCCATCGAGAACCCGACATAACCGAGGTAGAGGAACGGCGGATGGAACGCGAGACCGGGATCCTGCAACAGCGGATTGAGGCCCTGACCGTTTGGCGGTGCGGGGTCGACGCGGGTGAACGGGTTCGAGGTGAAGAGGATGAAAAGGATGAACGCAAATCCGATTAAGCCTTGCACGGCCAACGCGCGAGACCGCAGCCCCGGCGGCAGGTCGCGGCCGAAAATGGAAACTGCCAGGCCGTAAAGCACGAGGATGAAGGTCCACAGCATCATGGAGCCTTCGTGATTTCCCCACACGCCGGTGATCTTGTAGAGCAGCGGCTTGTCGGTATGGCTGTTCTCGACCACGTTGAGCACCGAGAAGTCGCTCGTCACGTGCAGCCAAATCAGGCAGCCGAACGATAGCGTCACTAGGCAGAACTGCATGAAGGCGGCGGGCCGGTCGACGTTCATCCACACCACATCGCCACGGGCCGCACCGACAAGCGGAATGGTCGCCTGCGCCAACGCCACGAACAGCGCCAGCACCAATGCAAAAAGCCCGACTTCAGCGATCATTGTGAACCCAACTCAGCATTTGCCGGTCCCCGGAGCGCGCTGCTCCGCACCAGCGCGCGCCGTATGTAACCAGCTTTCCGTCACGGACGCGCAAGCGGGTGGCGGCGTCATAATCTGACGGTCATCGCCGCCATGATCGTGCTGACGTTGTAATTTGGCGGAACGTTACCCGAGAGCACCTGTCCCACGGTCGGTCCGATCAGCGCCCAGTCGCTCATGGCGAGGCTGTCGAACTGATAGCCGATATACATCGAAGTAGCCGGCGAATAGTCGTAGGTCGCGTGCAGCCTGATTTGGTGGATTCCAGAACCTGTCGAGAGCAGCGGGTCGCCGCCGAATATTTGGCCGGCCTCGTCCGTATTCCACGAGCCGCTCTGGTTGAAACGCTCGCCGCCGTAGGAATAGGTATAGTCGAGTCCGATTTTCAGCTTGTCGCTGGCGCGCCACGTGCCGCCAGCTCCGGCCGTGTGGATGTCATAGGTGCTCTGCACTTGGTAGTAGAACACGCCCGGTACGGTGGGCTGGTTCTGGTCGTTGAGCGCCCGCATGCCGCGGAAGGTGCGCTGGAACGTGTAGAATAAATGCACCTCGGTGTCGGGATTGAACTGATGGGTCAGGTCCGGGCCCGCCTGCGCGCCGTAGTCGTGATACACACCGACGCTCGGCATGGTCACGCCGTTGTAGACGGCTGGCGGCAGACCGTAATGATCGTCGCTGAACTTGCCGTAGAGGCTGAGCGTGGTGGCGCTGTCGATGGTGCCCATCAGCATGCCGCTTACCGCGTTCTGGCGACGCGCCGCCTCGTAGAACGGCACCTGCTGGCAGCCCAGCAGCGCGAGCGTGGCGCCGCAGTCCGACTGGATTTGCACCAGCCACAGGCTGTAATCGGGCGCCGACGCCGTGCGATCGGAGTGGCTGAAGCCGATCCAGCCGGTCCATGCGGGCGTGAACGTCGAGGTGAGCTTGACGGTTTCCTCGTTCTCGGTCGTGCGATGCGTGATGGCGTTGGTGCGCTGCGCGTCGCTGAACTTGTAACCCACCTGTACCCGCGTCGACGGCGTGAAGTGATAGGCCGCCTCGATGTCGATGTTCTGCTTCAGCCAGGATTCCGGCACCGCCTCGCGGTATTTCAAGGCCGTCGTATCGGTCGGATCGCCGTAGATCCACATCGGCGTGGTCTGGGCATCGCGCGCGTCGGCCGTATAGCTGACTTTGAAGTCCCATTTGGGTGCGGGCCGCGCGGTGAAGGTCACGTTGGCGAAGAACGTCTGGACGAAACCGCCGAGCGAACCCGGGTTGCTGGCAAGCTGCGCCGACAAAACGGGGTTCGTCAGCACGTAGCCGAGCTGCGTTGCGGCGGCAAACGGGTCATCCTGCAACTGTGCACCGTAGACGAAGGTTGCATACAGGCGCGTGGTGGGATCGAAGTTGTAGCCGACCTCGGCCTTCACCGTGTGCGCCTGGTTGCTGGGCGGCAGGCTATAGACGCCCGACTTCGGATAGCTCGTGTAGGCGTTCGGAGTCACGGTCGTGTCCCTGAACGCCGCGAAGTTCCAGCCCTGGAACGCGTAGCCGTTGCTGTTGTTGTCCGTGAAATTCGAGAAAATGTAGGAAAGCCTGACCTGGAAGTCCGGCGTCGAATAGGCGGCACTGGCGACGAAGTTGTCGGTGTCGTAGTCGATCGGCATGGGGAAGGTGACCATGCCGGCGTTGTTGCCGCCCGTGGTCATCGCCTGCTCCAGCGAGCCGCCCTTGTGTTCGTGGCTGAACACCGCTGAGACCACCCAATTGTCGAGATCGGCGCTGGCGCCGACCGTCCCCTTGTCGCGCCGCGTGCCGATGCCGGTGGAGAGCTGCTCGCCCGGCCCGTACACCGTCACCGGATTCGAAGTGGCCAGATGCGTCGAGGCATTGAAGGCGCCGAACTTCGCCGCGGCCGGCGGCGGTGTCGCCGCATTGGTGAAATAGAGCCCGGCCGCGATCAGCAAAGCCTGGTATCCCGGCGCGAGAATGCCGTTCTTGTCGAGCGTCGTGAGATACGCGTCGCCCGAAACATACGTCGTCGCGTCGTAGTTTGCGAAGGCGGACCACTTGCCCTGCTCGCCCATGCGGAGGTCGATATCGGCTTCCGGCGCGACCCGGCCGAAACCGAAATTCAGGTCCGTCGCTATGGTGCTGAAATACTGCGTTGTGCCGCTGTCCCACGCGTCGCGGCGCTGGATGTTCCAGCCGCCGAGGAATCCGGCGCTCGCGCTCGGCATACCGTTGTATCGGCCGAAATAGGGCGAGGACTGCGTTGCCCCTCCGACGCCGAAAGTGACTTGATTGACCGCAAGCTGACCGTCCTCTGCCGGCGGCAATGTCGTGGCCCAGATGTCTAGGGCGTTTCCCGTGGCGGCGTGCGCCGCTCCGGCAACGATGAGGATGCAGGCGGCGGAAAAAGCGGCTGTTCTCGCTTTTGGGGGCATGGCGCTTCTCATCGGAAGAAGGTTGAGCCGCTGGGGCTGTTTGAGCCGTGAACCTGCGAATGGCAGTTCAGGCAGCTTCGGTCGCCATAGAGGTAGAGACTGCTCGAATGCGCCGCCACTGACAGGCGGGAAACTCCGACACCGCCCATGTCGTTGGTGGCCGCGTGGCAATCGAGGCAGAGGAACGGCACCTTCTCCTTCAGAAGCCGCGCGTTCACCGAGCCGTGCGGATTATGGCAATTGGTGCAGTCCTCGCGCACCGGCTGGTGCTCCCACAGGAAGGGCCCGCGCTTGTCCGCGTGGCAGTTGTAGCAAGTGTCGGTGACACGGACCTCCTTGAGCAGTTTCGGACCGGGCGAGCCGTGCGGGTTGTGGCAGTCGCTGCACACCACTTTGCCTTCGCGGATCGGATGGTGCGAGAACTGCATGCTCAGGGCGCGCTGCTCGGCGTGGCAGCGGAAGCAGACGTCGGGCTGCGTGAACTTGACAAGTACGGGGTCCTTGCTGACGTGGATGGTATGGCAACTCACGCAGGCTAGGTTGTTATTCTGGTGCTGGCTGCCTGCCCAATCCATCCTGAGGCCATTCTGATGACAGGTAAGGCAGACCTGATTGCGGACGTCCACCGGCGAGGCGTTGGGTCCCCTGAATACGATCGCGGGTTCGGGCCTCTTGTCGGCCGTGCCCTCAACGTGCGCGTTGCTGGGCCCGTGGCAGGTTTCGCACTCGTGGTCGGCAAACGGAGAATGCGGATCGCCCTTCATGCCGTGCGGCGTTTGAAGAATCGGCGTCGCCTCTTTGTAAGTGCGGCCGTTTTCCTCGATGTCGGAGTTGTGGCAGGCCATGCAGACCTTGGCGCCGCCCGGGCTGTAGACTGCGTTGGCGCCGCCCGCGGGCGCATCGTCCGCCCGGGCCGGAAGAGCGGCCATGCCCAGGCACAACAGGATCAAGACCGCCGCTTGCCTGATGTGTCGTGAACCGGACATCGAACCGCCCCTTGGTTTCCGCGGACTTGCATCGCTCCGCTTGACCGCACCGGTCGCTCCGGTGCCGTTTCAGGCCACTTTCAACGCTCCTCCGCCGATCTGCGCGGCAGGAACCACAGTTGGAACAGACTGACGAGGATCATCACGCCCAGCGCTAGGATGAAGACGAAGCCGCCCCCGATCACGCCCCAGACGAAAACGAACCCTACCTCCTTGGTGAGGAACCAGCAGGCGACGTCGACGATGAATGCGGCGTACGGCAACGCCGACCAGAACACCCTCGTCCCGACGGAAAGCGTCGAGTGGAGAAAGACGAATCCCACGACCGTGAAAACGGAGAACAGGCCGAGAAGATGGATGTGCGCGAGCGAGATCAGGGTCGTAAGATTGACGCCGGGTCCGGTGTAGAGTGCGGCGATCTCTTCGGCACCGATCCAGTACGTGTCCTTGGCGCCCTGGTGGGCGAAAACGACATAGGCAAATCCCATCAGCACGGCCACCCCGACGAACATGAGTGCTGCGGACGCGAACAGCTTGAACTCCAGGGGCCAGTCGGGCAGGCGACTCACGCCTGAGCCCGTGATCAAAAGTCTGTTTCGTGAACCGATTGCGTCCATGTTCAGTGTTTACCTTTGGGGGGCTGTTTCACTTCAATCTCGAAGCTGGCGAAGTAGGCGCAGATGTCTTCGATCTGTTCTTCCGTCAGCGACGAGGCGAACTCGTTCATCAACCCGCTCAACCGAGCCTTCGTCTTGAAGGCGTCCATCTGCGCCACCAGATAGACGTAATGCTGCCCCGCAAGATTGGGAATGCTGGAATCCAGCGAGACGCCGTTGTTGCCATGACAGGTCTGACATTGGGCCGAGATGGCCTTGCCCGCCACGGCGTTCGGCGCCGTCGCCGACGCAACAGCCGAGCAGGACAAAACGAACGCGGTCAAACAAGCGACCGCCCAGGAACGAGGGCAGGCAATCCGATCGATCATCAATGAACTCCAGAAATCAATTGTTCTTCGCACCTTCCTTGATCCAACGGCTGATCGTGTCGAGGTCGTCCTGCGGCAGCTGGGAACCGAGCGGAGGCATCTTGAGTGCGTTCTGATCGCCGGAATTCCAGTCGTCGACGAGCACCCGCATGATCGGGCTGCGGTCCGGATGGTAGGGAATGATGCTGACGCCGGCCGCCGAGCGGCTCATGAGAGCCTTGTAGCTGCTTAGATCCAGACTGATCGAGATGTAGCCGACGCCGCCGGGTGCATGACACATTGTACAGTGCGCATCGAAGATCGGCTGCACTTGGTTTTTGTAGCTCACGGGCGTTTCGGGAGATACGGTCTTGACCGCGGGCTGCGCCGGCGCTTGGGCGGGCGTCTGCGACTCGGCGAACGCCACGGCCGCAGCGCTCACCAATCCGGCCGTAACAACACCGATTACAAGCCCCCGCCCCCGCATGATGGCCTCACTTCTTGGTGTTCAGAAATGCGATGATGTCGTCGGCCTCCGTCGCAGTGACCGGCTTGATAAGGATCATCTTCGTGCCCGGCACCACTTTGGCCGGCGCGGCGATCCACGACTTCAGCTTGTCGTCCGTCCAGGTGATGTTCGCCGCCTTGAATGGCGCCGAATATTTAGTGAACCCCGCGACTTGTGCCGACTTCTGGCCGGCGATGCCGAACAGGTTCGGGCCGACGCCGTTTTTCCCACCCTTTTCCACCGTGTGGCAGGTGGCGCATTTGGCCTTGAACACCGTCTCGCCGGCGGCGGCATCGGCGCCAAGCGCTGGGGTGGCTGCCCATAAAATCGCGCCGCCCATCACGATTGCGATTGCTGAAATGCGCGTCATGCAGTCTCCTCAAGTGGTTTGCGGCGCGACAACCGGCCGATCAATACTTCACAAATCAGGCGAAGCAACGGGATCGAGCTTTCGGCTTGGCGATGGGAGTCCACGCGCTGATCCCTCCTGCCCTAGGGAATCCCATTGGAATCCTGACAGTAGCGGCGTGCGGCGCGTAGAGCCAGCAGCAAAACATTTGATGATACCAGGACACCCGGCAATCTCTGGAAACAGTAAGGACTGCATACTTGTTGACGCGACGTCATATACCGATAGCGTTCGCGAGGCACGCAATGCCCTCGCGCAACCCGTCGCAGCCCGCCGCGGCGAATCCGAAGATGAGGGCGCGCTCGCAGAACCGCCTCACCAACTTGGATGCGGCACCCTGGCCCGAAACTGACCCAAGCGTCACGCCTCGCGCCGACGCCCGCCCGCGTACCGTTTCGGCCAGCGGAAAGCCGTCCGGCAGCAGCCAAGTGAGTTGCGTTCCGGCGTCGACCCCCATCAGACTGACCGCGCCGAAATGGTGCGTCAGCGCCTGGACGAGGCAGTCCCGCCGTTCCATGTAGATCTTGCGAACCCGGCGCAAGTGACGGTGGTATTCGCCGCTGACCAGCAAATCGGCCAACACCATCTGCTCTAGCCAGGAGCAGTTCGCTTCCGCGTACGATTTCAGCTCTGACACGGGATCGACGAACTCGGGCGGAACCACCAGATAACCCAGGCCCAATCCCGCACCCATCGCCTTCGCAAATGAACCCGTGTGGAATACGAGGCCGTACACGTCGAGCGCGGCGAGCGGCGGCGGCGGTGGGCCGTGGTAGCGAAGTTCCGCGTCGTTGTCGTCTTCGACGACGTACGCGTGCGCCGAGCGCGCCCAGTCGATCAGCGCCTCGCGGCGCGCCAGCGGCATGATTCCGCCGAGCGGATTGTGGCGGTCGGGGGTGACATAGGCGAGCGCCACATCCCCGCTGGGCAGATCGTCCGTACGAAGACCACGCTCGTCGACCGGGACCCAGCCGATTTCCGCGCGCCGCAATTTGAAGAATGCCTCCGTCTCCACGTCGCCCGGCGCTTCGAGCACAACGCGATCGCCCACCCTCTGGAACAGATGTGCCACGATGCTGCAGGCTTCGCGACGTCCGGCGACTATGAAAATCTGCTCCGGCGCTACCATCATGCCGCGCGTTGCGGTGAGATGAACGGCGATGGCGTGGCGAAGGACCGGCGCTCCGGCCGCGGGCGAAGGCAGCGCGAGGCATTCGGGATGTCGCTCCAACGCGTTGCGCGCGCCTCTCAGCCAAACCTTGGGCGACAACACGTTGGTGTCGTCGCTTTTTGCGGGACTGAAATCGAAGGCGCCGCTGGTTGGGCTCTGCGTGCCGTGCTTCTGTGCCTGCGGGGGCAGCCGCATCGGCCGGATTTCGGCCTGACGCAGGATCTCGGGAACGGCGGCCTGATGTGCCTCGCACAAGGGCGCATCCGGCAGCTCCGCAGCGACGTAGGTGCCGACGGCGGGTCGCGTTTCGAGATACCCCTCGCTGATGAGGCGCTCGTAGACCAGAAGTGCCGTAGTCCGCGAGACGCCGGTCTGCTCGGCAAGGAAGCGCGTAGCGATGATGCGGGTGTTAGGCTTCAGCTTGCCGTCCCTGATGAGTTGGCGCAGCTGATCGAACAGCTGATCCTGAAGCGACGTCTTGCTCTCGCGATCAAGCTGCAGCGGCAAGTTCATCTTCCGACCCGGCGCAACTTCGTGGCTCCGCCGCGCGAATGGCAGCCGCGCGTTTGCTGGCCGGTCGAAAATGAAGCGGCCTCGATCCGGAAACAAGCGGCGATATCGTTTCACGGACGGTTGACCCAGCGGAACCGGACTGTGCCCTGGCGATCTTCTGCGGCTGCCCAGGAGCGAGGCCGGCAAGAGCCGTGGGCTAAAGCCATGAAGGATGCGTAGCCGGAAGGGCGCGACTTGAACTTTCACGACCTCCGCGGAACGGCGGCGACCAATTTCTTCCGCGCTGAATTCTCGATCCGCGAAATCGCAGAGCCGGTTTTGCGCCGAGTTTTTCAGTTTCGTTCTAGTATCCGTAGCCAATTACCCCGTGGCCCTGTGGGCTGCGGGAAAATGGCCGACTGGTTCGTCGAAAGGCTTGACCGTATTGCCGATACGCTCTGCGTCTTTCTTCTGCCATTCAGCCATTTTCTGCGCAGCGCGGCTCACGCGGTAATTGGGTATCGACCCTAATGCTGCTCTGAACGGTCGCTTCGGCGACGGTGAGATGTGGCGTCGAGACCTAGCTCCGCTGCGAGCACCCCTTCTGCGCCATCCTCGCGATTTGCATTATCCAAAGGGGGGACAATTCTGCACCCCGTTTCACAACCTCGCTGCTGAAGACCGCTGGATCGCCTTGGGCCGGAAAGTGGCTGATTGCACGGCACAATCGGCCGCCCTCGTGAACGCCCCGCGCCTTGCCGATCAGGGCTGCAGGTATTTTTGCGCAAACGTCAGGAAGTACGGCCAATTCGGGGCCGGGTTGTGATTGTACTGATGCTGCCGATAAGCGATGTCGCCGGCGAGTAGCGCAGTGCCCATCGGAGGAAACGTTTCGGTTTCGAGGGGCTGCTTTCCAAGCAGCTTATAGACCGGGCCGGCGCCGACCGCTCCCATGAACATGCCCCGCGCGTCGGTCCAGGCGTCGCCGGCAGACGACGAACCGGCTCCAATGAAGATCGGGCGCGGTGCGCAAAGTGCGATCAGTGCATCTCCATCGACAGGCAGGTCGGCAGCGCTCAAGGGATCGGCTGCGTACTTCAGGAAGTTTCCGGCGAACCAGTGAAACTCATCGGCAGTCGCGAGGTTCTCTAGGGTTTCTCCATAATTGCGGCGCAGAATCTTCGCCGCTCCGGCGCCCGAAGAGCTGATATAGCCGATGGCAAATCGCTCGTCGTATGCCATTGCGACAAGCGCCGCCTTGCCGAAGCGGGAATGGCCGGCGATGCCGATTTCGCCGTTGCGGATCTTGGGGTCTCTCCAGAGATAATCCAGCACGCGGCTTGCGCCCCAGGCCCAGGCGCGCACCGCGCCCCACTGATTCATGTCACGCGGCTTGCCTTTGTTCACGAGACCGATGATGCCCTTATCGAGGCCGGCCCCGTTATCCGCCTGCACGCTCAAGGGATCGTAGGCGGCATAGCCCCAACCGTGCGTCAGGATCTGCGCGCGCCAATCCGGCCCCGGAGGATCCTCGCCTTCGTTGATCTTTCGCGTCGCGTCATAACTGTGATTGTAGATGAAGTTCACGATCAGCGGGACGGGCGTCTTGGTGTTTGCCGGCAGCGTTTCGTCGACGGCGATATCGACCTTGATGGCCGGGTCGGCAGAATTGTCCACGTGGCCGACAAGATGGCGAGTCACTGCTTTGACGCCGCCGACGGTCTCGGTGGTCGTCCCGACAACATGCCAGGTGACGGACGGAATCGTTTTCGGCATTTCGCCATAGAACGTCTTGGTGAATGCCGCGAGGATCTGAGGCCGGCGCACCTTCCACCATTCGTCGGCAGTAGCCGTCTCTTTGCCGTCCGCCATGCGCAGAACGTCCGATGCCACGGGATGGGGATTGGCCTCCGCTTCGTCGTAGTTTGCTGCGTTCGCGGCATCCGGGTTGCGCGGATCGCGCCCGGGACGCAGCGCGGTGAGGTGCAGCGCGGCGACTTCCCGAGCTAGCTCCTTTTGCGCCACGGCGCGGTTCTGCAGCTGTTGCGCCGTCGGCGCTGGCAGCGGCGGAAGCCGCGGAGCGTCGGAGTTCTTGAAGAAGGCCGCTTGCGACCAGCCCGGCCCCGACACGAGCAGCGCGGCGATGACAATCGCAAGGCCGGTCATTACACGCGGCCGCGTCGTGTCGCGAACCGGCGAAGGCAGTTGGTATTTCATTGGATTTTCCGATCATTGATCTGCCGAAAGGAAGGAGCGGCACCGCACCCGCGGCGCCGCTCGAATGCCCCGGCGGTCAAGCGCGCCTCCTGACACCAACCAAGGGAGGGAGGCTGGCGGGAGGCGCGCTTGGTTTGGCCTAGAACGTGCCGCGAACCCCGAACAGCATCGTGTAGCCGGGCTCGTAGTATGTGAACGCCGCGTGCTCGTATTGGAAATACTGCCGCTGAGTCGCGCTCAGGACGTTCTGAACGTCGAACGTCACTTCCGGATCGCTTGGGATTTCGCCCAGGATCTTCGACAGTCTGTAGCTGGCGGAGAGATCCATCTGACCATAGGCCTCGGTATAAATGGCCGCGGCCGGAATGCTCGACTGGTTCAAGCTCGACGCGACCTGCTTGTCGTTGAACACGTAGGTGACACGCAGCATCGCTCCGTCGTTCTCGTAGTAGCCTACAAGGTTGTAGGTGTACGGCGAGACGCCGGTGGCGACCGCCGGAGCGGCGCCGCTGCCCCTCTGATCGACGATCGTTGCATTGGCCGTAAAGCCAAAGCCCTTAAGACCATAGGATGCCAGAAGGAAGTCGAGCGGCTGCACCCAACTGAACTCCAGGCCGTTGATTGTCAGCAGCCCGCCGGCATTCACCTGCTGCTGGAAGATCACCATCGCCGAATCCGGGCCGCCTCTCAGGTTGAGGGCGTTCTGTTGCGTCGCCGTGAGGACGCCGTAGGTGATCCCGTAATTGGCCAGATCGGAGAACGGATGCGTCGTCGTGCCGACGACCGTGAACCCGCTGATCCCCTTACGGAAGGCCGTAAAGCCGATGTAGCCCTCGCCGCCCGTGTACAACTCGGCACCGATGTCGATGTTGTTGGAGAAGTACGGCTTCAGGCTGGAATTTCCGAGGATGGCCTGCGTGGACGTCGGATCGCTGAAGTTCACGCCCGGAAGCATGGCCGAAGGATCCGGCCGCGTCATGGTGCGCGAGAAAGCCGCCCGCACCTGGAAATCGTCCGAAACCTCGTAGACGAAATTCGCGGACGGCAAGAACGCTTGGTACTTGTGTTTCAAGACCGGGAACACGTAGCTGACCGGATACAATCCGCCGTCCTTCAAGGTTGCGTTACGCGGATCGCTGATCGACACCGGACCGGTAATCGTCTGGCCCGTTTCCACCCACCGCAGACCCAAATCGTACTTGAGTTTGCGATCGCCCGGATGAAAAACGCCGTTAAGTTCGGCATACAAAGCAACCGATCTTTCGTCGATCGCGCCGGCGTTCGCCCCCGTATTCGACGACGGATAGAAGGGAGCATTGTCGGCAAACTGGTCGTAGTGGGATGCGGCGCGGAACTTGGACCAGTCGACGATCGCATAGCCCTGCTTGCCCTTCATCAGGTAATCGGCCACGTTTACTTCCGGCACGAGAGATCCCGGCCACGTGATCGGCGCAGATCCCGTCGAATAGCCGGTGCCGTATCCCGGGTAGGCCGGATGGCTGGCATTGATCCCATCGCACACCGGCTGGGAATTCGGCGCCGGAAGGAAGACGCTGGGATCGCCGCCGCACACCGCCGCCTGCCATGCCGCACTGTTGTCGCGCGGCGTGATCGTACGGGAAACGTCGTCATAGGAGCCGCCGAACTTCACGTTCAGGTCGTCGTCGCCATAAGTGGCATCGAGATGGACGCCGTTCGTGAAACTATACCGCTTCTCCTGTTGGACCATGAGGCGCTGCGTGTCCCACCCCCAGCTCTTTGGATCGCTGACGTCAATCGCCGAGCTGAAGGTCGGATGGATGGCACCTGCCGGATTTTTGAAGTCCACATCGGTCATCTGGGTGAACACACCGATGGTCGGATAATCGCGGAAGAAATGGCTGCGCGTGGCGTTCGCCTGGACCTTCACGTTAAAGAGATCCGTAACCTGCCAATCCATGCCCGGATTGAAGCTGAGGAAGTCTTCCTTCTCGGTGTATGGCCGGTCTTCAAGGAACAATTCCGCATTGGCATAGGTGCCGCTCGTCACGACACCGTTTTCGTCGACCTTTTCGTTCAGAGGAATGACCCTCTGGCCGCTCAGCCGGAACATCATGTCCGTACGCTGTTCGTCGTTGACGAGGCGCCCGCCGATGAAATCGAAGTAGAAGCGCAAGGCGTCGGAAGGCCGGTATTCCAGGCTGGCAACGGCATTTGCACGATCGCGATGGCCCCATTGATCGGAAGGCCGTCCGATCCTCGGCAGCAGGGCGTTGTCGATCTGGCTGATGGTCAAGCCGGGATTGTGTGCGAGCAGCCAAGCCTGATCGATCGGCGCTCCGGGCGTCAGGCCGGCAGCAATCGTCGAAGAGTTGTTCGGAACATAGGCGGGAATCGTCCACAGCCCGCCGCCTGTCGTGTTGCAGGAACCCGTGCACTGAACGACGGGGTTCGTCGCCGAGATGGTGGACGGCGTGATCAGATTCGGGTTGGTCCAACCGATCGACTCGTAACCCGTCGTCCGGACGAGGTTGTGGTTGACGGTGACGCCGACCAGGGCACCTAGCGGTCCCCAGGTGTCGCTCGCAATCACAGTTGCCTTCTCGCCCATTTGCTTGGCGACCGAACCGTATTGTCCCTGGGCGGCATAGGTGATGTGCAAACCCGGATTGTCGAACGGACGCATGCTGCGCATGTTCACCGTGCCGGCGGCCCCACCTTCTTCCATATCCGCGACCGGCGATTTGGAGACCGTAAGCTGCGTGAACAACTCGGTCGGGAACATATTGAGGTCGACTTCGCGGTTCGTGCTTTGCGCGTCGGTGCGGCCTGTGGATGCGATCGCAACAGGAGCGCCGTTGAGCAGGACCTTCGTGAAGTTCGGACCCAGACCGCGGATGGCGATTTCGAGCCCTTCGCCGGTGACTTCGCGCGCAATCTGAACGCCCGGAATTCGGTTGAAGGCTTCCGCGATGTTGTTATCGGGAAATTTGCCGATGTCTTCGGCAAAAATTGCTTCACTGAATCCCATGGAGTTTCGCTTGGCGTTTGTCGAGTCCGCCAAGCTCGCGCGGTAGCCCGTCACCGTGATGGTCTCGATGCCCCCCTCGGCATCGGCATTGGTGGTAGGCGCCGGCGCGGCCTGCGCATAGCAAGCGGGCGCACTGAATATTCCGGTC
>Ga0187810_10000241_pt1 | contig 23399 bp, 17 predicted proteins | sample NC_wetland_sal_i_9_FD_132963 | JGI IMG/M metagenome (GOLD analysis project Ga0187810, IMG submission 132963) | Wetland sediment microbial communities from Neuse River Estuary, North Carolina, USA - ASW_5 | ecosystem: Environmental > Aquatic > Freshwater > Wetlands > Sediment | place: USA: North...
CGCGCGTGCGCTCGGGCGAGAAGAAGCTGCGCACGATGCCCATGGCGAACACCACCAGGGTAAGCAGCATCAGCACCTTGGGCGTCTCGTAGACGAAGAACGCCGCCGCATCGGCCAGGCGGCCGGGTCGCGCCACGGGGAGCAAAGCGGCGAGCCGGGCGGAAAGCGGCTGCAAGAGGGAATAGAGGGCGAACCACAGCACCACGGCGCCCGTTGCGGCGGCGAGCCATAAGCTTGTGCGCCCTGCCGGCGGAGCGGGGGCTGTCGTGCTCATGCGGCTTTCTTCCGGTCTTCCCTTGCGGCGGCGAGCACGGCCTCCACCACGGCGGCGAGCCGGGGCGGCAGCGCGGGATTGCGGCGGTAACGCACCCATTGCGCGTCGCGGCGGTCCACCACCAGGCCGGCGGCCTTCAGCACCCCCATGTGGCGCGACATGCGCGACTGGGTGGCACCGAGCTTCTGCATCAGCTTGCAGACGCAATGCTCCCGGCCGTCCCACAGGATGCGCAGGGCGCCGAGGCGCGTGGGATCGGAAAGGGCGGACATCAAGGTGGCGATCTTTTCCATGTGCACTACCGCTTATGCGCATTAGCGCATAATATGACGGAGGCGCGAGGCGGCGGCAAGGGCGGGAATGCCGCAGATTTCTCCGCCGCCCTCGCCAACGTGCCGCCGTCTTCGCGACTGATTGGAATATTCAACCGCAAGTTGCACGGGTTGCAAGTTGGGCATAATGTCCTCGCGCGTTTCCGGCACGCGTTCGGCCCAGTTGCACGGAGAGGCCCCAAATCAATCGTAGCAGTTGCGCTTGTGAAGGGCGGGTGTTGCACGGCGCAGCCACGGAGGCATGCGGTGGATAGCGTCATCAATGAACTCTTGAGGCATATCGAGCTGTTCGTACTGGGTGCGCTCGGCGTCATGGCCGTCACCTACTTTCTGGCCTTGGTTCACCCGGTGAAGGAATCCCTGACGAAATACGTCGGGACCCTGCGCAGCTTCTGGCTGGGCGAGTTGTCGAACGACAACGCGCTATTAAAGACCATCGACATCGCGGTGATCGTCGGGGCGCTCTATTACATGGGCGTGCTGGCGAACTCGGCCTCCTATTGGCTGGTGGAGCCGGCGCGGTTCCGCATCCTGGAGAGCATCTACGCGGACAAGCTGAACGTTGCCGCCAATTGCCCGGGCAACGTCGAAAAGCCGATCCGGGGCATCTCGACTTGGGAAGCCGTGAAGCTGCCCTTGACGCGCATGTTGCCCGGCGGGGAAACGCAGCGACTGCTGCCCTATTGCGCGAACAATCTCTATCTCAACGACGAAGCGGGCACCAACGACCTCAAGGCGGAGGGCCGGGTGCACGATGCGTTGTCCAGCGAGCTGATCAGCATCCGGCTTTTACGCGGCACCGCCGTGATCGCCATTGCCGTCTTTGCCGCGTGCCTGTTCAAACTGCTTGTCTTGCTCATCACCGCCTTCCTGTGGCCCTGGTCGGACGCTTGGTATAAGACACTGATCAAATGGGACGCCGAACCGGGCACCCACGATTGGCGCGAGAAGGTGAAGACGGCCTGGACCTGCGTGGTTCTTCCCCAGCTCGTCATTCTGGTTCTGAGCGGCGTTTTCTATTACGTCGCCATGGGCTCCTATCGGACGACCGAATTCGAGTATTCCCACCTTGTCCGGACCAGCGTGGAGCACAGGAACACGGCGCCCGAACAGAAAAAACAGACGCACGCGGCCCTGGTTTTGCGCTTCAAGGATATCGCCTAGAGCAAAGCGCCTTCAGACGGAATCGGCGCTTTGCTCTAGGTCTTTGATTGTCGCGGCGTTTTCGCGCAAAACCGCGCACACTTTTGCGCACGCCGCTCTAGGCAACCGGGCGGAAGAACCCCGGCACGGCCGTCCTGCGCGGAGAGATTTTCGCCGTCAGCGAATGCCCGCGGCGTTGAGGAAGGCGCCGCATTTCTTGTCTTCCTTGAGGACGTGCCGGAGGGTCCATTCCAGCAGGTAGTTCGCCAGCTCCAGGGTGACGCCGTGGTTCTCCGCCAGCCTGCGGCGGAAATCCGTGACCGTTGCTTGCATGGTTGCGTGCTGGCGGCGCATCTCGTCGAGGCCCGGATAGCGGGCGGCTTCCAGGATCTCCTCCTCGTGCCGGCTGTGCGTAATGACGTAGTCCAGCACTTCGTCGGCGAGGGCGCGGGTGGTGGCGTTATTGGCCGAGCCGTCGATGACGCTGTCGTAGAGGCGGTTGAGCAGGGCGAAGAAATGCTTGTGCTCGGCGTCGATGGCGGCAACGCCCACGCTGCAGGATGCGGACCATTCCAGAATTGCCATGTTTTGCTTCCCAGGCGGGCACGGCGGCAACCATCCCATGGCGCGGGTTTGCAACTCGTAAAGCCGCATAGATTGCACGGCGCAAGGACGCACGCAGGGCATGAAGACGGGGCGGCGGTGGGGGCTACTTAGCTGTTATTGCTCACGCGGAGCCGCGGAGGCGCGGAATGGTAATGGTGCTTGGGTTGTGCAGCAAGCGAAGGATTGGGCAGGGCGTTCCTCTACGGCTCCACGTGCCAATCTCTGGATAGCGCCGCTACACTGTCACCAGCGGCCAAGCCCGGTCATGACGAATTAATGAAGAAGGAAACCATAAGCCACATTGGCCAATACCCCAAGAAACAGCCCACCCAGCACGACCCAGATGAACCCTCGCACCTGCGCGCGGATTTCATCATGCATGCCGAGTTCGAATTCGTAGATAGGATAAACGTACTTAAGCAGGCGCATCCAAATCCAGGAAAGTACTAACAGCGGAAAAATAAACAATGAGATTAACGCAGGAACGTCCGACGGCTTGTGAGGAATGGACTTCTTAAGTGCCAATGCCCAAACAAGCCATAAGCAGCACCATGCAGCGAACACACCAACACCACCTCGGACAAACAGAGGGTTGGGGCCCCACATCAGTAGCCGGTGATAAGCTGGGCGTGCGCTTTCAAGCAGCTGCTTAAGCCGAGCGTGGATTCCGCGTAGCGCATCTTCATTGTCTGACGAAAGTTCAGCATCACCGAGGGTAAGCGATTCCCAGAATCGAAGCGTAATGTCCACAAAGTGCGGGTCGTTGTGGGACACGTGAACGTACAGCGATTTGATATTCGGCGGCATACTGACCGCTTGTGATATTTCAGCCCCTGACGAGAAGGTTACGGTCTCACCTCGTGCTGCCTCAAACTTATATGATACGTTGCCAACGCGACCTATTCCGTAGCGCCTCTCCGCGTCCCGCATCTCTTGGATGGCTGTTTTTTGTTCTTCCACAGTGCAGTCAGGCTGGGAACGAATCTTCTGTTCCTTTCTGGCAATTTTATTGTTCAGCTCTTTTTCAGCTTCAGCCACGCGGGCGCGGTATTCCTCTTCAACTATGTTTGCTAGCCTTTGAAGAAAAGCAGAGCTCACCTTCACCGAGGGAATACTAAAACTCAATGTAATCGTGGACATGTTGTCCCCCGAATCATCTAGTTCAGGATACGTTGATAAGGAACACCGGCCAACTCTGGTTGGCTCCTGCAAGTTACTTCACTCCGCCGCTTTGCGTTTCTTGGCGGAAGCCGCGATGCGGCCGGGGGCGATGCCTTTGAGGAGAGGTTTCAGGTACTGGCCGGTATAGCTGCGCGGGTTCTTCGCCACCTCTTCCGGCGTGCCTTGGGCGACGATTTCGCCGCCGGCGTCGCCGCCTTCCGGCCCGAGGTCGATGATCCAGTCGGCCGTCTTCACCACCTCCAGGTTATGCTCGATCACCACCACGGTGTTGCCGTTATCGACCAGCTCGTGCAGCACCTCCAGCAGTTTCTTGACGTCGTGGAAGTGCAGGCCGGTGGTGGGCTCGTCGAGGATATACAGCGTGCGGCCGGTGGCGCGGCGCGACAGCTCCTTCGACAGCTTGACGCGCTGGGCCTCGCCGCCCGACAGCGTGGTGGCCTGCTGGCCGATGCTGACGTAATCCAGGCCGACGCGGGTCAGGGTGTCCAGCTTCTCGCGGATGGAGGGCACGGCGCGGAACAGCTCGGCCCCCGCTTCCACCGTCATGTCGAGCACGTCGGCGATGGAATTGTCCTTGTACTTCACTTCCAGGGTTTCGCGGTTGTAGCGCTTGCCGTGGCAGACGTCGCATTGCACATAGACGTCGGGCAAGAAGTGCATCTCGATCTTGATGACGCCGTCGCCCTGGCAGGCTTCGCAGCGGCCGCCCTTGACGTTGAAGGAGAAGCGCCCGGGCGCATAGCCGCGGGCCTTGGCTTCCGGCAGTTCGGTGAACCAGTCGCGGATGGGCGTGAAGGCGCCGGTATAGGTGGCCGGGTTGGAGCGCGGCGTGCGGCCGATCGGGCTCTGGTCGATGTCGATCACCTTGTCTAGGAATTCCAGGCCCTCGATGCGGTCGTGCGGCGCGGGATGTTCGCGCGCCTGTTGCAGCCGGCGCGAAGCGGCCTTGTACAGCGTTTCGATGGTCAGGGTGGATTTGCCGCCGCCCGAAACCCCGGTGACGCAGGTCAGAGTGCCCAGCGGAATTTCCGCCGTGACGTTTTTCAGATTGTTGCCGCGGGCGCCGATCACCTTGAGCCAGCGGCCCAGATTGGCCTTGCGGCGCTTGGCGGGCAGCGGAATCTGCTCCAGCCCCACCAGGTATTTGCCGGTGAGGCTGTTGGGGTTCTTCATGATCTCTTCGGGCGTGCCTTCGGCCACGATGTGGCCGCCATGGATGCCGGCGCCCGGGCCCATGTCGATGACGTGATCGGCGGTGCGGATGGCTTCTTCGTCGTGCTCCACCACGATCACGGTGTTGCCGAGGTCGCGCAAGCCTTGCAGCGACTCCAGGAGCTTGATGTTGTCGCGCTGGTGCAGGCCGATGGAAGGCTCGTCGAGCACGTAAAGCACGCCGGTGAGGCCGGAGCCGATCTGCGAGGCCAGGCGGATGCGCTGGCTTTCGCCGCCCGACAGCGTGCCGGAGGCGCGCGACAGGGTGAGGTATTCCAGGCCGACATTGTTGAGGAACTTCAGCCGGGCGCGGATTTCCTTCAGGATGCGGGCGGCGATTTCCTGCTGCTGCTTGTTCAGGTGCCGGTCGAGATCGCGGAACCAATCGTCGGCGGCGCGGATGGATTTTTCGCACACCTCGCCGACATGCAGCCCCGCGATCTTCACCGCCAGGGCTTCGGGCTTGAGGCGGTAGCCTTTGCACACGTCGCAAGGGCTGGTGTCCTGGAAGCGCTCCAGTTCTTCGCGCACCCAGGAGGAATCCGTTTCCTTGTAGCGCCGCTCCATGTTGGGGATGACGCCTTCGAAGGTCTTCTTGGTCTCGTAGCGGCGCATGCCGTCGTCGTAGACGAATTTGATCTCCTCCTCGCCCGAGCCGTAGAGGATGATGTCCTTCACCTTCTTGGGCAGTTCTTCCCACGGCACGGTAAGCGAGAATTTGTAGTGCCGCGCCAGCGCCTCCAGCGTCTGCAAGTAGAAGGGCGAGGAGGATTTGTGCCAGGGCGACAGCGCGCCGCCCCGCAAGGTCACGGTTTCGTCGGGCACCACCAGCGCCGGATCGAAATAAAGCTGGGTGCCCAGCCCGTCGCAGGCGGGGCAGGCGCCGTGCGGGTTGTTGAAGGAGAACAGCCGCGGCTCGATCTCCGGGATGGTGAAGCCGGACACCGGGCAGGCGAATTTGGAGGACATCAAGAGCTGGCGGGGCTTGCCGGTTTCGTCCTTCTCGTCGGCGAATTCGGCGATCACCAGGCCGTCGGAGTGCTTCAGCGCGGTTTCGATGGAATCGGGCAGGCGGTTGCCGAGGTCGGGCTTGACCACGATGCGGTCCACCACCACCTCAATGTCGTGCTTCAGCTTCTTGTCGAGGGCGGGAACGGCGGCGATGTCGTAATACTTGCCGTCCACCTTGACGCGCTGGAAGCCCTTCTTCTGCAGCTCGGCGAATTCCTTGCGGTACTCGCCCTTGCGGCCGCGCACCATGGGGGCGTTGAGGTAAAGCCGCGTGCCCGCGGGCAAGGCCAGCACCCGGTCGGCCATCTGGCTGACGGTCTGGCTTTCGATCGGCAGCCCGGTGGCGGGCGAATAGGGCACGCCGACGCGGGCGAACAACAGGCGCAGATAGTCGTAGATCTCCGTCACCGTGCCCACCGTGGAGCGCGGATTCTTGGAGGTGGTCTTCTGCTCGATGGAGATGGCGGGCGAGAGGCCTTCGATGTGATCGACATCGGGCTTCTGCATCAGCTCGAGGAACTGGCGGGCATAGGCCGACAGCGATTCCACGTAGCGGCGCTGGCCTTCGGCATAGATGGTGTCGAAGGCCAGCGAGGATTTGCCCGAGCCGCTGAGCCCGGTCATCACCGTCAGCTTGTCGCGCGGGATTTCGACGTCGATGTTTTTCAGATTGTGTTCGCGTGCGCCGCGGATGGAGAGGTTTTTCAGCATTTCGGACCTTGCGAACCACTTCTACTGCGCGATGGAAAAAACGGCATCCGGCTCTCCCGGCCGGAGAAGAACAAAATCAGAACACCTATTGCATCTCCGCTGCCGCTTGTCCATCTTGGAGGCTGCGATAAGCGGCGCCAGGCTTGGCGGCAAGCTGCAAATGGAACTCGGCCGCGATTACTGCCCCGGACATCGCCTAAGTCCCTGATTTTCCAAGTCACGACCGGGCAGCGGCGACGGCCTTGGGGTGGGACGGTTTGTCTGGTGCCGGAACGGCAAATGGCTCGATATCTTGTCACTACTAATACGTGTGGTGAGGCAATCACCGCTTGGGGGGAAGTATGGGGAAGGTCACAGCGGCGGCTGCCGAAGCCGCCAGCGCCGTGCGTGCTGCAACATGCGATCCGGGACTCTGGAAACGCTTCCGCATGCGCCGGGCGCTGCGTTATGGCTGCTGGCAGGAAATCCCCTGGCTGACTCCGAGATGGGAGGAGTACGAGGCTTTCTTCAACAACAACGCCGATCTCTACGGTAAGCGGATTGTAAGTCACCTTCATGACGGCGTGCGTCAGCGGCTGGCAGCGCTGACGCACGAGGCGAACGAGCCTTTCCTGATCCTGCGCGGCGTCTTCTCGCGCCGCTTTCCGGAAAAGAGCCTGATCGGCGTGCTGGAGAACGATCCCACCGATCCTGCCCGCAAGATCGTCGGCCGCAAGGCGGCGTCCGTCCTCTACAAGCGGCGCTGCAACCTCATCGCTTCGGCGCTGATCACGGCGACGGGCTGCATCCCGCGCAAGAAGCTGGAGGACTACGAAACCCTTTATTACGACCTGATCTCCGCGCCCGGCGCCGAAAAGACCCCCTTCCTTTTCGACCCCGATATGTATCTCAGGTTCCGCACCGCCCATCCGGCCGGCAGCCTGACGCTGCACGTCGACAGGAGCGCCCGCATCATCCTGTTCGCCTGCCTGGAAAACCCCGTCGCCGATCCCGTCTATCTGATCCGCGCCGAGGACATTGTGGCGGAGCTGTCGCCGCAACATCGCGCCCTGTTGTCGGAGGCGAGCTATTGCTTCTTCGATTTCTGGGACAAGCAGAGCCTGGTGCATGTGCGAGCCAAGGAGGCGCAGAGCATTCTGCATCCGGCGCCGGACGGCGGCTACTGGATCTCGTTCGACCCGCAGAATTTCGATCCCGATTATCCTCGCACCACCTCCGAGCAGCTTGAAGCGGTGGCCGCGCTGATGATCGCCATCAACAAATGCGGCGCCACCAGGGCGCGCGAGATCGTGCTGCGCCGCGGCGACGCACTGATCGTCGACAACTACCGCGCGTTGACACGCCGCTGCGAGCGGGCGCACCGCTATTTCGACTTCCGGCCGCTACACCGCCCGCCCTTGCGCTGGCTGCGCGTCTATCGCGGCTATTGCAAAGGCTGAGGCCGCGGCCGCCGCAGCCTTAACCGTCAGCCGGGAAAGACGGCGAAACGCGGCATAAGCGCAACATACGGGCGCGCCGCTGCCGTATTTCCGGCGCATTGCGGCAATAGGCACGCGCGCTTTCCGGGTAAGTTTCTTTACAACACCGGGTTGTCATGGCCTCTGCGTTCCCAGTTACCCATCGCGACGACATCGACGGCTTGCGCGCCGTGGCGGTCGGGCTGGTGATCCTGTTCCATTACGGGGTGATCGGCGGCGGCTTCGTCGGCGTCGATGTTTTCTTCGTCATTTCGGGCTTTCTGATAAGCGGCATCATCGAGCGCGAGCTTGAGCAAGGCCGTTTTTCGTTCGTGCATTTCTACGAGCGGCGGGTGCGGCGCATCTTCCCGGCGCTGTTCGCCATGCTGTTCGCCAGCGCCGGCGCGGCGGCGCTGTTGCTGTTCCCCGCCGATCTGCTGCGCTTCGGCCAAAGCGCCGCGGCGGCGGCGCTGTTCTGGTCGAACATTCACTTCTTCAACACCGCCGATTACTGGGACGTGGCGGCCAGCGCCAAGCCGCTGTTGCACACCTGGTCGCTGGCGGTGGAGGAGCAGTTCTATCTGGTCTTTCCGCTTCTCCTCTTCGCGCTGTCGCGCCTGCGGCGCTGGAAGCGCGCCGCGCTGGCGGCGCTGTTCGTGCTCTCTTTCGCCGCCAGCGTCTGGGCGGTGAAGACGGCGCCTGCCGCGGCCTTCTATCTGGCGCCTTACCGTTTCTGGGAATTCCTGATGGGGGCGGGGCTGCTGTGGTGGCGGCCGCAGACCGCCCGCTATGCCGCTTGGCTGGCCGCCGCCGGGCTCGGCATGATCCTCTTCGCGGGCGTGACGCTGACGCGCGGCACGGCCTTTCCCGGCTTGGCTGCGGTGCTGCCGTGTCTCGGCACGGCGCTGCTGCTCCGGGCGGGGGAAACACCCAATGCCGTGTCGCGCGCCTTAAGCCTTCGCCCCGTGGTGTTCCTGGGGCTGATCTCCTATTCGCTCTATCTCTGGCATTGGCCGGTCTGGGTGTTTGCGCAGAGCTGGCTGATGCAGGCGCCGGACGCGTGGCAGACGGCAGGCTGCGCGGCGCTGACCCTGGCGCTGTCGGTATTGTCCTGGCGCTTCGTGGAACAGCCTTTCCGACGCAAAGACGCGATGGCGCGCAAGCCGCTGTTCGTGGCGGCAGCCGGTGCCATGGCGGCTTTGTGCGCCTTTGCCGTGGTGGCGGTCGAGACGGGCGGCCTCGGCGCGCGCTTCGATTCCCATATTCAGCAGATTGTGGCGCAGCAAGAGGGCAAAGCCGTGCCGGAGAAATGCTTCGGCCTCAAGCCCGCGCAAGTGAGCGCGCAAACCCTGTGCGGCTTCGGCGCCGAAGCCGTGCCGGCGAGCTTCCTTCTGTGGGGCGATTCCCATGCCCGGGCCATCATGCCGGCGGTGGCCGACATCGCCCGTAAAAACGGGCGCAGAGGTTTGTTCGCGGGCTCGCCGAGTTGCGCCCCGCTCCTCGGCGTGGAGCGCTACGACGCGCCCGATTGCAAGGCCTTCAACGACGCCGTGCTGGCCACGGTGCTGGCGCACAAGGAGATCGGCACCGTCATCCTGATGGCGCGCTGGGGCAAGAACGCGCAAGGCACCGCCTACGGCAACGAAGGCGACGGCTTCGTGCCCATCGGCGACGAAGAGGGGCGGGCGCAAAAGCCGGCCGACAACGCCGCCATCTTCGCGCGCGGCCTCAAGCGCACGGTGGAGGCGCTGCGGGCGGCGGGACGGCGCGTGGTGCTGGTTGGGCCGGTGCCGGAAATCGGCTGGACCGTGCCCCAGGTGCTGGCGCGGCTGGAACAGGAGCACAGCCACAAGGTGGTAGCGCCGCCCGCCGCCAGGTTCTTCGCCCGCGAAAAGGAGGTGCTGCCGCTGTTCCGGCATATCGCCGCCGAGAAGGGCGTGCACGCGGTGTTCCCGCACGAATATCTCTGCGCCTCCGGCCGCTGTGCCGTGCGCAAGAACGGCATCCCGCTCTACAGCGACGAGCATCACCTGAGCAAATACGGGGCGAAGAAGATCGAGCCGCTGCTCGACCGCACCATCGAGCCGGTGTTCGCGGGGACGTCATAGGCCCAAAAGATTGAAAGCCGCACGTTCCCAGCGTGCGGCCTTCAACGTCGCGCCGACCGGAATCCTTGAATTCCAACCGGCTGAAACTTCGTAAGTGTATATCACAAACCGGCATCCGGGTAAAGAAACATCGCCTGCACTTTGATGCGCATTTGCAATAACAAAGGCGGCATTTGCGGGGATTTTCCGCGCGCGGCGGGCGCAGGCAATTTTGTTTTTCGTGTTTGGCCGTCGCGGCCCGTGTGCCCGATGCGCGAACCGGAACGGTCCGGCGAAGCTGTCGTAAACTTCATTATCCGGAGTATTTCGTCGTTCATAGAATCGATGAAATGCTCCAGCTGTTTGTTTTGTCGCGTTTTCGGACGGAAAACCGCTTCACACTTTTCCTGAAAACGCTCTATGGTCCGCGCCTCTTCCGTTTGCCGGATGCGTTTTGCGATGAAACATGCCCTGTTCGGTGCGCTGGCGTTCGGCGCACTTTTCTTTCTCGCCGCTTGCAGCAGCGTCACCTCGACTTCCGCGCCGCCGCCGCAATTGACGCCGCCGCCGCAGACCCCGCCGCCGCCGCTTTCCACCATCAGCGCCACGCTGACGCTGCCGCTCGACGAGCTTTCGCGGATCGTCAACGAGAAGACGCCGCAGCGCCTGGCCGATCTCCACGACCAGAAGCTGCACTGCGGTTTCGGCAATTGCCTGGCAACGCTGAACGCCACGCGCAGCGGTCCGATTTCGGTTGCAGGGCGCAACGGCGCCCTGGTGCTGGGCGTGCCGTTCCAGCTCTCCGCCGAGCTGGCGCTGCCGCCGCCGCTCGTCCTGGTGAAGGCCGGGGTGAATGCCGCGGGACAGCTCAACGCCACCACCGGGCTGGCGCTCGGCCCCGACTGGCAGATCAGGCCCAACACCGGCGGCAGCGTGCAGTTCAAGAACGGGCGTTTGCGGCTCGGGCCGCTCGACACCGATTTCACCGACATCTGGAACGGCAACAGCGAGCTGCTGTCGCGGCCGCTGTTCGGGATGCTAGATGCCCAGATGGCCCCGGCACTGGCCGGACAGAAGCAGATGGCGCAGCTTTGGGCGGGCGTCTTCGCGCCGATCAAGCTGAATGCCAAACCGGCGATGTGGCTGCTGCTGCAGCCCGAACGCATCCGCGTGCGGCCGCCGCAAGTGGCCGGCAACGCGCTGACCATGGGGCTGGGCGTCGATGTGCGGGCGCGGCTGGTGGTGTCCGACGACAGGCCTGCGGTCACGCCCACCGTTCTGCCGCCGCCCGCGCCGGCGAACGGCCACGCCAACCGCTTTTCCGTCGCCGTTCCGGCCGTGCTGCCTTACGCCGAGGCGGCGCGGCTGGCGCTGGAGGCCCTGGACAAGAATCCGCCGCGCGCCGGCAGCCACACGCTGAAGATCACCAGCCTCGAGATCATACCCTCGGGCCAGGACGTGGTGATCGCCGCCGGTTTCTGCATCGCCCAGAACTGGGATCCCTCCGACGTCTTGAGCGGCTGCGGCAGCGGCTATCTGCGCGGCGTGCCCGAATACGATGCGCAAAGCCGGACCATCCGCATCACACATGTCCGCTACGACCTCCTGACCCAGAACTGGATGCTCTCCGCCATGCGCGGGCTGGCAGGGGGCGATCTCGGCCGGGAGATGGAAAAGGCGCTGCAGTTCAAGATCGGCGGCCAGCTCGAGAAGATGCAGGCCGAGGTCTCCGCCGCGCTGGCCAAGCCGCAAGGGCGGGCCGTGTCGGTGTCCGGGACGGTGCAGTCCTTCGGCCCCGTCACGCTGACCTGGAGCAGGGACGGCTTCATCGCCTTGTTCTCCGCCGAAGGCCGCGTACAGGCAGAGCTGCATTTGTGAGGCGGGGGAACGGGAGCGACCTTGTCGCGGGCAAAATCTTTGCTGGGGATTGACCGCAGCCAAGAGAACATAATAAGAACACAGCCGCAGTTCCGACAGGCGGAACCGAATCATACGCGCTAGGCTGTTCGTGTGGCGAACCCGAAATTCGCTGAATATGGGGGCAAGGCTCTGGGCGAATTCCGGGTTCAAAGCCACACGAACAACTTATCAATTGCTAGCGTGGTTTTGGATTTGTAGTTCCCAAACGTGGATGCCATGAAGAATTTGGGAACTTCAAATCCACCACGCTAGGCGCGACGACGAGAGGATGAGGCCATGGCTGGCAGCGTGAACAAGGTGATTTTGGTGGGCAATCTGGGCAAGGACCCGGAATCCCGGCGCATGACCTCCGGCGATCTAGTGGTCAACCTCTCGGTCGCGACCTCGGAGAGCTGGAAGGACAAGACCAGCGGCGAGCGCAAGGAAAAGACCGAGTGGCACCGGGTCACGATCTGGAACGAAAACCTGGCCAGGGTCGCCGAGCAGTACCTGCGCAAAGGCTCCAAGGTCTATCTGGAAGGGGCGCTGCAGACCCGCAAATACACCGACAAGGACGGGGTCGAGAAATATTCCACCGAAGTCGTGCTGCAGCGCTTCCGCGGCGAACTGGTGATGCTCGACGCCAAGGGCGAGGGCGGGCCGCGCCAGGTCTCCAACAACGGCGATGCTCCGGCCAGCTTCGACCGCGGCGAGATGGATGACGAGATTCCGTTCTAGCTTCTGGGTGCCGGCCCTGCTCCTGCTGGCCGGTTGCGCCGCCCAGTCGGGCACGCAAGTGCAGGGCTCGCCCGGGCGCAGCCTCGACTACGCCTATATCCCGCTGGAACAGGATTTCTTCCTGGCGGCGTCCGATGCCGGGGCGGTGGTGCTGGGCGGCGGCGTGGCCGTCACCGCGGGCCATGCCGCGCATATGCTGGATGCGGGGCGCCTGATCGGCGTCTCCGGCGATTACGACCTCGCCTTTTTCCGCACCGACCGCACCGCTTCCGTGTTCGAGACCGGTAAGCCGCAGCTGGGCGAACGGATCGTCAGCTATGCCCATGAGGGCGATCGATTGTACCGGGCGGAGGGCGTCGTCACCGGCGTCGATGTGCCGGTGCAGCCGCGCTGCGAGCGCTGTGCGCCGGCGGTCAGCTTCGTCTTCGAGGGCAATGCCGGACCGGGCTACAGCGGCGGACCGGTGCTGGACGCCGCCTCCGGCAAGCTGGTCGGCATCGTTTTCGGCTACCTGGACGAGGCGGACGGCAAGCGCGCCATCTATGCCTACGGCATGGATCGGGTGGCGGCGGAGCTGGATAAGCTGCAAGGGGGCCCGAGGGCGCCGCTACCCGCCCGAAAAGACTAAAGAATCCGGCGCCCAGCCACCCCATCTTTTGCTGGCCGACTCGACCCCCGAAATGCTAGGTAACCGGGCCGATTTGGAAGGCCCCCGGCGGCCCCGACCAGGACCAGAATTTGAGCGAAGAAACCCCGTCCGCACCGGCCCCGTCCGGCTCCAGCGTGAACCCCACCGCGATCGAAGACGAGCTGAAGCGCTCCTATCTCGACTACGCGATGAGCGTGATCGTCAGCCGGGCGCTGCCCGACGCGCGCGACGGGCTCAAGCCGGTGCACCGGCGCATCCTCTTTTCGATGCACGAGAACGGCCGCGACTGGAACAAGCCCTATCGCAAATCGGCGCTGATCGTCGGCGACGTGATGGGCAAGTACCATCCCCATGGCGACCAGTCGATCTACGACGCCCTGGTGCGCATGGCGCAGGATTTCTCCATGCGCGTGCCTTTGGTCGACGGGCAGGGCAACTTCGGGTCGGTTGACGGCGATCCGCCCGCGGCCATGCGCTACACCGAGGCGCGGCGCGCCAAGATCGCCCATGCCCTGACCGAGGACATCGACAAGGACACGGTCGGCTTCCAGCCCAACTACGACGGCTCGGTGCAGGAGCCGGTGGTGCTGCCGGCGCGCTATCCCAACCTCCTGGTCAACGGCGCCTCGGGCATCGCCGTGGGCATGGCCACCAACGTGCCGCCGCACAATCTGGGCGAGGTGATCGACGCCTGCCTGGCTTATATCGACGATCCCTCCATCACCTTGGAGGCGCTGACCGAGATCGTGCCCGGCCCCGATTTCCCCACCGGCGGCATCATCATCGGCAAGCAGGCGGCCCGCGGCGCCCTGGCGCGCGGGCGCGGCGCCATCCTGATGCGGGCGCGCTGCGCGGTGGAGGAGATCCGCAAGGACCGCGAAGCCATCATCGTCACCGAAATCCCCTACCAGGTGAACAAGGCGCGGATGCAGGAGCGCATCGCCGAACTGGTGCGCGACAAGCGGGTGGAAGGCATCGCCGACATCCGCGACGAAAGCGACCGCCACGGCATCCGCGTGGTGATCGAACTGAAGCGCGAGGCCTCGGCCGAGGTGGTGCTGAACCAGCTCTACCGCTTCTCCGATCTGCAGACCAGCTTCGGCGTCAACATGCTGGCGCTGGACGACGGCCGGCCGCAGCTGCTCAACCTCAAGAGCCTGATCGGCGCCTTCCTCGTCTTCCGCGAGGAAGTGGTGACGCGGCGCACCCGCTTCGAACTGACCAAGGCGCGCGACCGCGCCCATATCCTGGCCGGGCTGGCGGTGGCGGTGGCCAATATCGACGAGGTCATCGCCCTGATCCGCGCCGCGCCCGACGCCAACACCGCCCGCGAGCGCTTGATGGCGCGTCCCTGGCCCGCCAAGGACATGGCGCCGCTGGTGAGCTTGATCGCCGATCCGCGCCACGTCCTGGCCGAGGACGGCAGCATCCGGCTTTCCGAGGAACAGGCCAAGGCGATCCTCGACATCCGCCTGCAGCGGCTGACCGCGCTGGGGCGCGACGAGATCGGCGAAGAGGTCAAGAAGCTGTCGGAGGCGATCCGGGATTATCTCGACATCCTGCGCTCGCGCCCGCGCGTGCTCGCCATCATCCAGGACGAGCTGAAAGCGGTGAAGGACGAATACGCCACGCCGCGCCTCACCGAACTGGTCGATGCCGATGTGGAGATCGAGGACGAGGCGCTGATCGAGCGCGAGGACGTCGCCATCACCGTCACCCATGCCGGCTACATCAAGCGCACGCCCATCGCCGAATACCGGGTGCAGGGCCGCGGCGGCAAGGGCCGCGCCGGCATGGCGACGCGCGAGGAGGATTTCGTCACCTCGCTGTTCGTCGCCTCCACCCATGCGCCGCTGGTGTTCTTCTCCTCCACCGGCATGGCCTACAAGCTGAAGGTCTGGCGGCTGCCCGAGGCGCGCATCACCGGCAAGGGCAAGGCCATGGTGAACCTCTTGCCGCTGGCGGAAGGCGAACGCATCACCACCATCCTGCCGCTGCCGGAAGACGAGTCCCAGTGGGAGACGCTCAACGTCGTCTTCGCCACCAAGTCGGGCAACGTGCGGCGCAACGAGCTGTCGGATTTCGCCTCCATCAACAAGTCCGGCAAGATCGCCATGAAGCTGGAAGCGGGCGACGGCATCGTCGGCGTGCAGATCTGCACCGACCGCGACGACGTGATGCTTTCGACCCGGGCCGGCAAATGCATCCGCTTCCCCCTGGGCGACGTGCGCGTCTTCAAGGGGCGCGAATCCACCGGCGTGCGCGGCATCAAATTGGCGGCCGGGGACGAGGTCGTGAGCCTCAGCCTGCTCACCCATTCCGACGCCGCCACGGCCGAGGCCCGCGCCTACCTGAAACAGGCCAGTGCCGCGCGGCGCGCCGCCACCGGCGAGGACGAGGCGCCGCTGGAGGAGCTCGACGAGGCCGAGGAGGGCGGCGCCGAAGAGGCCACGCTGACGGCGGAACGTTATGCCCAGCTCGGCGCCGCCGAGCAGTTCGTGCTGGCGGTGTCCGAGAACGGCTTCGGCAAGCGCACCTCCAGCTTCGAATACCGCGTCACCGGGCGCGGCGGCTCGGGCATCGTCGCCATGGGCATGGGCCGCAAGAACAGCGCCGTGATCGCCGCCTTCCCGGTGGAGGAAAGCGACGATTTGATGCTGATCTCGAACACCGGCCAGACCATCCGCGTGCCGGTCTGCGGCATCAGCGTGCAAGGCCGCGCCGCGCAGGGCGTGGTGGTGTTCCGCCTGGAAGAGGCCGAACGCGTCGTCTCGGTGGAACGGGTGCTGGCGGAAAGCGAAGAAGAGACGGAATGAGCGCGAAGAAAACCGCCCCCCACCCGGCGCAATTCGCTATGCTCATGGCGTCGGCCTCCCCGCAAGGGGGAGGTTATTGGAGGTCGCCGTGACCAAGCGCATCGCCCTTTATCCCGGGACCTTCGATCCCTTGACGCTGGGCCATCTCGACATCGTCAGCCGGGCGGTCAAGCTGGTCGATCACCTCATCATCGGGGTGGCGGCCAATCCCGCCAAGCACCCGCTGTTCAGCCAGGCGGAGCGGGTGGAGATGATCCGCCACGAGACGGAGTCGCTGTCGGGCAAAGGCCGCGCCGCCATCGAAGTGCGCCCCTTCAACACGCTTTTGATCGCCTTCGCCGCCGAGGTGGGGGCGCGGATGATCGTGCGCGGGCTGCGCGCGGTCTCGGATTTCGAGTACGAATTCCAGATGGTGGGCATGAACCAGCGCCTGGAATCCGAAATCGAGACGGTGTTCCTGATGGCCGATCCGCGCCACCAGGCCATCGCCTCGCGGCTGGTCAAGGAAGTCGCCATGCTGGGAGGCGACGTCACCCCATTCACCACGCCGCATGTCGCGGAATTGCTGGCCAGAAGAGCCAAGGAGCTGGGAGTCAAGTCATGAGTCAGGAAAAGCTGATCATGCAGTTGAAGACGGGTACGGTGACGATCGCGCTGAGGCCCGATCTGGCGCCGCACCACGTGGCGCGCATCAAGGAGTTGTCGAATTCCGGCTTCTACGACGGCGTCGCCTTCCACCGCGTCATCCCCGGCTTCATGGCCCAGACCGGCGATCCCACCGGCACCGGCTCGGGCGGTTCCAAGCTGCCCGACCTCAGGGCCGAATTCTCCGCCGAACGCCACCTGCGCGGCACCTGCTCGATGGCGCGCACCGCCAGTCCCAACAGCGCCAACAGCCAGTTCTTCATCTGCTTCGACTCCGCGCCCTGGCTCGACCGCCAGTACACGGTGTGGGGCCAGGTGACGGACGGCATGGAGCACATCGACGCCATCAAGCAGGGCGGCGAGGACAACAACGGCGCCATCGCGGGCGAACCCGACCGCATCGTCAGCATGCGGGTGGAAGCGGCGGAGTGAGGGTTCCGCTCAGCGCTTGAACGGATAGGCGCCGGCGGCAAGCGGGCTGCGCAGCTCGAAGCGGCCGATGTCCGGGGCCTTGAAGAGCGAACGCGCCGTGCGGTCGAGCTGCTTGCCGTGCTTCTCGAATTGCGGCACCGCCCGGCGAAAGGCCGCCAGCGAGGAGAAGGCGGCGGTGCAATCGGGGCCGTCCCCTGGCGTCCACAGGATCAGCTTCGTCGCCGCGGCTTCGCGGACATAGACGTTGCCGTCGATCTTCCCGGCTTGCGGGCGCGTCAGCCGGGAGCAGACCGCCGGGGACTGCTCGAAGCGCAGCAGCGGATCGCGGTAGCCGGCGCTCGCCACCAAGAGGTTGCCGGTGAAGACGTGGCCTTCGCGCTGCTCGACGCCCGGGCCGGTGGCGGGATGCCAGTCGAACAGGTCGCCCGCGGCGCTGCGTTCGGTGCGCATGAAGGCCGCCGGGTTGTCGTAGAAGGTGTTGCCCGCGACGCGCGCATCGGCCGAGTTCAGGATCCAGACGCCCTTGCCGTTGTGCGCGAAGACGTTGCCCGTCACCGTCACTCCGCGCGAAATCTCGAACATGAAGCCGACCAGCGCCCCTTCCACGTAGTTGTTGGCGAAGACGCCGTCGCGGTTGCCGACGTCGAACCAGACGCCGTTGGAATTGGGATTGTCGAGCACCAGGTTGTCGCGCAGGACCACGTGATGGGTCTGGTTGAAGATCTTCACCGCCGAGGGATAGTAGCCGGTGAGCTGCTCGATGTTGTTGCGGCGGATGATGTTGCGCTCGATCAGCACGTTCGACGACCCGATCACATAGATGCCTTCCGTCGAGGTGTCGCTCACCAGCGTGTTGCGGATGACCAGGCCGTCGCCGCGGAACCAGCCCGCCACGCGCGAGCAATAGGAGATGCTGTCGTTCTCCAGGAGGGTGCCGACGGCTTCCTTGCCGTAGGTCTTGGGATCGGAAGGCCCCACCGGTTCGTTGGTGGGCTCGTCGTTGGGGCCGAACTGTTTCTTGCCCTCGATCTCGATGCAGCGCCGGGCGTACCCCGTGATGGTCAGGCCGCGGATCGCCGGGCCCTTGTGGTCCGCCACCTTGCCGTGCACCGGCAGGCTGGTGCGGATCAAGGCGCCGTCATGGGCGGTGATTTCCACCGTGTGGCCCGCGGGATCGGTGCCGATATAGACCTCGTGGTTCGGGTAATCGATGTAATAGGTCTGCGGGGTAAGCTCGGCCACGCTGCCGGCCGACTGCAGGAAGACGCCGTCCACGAACACCATGTCGTTGTTGAAGCGGTGCAGCGGGGTCCTGGCTTCTTCCTTCTTGCGGTTCCACCAGGCAAGCGGCGCGGCCGGGAACAGCTTGCTCCAGGCGGTCTTCCAGACATGCTCGCCCGCCGCCTGCCAGTCCGTCGCCACTTCGGTGCCCTTCAGCACCGGCCGCTCGCCGGCATAGGGCTGCAAGGTGATGCCCTGGTTGAAGGTGAGGCCGCCGGTGCGGTAGACGCCGCCGCGCAGGATGATGGCGTCGCCCGTCTTCGCCTTGGCGATGGCCGCTTCGATGCTGGTCGGCTGTTTCAGCGTGGTTCCGGGCGCGGCCGCATCGCCGTCCGGCGCCACGTAAGTGACATGCGCCGCCTTGGGGATTTTGTAGACCCGGTCGATGGGGCCGTATGGCCCGCCGGAGGGTTGCGCCGAAGCCGCGGCCGCGCTCAACAGAATTGAAACTAGCAAACAGGCGCGGCGCAGGTGTAGCGTGGGCATGACCGATCCCCTTGGCGTTCGGCAGCGCGAACTAGGCACAGATGATGACCCTAGGCAATCCCGGATACGCTGTCATCCCTCCGCACACGGCGTTGTGACCGAGCCATGCGCGAACTGAGCCGCAGGGCGATTCTGGGTGCCGCCGCCGCGGCGCTTGCGGGCGGGCGGGCGCAAGCCGCCGGGCGTTCGCTGCGCGCGCTGGCGGCGGCGCGCGGCAAGTATTTCGGCTGTGCCGCCGGTTCCTATCAGCTTCAAGATACGGATTTCGCCGCCGTGCTGGCGCGCGAAACCAATATCCTGGTGCCCGAATACGAACTCAAGCGGCTGATCGTGGAGCCGGAGCCGGGACGTTTCGATTTCTCCGGCGCCGATGCGCTCATGGATTTCGCCGCGGCGCACGGCATGAAGATGCGCGGCCATACGCTGGTCTGGTACGCCGCCAATCCGCCCTGGCTTGAAGACAAGGTGCGGAACGCCCCCGACGACGAAATCCTCACCTACTACGTGACGCGAAACATGGCGCATTATCGCGGCCGCATGCATTCCTGGGATGTGGTCAACGAGGCGATCTGGCCCCAGGACGGACGCGCCGACGGCTTGCGCCATTCGATCTGGCTCGAGCGCTTCGGGCCGGGATATATCGATCTCGCCTATCGCACCGCCAAAGCCGCCGATCCCGCCGCGCTCTTGGTCTACAACGACTGGGGCTGCGAAGGCGGCGAAGCCTGGAACGACCGTTTCCGGGCGGCGACGCTGAAATTCCTGGAAGGGACCAAGGCGCGGGGCGTGCCGGTGGAAGGGCTGGGGTTGCAAGGCCATCTCAACGCCTTCGGGCCGGGGGTGGACCAGAAAAAGCTGCGCGCCTTCCTCGACGCGGTGAAGGCGATGGGGCTGGCCGTGCTGGTCACCGAACTCGACATCGACGATACGGGCGGGCCTTCCGGCATCGCCGAGCGCGACCGGGCGGCGGGCGATGCCACGGCGCGCTTCCTCGACGTGGTGCTCGACTGCGAGGCCACCGTGGCCGTGCTCACCTGGGGCCTGACGGACCGCTACCTGCACCGGCCGGAAGGGTTGCGCGCCGCGCTGTCGGGCACCGGCCCGCGCAAGCTGCCGCTCGATGCGCAACTCCGGCGCAAGCCGATGTGGACCGCCATCGCCAAGGCGTTCGGGGGTTAGTTCTTCGCCCCGTGCATCGCCCGCATCATGGCGGCGACGGCTTCCTTCAGCGCCGCGGCGTCGGGCGGGGCGGGGGGCACGCTGTCCGGATCGAAGCCGCCGCGCCGGCCCAGCTCGGCCAATTTGCGCCGCAGCAGCGGCAGCCAGGGGGCATCGGCGGCGCTGTCCTTTTCCAGGTCGCGCCAGATGGCGGCCGCGGCTTTCAGATGGCCGATCTGGGCCTCGGCCATGCCGGCATAGAAACGGGCCCGTGGCGCCCGCGGATCGATCTGAAGCGCCTGGGCGAAGGCCGCCAGGGCCTCGGGCGTCACCGCGCCGCCGGACGCCAGCACCTGGGCCTCGCCCAGTTCCGCCCAGCTATCCGCATTGTCGGCGCCCAACAGGATCGCGCGCCGGAGCGCGGCGGCGGCGTTGTCATAGCTCTGCTGCAGGAGATAGAGAGACGCCAGGCGTTTGAAACCGGCGGCGCTCGGCTTGGCGGACAGTTCGCCATCCAGCTTGGCGGTCGCCACGGCCAGGATGACGGCGGGATCGTGCTCCAGCCGTTCGGCATAAGGCTTATCGGGAAGCTGCGGATTGCCTTGTGCGGCATAAAACAGGCCCGCGCCCAAAGGCAGCACCAGGGCGATGGTGGCGGCGGTGGCGAGGCGCGCGCGGCGGTCGTCTATGGGCGGAGGACCGTCCGCAGGCAGAGGACCGGACTCGGCTGCCAGCATCCGGCGCTGGATTTCGAGGCGGGCGGAGTCCGCTTCGGCGGGCGCAATGAGACCGCGCTTGCCGTCGGCTTCGAGTTCGGCCAGCTGGGCGCGGTAAACCGCCAGATCGTAATCGGCGCGGCCCGGCACCGGCTTGGGGGCACGCCACAAGGGAGTGAGCAGCGCCGCCAGCACGGCCGCCAGGATCAGCGCGAAGACGAGCCACAGCATCATGGCGGGCCGTCCAGGGTTTCGAGGCGGCGGCGTTCCTCTTCGCTGAGCGGCACAAGCGGGGCGGGGCGGCGGCGGTAGAAGAAATAGACGGAAGTGCCGCCCGCCAGCAGCAGGATCAGCGGCCCGAACCACAGCGCATAAGTTTCGGGATCGAAGGGCGGCTTGAGCAGCACATAGGTGCCGTAGCGCGCCACGATGTATTGCTTGACCTGGTCGTCGCTGTCGCCCGCCAGCAGCCGCCGGCGCACCAGGAGGCGCAAATCGTGCGCCAGGGGCGCATCGGACTCGTCGATGGATTCGTTCTGGCATTGCAGGCAGCGCAATTCCTGGCCGATGGTGCGGGCGCGGGCCTCCAGCTTGGGATCGGCCAGCGTCTCGTCGGGCGAAACGGCCCACGCGCCCTGCGCCAGGCAGAGGAGAACAGCGGCGAAAAGCGGGCGCAGCCTCATTGCAGCTTCTCCGCCAGCGGCAGGATGTCGTCGCGGATTGCCTCGCCGCTCAGCGGACCCGCCTGCTTGAACCGGATGATGCCGTTCTTGTCGATCAGATAGCTCTCCGGCACGCCGTAGACGCCGAAATCGATGCCGGTACGGCCTTGGGCGTCGACGGCCACGGCGCGGAAGGGATTGCCGTATTCGGCGAGGAAGGCCTTGGCGTCGTCCGGCTTGTCCTTGTAGTCGATGCCGACCAGCACCAGGCGGCTCTTGCCGAGCTGCATCAGCAGCGGCGCCTCGGTGCGGCAGGGCACGCACCAGGAGGCGAAGAAGTTCACCAGCGTGACATGGCCTTTGAGCGCGGCGGCGGTGAGGCGCGGCTTGCCCTCGTAGAGCGGGGGCAGGTCGAAGCGGGGCGCGGGTTTGTCGATCAGCACCGAAGGGATCAGGTTCGGCGTGTCGCCTTCGCCGGTCTGGTAAAGCCGCCAGAAGAAGACGGCGATCAGGGCGAAGAAGGCGAGCAAAGGCAGGGCATAGCGCAATCCGGCGGGGAGGACGGGGCGCGCTTTCGGCGCCGTGGTGGCAGGAACGCGGACGGCCCGTCTGGGCGTGCCGATGCGCCAGCGCCGGTCGGAAAGCGAGACGAGCCCGCCCAGCACCATCGCCACGGCGCCGAAGAACAGCCAGGGCACCAGCGGATTGTGGAACAGGTGCACCACATGGCCGCCTTTGCCGTCCGGCTCGCCCAGCACGAGGTAAAGGTCGCTGACGAAATTCGTCAGGATGGCGACGGTGGCTTTGGGCTCCGGCGGATTGTCGTAAAGCCGCCGCTCGGGCTGCATCACGCTGCTGCGGCCGTTCTTCTCCGCCAGGAAGGTGGCGCGCTCGGCGCTGTAATTGGGGCCGCGCAGGTTCTCGTCCACGCCGATGAAGCGCAGCTTGTAGCCCGCCAGTTCGATGCTCTGGCCCGGGCGCATGACCAGCAGCCGCTCGCTTTGCCAGGCCAGCGAGCCGGTGATGCCGATCAGGACCACGGCCACGCCGAGATGGGCGAGGCTCATGCCGTAAGCGGCGCGCGGCAGGCGGCGCGCGGCTTGCCAGGCTTCGCGCCAGGGGCGGCGGAAAAGGCCGGTGCGGCCGCTGAATTCCGTCAGCGTGCCCATGATCAGCCAGGCGGCGACGCCGAGCCCGAGCGCCGCCATCACCGTATGCGCGGCCAGAAGCGTCACAAACACGGTAGCCGCGGTGACAAGGGCGGCGAATTTGAGGCGGTCGAGCGCGCCTTTGAGGTCGCCGCGCTTCCACGACAACAACGGGCCGATGGGCATCGCCAGCAGCATCGGCAGCAGCAGAACCGGCATCACCAGATTGTAATAGGGCGCGCCCACCGAAAGCTTGTCGAGATGCAGCACGTCGGCAAGCAAAGGCGCCAGCGTGCCGAGCAGCACGGTACCCGCCGCCACGCTGAGGAAGACGTTGTTGAACACCAGGGCACCTTCGCGCGACAGCGGCGCGAAGATGCCGCCCGCCTTCAAGGCTCCGGCGCGCAAGGCGAAAAGCAGCAGCGAGCCGCCCGTCACCAGGCCGAGCAGCACCAGGATGAAGCGTCCGCGGGCCGGATCGTTGGCGAAGGCGTGCACCGAGGTCAGCACGCCCGAACGCACCAGGAAGGTGCCGAGCAGCGACAGCGAGAAGGTCAGGATGGCGAGGAAGACGGTCCAGCCCTTCAGCGTGTCGCGCTTCTCCGCCACGATGGCCGAATGCAAGAGGGCGGTGCCCGCCAGCCAGGGCATCAAGGAGGCGTTCTCCACCGGGTCCCAGGCCCACCAGCCGCCCCAGCCCAGGGTGTAATAGGACCACCACGAGCCCATGGCGATGCCCAGCGTCAGGGCGCAC
>Ga0187810_10000242_pt1 | contig 23377 bp, 21 predicted proteins | sample NC_wetland_sal_i_9_FD_132963 | JGI IMG/M metagenome (GOLD analysis project Ga0187810, IMG submission 132963) | Wetland sediment microbial communities from Neuse River Estuary, North Carolina, USA - ASW_5 | ecosystem: Environmental > Aquatic > Freshwater > Wetlands > Sediment | place: USA: North...
AACTGCGCCGCCGCAACCTCATCCGCCGCGAGGAGTTCCCCTACACCATTCCGAGCGGCAGCACCTATGACAGCGGTGATTACCACGCCGTTCTCGACAAGGCGCTGAAGGCAGCCGGTTACGAGGACCTGGTGATGCTACGCGACAAGGCGCGCGCAGCGGGGAATCTCGCCGGCATTGGCATCGCCTGCTGTCTCGAGCCGAGCGGCGGCAACGCCGCCTTCGAGCCGCTGTTCAACCCCAAGAACGAAACCACCACCTGGATGGAATCCTGCAGCCTCAAGGTCGATCTCAACGGCGCGGTGATCGCTTCCATGGGCACCTCGTCCGCGGGCCAGGGGCACGAGACGTTGCTCGCCACTGTGGTCGGCGAGGTGCTGGAGCGCGACCCCGACACCATCCGGGCATTGCATTCCGATTCGCTGACGGCGGGGCCTAGCAACTCTCCGGTCGGCAGCCGCATGGCGATCATGCTCGGAGGCGCCGCGGCGGGCGCGGCCAAGAAGCTCAAAGTCCAGCTCATCGCCATCGCCGCGCATAATCTTGGCGTGGCGCCCGAGGATATCGAATATCGCGGCGGCGATGTCGTCCTGCGCGCGGATCCGGGGAAGCGGCTCAGCTGGGACCAGCTGGTCGAGATCGCGCACCGCAAATTCCACCTGCTCCCGCCCGGCATGGAGCCGGGGCTCCAGATCACCCATGTCATGGAGGTGCCGGGCGGCGGCGCCTTGCCGAGTCCGGACGGGCGGGTGCAGATGTATCCCTGTTATGCCTTCGAAGCGCATGTGGTCTATGCCGAGATCGACCGCGTCACCGGCCAGGTCAGAATCGGCAAATACGCCGTCGGCCACGATTGCGGCACCATCATCAACCCCGACATCGTCCACGGCATGACTTATGGGGGGATCGCACACGGCATCGGCGCCGCGCTCTACGAGCGCTTTGCCTATGATGAAAACGGCCAGCTTTTGAGCGGCTCGTTCATGGATTATCTTATTCCCTCGTCCCACGAAGTGCCGGATATTGTCATCGTCGATCACTGCACGCCCTCGCCCCTGACCGCCTTCGGCCAGAAGGGCTCGGGCGAGGCGGGTTATCTCGGCGCTCCGGCAGCGGTGTCCTGCGCGGTCAACGACGCGCTCGCGCCGCTCGGGCTGTCGATCGCCAGCCTGCCGATGTCGGTCGCGGTGCTGGAGGAATTGCTCGCCGCCGCTCCAGGCGGTAAACGATAAGGAAAACGCGGGAGGGGTATCATGATTGGTCATCGTTTCCGCTGCGGCACCCGGGCGCTATTCGCCGCGCTGTGCCTCTTGCTCGTCCCGCTTGCGGCTCGCGCGCAGCCCCTCACGCCGATCACCATCGTGGTGTTCAGCGCGCCCTCGCTCGGCGCCTTCCTGCCGCCGGTCATCAAGGCCAAGAGCTTCGACAAGCAGAATGGCCTCGATATCAGCTTCCCCGAACGCACGCCCGACGCTTACGCCACTGAATTCAATACCGGCGAATTCGATCTCGGCGGCAGCGCCGCGGTCCTCACCGTCGGGCTGGCCGATACGCGCGGCGTCAAAGCCGCCTATCTCTTCAACCTGTTCGATTACTGGGGCGCGGTGGTGACGCAGCGGCCCGACATCAAGACGCTGGCGGACATCAAGGGTAAACAGATCGCCGCTGCGCGCGGCACGACCAATTATTCGATGTTCGCCTGGTTTGCGCAGCAGCAGGGTTTGGCGCCGGACTCCTTCACCGTGGTCAATACCGCGACGCCCGGCCTGGTCGGTTACGCGCTGGCCGACCGGGCCGACGCCGTGCAGTTGTGGGAGCCGGCCTATTCCGTGCTGCTCGCCAAGAAACCCGGCATCCGCACGCTCGATCTCAACATCGCGCCGACTTGGCGAGGCTTCGCGCATACCGACTCGATCCCCTATCTCGGCGTTGCCGCGCAGCAATCCTGGATCGACAAGCATCCCGAGCTGATCGCGCCGCTCTATCGCACTTATAAGATCGCCGCCGCCTGGGTTTTGGCCGATCCGGTGGAGGCCGCATCGATCATCGGCGGCGCCAATGCCGATGACGACCAACGCAAGGCCCTGGTCAACCTGATCCAGCACAACACGCGGCTCGGTATGAAGGTCGCGCCCGCCGGCAAGCTCAAGGACGGCATCTTGGCGGTCTATCGCGCAGGAATCGCGGTCGGCACATTGCCCGCCATGCCGTCGGCGGCCTCGATCTATTCCGGGCCGATGGAATGACCGAAGCGGCGCCGCGCCAAGCGGGCCGGCCCCATGGCGGCGCCGTGGCGCCGCGTTCCAGAATCAAGTTCGAGGGCGTGGCGGCGCTAGCCGGGCTGGCCGTGGTCTGGCAGATCGTCTCCTACTTCGTGCCGCCCTTCCTGTTTCCCTCGATCCCCGCCATCACGCTACGCCTGATCGCGATCTTCACCGCCTGGGATACGATTTATGACGCGCTCGTGACTTCCGGCCGGATTCTGGCGGGGTTGGCCGGCGCCTTCGTGCTGGGGAGCGTGCTCGCCGTGCTGATGGGGCGGTCGGAACGCCTGGCGCGTTACGTCCATCCTCTATTGAATTTCAATCAGGGCATTCCGGCTCTGTCCTGGGTGGTGATCGCGATCATCTGGTTCCGCGGCATCGAATTCCGCATCTTCTTCATCATGGTGATGACCACCCTGCCGGCCTTCAGCTTCCAGATACTCGATTCCTATCGCGCAATGTCGAAGGATTTGTTCGAGATGACGCTGTCCTTCCGGCCGTCGCGCTACAATCTGTTGCGCACGCTCGTGTGGCCCTCGGTGCTGCCGGGGATTCTGACCGCCTGGAAGGTCAATCTCGGCAACGCTTCGCGCGTCGTGGTGGTGGCGGAGCTGGTGGGCGCGACCGGCGGCGTCGGCTACGAGCTGTTGCAACAGCAGCAGCTTTTCGACATGGCGGGCGCGGTGGCATGGACCCTGGTGCTGGTGTTCTTCGTGCTGATCGTGCAGTGGATCATCACGGCGATCGAGAACTCCGTCCTGCGTTACCGGCCGGCGGCGGAGCGTTCACTGTGACCACGGCCGAGATCGCATTCGAGCATGTGAGCAAGACCTTCGGGCGCGACGACGGCAGCTATGCGGTTCGCGACCTGAGCTTTTCGGTCGGTCGCGGCGAGTTGGTCGCGATCCTGGGCAAGACCGGCTGCGGCAAGTCGACCACCTTCAATCTCGTCGCCGGCCTGATCGAGCCTTCCGCCGGCAAGGTGACGGTGCAGGGCCGCGACCCGTTCCGCGACTTCGCCTGGTTCCGCGGCAAGATCGGCATCGTGTTCCAGAACGACCGGCTGATGCCCTGGCGCAGCGCGATCGAGAACGTGGCCTTGGGCCTGGAATTGAACCATGCGCCCTTGGCCGAGCGCATGGAGATCGCGGGGAAGTGGCTCGACCGGCTGGGCCTTTCCGCCCACGCCCAGGACTATCCCCACGCGTTGTCGGGCGGCATGCGCCAGCGCGTCAGCATCGCCCGCGCTTTCGCCGTCAAACCCGATATCCTGCTATGCGACGAACCGTTCTCGGCGCTCGACGAGGTCACCGCCAATGGCTTGCGCGCCCAGTTCCTCGATCTCGTCCGCGAGACCGGCGCCACCGGCATCTTCATCACCCATTCGATCAACGAGGCGCTGCAATTGGGGCGGCGCATCCTGGTCTTCCACCGGCCGGCCGCCATCGCCTATGAGGCGTCGTTTGACAAGGCTACGAGCGAATCCCAGCGCAACGATATCCGCTCCGCTATCCTGCGCGCGTTGGCGACCGAGCAGGCGGCTTGAGGAGGCGGAATGATCGTCGATACCCATGCTCATTACGTTCCGGCGAGTCTGCTCGACGCGCTTTGCGCCGAACGGCGCCGATTTCCCTCGGTCGAGGTGCTGGGTGAGCGCGGGGCGGTGCGCCTGGCCTTCGCCAAGCAGCCGCCGACCAGGCCGGTGATGCCGCGCCTCAGCGACCTGGCGCAGCGCAAGGAATGGCTCGAGCGCCAGCGCATCGACCGCCAGGTGGTAGGCGGATGGCTCGACATGTTCGGCTACGAGCTGCCGGCCGAGGAAGGCGCCGCCTGGTGCCAGTTCCTGAACGAGCATATGCGCAAGGGCGCAGCCCTGTTCGAGGCCTTCGTGCCGCTCGCCTGTGTGCCGCTGCAAAGCGGCAAGCTTGCCGCCGCGATCCTCGACGAGGCGCTGGGCCAGGGCTTTCACGGCGCCATGATCGGGACCCAGCCCAAGGGCGTCGGCGGCGCGCTCGACGGACCTGATCTTGAGCCGTTCTGGCAGGTCGCTTCGGCACGCCAGGCGACGCTGTTCCTCCACCCCATGTTCGCCTGCGGCGACGACCGCTTGAACGATTACGACCTGGTCAACGCCGCCGGGCGGCTGACCGACACGACCATCGCCGTTGCGCGGCTGCTGTTCTCGGGGCATTTGACGCGCTATCCCGGGGTCAAGCTGGTGGTTTCGCATGGCGGCGCGGCCCTGCCCTTCGCCCTCGGCCGGCTGAAGCGCAATTACGACATCCATCCGAAGGATTACGCCGATCCGGCGGCATCCTTCCGCCGGCTCTATTTCGACACCGTGCTGTTCGAGCCGCGCGCGCTCGAATTCCTGTGCGAAGTCGCCGGAGCGGAGAAGGTGATGCTCGGCTCCGACCACCCCTTCCCCATCGGCGATCCCGAGCCCGCGAAAGTGGTCGAGAATTCGTCTCTCGACGATGCGGCGAAAAAAAACATTCTCGGCGAAAACGCCATCCAGCTGTTCCACATCGATTGCGGTTGCGGTCATGGCGCGGCCTGAAGCCAGGACGAGACATCGCGAGGCCGCGGCGCCGTTGATCGTCGCCGAGGATGTCGCCAAGACTTACCGCACTACCTCGGGCGATGCGATCAAGGCGCTGGCTAGGATTAGCCTCGCCATCGGCGACGGCGACTTCGTCTGCGTTGTCGGTCCTTCGGGTTGCGGCAAAAGCACCTTTCTCCGGCTGATCGCCGGACTCGACCAGGCTAGCGCCGGGTGGCTGACGCTGGCGGGTTCCCCGGTGCGCGGCCCGTCGCGCGAAGTTGGCGTCATCTTCCAGGATGCGACGCTGTTGCCCTGGCTCACCATCCTGGAGAATGCGCTTTTGCCGTTGCGCGTCGGATGGCGGCAAGCGGAGCGCGACGGCAAGGTGCGCGAATTGCTGGCCAAGACCGGGCTCGGCGGCTTCGAGGACAAATATCCCTACGAGCTTTCGGGCGGCATGCAGCAGCGCGCCGCGATCTGCCGCGCGCTGGCGCGCGACCCCAAGGTGCTGCTGATGGACGAGCCTTTCGGCGCGCTCGACGCGCTGACGCGCGAGCGCATGAATGTCGAGCTCCAGGACATCTGGCAGGCCACCCGCAAGACTATTTTGCTCATCACCCACAGCATCGCCGAATCCGTGTTCCTGGGCGACCGCGTGGTGGTGATGTCGCCGCGCCCGGGCCGCGTGCTGGGTGATTTCCCCATCGCTCTGCCGCGGCCGCGCCGCTTCGACACCACGCCGGGCGATCCTGAATATCTGCGTCTGACGCGCGAAATCCGCAGTTTGCTCGACCGCGGCACGGGAGAAACACCATGAGCGCCGGCGGTTCCGATCTGTTGCCGGTCAAGCCCGAGACCGATCTGGCACTCGACACCGGTTTCGGCCGTAACGCCGGCAAGATTTTGTTGACCTTGGGCGGCATCGTAGTGCTGATCGGGCTGTGGCAAGCGGCGGTGCTTTGGCTCGACGTGCCACTCTATATATTACCGCCGCCTGGACGGGTGCTGATGGCGCTGTGGGCCGGGCTCGATGTGCCGCTGACCAGCAAGGTAGGATTCTACCTGCCGCTTGCCAGCACAATCCTCAACGCCGTCATCGGATTCCTGATCGGGGTCGTGCTTGGCATTGCCTGCGGCTCGCTGATGGCCGAATTCCGCCCCATCGAGACCGTGCTCATGCCCTATGCCTTTGCCTTTCAAGTGCTGCCCAAGGTGGCGATCGCGCCGCTGATCGTAATCTGGTGCGGTTTCGGCGACGGCTCGAAGATCACCATGGCGGCGCTGCTTGCCTTCTTCCCGATGATGGTCAACACCTTCACCGGCCTGCGCGGCACCGAGCGCGAGCGGCTCGACCTGATGCGCGTGCTTTCGGCCTCGCGGCTCGAAACCTATCGCATCGTCAAGCTGCCCTCAGCCGCGCCTTATATCTTTGCTGGCTTGGACATGGCCATGGTCTATGCGCTGCTTGGCACCATCGTCGCGGAATTCCTTGGTGCGCAGCAGGGCATAGGCGTTACCATCATCGTGGCTCAGACCGCGACCAACGTGTCAACGGTGTTCGCTTGCCTGATCCTGCTGGGTGTCGTCGGCATCGTCTTTCACCTGGCCATCCGCGTGTTTGAGCGCCGTACCATCCACTGGGCGAACCGGAAAAAAGACTGACGACAATAGGGAGGACCCTTATGAATTTGAACCGCCGCGATCTGATCCTGTCGGGCTTGGCCGGAGGCGCGCTGGCCGCACTGGGTCAATCTCGCGCGCTGGCGACCGATTTGCGCCAGGTCCGTTTCGGCGTCGGCCTCAAGCTGCTCAACATCACCTTCATGAACGTGATGATCGGCGAGCCGCTGGGCTTCACTCACCGGCAAGGCTTCCAGCTTCAGGGCCTGTCTTTGGGCTCCTTGAGCGCGACCTTCATCGCGCTCGATCGCGGCGATATCGAGTTCGGCGTGATCAGCCCGTCGGTGGCGTTGCCGCTTTTCGCCAAGGGCGAATTGCCGCCAATCCGCTGCATGTATGAATACAGCTATCCCTATAAATGGGACGTGGCGGTGAAGCCGGACTCGCCGATCCAGAGCTATCAGGATTTGCGCGGCAAGAAAATCGGAGTCTCCAATCTGGGCGCGACCGATTACCCGGTGACGCGCGAGGTGCTCAACAATCTCGGCATCAACCCCGATAACGACGTGTCCTGGGTCGTGGTGGGCGAAGGCGTGACCGCCGGCGTGGCGCTCGACCGCGGCGCCATCGACGCGCTCGCGTATTTCGACACCGGCTTCGGCCTGATCGAAAACGCCGGAATCCAGATGCGCTATCTGCCGCGCCCGCCCAAGGTGCCATTCATCGGCGGCTTCTTCATCGGCGCGCGCCGGGATTTTATCGAAAAAAATCATGCGCTGTGCGCCGCCTTCGCGCGCACCATCGCCATGTCCTCGGAATATATTCTCGCCAACCCACCAGCCGGAGCCAAGGCGTTCCTCGAACTCTACCCCGGCCAGGCGCCAGAAAGCTTGAACCCCACCGAAGCCGCGATCAAGACCGCCAACGCGATGAAACGCCGCATCCTGCTCTACCGGTCGCCCTATCCCGGCATTAAGATGGGTGGAATCCAGGAGGCCGAATTGCGGCGCGAGGCCGATTTCATCAATCTCCAGATTCCCGATCTCAAGCCGCTCTACACCAACGCGCTGATCGACGAGGCCAACAACTTCGACCGCGCCAAGATCATAGCCATGGCCAAGGCGCAGACCATCTGACCGCCATGCCGGATTTAGGCCGCTCCTATCCTGATCTGCACGAGCATCTCGAAACGCTCAAAAAGCGCAACCTGCTACTCACCATCGACCGGCCGATCGACAAGGATTCGGAGTTGCATCCGCTGGTGCGCTGGCAATTCGTCGGCGGGATCGACGAATCCGAACGCAAGGCCTTTCTGTTCACCAACGTCGTCGATGCCAAGGGCCGGAAATACGACATGCCGGTGGTGGTCGGCGCCATCGCCGCCAACCCGGCGATCTACAGCGTCGGCATGGGCGCGCCGGTCGAACAGATCCAGGCCAAGTGGAACAACGCCATCGCCAACCCGGTCCCGCCACGCATCGTCAACAAGGCGGCGTGCCAAGAGGTGGTGATCGAGGGCAAGGATCTGCAAGGCGAAGGCAAGGGTCTCGACGCGCTCCCGATCCCGGTTTCGACCCCCGGCTTCGACAGCGCGCCGACGCTGACCGCGACCAACGTCATCACCAAGGATCCCGAAACCGGCGTGCAGAACATGGGAACCTATAGGGCCGCCTTGAAAGCATCGGACCGGCTGGTGGTGCGCATGGCGACGCGGGTCGGCGGCGCCGAGGGTTATCTCCATTACGTCAAGCACCAGAAGCGCGGTGATGCGACCATGCCCTGCGCCATCGTGCTCGGCTGCCCGCCCTATGTCGCCTTCATGGGGCCGCAGAAGCTGCCGATCGGCGTGGATGAATTCACCGTGGCCGGAGGATTGGCCGGAGCGCCGATCAACGTGGTGCGTGCGCGAACCGTCGATTTGCTGGTGCCAGCCGAGGCCGAACTGGTGATCGAGGGTGTGATCGACACCGAATATGTCGAGCCCGAGGCGCCGTTCGGCGAATCGCACGGCCATGTCGCGCTCGAGGAATACAACATGCCGATGCGGGTGACCGCGATCACGCATCGCAAGCACCCGGTCATCCCGTCCTATATCAGCCAGGTGGCGCCGAGCGAATCGAGCGTCATCAAGCGCGTCGCCTATGAGCCGCTGTTCCTCGCTCATCTCAGGAATGCGCTCGGCATTCGTGGCGTCAAGCGCGTCAGCTTGCACGAACCGCTGACCGGGTTGCTGCGCGTGTTGATCGTGACGCTGGAGAAAGGCATGCCGCGCACCGAGGTTTGGCGCGCGCTTTACGGCACCGCCTTCTTCAAGGGCGACATTGGCAAGATCTGCATCGCCATCAACGATGACATCGACCCCGGCAACGCCGACGCGCTGCTCTGGGCGATGGCTTACCGTATGAACCCGGTCGCGGATGTCCAGCTGGTGCTGCATCGTGGCCAGGGCCACGGACCCAAGCGCGAGCATGACGGTGAAGAAGATTCGACGCTGCTGATGGACGCGACCATGAAGAGCGACATGCCGCCTTTGGCCCTGCCCAAGCGCGAATACATGGAGCGCGCCAAGAAAATCTGGGAAGAGCTTGGGCTGCAACGCCTCCATCCACAACCGCCCTGGTACGGCTATTCTCTCGGCGATTGGCTGCCGGTGTGGGACGAGGCGGCGAAACGCGCCGCCGAGGGACGCTATCTCGATAACGGCAAGATTAGTGCGCAATTGAAGCGCAAAGGCATCAAGCCCGAGACCAAGTTCCGCCCTGACCAGCTCGACAAGAAAGGCGGCAACAGCCGCGACTAAAGACTGGTGAAAGCGCCAAGTAAGATTTGGACTGGCTCACCCGGCAGGTGGCCTAGAAATTTCCCATAAGCATCGAGGCTTGCTTGCGCAGCATCCTGCGGCGAGGCGGCATCGGCGCGGAAGTTCAGCGGCGGCCAGGATCGCACCAGCGTATCATGGACGACGCGCTCGGCATCGAGCTCAAGCACCTTCAATTTGTCGCGAAACGCTTCGCCGATCTTACCATCGATTCCGCTTATGCCGCCCTTGAGATGGCGGCGTAGCGCGCGCAACGGCTTGATCACTTGCTCGCGCCAGGGCGAAATCGCTTGATCGAGAGATGCGATCTCGTTGCGGTCGAGCGCCCGTTTCTGCGTGGCAAGAAAGAAAAGATAAAGCATCAAATTGACGTCGGCTTTGGCCTTGTCTTGCAAGACGAGGCAGGCGGGCGCCACGCAGGGCAGCGCATAAAAACGCAAGGAGAAGCGCCAGAACGGTGATTCGTTTTTGCCGGGGCCATCTTCGGAAACCGCCATGAACCTTTATATCACAAGGGGTTAGCCGATACACCGGAATCACGGCATGACGGGTTTGGCGGCCTGGATCGCCTGCCATACCGCGAGGGTCGCGGCCGGCGGCTTGATGTCGCGCACGCCCTGCAGGCCGCGGCGCGTCGAGGACGGCGTCGACGATGCCCGCCAGCATATCGGCAGATGGAGAAATCCCGCGATGGACATGGGCGGCTCGACCCGTCATTTTCGGCGGGTCGAAAAACCCTTAATCTGAAGCGGCAACCGAGCGCCCAACCCGACACCTAATGACCCCGAAAGCGAAAAACCCAGCGATGCCGGAGGAGGAAGCCGTGGAGGTTTCCCGTTCCGGTTACGATCTGTTGAACACGCCGCTGCTTAACAAGGGTACGGCCTTTACCGAGGCCGAACGCGACGCCTTCGATCTCTACGGACTGCTGCCGCCGACCGTCGCCGCGCTCGAGGAGCAGGTCGCAAGGCGCCTGGCGGAATTCCGCGCGATCCAGGACGATCTCGACCGCTACATCTTCCTGCGCGGCCTGCAGGATACCAACGAGACCCTGTTCTACGCCCTACTCTTGGCCAATCTCGAGGAGATGATGCCCATCGTCTATACGCCGACGGTGGGGCGCGGCTGCCAACAATTCAGCCGAATCTTTCACAAGTCGCGGGGATTGTTCCTCAGCATTCCCTACAAGGATCGCATCCGCCGTATCCTGGCGCATCCGCAATTCGATGGCGTCGAAGCCATCGTCGTCACCGACGGCGAACGCATCCTCGGCCTGGGCGATCAGGGCGCCGGCGGCATGGGCATATCGATCGGCAAGCTGTCGCTCTACACCGCCTGCGCCGGGCTTCATCCGGCCAAGACTTTGCCCGTGTTGCTCGATGTCGGCACCGACAATTCCGAACGGCTCGCCGACCCGATCTATGTCGGCTGGCGCCACGCTCGGGTGCGTGGCGCCGAGTATGCCGCCTTCGTCGAAGAGTTCGTCGCGGCAGTGGCCGAACGCTGGCCGCATGTCCTGCTCCACTGGGAGGATTTCGCGACAGCCAACGCCAACAGCCTGCTGGCCCGCTATCGTGGCCGGTTGTGCACCTTCAACGACGACATCCAAGGCACTGCCGCGGTCGCGGTCGGCACGCTGCTCTCAGCCATCAACGTAACCGGCGTGCCCCTGTCGCAGCAGCGCATCGCCGTGTTCGGCGCGGGCTCGGCCGGTTCCGGCATCAGCGCCCTGATCCTACGGGCAATGGAGGCGGATGGCCTGTCCGAGGCCGAGGCGAGGCAGCGCTTCTTTCTGGTCGATCACGAGGGTTTGCTGGTCGAAGGCATGACGGGCATCCAACCTTTCCAGGCGCCCTTTCTACGGATGCCGGCGGATATCGCGAATTGGAATCTCCCGAACCCGAACCGCATCGGCCTTGCCGAGGTGGTATCCAATGCCCGCCCCACGGTGCTGATCGGCTGCTCGGGCCAGCCAGGTGCCTTCACCCGCGAAATCGTGACATCCATGGCGGCCTGTGCCAGGCAGCCGGTGATCTTCCCGCTGTCGAATCCGACGCTGCTGAGCGAGGCGACGCCGCTCGATCTTCTCGCCTGGACCGAAGGCCGCGCCGTGATCGGCACCGGCAGCCCGTTCCCGCCGGTTATGCGCGAGGGCAAGCCGTTCCGCATCGACCAGACCAACAACGCCTATGTCTATCCGGGCATCGGCCTAGGCGCGCTCGCCGTGCAGGCGCGGCATATCAGCGACGGCATGTTCATGGCCGCGGCCCACGCCCTTGCCGCCACCTCGCCGGCGCGCCGCGATCCCCGCGCCAATCTGCTGCCCCCAATCGGGGACTCGCGCGCGATCTCGCTCGGCGTGGCGCGCGCCGTCGCCAAGCAGGCGCAGGCCGAGGAGCTCGCAGCGCCCTGCGACGAAGTCACGCTTGAACTCCGCCTTCGCGCCAAGATCTGGAACCCGGTCTATCGCCCCTACCGGCACGTACAGCCGGCGCGTTGAGCGCATGGGGAGATCGTCAGCCGACCGCGTTGAGCGTCTTGCCGCCGGCCGTGACCGGTTTTGCGTCGATCAGGACGAAGGCGATGACGCAGGGCCGATTGCCCCGGTTGATCCAGTTGTGGATCGTTCCGCGCTGGACCAGGACGTCGCCCGCCTTGAGATGAACCTCGGTATCGTCGAGCGGCATGTCGATCTCACCGGACAAGACGATCGCGTAATCGATGGAATCGGTTCGGTGATTGCGCGGCGCGGCCCCGGGAGCGAATTCGATGATCCGGAAGACCGATCCGTTCTTCATCGTCGTGCCGAGCTTCCGGAGCGACCCGTCGAAATCGCCGGAATTATCCGCCGGGCTCGTATCGGTCGACCAGATGACGCAAGCCGACACGCCGGGCCGGCTCGCGGTGATATTCTTCGCAACCTCGTCGATCTTGACGACGGCGCGTCCATTCTCGTCATGGCCGGTAACGACCCGGCGAAGCTTGAGCGTCATTGATTTTCTCCCACCTAGAATTACACGGCGCCTCGAAACCCGCCCGGCAGACTAATGCCAGAAACCGCACGATGCTCGACCCGGAAGTAGCCGTCGGCCATGATGAAAACCAGGAATTGCTTCGCATTATCAGAAAAGCCGCTGGCGTGAACAAGGAACATATCGAACCGAGCGCAGGCGATCTGTGAAATCATCGGCAATCAAGTTTCGGTAGGGATAGCGTTCCCCAAAGAGGCCGAATACGTCTATTTTGCCTTAACCCCAATCCGAGGCCCTTATGAACCGGAGAAAAGCCAATGGATAACGAGACGGTCCCGGCATTCTTCGCACTGACCGGGGAACAGATCGCGATCCGCGACATGGCGCGGGCCTTCGCCGCCGATCGGCTGGCACCGAAGGCCGTCGAGTGGGATCAGAAGAAGCATTTCCCCGCCGATGTCATCCGCGAAGCCGCCGCTCTCGGCTTGGCCGGCATTTATGTCCGCGAGGATCAGGGCGGATCGGGATTGACGCGGTTCGACGCAGCGCTGATCTTCGAGGCTCTGGCGCAAGGCTGCCCCTCGATCGCCGCCTATATCTCGATCCACAACATGGTCGCCTGGATGGTCGATCGCTTCGGGACAGAGACGCAGCGCCTGCGCTGGCTGCCGGGACTGTGCCGCATGGAAAAGCTGGCGAGCTACTGCCTCACCGAACCGGGTGCCGGATCGGATGCGGCGGCGTTACGCACCCGCGCGGCCCGCGACGGCAACCAGTACGTGCTCGACGGCCAGAAGCAATTTATCTCGGGCGCGGGTAATCCGGATGATTTCTACGTCGTCATGGTGCGCACCGGCGGCGACGGCCCATCTGGAATCTCGGCGCTGATCGTCGAAGGCGGCACACCGGGTCTGTCCTTCGGCGCCAATGAACAAAAGATGGGCTGGAACGCCCAGCCGACCCGGGCGGTCATCTTCGAGCGCTGCCGGGTCCCGGTCGCCAACCGCCTGGGCGCCGAAGGCGAAGGTTTCAAGATCGCGATGCAGGGTCTCGATGGTGGACGGTTGAATGTCACCGCCTGCTCGATCGGCGGCGCGCAGGCGGCGCTCGACAAGACACTCGCCTATATGCGCGACCGCCGGGCCTTCGGCAAGCGGCTAGACGAGTTCCAGGCGCTGCAATTCCGGCTCGCCGACATGGCGATCGAAATCGAGGCCGCGCGGGCCCTGCTGTGGCGTGCCGCCGCCGCGCTCGACCGTAGCGACCCCGACGCGACCACGCTCTGCGCCATGGCCAAACGTTTCGGCACCGATATCGGCTTCAAGGTCGCCAACGAGGCACTGCAACTGCATGGCGGCTACGGCTATCTCGCGGAATACGGGATCGAAAAACTCGTGCGGGATCTGCGCGTTCACCAAATCCTCGAGGGCACCAACGAGATCATGCGTCTGATCGTCAGCCGTGCCCTGATTGGAGATCGGTGATGACCGGCGTATTGGCCACGATTAAAGGCCGGATTGGCCACGCGATGGCGTCAAGCGCCATTTCCGCCTGCTCGATGCCGACGAACTTTGAACCCGGAGCGAAAGACCGAACCGCAGGAGGTCAGTCATGGTGAAAATCGGATTTATCGGACTTGGCAATATGGGGAAGCCGATGGCCGCCAATTTGGTCAAGGCCGGCCACGCGGTTGCGGGCTTCGACCTTTCGGCCGCGATGCTGGAAGCGGCGAGCCGTACCGGCGTCACGCCCGCGGCCACGGCTGCGCAGGCGATTCGCGACGCCGACGTGATCATCACCATGCTGCCGGCGGGCCAGCATGTGGTAGCCGCTTATGGCGAGCAAATTCTACCCGCGGCCCGGCCGAGTTCCTTGTTGATTGACTGTTCGACGATCGATATCACTTCGGCCCGCAAAGCCCACGCCCTGGCCGAGGCCGCCGGAATGCGGTCGGTTGATGCCCCCGTCTCCGGCGGCGTAGGCGGCGCGATGGCTGGCACCTTGACCTTCATGGTCGGAGGTAGTGATGCGGCTTTCGCCGCCGCACGTCCGATTCTCGAGGCCATGGGCCGCAAGATCGTCCATTGCGGCGGCGCCGGCGCCGGCCAAGTGGCGAAAATCTGCAACAATATGATCCTCGGCGTCTCCATGATCGCGGTCGGCGAAGCCTTCGTGCTGGGCGAGAAGCTTGGATTGAGCCATCAAGCCTTGTTCGACGTCGCCTCAACATCTTCGGGGCAGTGCTGGTCGCTCACCAACTATTGTCCGGTACCGGGGCTGGTTCCGGCCAGTCCGGCCAATAACGGCTACAAGCCGGGCTTTGCCGCGGCGCTGATGCTGAAGGACCTGACGCTGGCACAGGAGGCCGCGAGCGCGGTCGGCGCCGACACGGCTCTCGGCCGCCATGCGCAGGAGATTTACGCCCGATTCAACCAGGATGGGCAAAGCGGCCTGGACTTCTCAGCCATCATCGAGGCCATTCGCAACCGCACCAGAGACACCGCGTAAGCGACTCAGGCCGGTTTGCGCCGGTCTTCAATGACTTTCCCGTCATTCGGCAGGCTGCCGGGCGGCACCAGCCGGATTTCGCCCCTGAGCTTGGTGATGGCGGTCAGGCTTTCGGCGAGATGCGCGGCCAAGGCCGGATCGGCGTTATGCACCTCTGCCTCGAGGGTCATCACGTCGTTCTTGCCGTCATGGCTGATGATCAGGCGAGCGCGGCCCAAGCCGGGATGGCGTTTCACCGTCTCAGCGATCTGCGCGGGATGGACGAACAGGCCCTTGACCTTGGCGGTCTGATCGGCGCGGCCGAGCCAGCCCTTGATGCGTTGATTGGTCCGGCCGCACGGGCTTTGCCCCGGCAAGATCGCCGAGAGATCGCCGGTGGCGAAGCGGATGAGCGGGTATTCCTTCGAGAAAAGCGTCACCGCAACCTCGCCCACCTCGCCAGGATTCACCGGATCGCCGGTTCCGGGGCGCAAGATTTCGACGATGATCTGCTCGTCGAGGATCAGACCCTCGCGGGCTTGGCTTTCATAGGCGATCAATCCCAGTTCGGCGGTGGCGTAGCATTGATAGGCGTCGATGCCGGACGCGGCGATTTCCTTCTGCAAGCCGGGTGGAAACGCCTCGCCCGAGACCAGCGCGCGTTTGAGCGAGGATATATCCGCGCCCGTCTCGCGTGCTTTCCCGATCAATATCTTGAGAAACGAGGGCGTGCCGACATAGCCGTCTGGTTTGATGTCGGATATAGCCCGCAGCTGCAGCTCGGTCTGGCCGGTGCCGCCCGGGACCACGGCGCAGCCAAGCGCGTGGGCCGCGCTTTCGAGCATCGCCCCGGCCGGGGTCAGATGATAGGAGAAGCAATTATGCACCAGCTGGCCTGGACGGAATCCGGCGGCATAAAGCGCGCGTTTGATACGCCAGAAATCCGGCCGACGCCCTTCGGGCTCGTAGATCGGCCCAGGTGACATGAATAGCCGCGCCAGTTCGCCCTTGCCCGCCGCGGCCAAGCCGGCGAGAGGCGGATCATCCTTCTGTAACTCGATGAGTGCGCTCTTGCGCGTGACGGGCAGCTTGGCGAGCGCGCTGCGGCTTTTGACCGAGCTCGGTTCGACCGCCGCCAGCGTCCGGGCGTAATAGGGGGCGTGTGATTTGGCGTGGGCGATCTGCGCCGGGAGCGCGGCAAACAGCTCGCGCTCCCGCGTTTCGGGATCGCGGATTTCTAGCTCATCGTAGAAGCGTGGATCGGCCATCGCCCGCGCTTAGGCAAGCCAGCGCTTGCGCCGGCGGTAGTGCTTGACCTCGCGGTAGCTGCGCCGGCCCGAGGCGGATAATCCGAGATAGAATTCCTTCACATCCTCGTTAGCGCGCAGATCCTTGGCCGCGCCGTCCATCACCACCTTGCCATTCTCCAGCACATAGCCGTAATCGGCATAACGCAGCGCGATGTTGGTATTCTGCTCGGCGAGCAAAAAACTCACCCCGACCTCGCGGTTCAAGCGCTGCACGATCTCGAAGATCTCCTCGACGATCTGCGGCGCCAGGCCCATCGAGGGCTCGTCCAAGAGGATCATTTTTGGATTGGCCATGAGCGCGCGGCCGAGCGCGGTCATCTGCTGCTCGCCGCCCGAGATGTAGCCCGCCAGCGCAGTGCGGCGTTCCTTGAGGCGCGGGAAATAAGCGTAGACCTTGTCGATATCCCGGCGTGTCTGCGCCCGCCCGTCGCGGCGGGTAAAGGCGCCGGTCAGGAGATTCTCCTCGATCGTGAGATGGCCGAAGCAATGGCGGCCTTCCATCACCTGCACCACGCCGCGTTTCACCAACTCATGCGGCGTGAGCGCGTCGACCCGCTCGCCGGAATAGGAGATCGCGCCCTTGGTGACCTCGCCGCGCTCGGCCCGCAGGAGATTGGAAATCGCCTTGAGGGTGGTGGTCTTGCCGGCGCCGTTGGCCCCGAGAAGGCCGACCACGCCCCCCTCGAGAACCTTCAGCGACACGCCCTTCAGCACCAGGATGACGCGGTTGTAGATCACCTCGATGTTGTTGACGTCGAGGAGTACCGCACCCGCGTTCATCCCGGCCCCCGGACTTGGCCCGCTTTCCTCGGGCGCTTAGCGCGCCTCGGAGATCTGCGAGCAGTCGCGCGGGGTGATGTTCTTCTCCTTGGCGTAGGCCAGCGCCGACTCCTTGTACATGTCCCGGATCATATCCTGATGCGGTTTGATCCAGTCGGAGACCGGGTGGAAGGCCTTGCCGTCCCACTGCGTGATGCGCACACTGCCGCCGCCTTCATGATCGGCGCAGGAGATTTTCACCGGCTGGAGCAAGTTCGTGCCGCCCATCGCGGCGATGCGTTGGGGCGTGAGGTCCAGATGCTCTAGGCCCCAACGCATCTGCTCGCCCGTCAGCGGCTTGTTGCCGTAACGGGCCTGGGCGATGCGCAATGCCTCGATGTCATACATCGCGTTAGCGACGCCGCGGTTATAGAGCACTTCGCCCACCTTGTCCGCGGTGGTGTGGCCGGTCTTCCCCGAGCCGTAGACGTATCTGAGGATGTCCTTGATGACCGGGAAGTCGCGTCCCACGCCGGTGATCTGCGCAGCCTTGTAGCCCTTGGCGCTGTCGCCGGCGGGCACCACGTCTGGCTCGGCGCCCGACCACCACACGCCGATGAAGTGGTTCATGGGATAGCCCACGGCGGCCGCTTCCTTGATGGCGGTGGAGTTCATCACACCCCAGCCCCACATCAGCACGTAATCGGGCCGTTGCTGGCGGATTTGCAACCAGGTCGCCTTCTGGTCGATACCCGGGGGCGAAACCGCGAATTTGAGGAAGGTGAAGCCGTCCGCCGCCGAGAGCTTGTCCAGCGTCGGAATCGGTTCCTTGCCATAGGCGCTGTCATGATAGACCAGGGCGATCTTCTTGCCCTTAAGCTTGTCGACGCCGCCTTCCTGATTGGCGATGTAGGTGATGATGGTGTCGGCGCCGTCCCAATATGTCGTGGGATAGGTGAAGACGTAGGGGAAAACCGAGCCATAACTGGCGTCGGCGCGGCCATAGCCCATGCTCACCACCGGTATCTTGTCCGCGGTGGCGCGCTCGATCAGCGCGTAGGTGATGCCGGTCGAGAGCGGATCGACCAAGCTCGCGCCGGTGGGCGCATGGTTCTTCAGACGTTCATAGCACTCGACGCCCTTGTCGTTGTTGTAGTTGGTCTCGCATTCCTCATTAGTGATCTTGACACCGCCGACGCCGCCGTCGCGCGCATTGATCATGTCGAGATAATCGCCGTAGCCGTCGGCGAAGGGGATGCCGTTGGGCGCATAGGGACCGGTGCGGTAGACCAGCCGGGGAATGAATTGTTCGTTCTGGGCCATGGCGTTTTCCGCCGCCATGCCGAAGCCGAAGGCGGCAACGCCCAAAACCACGCAGCACAATTTTTGCAATTTCATCGTGTCCTCCCAAGATCGCGAAGTCGTGATCCATGGCCGGTTATGGTTTTCCAGCCTTGCCCAACAGTACCGCCTCGGCCTCAATAAGGAAAGGGCCACATCCGGAGCTTCTCCTTGCCGATCTGCCACAGCCGCGCCAGGCCCCTGGGCTCGACGATCAGGAAAAACACGATCAGCGCGCCGAAAACCATCGACTGCGTGTTGCTGATGTAGTTGACCGGAATATTGACGCCCAGGAGCCGCGGCACGTTCTCAAGCCAGATGGGCAACAGCACGATGAAAGCGGCGCCCAGGAACGAGCCAAGAATGCTGCCCAACCCGCCGATGATGATCATGAACAGGATCTGGAACGAGCGGTCGATATCGAAGGCCAGCGCCTCAACCCCGCCGGTGTAGATGAAGGCCCACATCGCGCCCGATATGCCGCAATAGAACGAGCTGATGGCGAAGGCCAGCAGCTTGGTCTGCAACGGCCGGATGCCGATGATCTCGGCGGCGATATCCATGTCTCGCATCGCCATCCACGATCGCCCGACGCGGCCGCGCACCAGGTTCTTGGCGATGAACGCCATCACCACCACCACGGTCAGCACGAAGAGATATTTATTGACCGGATTGGCCTCCGCGCCGGTGACGAAGAAATGGCCGAACACTGCGCGCGGCGGCGCGCTGATCACGCCCGAGGCGGTGTAGTTGTTGAACCAAGGGAACTTGTTGAACATCCAGATCAAAAAGAACTGCGAGGCGAGCGTGGCAACCGCGAGGTAGAAGCCCTTGATGCGCAGGCTCGGCCAGCCGAACATCACGCCCACCAGCGCGGTGATGATGCCCGCAAGCACGAAGACCACGACGATGTTGAGCCCCGGAAAGGACGTCGTGATCTTGTATGTCGCGAAGGCGCCTACCGCCATGAAACCGCCGGTGCCGAGCGAAAGCTGGCCGGCATAGCCCGTCAATATGTTGAGGCCGATGGCGGCGAGCGTGAACACCAGGAACGGGATCATGATGGTCAAAAGCCAATATTCCGTGCCCAGGATCGGCACCGCGACATAGGCCAGCACCAGCGCCGCCGCAGCCAGATAGCGGTCTTGACGGATCGGGAAGATCGCTTGGTCGGCGACGTAGCTGGTTTTAAATTGGCCGGTCTCGCGGTAAAGCATGGGAAATCAAACCCGCTCGATGATGCGCTCGCCGAACAGGCCCTGCGGCCGGAACAGCAGGAAGACCAGGGCCAGGGCATAGGCAAACCAGTCCTCGATGGCGCCGCCGGTGGCCGGACCCCAGAACACCTCGGCCACCTTCTCGCCCGATCCCACGATCAGCCCGCCGACGATCGCGCCCGGCACCGAGGTGAGGCCTCCCAGGATCAAAACCGGAAGCGCCTTCAGCGCCACCAGCGACAGTGAGAACTGCACGCCGAGATTGCTGCCCCATAAGATGCCGGCGACCAATCCCACGATCCCGGCCACCGACCAGACGATCACCCAGATGGTCTTCAAGGGAATGCCGACCGACAGCGCCGCCTGGTGGTCGTCGGCCACGGCGCGTAGCGCACGGCCGATGGATGTCTTCTGGAAGAATACTGCCAGCGCCGTCACCAGCACGCCGCAGATTGCAGCGGCGCACAGGTCGAACTCGTTGACCAGCACCCCGCCAAAGACCAGCGGCTCCTTGGGGATGCCAATATCGAGCGCATGCACGTCGCCGCCCCAGGCGATCTCACCGAAGCCGTCGAGCAGATATGAGAGGCCGATCGTTGCCATGAACAAAATGATCGGTTCCTGGTTGACCAGGGGCCGCAGCACGAGCCGCTCGATGATAAAGGCGAGCAGGATCATGACCAGGACGGTGAGGATGAAGGTGGCCCAGACCGGCACGCCGTGTTCCAGCAGTCCGACGAAGGTCAGCGCCGCGAACAGCACCATAGTGCCTTGGGCGAAGTTGAACACGCCCGATGCCTTGTAGATCAGCACGAAGCCCAGCGCGACCAACGAATACATCACGCCGGTCAGCAGTCCGCCGATCACCACCTCGAGCAGGAATTCGGGGTTCTGCCACATCATGGTGAAGGGCGTGACGAACAGCGCTTGCAGGAAATCGAGAAATTCCATCGGTCTATCCTTCCTTAAGCGTCATGCGCCACGCCGAGATAGGCGTCGATGACAGCCGCGTCGGCGCGGACGTCGTCGGGTGTCCCGTCGGCGATCTTGCAGCCGTAATCCAGCACCACCACGCGATCAGAAATGTCCATCACCACGCCCATATCATGCTCGATCAGGGCGATGGTGGTGCCGAACTCGTCGTTCACGTCGAGGATGAAGCGCGACATGTCCTCCTTTTCCTCGACGTTCATGCCCGCCATCGGTTCGTCCAGCAACAGCAGTTCGGGCTCCATCGCCAGCGCGCGGCCCAGCTCGACACGCTTCTGCAAGCCATAGGGCAACTGCCCGACAGGCGTCTTGCGGATGGCCTCGATCTCGAGAAAATCGATGATGTGCTCGACGAAGGCGCGGTGTTCCAGCTCTTCGGTCAGCGCCGGGCCCCAGTGCAGCGCCTGCCACAAGAAATTGCGGCGCATCTTGAGGAGCCGCCCGGTCATGATGTTGTCAAGCGTGGTCATTCCACGGAACAGCGCCACGTTCTGGAATGTCCGGGCGATGCCCTGCGCCGCGGCTTCATGCGGCCTCATCTGCCGGCGGGCGCGGCCCTTGAACGTGATCGTGCCTTCCTGGGGATGATAGAAGCCGTTGATGACGTTAAGCATCGAAGTCTTGCCGGCACCGTTGGGTCCGATGATCGCCAGCACCTCATGCGCGCGGATTTCGAGGCTGACTTCGGCCAGCGCCCTGACGCCGCCGAAGGAAAGGCTGATGGACCGGATCTCGAGGATGGGCTCACCGATGCGTTTGCCCCCGCTCATCCGGATTCAACCCGCTTTCCGTAATGGTTGCGATTTCCTAGCGTCGCGGATCTTGAGCGTGGCGCGCATCGTGCCCTTGCGGCCATCCTCGAACACCACCTCGGTCTCGATGCGCGCGGTCTTTTCGTCCGAATAGAGCGCATCGACCAAGGATTTGAAGCGCTCGCCGATGATGCGGCGGCGCACCTTGCGCGTGCGCGTGAGCTCGCCGTCATCGGCGTCCAGTTCCTTGTGCAGGATCAGGAAACGGCCGATCTGCGCGCCGGCGAGATGCGGCTCCGCCGCCAAGTCGCGGTTCACCTGGGCCACGCAATCCGCCACCAGATCGTACACCGCCTCGTGCGCCGCCAGCTCCTGATAGCTGGCCGTGGCGATGCCGCGCTTCTCGGCCCAGTTGCCGACCGCTTCGGCGTCGATGTTGATGATGGCGGCGACGAAATCGCGTCCGGCGCCGAAGGCCACCGCCTCGCTGATGAAGGGGAAGAATTTGAGCTTGTTCTCGATGAATTTGGGCCCGAACAGCGTTCCGTCATTAAGTCGGCCGACATCCTTGGCACGGTCAATGATCCGCAAATGCCCGTCATCGCCGAAGAAGCCGGCATCGCCCGAATGGGTCCAGCCGTCCGGGCGCTTGGTCTCGGCCGTGGCCTCGGGGTTGCGGTAATACCCGGCAAACACGCCGGGGCCGCGATAGAGTACCTCCCCGTTCTCGGCGATCTTGATCTCGACCTCGCGTATCGGCTTGCCGACGGTGTTGGACTTGACCTCGCCGTCGGGCTGCATGCACAGAAACACCGCCGCCTCGGTCATGCCGTAGAGTTGCTTGATGTTGATGCCGAGCGAACGAAAGAAGGTGAACAGGTCCGGTCCGATCGCCTCGCCCGCGGTATAGGCCACGCGGATGCGGCTCATGCCGAGCACGTTCTTCAACGGCCCGTAGATCAGCACCCCACCGATGGCATAGAGCACCCGATCCTTCAACGAGACCGGCTTTCCGTCGAGCAGGTTGCCGCCGACACGGCGCGCGAGCGCCATGAAATAATGGAACAGCTTGCGCTTGATCCAACTCGAATCCTCGATGCGGATCATCACCTGGGTCAGAATGGTCTCCCAGATACGCGGCGGGGCGAAGAAATACGTCGGGCCCAATTCGCACAAATCGGTCATCGCGGTGGCGCCCGATTCCGGGCAGCTCATGCAGAAGCCTGCGACATAGGATTGGGCGAAGGAGAAGATATGGTCGCCGACCCAGGCCATCGGCAGGTAGCACAGCACCTCGTCCTTCTCGGTGAGGCGGTCGAAGGCAACAGAGTTGCGCACGGTGCGGATGACGTTGTCGTAGGTCAGCATAACCCCCTTGGGCACGCCGGTGGTGCCCGAGGTGTAGAGGATAATGGCGAGGTCCGATCCCTTGCCCTTGGCCACCTCGCGCGCGAAGAACCCCTCATGCGCAGCGGCGAAGTCGCGGCCTTTCTGCCGGACGTCCTCGTAGGACAGCAGATCGGCCCGGGCGTAGTGGCGCAGGCCGCGTGAATCGTCGAACACGATGGCTTCGAGAAGCGGTAGCTTGTCCTTGACCGACAAGAGCTTGTCGACCTGCTCCTGGTCCTCGGCCACGGCGAAACGCACCTCGGCATGGTCGAGCACGAACTGCATCTCGGATGCTACAGCATTCTGATAGACCGGCACCGGCACGCCGCCCAGGCATTGCGCCGCGGTGATCGCCCAATATAGCCGCGGCCGGTTGTCACCGATCACCGCCAGCTTGTCGCCGCGCTTGAAACCCAGCGCGGCCAATCCCGCGGCGAAATCGCCGATCGCACGCGCCGAATCCGCCCAGTTCCAGCTCTGCCAGATGCCGTAATCTTTCTCGCGCAAGGCCGGGCGCGATCCTCTCCGAGCGGCATGGTCGAGCAGCAGTTTGGGAAAGGTGTCGAGCGCCGCCGGGGTCTCAGCCGCCGGTGGCTTGCCCGTTATCTCGCGCACTTCCGCCAACGCCATGTCCTATCCCTCGCCCGATAGCCGGTCTCAGCGCTTTTCGGTTTTTTGGCATTACTGATGCGCCGTTGCCGCTTACCTAAGCCTATAGGCCCCGCACGGGTCAAGGACACCCGCTAAGTCTGGGGGCAGGTCAAGCGCGGGCACTGGAGGGTAGTGTCCTAATTTGGGCGATTATGCCCTACTTGACTATTGCCGCCTATCCCCTTTACGCTGGCTGAGACAGGCTGGTGTTCTAGTCCGCCTTGTTATGTTGGTCTGCGTATTCTTGCAGTATATGATAATT
>Ga0187810_10000243_pt1 | contig 23347 bp, 19 predicted proteins | sample NC_wetland_sal_i_9_FD_132963 | JGI IMG/M metagenome (GOLD analysis project Ga0187810, IMG submission 132963) | Wetland sediment microbial communities from Neuse River Estuary, North Carolina, USA - ASW_5 | ecosystem: Environmental > Aquatic > Freshwater > Wetlands > Sediment | place: USA: North...
ACGCCTCCCAGGCAATGCACGGAGAGGGAGCAATCAGGATCAGCGGGTGCAACCGGGCTATCTTTGACGATGACAAAACGGACAATAATCCTCACAGGTTCGTGAGAATTTCTGTCAGTGACCATGGAATCGGAATTGAAAGAGACCAACTGGAAAAAATATTCGATCCGTATGTAACTACAAAATCCGGTTGCTCCGGGATTGGTCTGACGGTCGTCCACTCGGTGCTTGAACGTCATGGGGGGCAGGTAATTGCAGAATCGGAGCCAGGCCGCGGGTCAACGTTTCATCTCCTGCTGCCCGCTGCGGGAACAGGATCCATGGTGTCAGTTGCCAAATCCAGGGAGAATAATCCATTACGTGAAAAAGGTACAATGAAATGAAACAATTACCTCAGAAAAAGAAAATCCTCCTTATGGATGACGAGGTGTCCATCAGGGGAGTGATATCGAGCATTCTGGCACATGCAGGGTACACTGTTACCTGTGCCAGAAACGGAGAAGAGACTATTGAATATTATAAAAACGGGATGGACAATGGATCCCCGTTTGATGCAGTGATCCTCGACCTCATGATCCCCGGGGGGATGGGTGGCAGGGAAACAATTGTACAGCTTCGCGAGATTGACCCCGACGTTCGTGCGATTGTCTCTAGCGGATACTCAGATGAGCCCGTAATGGCAGCATACAAGGATTATGGATTCCTCGGCATACTCCCAAAACCTTACCGGATACAGAGATTACTCTTTGAAGTAACTCAGGTCATCAGCCACCCGGAATCGCTCACAAAAAGCCAGGAAAATGAACATATCTCCGGAAACGGCGTACCGGGATCGCAGACGTTCTGAATTTTGTTTTTCCCTGCTCTTAAAACCACAATTCCGGATACTGTTTCACGCGGGCCATCTTATTTACCCGCAATTTTTGTTTTCGCCTTCTCTCTTGCGGGAAATATGATTTCATATTCCGTTCCCTGCCCTTCACACAGCCGTATCGTTCCATCGATCTGCCGGGTCAGGACGGAGATCAATTGCAGGCCCATGGTTTTGGCATGCTCAAGATCCATGCTGACGTCCGGGGCCCGACAACCGTCATCCCCAATTCTCACAATTATAGCCATTCCATCGGCTGACGTATGCATCGAGAGGAAAATAGTGCCCGAATCACGGTTCCGGAAGGCGTGGCGGAGCGAGTTTGCCACGATCTCGTGAATAATCAGGCCGAAGGGAATTGCCCGCTCGAGATCGAGGGTTATCCCGTTCTCGATATCATCCCTGAAATGGATTCTCGCCCGTACCGTATAGGTCGCCACAAGATCGGCGACGAGATTTCGGAGATAGTCCCCGATCTCGATAGTTGCAAACGAATCGGATTGATACAGCTTCTCGTGTACAAGGGCCATCGATTTGATCCGGCTCTCGGTTTCCTGCATATACGACAGAACCACGGGATCGGTGATATAGGTCGACTGTATGCTCAGCAGGCTCGATATGACCTGCATGTTATTCCTGACCCGGTGGTGGACCTCACGCAGAAGAACGACGCCCTCTTCCAGCGATGTTTCCAGCTGTTTCTCGTACTGCGTGCGGGAGATCGTGGATCCCAGGATGTCAGCTGCGACCTGAAGGGCTTCGATCTCGACAGGATGATAGATCCGTCTCTCTGGTGCTGCGTTATCGAAGCAGATGAAACCCCAGGGTTCATTTTCCACGAGAACCGGGACTAGAAGGAGAGCGTTAACCGCAGTGCCTGAGAAGAGCGACTTTGCTTTTTCGGGAAAGTCGCAGACAGAGCCGGTGAAGTGGTTCTGGCTGACGAGGGCTGTATAAAGCATGTCGAGACCGAGCTCGCGGAAAGGAATGTTTTTCATGCGGGGATCTTCGATAAGGGGTTCCACACCTTCGTCGACCCATTCGTACAGGGCGCTGGCGTATTGCGGTAACTCTTTATCCCCGGTAAACTGGAAAATGGATGCCCTTCCCACTTCTGCTGCCTTTCCCATCTGCTCAAGAATATCACCGAGGGAGTCTTCCCAACAGCTGCTCCGGATCAGGCGTTCTGCTGCGATGTTGATTGCAATGAGGAGTGCATCACGGCGCTGGAGTGCGATCCGGTTCTCCTTCTCCTCGGTGATATCGATCATGATGGGCAGGTAGTAGATGGGCGAGCCCGTTGAATCTCTCACAGCGCGAGAGGATAACCGGGCCCAGATGACCCGGTCGTCTTTCCGGATATACCGCTTCTCGGTCTGGAATTCTGCAAGCTCACCGGAGGCAAGACGCCTGACATTGGAAAGATCGACATCGATATAGTCAGGGTGAGTGACATCTGCAAACGACAGCCCTATGAGCTCGTCTTTGGTGTACCCGAGAATTTTGCAGAGGGCCTCGTTCACTTTTATGAAATGGAAATCCAGCGATGTAATCGCTGCTCCTACCGGGGACTGGTCGAACGTGCGCCGGAACTGCTCCTCGCTCAACCGGAGTGCCTCTTCAGCCCGTTTGCGTTCGGTGACGTCCTGGTTCGCACCGAATGTGCTGATAACGTCACCTCCGGGCCCGGTGATAACCGCGTACCGGGCGATGATCGTCCTGACTTCACCATCGCGGCGGATGATCCGGTGTTCAATCTGGTCGGCGAACTGAGAGTCCCTCGTGGTCACCGCAGTTTTTATTTTCTCCGCGACATCGTGGACATCGTCAGGATGGACAAACACCCTCATGTAGACCTCTGCAGGCATCCGGTATCCACCTTCCCGTTCAGCGGTCGTTGCATACAGGGCATAGAACCGGTCATCGAAGGTGAACATGCCCGTCGCTACATCAAATTCCCATTTGACAAGATGGGAGAGGTCCATGGCATTGGCAAGCTGGATCCGGTTCATGTTCAGGGCTTCTTCCGCTGCCTTCCGCTGGGAGATATCACGGACGATGGCCTGGATGTAGCTTTTTCCTTCAATAGTCAGGAGGTTGAGGGAGATCTCGGAATAAAATGAAGTTCCGTCTTTCCTCGTGTGTACCCATTCGAATGTCTGCGGAGTACCTGAAAACGCGGACCGTATCTTCTCTATCGCTTTTTCCTTTGAACCCGCCCCGTCGGGCTGTTTTGCCGGGGAAAAATCAAACGGGGTTCGGCCTACGAGTTCGTCTGTACCTGCACAGCCAAAAAGATCGGCAGACTTCTTATTGCACCTGATGAAGTTCCCCGTATTATCAAGGACAAAAATCGCGTCGTTCGCTGATTCAAAGAGGGTCCTGAACCGCTCCTCGCTCTCCCGGATCGTCTCCCGGCTTTTACTCAGGGCATCGTATTGCTCACGCAGTTCCTCCTCAGACGCGGTGAGGTTCTCGTACGCCATCAGGAGAATATCTTCGGCTCGCCTCCGCTCAGTTATATTGAGATGGGTCCCTACCATCCTTACCGGAATTCCAGAACAATCCTGCTCCACCACTTTCCCGCGGGAGAGGATCCAGAGGTAATCCCCGGATTTTGTCTTCATCCTGAATTCGGCCTGGTACCCTTCCGGTTTATACTTTACGTGATCGTTGATCTCACCTGCAACAATCGGGACATCATCCGGGTGGACAAGGGACAGATAGTTCTTGTATGAGGCTGCAAACTCATACGGTTCATACCCCAGCATAGTGTAAAACCGCGGGCTGAGATACATCGACCCTGTTTTGAAGTTCCAGTCCCAGAGACCCTCCTCCGTCGCGTCCAGGGTCAGGCGGAGTCTCTCTTCGCTTGCCGCCAGTGCCTCCTTCGCACGCCGCTGGTCGGTTATATCGAGCACGTTCCCGATAATCGCGGGCCTGCCGTCATAGTAGCCGTTGATGGTGTACGCTTCGATTACGATCTCTTCGCCGTTTTTCCTCAGGCTCCGGAATTCGTAATGGGCATGTTGTATCTCCCCGGTTATCCGTTTCCGGATCATCTTCAGAACTTTTGGCTGGTCTTCGGGCACAACAAGATCGAGGGCATCGAGCCCCATGATCTCTTCCCGGGTCGATCCGTACATCCGGGCAAATTTCAGGTTGATATAGGCAAACTTCCGGTCCTGCAGGACGTATATGCCGACCGGGGATTGTTCCATCGGGTAGTGGTAGAGTTCCTCGATCCTCGTTCTCTGGATGGAAGTCCCAAGAATACTCGCTGCTACGGCAAGGGCATCGATCTCTGATTTCGTCCACGTCCGCTTATGCGTGCAGGTTTCGAACCCTACAAATCCCCACCAGATGTTGTCGACGAAGATGGGAAATGCTGCAAGCGATCTGATCTTCAGCTGCAAAAAAGAATCACGTTCATCCGGAGGGAAATCATCGATATTGCCATAGATGTACTCTCCCTGCGAAAGCCCCATCTCAAGCCTCCTGAAGAGCTTATCGGAAGAGAACTGTCCGCTGAGGGGATTTTCCACGATTGATTCTGCGCCGGGTCCACGCCATTCGAACCTTGGTGTAATACTATACTCCCGTGAATCCGGCCCGGAGTGTTTTTTCTTAAATATGACAACCCGGTCGACGTGAGCAGCTGCACCGATACGCGCAAGTACGCTTACTATGGTTGTTTCCCAGTTCGGCGAAGCAAGAAGCGTTTCGGCAGCAAAATTGATCGCTTCGAGAATCGCCTCACGGGATTTGAGTTCCTGCTCGGCAAATTCCCGTTCCTCCTCCACACTGATTGCAGATGCAATGATACCAATCATCATCCGGGCCGTTTCATCAGGAACTTTGTCTTCCTGGTAAAATGCACAGAGCGAGCCTATTGTTCTATCGTGGGAATGAACTGGATATCCGACATACGTCCGGTAACCGTACCGGCCGAGATTGGGGTTTGTCGTATAATAGGGGGTCTGATCGAGATTTGGGACAATCCGCATCCCCGCTTCCTGCCCGCTCCTGATCACCTCCCCACAGATGCTGCCTTCTGCAGGCCTTGCCCTGATGAAATCCAGAGGGGTGTTCCAGGCACCAATCGAGAGCAGCTGGTCTCCCTCGATCCTGTTATACAGCATAATCGTAGCGCCGATAAGCTTTCCGGCAGTCTCGGTCAGGAGGGCGATGTTCTTCGCGTAGTAGGGCGTAAGCCGGGTAAAAGCCGTGTTGAGTCCCGTGAGACGATCTTCTGCAAGTTTCCGTTCGGTGATGTCAGTGAGGAAGTTCAGGGTTGCAGGTTTGCCATCCCAGCTGATCTGGATCGCATTGACCTCTGCCCACCGGTGGTTTTTCTGCTTGTTGAGAAACCTGAATGCGTAAACATCGGCTAGTCTTTCTCCGACAAGTCGTTTGTGGTACCGGTCAACGACAATCGGTAGATCGTCAGGATGAACCACATCGGTAAAACTCAGCTCCCTGAGCTCTTCCGGTGAATATCCGGTGAGCTGCTCAAGTTGAGGGTTAAAAAATTTTACCCGCTCGTCCTGGATGACAAAAATTGCTTCATTCGCGGTCTCGATCAGGGTGCGGTAGCGCTCCTCGCTTACCCGAAGAGCCTCTTCGGCCTTCTTCTTTTCCGTGATGTCCCGGGCGATATGAACTGCTCCCGAAATCCTGCCGGTCTCATCGAAAAGCGGGGAAACGCTGATTTCGAAATCCCCGCCAAGCCGGGGAATGTGGATCTCGGAGAAATGCTCCTTCCCATCTTCAAGGAGACGGAGGTGGGGACATACTCCGACGGGGTCATCGGTGCCGTGGAAGATCTGGTGACAGAACATCCCGACAAGTTCATCCGGTTTCTTTCCGAGGCGTCCGGCAAGGGCCAGGTTTGCCTTTGTTATACGGAATTCCGTATCGATGATCGCAACAAGATCCGGGATACTGTCAAAGGTTTTTTCCCAGAGTTCTTTTTCCTGTTTGATGGTGGATTCTGCCTTCTTCTTTTCTGTGATGTCCTGGGCAACAAGATCGATCGCAGCGGGTTTTCCATGTTCATCGCAGACAGTGTGGATCACTTCGTGAATCCAGCCAATCGCCCCATCTTTTCGAAGGATCCGGTATTCATGTTCAGCAGAAAACCCGGCAACGGTCCTCAGCGGTTTCTCAAACCGCCGGAATCCTTTGAGATCTTCCGGATACACAATATCGAGCCAATTTCTTTCACCTGACTCGAATTCTTCCTGTCGGTACCCGGATATTTTTTCCAGGTCCCCGAAAAGGAATACCGGTTCAAAGTTGATGGTCATCCGGTGAACGATCCCGGGGAAGTGCTCGAAAAACGAACGCAGCTCGTTCTCACTATTCATAAAAATTTTATTCTGCGCCTTTTTCCCCGAAAGTTTAAAGATCCGGCGTTCCAGTTCCGGGAGGATCGAACATGGGTCTGGACCCCGTACCGCAATCACCGGACAGCCCGGATTCGTAAGTCTTACCTCGCCCGGACATGCATCTTCGCCGATTATCCTGATACAGGGAAATGAAGGTATTTTTTTCCTGATTGTGCCGAGTAATCGGGCGGTATCCGGTCCGGAAATACCCAGACCAATAATGAGAAGATCTGTTTCATTACCAAAAATGCATCCGGTTACCTCTTCGACAGATTCCACGATCTGCACAGTTATTGAACCGGACTTTTCCAGAAACGCCTTTGCTCTGGCGGGAAATCGGGCGCCTTCATCTGCGAGCACGACACGAATAAGAGTGTTGTCGGTCATTTACGTCAGGGTTTTCGCAAGCTCAACGATAGAATATACAAATCTACTATCCTTTTTTCTCCATATATACGTTTATAACGTTTCAGCTAATCGCAGGATATAATCCCCTGAGAATTTCCCGCGTGACCGGTCTTTTTGACAACTAAAAACGAAACCCAACCAGCCCATAGGTTGGTTGTTTGAAACTTTTATCATACTCCCATCCGGCAGATATAACTTGTGGACTGCTCTTTGGATTTAACGGGGAAATTTTAAAAATGAGGCAAATTTCCGGAAATCCAACCGTTAAACCTTTCATGAGCTCGCCATTTTTGAATAGAATGGCCGATGGGTTTTTTACCCGGGACGCCAGTCTATTGCCTTGGTGAACCGTCCAAAGAACAGGAAACCAAAGGGATAACAATCTGGTTTTCCCTGATCAATCGGGGTAAGCCAGAGATCGTACCCGGCCCATGCAGACGATGGCAGAAAGGAGGATTTCCCGGTAACCATCAAAAGACGCCGGTTTGCCTGTTCTGTGAAAGGAATCACCAGGACGAACTATGGAAGCAATCGTTTACGAAAATCCCCAGGTATTCACTCCTGACCTCGCACATATCGCGATCCTCCAGACCGTCGCCGAAAAACAGGGATGCCCTATCCGCCACGTGGTCAACCAGCTCATCCCCCTCTATAACGAACGGGTGATCCGGAATGGCGTTCACGAACTGCTCCAGAAACGCTATCTCGATGGTGGCAAGCCCACCAATGAAATAATACTCCGGCTCACATCGAAGGGCCGTATTCTTCTCCAGCAGACCGCGTCCTGATACGGTGTGCCATTATTTTTTGCCAGTTCCGGCAAATGCGAAGATTCGGGGAAATCATTCCCTTCACCTCGTTGCTGTTCTCCAAACACCCGCAACCAAAAACCTGTCCCTTTCCTTATAACAGAAAAACCGATGCTGGGACCGTTTGTCTATTCATATGCTGCGATACGGGGGTCTGCCTCATTGCAGGTCGATGTCATGAGTCCTTCCGGGGGCTGAATCATACCGGGGCGGAAGCTGAACCTCCGGGGCCCGGCCTGTACGATGCTCGATGAAGCGGCCAGGACATTTAAAGATCTCACGGACCTGATCATCAGGTACGGGGAGCAGGTCACGGCCATCAACCGGCTCGTTGAGGAGATCCCCCGGCTGAAACGGAGGGTCAACGCACTCGAGTTCAAAGTGATCCCGGAACTTACCAGCATAAGGGACGCCATTGTTCTCAGGAGAGACGAGATGGAACGCGAAGAACTGTCCCGGATATTCTGGGTAAAGAAGAGAAAATAAGAACCGGTAAAAAAATTCCCGTCACCGGTTGATGAAGCCGGTCGAATTCACGGTTCAGTCCATTCGGTTTTTCATTTTCCTGATACCCCCGGCACAAGCCGTTTCCTTAATAACCGACACCGGTTAATCAGAATACGATACCCATGGCTGACCCGGATCTTAAGCGCGTTGCCCTCTTCATCGCGGTTCTCGCCGGCTTTCTCACACCATTCGACCTATCGGCGGTCAATATCGCGCTTCCCACGATCGGCGCAGAGTTCTCGATGGATGCGATCTCGCTCTCGTGGGTCTCGACCGCGTACCTTCTTGCTGCCGGGGTGTTCCTTGTCCCGTTCGGCAGGATCGCGGATATTTACGGCCGGAAAAAAGTATTTCTCGCAGGACTCATCCTCTTCCTTGCCGCTTCGTTTCTCATGGTATTTTCCATCTCTACTCTCATGATCATCCTGCTCCGGATCATGCAGGGTTCGGGGGCTGCTCTGATCTTCGGGACATCGGTTGCGATCCTCACGGAGGTTACCCCGCTCATCGAACGGGGGAAAGCGCTCGGGATCTATACGACCGCAGTCTATCTCGGCCTCTCGCTCGGGCCGTTTATCGGGGGTCTGCTCGTCCAGCAATTCGGATGGCGGAGCATCTTCCTCGTCAACGTGCCGATCGGCCTCTTTGCCATCGGGCTCATCACGATGAGGCTGAAGGGCGAGTGGGCCGACTCCCGGGGCGAACGGTTCGATCTCGGAGGGGCAATCCAGTACGGCCTGGCACTGGTCTGCGTCATGTACGGCTTTTCCCTCCTGCCCGCTGTGGAAGGCTTTATCCTTCTCATTGCGGGTGCGGTCATGCTCCTCGTGTTTGTCGCACGGGAACTCCGGGTAAAGAACCCGCTCATGGATCTTACCCTCTGGACAAAAAACCGGGCCTTTGCGTTCTCCAATCTCGCCGCCCTGATCAACTACAGCGCTACGTTTTCCATCACCTTCTTCATGAGTCTCTACCTCCAGTATGTCCGGGATTTCGATCCCTGGTACGCGGGGGCGATCCTCGTCATCCAGCCGGTGATGCAGGCAGTCCTCTCACCCTTCGCCGGCCGCATGTCCGACCGCATACCCCCCGGCCGGATCGCATCAGCAGGAATGGCGTTGACCGCCGCCGGTCTTGTCGCGCTCGCATTTGTCAATGCCACTACACCGGTCCCCGTCCTCATGCTCATTCTCGCAATCGTCGGCATCGGTTTTGGCCTTTTCTCGTCCCCGAACACGAACGCCATCATGAGTTCGGTCCAGAAAAAATCCCTCGGTGTAGCCTCCGGGACACTGGGGACCATGCGCCTTGTCGGGCAGATGCTCTCGATGGGGATCGCGACCATGATCATCGCGATCTTCATTGGCAGGATTGAGATCACCGCGTCACAGCACGGACAACTGCTCATGAGCATGACCGTTGGGTTCACCGTCTTTGCAGCCCTCTGCGTTATCGGGATCGTCTTCTCGCTCGTCCGGTGCTCCGGGACCGATGAGTCCGAAGCCTGTGTCCGGTAGAACGGGACATGGCCCCCGGCGCGGGGAAAGACGCAGCACTCCGGGACAGGAAGCACGCAGGTCACCGCGGAAAGACAAAAAATGAAAACCGATTTTTTTTAATGTTTACCGGAACTTTTCAATAAACCGGCATCAGCCCGGGATGGTTCCCGGTGATCGACCGGCCGCCCTGCGGCGTCACGAGGAACGTGTTCTCGATTCCCACCATCCCTATCCCCCTGATTCCCTTCTTCGGCTCAAGGGCAATGACCATTCCCTCCTGGAGCGGTTCGTCAAATCCTTTCGCAATAACCGGGTTCTCGGCGATCTCGAGGCCGATCCCGTGACCGAGGAACTGAACCTGTCGGTTCCCGAATCCCATGAAATTGGTAATGAAGGAAGGATCGAGTTCCCCGATTATGGTCTCATAGATCTGCGAGGGGATCGCGCCGGGCCGGAGGAGGCTTGCGGTCCTGTCCTGGATCTCCACGCACTGGTGATGGATCGCTATCGCCTCGTCCGGGATTGTCTTCCCGAACATGTACGTCATGGTCTTGTCGGTGTGATACCCCTGGAACCCGCACCCGATATCGACAAAGACGAGATCCCCCTTGGCCAGCTTCCGGTTCCTGCTGCCGAAGAGCGGGACTGCAGGGGACATCCCGGCGTTTCCCCCGGGGCTGTCGAGGAACGTCGGGTAGATCGAATTCTCGCCAAATGCGATCAGGCCGAGCACGATCTCGGCTTCCGACATCCCGAACCGTACGATACCGTGGTGCCCCTCCTTCACCATAACGGTATACAGTTCAGCGCTGAAGTCCGCCTCGCTCAGGCCTTCGGTCAGTATTTTGGGCGTGAGCACTTCGAGTACGTACTGGTGGATCTTTCCCGCTTTCTCCATCAGTTCGAGTTCGTACCTGCTTTTGACCGAGCGGACGTTCAGCACGTGGCTGTCGACCGACCTGAACGCCTTGAACGGGAAATGCTTCGTAAGCCGCTGGTACGTTGCTATCGGTACCAGTTCGGTTTCGATGTGTACGGTATCGGGAATTTTTCCGCAGGCAGCGGCCGCGTCCCGGTAACTCTTCATCTGCCGGATCTGCGGGAAGAGCGAGTCGTCCAGTGCCCGCTCGTAACTCCGGCGCACCCAGAGCACGGCCTCGCCGTCGCGGGGGATGATGAGCATGCTGTCCTGCATCGTGCCGGTAAAGTAGTAGAGGTTAATCTTGCTGAAGATGACTGCCATCTCCCAGCCCGGCTCCGCATGGTCCATACGGGCACGGAAACGATTCATACGTCCTTCCAGTTCACCCGACGGGACTTTTCCCTGCATAGAATAAATTGGGCGATGATCCTATTTACGGCTGGTGAAAATTCCTGCTGCCTGCGATGGTAAACCGGGAATTTTCCCTGCCATCCGCACTGTATATGTCGTTGCCGGGACCTGACTCAGGAGCCTATCTGCAACCTTAAAGTAGTCCCCGCGTGAAAAACTAAGTAAACGAGGCAGAATAAGCCGATGGCACTTGAAATTACTCCTTTACGGGATGCAGTTGTCGTGGAACTCCCGGAGCGTCTCGATGCGAATAACGCAACCGAACTCGACGCTGAACTCCATGCCCTGCTCCTGACAAAACCAGCGAAAGTAATCCTGGATTTCACACGGACAGAGTATGTCGCGAGTGCCGGCCTCCGCGTTCTTCTCAGGAACAGCCGGGATTTCCGGAGTTCAGGATGCCAGGTCACCCTCGTGGAACTCAGTCCGCCGGTCCAGAAAATCATCGGGATGGCCGGGTTCACGAAGATCTTTTCTATCTATGTCTCGAAAGAAGAGGCCCTCAGGAAGATGAACTAAAAGGAATCCCTACCCGGGAAAACCACCTGAGCAGCAATCAATTTTTCCGGTCCTTGTGCAAAGGAAAGAAAAAGTCACTTTAAGATTTTCCCTTTTTGATCCGGGACCTGTTGGCACCTATTCTTTCTTCTCCGGGACAACCGGCTCCTTCATCTCATCCTTGAAATAATCCACCCATGCCTGCCGGGTCTCTTTCAGGATGAGACTAATCTTGAGCTGCTGCCAGAGCGCGATAATGACGAGGAGGTACGCAAGCGTCCTCACGATAATGAGCGGGATGGTCCAGGGCACCCTGAACCCTGCAAGCGTGGCCGCATGCGAGACCCCGAACAACCCGAATGCCGCACCGATATAGAGGGGCAGGGGCTCCCGCATTTTGCGGTAACAGAGGTACCCGAGAACGACAATTATAATGCATAAAATGAGGTTGATGAACGTGATCGGATCCCATTCAAGCGCCATGATACATCCTATTGTCCGGTTGGTTTCTTTAGGATAACGGTTTGAGTATTTTTTCCATTCACGATGATGATACGAAAAGGTCCGGAAATTATCCGGCTCGCGGGACTATCCTTTTTACCTTTTTACCTCAGGCCGGCGTGAGCTCGATCGTCTCGCCCGGAGAGAGAACCTGTACTTTCATATCGGTTGTCAGTTCGATCGCTTCCTTGAACGACACTGCATCTGCTGAAATCTTGGGCCACGTGTTGTAGTGGATCGGGATGACGGTCTTTGCGCCGATGAAATTTGCCGCCATCATCGCCTCGGCGGTTCCCATCGTGTACCTCCCGCCAATCGGGAGCAGGGCGACATCCGGCTGGTAGAGTTCCCCGATCAGTTTCATATCGGAGAAGAGCCCGGTGTCACCGGCATGGTACACCTTCACGCCATCCATGCCAATGACGAAACCGGCCGCCGCACCGCCACTCATACCGATGCCGGCTTCTTCGATCCAGCTGGAGTGCATCGCAGGAGTCATGGTGAAACTGACGCCATCGACTTCGAGCGTCCCGCCGATATTCATGCTCTCCACAGGCACCCCTTTCGAGGCGAGGTACCGTGCAAGCTCGGTGATCGCGATCGTCTTCTTCCCAAGGGCAACCGCCTCGCCCATGTGGTCATCGTGTCCGTGGGTGACTGCGACGAGATCGGGATCCGCCCCCGCAACGCTCCCTTCCTTTACGAAGGGATCGATCATCACGTTCTTCGAGCCGGAGAGAAGGACACAGGAATGGCCGAGCCAGGTAAGTTGCATATATGCAGATGGGAGTCATCCCGCATGAACGTTATCTTTTTTCAGGGGGCGGAAACGAACACGAAACCCGACAAAGCGGGAGCGAAAGAAACGAAGGAATGACTGGAGGGACACGGAAATGAAAGAGTGCGGGAGGGCACCGTGGCTAAAAAAAAGATATCCCGAACCGGGGTGCGACCTGAATGCTTTCAGGTCACGTCGATCATTTCAGCTTCGGTAATGTCGATGGAATCGCCGAGCCCGTCAGCGGTTGCGCTGCGGGTCATCTGTTCGGTCAGGTCGCGGTCTTCCATGACATCACGGATCCGGTTGATGTACGGATCGATGGTCGGGTCTTCCTGTTCCTCGATCACGTGCCGGTACTCGCGGAGCGTAGACGGGCTGACGCCCAGTTCCTCGGATACTTCCTTCATGGTCTTGCCGGAGGCAACAAGTTCCTCCATCGCAATCTTATCGAAGGGCATCTTGAAGTCGAGTTCGCGGAAGAGCTTGAGCCTGACACGTGCACGTGCAACGGTCTTGGACAGTTTCTCATCCCCGAGTTCGCGGGCGATCTCGGTATCGTTCTTTCCCGCGTAAAACGAGGTGACGAGTTTCGCGAGCTGGATCGGCTTTAAAGAGGTCTTGAAGATCCCCTGCTCGGTGATCTCCCGCATGACGAGAGCCACTTCGCGTTCGATCGCATCGCTGTCTCTCAAAGTGCCATGGATATTTTTCATCGGCTCAACGATCTTTGTCTTGCCTGACATGGAACTGAATAGTTTCAGAAGCTGAGTCTTTCGTTTGTCTTCGGCCATGGTTAACCCCGTAAGGATTAGACAATACAATACTCAACCTACTATTTAATGCTATCTTTAGGGGATGTTTGACCAAAAGGCTTTAATTATAGGTTTATTTGTTATGCGCACGGGAGTGTATTTCCAGCCGGTCCTATGCACAGGAAGCATGAGGGATCAGATTCTGTTACGGATTTTCCGAATTTTTTCCCGTTGGTCGACAGGATTGTGCGGCAGGCTGGTAAAACCTTATGGATTTTATTTTCACCCGTATCCATTCTGCAGCGGGGCTTCGTGTAGTTGTCGTGTAGGTATATAGATAGTTTTTTTCACGGGTCTCGTGCAACTATAAGAGAGATATCATTTTGTGTGATCATCATGAGCGACGTGTTTGAGAAAGTGATGGATCTTGCGAAGCGCCGGGGTTTTATCTGGCCGACTTCCGAGTGCTACGGTGCGGTGGCAGGGTTCATCGATTACGGCCCGCTCGGGGCAATGATGAAGCGGCGGGTCGAGAATACCTGGCGGGAATTTTACGTCATCCAGGAAGGTTATTATGAGATCGAGTGCCCGACGATCGCACAGGAATCTGTCTTCATCGCCTCCGGCCACGTTGCCGGGTTTGCCGACAAGATGTGCCAGTGCCCGCACTGCAAGGAGTTCCTCCGGGCCGACCACGTTGCCGAAGCAGGCGGGATCAAAAACTCAAGCACCATGAAAAACGAGGATCTCTCGCTCGCCCTTGTCTCCTGCAAGTGCCTTGCCTGCGAAGAAGTCCTCGGCAAGGTCGAGGTCTTCCACTTCAACCTGATGTTCAAGACAATGATCGGCCCGGGCACGCAGCGGACCGGTTACCTCCGGCCCGAGACCGCTCAGGGCATGTTCGTGGACTTCGGCCGGCTCCTCCGGTTCTACCGGGACAAGCTCCCGTTCGGTGCCGTGCAGATAGGGAAGTCGTACCGGAACGAGATCTCGCCCCGGCAGGGCATGATCCGGCTCCGCGAGTTCACGCAGGCAGAGGCCGAGATCTTCGTCCACCCGAACAGCAAGAACTCCCACCCGATGTTCAGGCGCTACGCGAACTACGAGATGCCGCTCCTCACCTGGAAGCAGCAGCTGGCCTGCGAGCCGGCGGTGACGATGACCATGCGGGACGCGGTCGATAAGGGAATCATCGCGAATGAATACGTCGCCTACTATGTCGCACTCACCCACGAGCTCCTGGTAAAGGTCGGCATCAAGCCCGAACGCCTCCGGTTCCGGCAGCACCTCCCCGATGAGCGGGCGCACTACGCGACCGACTGCTGGGACGCGGAAGTCTTCTCGGACCGGTTCGACTGGGTCGAGACCGTCGGTATCGCAGACCGGACCGACTACGACCTGAACGCCCACGCAAAAGCGAGCGGCACACCGATGACCGTCTTCATCCAGTACGATGAGCCGAAGAAAGTCCCCCGCCGGCGCATCATCCCGAACATGCAGGTGCTCGGGAAACAGTACCGGAACAAGGCGAAAGCGATCTTCGAGGCGCTCGCGAACGCGACCCCGACCGCAGAAGGTGCCGATGTCGAAGTCGAAGGCGAGATGTTCCATATCCCGGCAGATCTCTTCGAAGTCCGGGACGAGATCGTTGACGTCCGGGGCGAGGACATCGTCCCGCATGTGATCGAGCCCTCGTACGGTATCGACCGGATGTGTTACGCGGTCCTCGAACAGGCGTACGATGAGGACACCGCCGATGGCGAGACCCGTGTCGTGATGCGGCTCTCCCCCGCGGTCGCACCGGTGCAGGTCGCGGTCTTCCCGCTCATGACCCGCGACGGTCTCGACACACTCGCAGAAGAGATCACCCGCACATTACACAAGTCCGGCATCCTCGCCGAGTACGATGATTCGGGTGCCATCGGGCGCAGGTACCGGAGGCAGGACGAGATCGGGACGCCGTTTGCGATCACGGTTGATTACGAGTCGATTGAGAAGCAGACGGTTACGATCCGGGACCGGGATTCCATGAAGCAGGTCCGGATTCCGGTTGCGAAGGTACCGGAGATTGTTTCGGCGCTGGTGAAGGGGAGCCGGAAGTTTGCGGAGATTTCCGGGTGAAGAACTCATCCCTTGAAAAAATTCTTCAATAAAAGATCACACTTTTTTCTAAAATTGATGATGGGGGCTGATGCCCCCATACCCCCGGTTGCGATGCACGCCGCCGCCCCCGAAGGGACGCCCCCGCGGCGGATCAAATTCCGCGCATCATTTATTCTAAAGGACCATTTATGGTGAAATCTTTATTATTAATAATAAAATAGAAAGGACAGAAAATTAAAATGATATGTTATGGATCCAAGTGACGATAGAAAAAAATGGATCAATGAATATCGAAAAAATATTTTACCAAATGTGATTTGCGGAGCTCAACAAATAAAATGTAATTCACAAAAGATGATTGATATTGGAAAAGAACTTTCAGAAAAGATGGAAGATCTAATCGAAATAACACAAATCAAGGAAAAAAGTTTGGATGATCATGAAGAAATTTTATTAAAATCAGATGAAAAAACGTGGACCACTTTTTTGGCGGATTCTGAAGTTGACTATTCTTTACCTAAAAAACTCAGTCAACTTAATTGCGAGTTAGACGTTCAAGTTTTATCTCCTCTGGCGATGGTTGCTGCAAGTGGAAGTTCAATGACTGACACATCTGGTAATGTTTGTAACACTATTTTTTCAATAGTTGCAGATGAAATGCAAATACCGATAGAAGACGTTTCTTCACAGTATTACAATGAAAGTGTTTTAGAAAACAAAAATACAGTTCGATCTTGTTTGAGAAAACTTTTTCCAACATACTTACCTGAATTTAATGATGTAATTCGAGACTGGGAAAGTAAAAATTTCAGAGATATGAAATGTTTAATCGGGTTACGGACAGTAATTTTCGAAAAATTGTTTGGGTTAAACTGTGGAAATAAAAAATATAACACTACAAATTGGTATAAAAACAAAGTCTTGATGAATCCTATTATAAATGGAGCTGGGCAGGATTACTACAATAAAGTACTCTATTTTATTATTGAAAATAAAGATCCGAGTAAATTCCCATCATCGTTATTAATTCAAATTATTGACATTGCCAATAAATTATCAAATTTGCAAGATGAATTAAGCACATTTGGAAAAATCAGACAACAACAAACTTCTGATCTTGAAATTGAACTAATTTTTTTACGGACGGTTTCTTTTACGGCTGAAGCAATTAGAATTAGAAAAGCTATTAATCGATAATTTGAACGTGTGAAGAAAATTCGAAAATCGTATTGAGAATTAATAAATTTTAAGAATTTGGTGCTTTAATTTTTTTCAATCTCCTCGCTTGGTAATCGACCCCGCCGTGCCTCGGAGAGGCCCTGAGGCGGGGAGCCCTCACATTATCACAATGCGAACCGCAAAAAATCTCCGACTTTACAACCAAGACTGGGAGAGTGCTGGTATCGAAGTACTTAAGTGAAGATAAATTTTAAATTCCCAGTTCCTTTGCAACGTCCTCGAAGTCGCGGGATCTCACGTTCTTTTGCTTGCCCTTTTTATCTGGGCCATGAGATCGTTGTCGGATAAGATCTCGATGGTTTTATTCACGGACCCGTACTCGTTATTGGAGATAGTAATCCCCTCCGTTTCATACCTGCCACGAAACGAACATTTCATTCATAATTCTCCTGTCACGGAAATTTCCTGCGTGAAATAAAATTATTGACGACAAAAAAATACCCGTTATCCCGATGCAGGTTCGGACCGAGAGGAATTAAAAATCATCTTTGGTTAGTCCGGCAATCACGATACACCGGTGAACAATGCCCGGCTTCAGTTCATCGTGCTGGGGGACCGAAATTTCATCAGGCACATCATCTTTCTGCATAATGACGTGGCTGCCAGTCTGGCGGACAGCAGTCCAGCCCTTCCGGTGCAGGGCCTTCACCATCTCCCTTCCGGAGATTACGGGAAGCTTCATGCTTCAACAAGGATCTCCCGAAGGTTCGGAAGGGACTTGGCGTGACGGGCGTTGTGGACTTCGAGATATGCGGGAAGAACTTCCCTGATGTTCTTCAGCGCCTCCTCTTCTGTCTCTCCCTGGGACATACACCCCGGGAGGCCGGGTACGAAGACCGAGAAGCCGCCCCCCTCTTCGGGCACCAATTGAACTTTGATCTTCATTACCATGTTCTTATACTTCCTGCATTATCTTGTTTTGGGATGTGCTCTTTTTTACATGATGGGGCGTCCCGGCCGTTTTACGACAAACTCCCGCATCTGATTGCATCAACCCTCCATAACCCTATATTACTCTCCTCAACCAACCTCTCACCATCACATGGAGTTCATCAGCCATCCGCTCATCCGCCCGGACAGCATCGAGAAACGGGAGTACCAGCTCTCGATCGCGATGCGGGCGCTCGATGCGAACACGATGGTGATCCTCCCGACCGGTCTCGGGAAGACCGCAGTCGCCCTGCTCATCGCCGCGTCCCGGCTCTACAACGAAGGCGGCCGGATCCTGATGCTGGCCCCGACCAAGCCGCTGGTCGAACAGCACCTCCGGTTCTTCGAAAAATTCCTGATCGTAAAAGATCCCAAAGACCCGGCCCAATCGCCGTTCGTCATGTTTACGGGCGAAGCCCCTCCCGATGAGCGGACCGCCGACTGGAACCGGGCCACCGTGATCCTCGCGACCCCGCAGGTGATCAAGAACGATCTCATCGCGGGACGCTACACGCTCGAAGATGTCTCGCTCATGATCGTGGACGAGTGCCACCGTGCGGTCGGCAACTACGCGTACGTCTTCCTCGCCCAGCGCTATCTCGCGACCGCGTCAAAACCGCTCCTCCTCGCGATGACTGCCTCCCCGGGCGGGAACCCGGAGAAGGTGCAGGACGTCTGCTCCAATCTCGGCATCGCCCACATCGAGACCCGGTCCGAGCACGATCCCGACGTCGCTCCTTACGTGCACGAACGCGACCTCGATTACATCTCGATCGATCTCCCCGCGGACCTCAAGGCCGCGATCCACGCCATCAACACGCTCATCGAGGACCGGCTCGCGATCCTTACATCGCTCAACTTCACCGTGCCGAAACGCGAGAAACTCTCGATGCGGGAGCTGAGCGCGATCAACGCACAGATCCAGACGCGGATCCAGAACAAGGACCCGGCTGCGTTCTCGGCGGCCTCAGTCTACGCGGAGCTGATGAAACTCCGGCACGCGATCACGCTTGCAGAGTCGCAGGGGAGCGAGGTGCTCAAGGGGTACCTCGCGAAGCTCGTCGCTGAAGGGACCGGGTCGGGCGGGTCCAAGGCAAGCCAGCGGCTTGTGAAAGATCCGATCTTTGTCGAGCTCTTCGAGCGCTCTCTTGAATGGACTAAGGAGCTCCACCCGAAACCGGAGGTGGTGCTCGGCCTCGTGAAAGAACAGCTCATGTCACACCCGGACAGCAGGATCATCGTCTTCGCCACATATCGCGACACCGTGCAGCTCCTCGTTGACTACTTCGCGAAAAACGGGATCGTTGCAGAGCGATTCGTCGGGCAGGCAACGAAGGACGCGGAGAAGGGGCTCTCGCAGAAGAAGCAGATCGCGGCGCTGACCCGGTTCAGGGAGGGCGAGTTCAAGGTGCTGATCGCGACCTCAGTTGGTGAGGAAGGTCTCGATGTCCCTTCGACCGACATGGTGATCTTCTACGAAGCAGTCCCGTCCGAGATCCGTTCGATCCAACGCAAGGGCCGGACAGGTCGGTCGGGTGCCGGCCGGGTAGTCGTGCTCGTTACCAAGGGGACCGCGGACGAAGTGTACCGGCACGTCAGCACCGCGAAAGAGAAGATGATGCAGAAGAGTCTCAAGACTATGGGAGGGAAGACGACCCTGCCGCAGCAGGTTCTTCCGATCGACCAGAAGAGCCTCGAATCGTCCACACCGCAGGGACCGAAGATCGTCATCGACGACCGCGAGACCTCGTCGAAAGTGGTGGAGGTCCTCTCCGGTCTCGGCACCGCGATCACGCTCCAGCGTCTCGCACACGGGGATTATGCGATCGGCGACCGGATCCTGGTCGAGCGCAAGACCGCACGCGACTTTGTCGATACCCTGATCAACCGGGACCTGCTCGGCCAGGTGAAGGCGATGGCCGAGGCAGTGACCCGGCCTATTCTTATCATCGAAGGCGGGGACATGTTCGTCCAGCGGGACATCCACCCGAATGCGATCCGTGGGGTTCTCTCCGCGATCGCGGTGGACATGGGTGTTGCGTTGCTGTATACCGAGAACGAGCAGGATACCGCCCAGATGCTCTTCGTGATCGCGAAACGCGAAGAGAGCGAGCGGGGAGAACGCTCGCTGCATGTGCACAAATCATACCATTCGCTCGCGGAGGAACAGGAATATATCGTCTCGGCATTCCCGGAGATCGGGCTGAAAAGCGCCCGGCTTTTATTGGCTCACTTCGGGTCGATCCGTGCGATCGTGAACGCGGAACTGCCGGAACTTCTCGCGGTGAAAGGAGTCGGGGAGAAGACAGCAGGGAAGATCTACGAGCTCTGCCGGCGATCGTACACAAACGGCGCTCCGTAAGATCCGGAACCAAAAAATCCAGTTATCCTGACGCCTGTCTCCGGGAAAACAGGAACAACACCCCCCCGGCAAGGAGCCCGATACCGCCGATGATCCACGAAGTCGGGCTGAGGAACGCAACCAGGCATACACAGCTCAGCGCACCGGTGACCGGGATCCATGCCGGATACCTGCAGTGCTCGCAGGGCAGTTTGATTGCCGCGATGTTTGCGATCAGGTAGTAGACCAGCATCGCGAACGTTCCGACCGAGACGACCAGTGCGAGATCGGCAAACAGGATCGCCGCGATCATACAGGCCCCGGTGACCGCGATGGCGTAATGAGGCGTTCCGAACCGGGGATGGATCCGGTCGAACAGTGCGGGAAGGTCGTGACCGCGTGCCATCGAGAAGACGATCCGGGATATTCCCAGGATTGTTGTCAGGAGCACGCTGGCGGTGGCGATCATTGCCCCGGCCGAGACCAGGAGAACTGCCCCGGAACTTCCGGTAGTGCCGATAGCATCAGCAAGCGGGGAGCCGGAGCGTGCGAGTGCCGCGGAACCTGAAAGCCCGACCGCGACAAAGCTGACGAGCAGGTAGATGACCGTCGAGATGCCGAGCGCGAGCCAGATGGAGCGTGGGATCGTCTTCTCCGGGTCTTTCACCTCTTCGGCCATGATGGTGATCCGGGCAAACCCGGTATAGGCAAAGAAAATGAGGGCGGCACCGTCAAGGATCCCCAGCGTCCCCCCGGGCGCAAAGGGAACGAAGTTTCCCATCCGGAAAAAAACCAGCCCGAATGCTACGAAGAAGAAGAGGATCAGGACTTTGACGATAACGAGGCTGTTGTTGAAGAGGACGGATTCCTTCAGGCCGAGATAGTTGACGATGATGAAGATCAGGCAGATGATCACGGCGATTATTTTTACCGGAATGGCAGGGAAGAGACTGGCAAAATAATAGGCAAAACCAAGCGAGACTGCTGCTCCGACAAAGATGTTGGAGAAGATCCAGATCCAGCCCGCGATGAACCCGGCAAACGGCGAGATAAGATTCCGTGCGAATGCATAGGTCCCGCCTTCCCGGGGGAGATACACCCCGAGTTCGGCCACGCTCATTGCCGAAAAGAGCGCTATCACCCCGGCGATCAGGACCGAGAGGAACATCGCCGGGCCGGCAACACCGGCTACGATCCCGGTGACGATGAAGATGCCGGAACCGATGATGGCGCCGATGCCAAGAGCTGTTGCGCTGAAGAGACCGATCTCGCGTTTGAAGGCGGGTGGCCGGGCTCCGGGATCCTGCATGAGATTCCTCTTATACCGGCCGAATATTTATTGGACGCGGGTGGTTCCTGACCGGCTTTAACGTGCCTTTCAGTCAAGGGAGGTGAGAAACCTCGCGAAGATCTCGTCAGTAAATCCCTAATCGACCAGCAAACATTTAATGAAAAATATCTTTGTATTCATATCACATGTATTGCGATTCCATCACGCTGCTGACGATGAGGCTCATGAGGCTCGGGCGTACCCGCTTCGAAGCGGAGCGTATTACCGCGTCCATCATGACCGGCATTGTCGTAGTGCTGACACTGATGGGGTACAGGCTCAGTTTCTCCAGCGATGAAACTTTGGAGGACCGGCCGATCGATAACCTGCACACTATTCCCGGCATCCACACAGTAATTCCAGGATCGCAGTACCGTGAGCCAGGGAAAACCATCGTGGATGCTCCTGAGTTCGCCGCCCGCTGCTTTTAACATGTGATGCGTAGTCCGCACCGGATTTGATTCCTGAGCCTGGCTGCCGATTATCGATTCGTGCTTGTATGAGCTTAACGGATGATCGCCGCAAAGCCCGGTACGTGAGGCTATCCGGACGGATACAAATTTTACAAGCACGCGAACTCTGCCCGCTCTGTCCGAAAGATGAACTTATGAACCACGGAGGTGGTTGCATGAATACGATATCTATTCCCGGGATTTTTTCCCGGACTAAAACACTGGTGAATGTTTACGATGCGATCAGTTGCATCGTACGATGTATCGATCGATCTGCCAATCGGCCCGCGATTCCGGCGGAGGCCCCATTATGACCAAGGGCCGGTGGCCGGAAAAGGGGATCGGGTTAGCGCTTCCTATCGCGGAAGGACGCGGACCGGTATGGGTCTTCGAACACGCGACCGATAATCCGTTTTCGTTCATGATCGTGGAGAACGGTCGCTTAACCGCAGTGGGGATCCAGAAGGCAAAGAAGTTACGGGGACCGGTTGACACAATCGAAGCGGAACACAACGATGTTGTTGCCGGGATGTATGCGGTCCCCCGCGGGGGTGCGGCAGCGATCGAGATCTGGTTCTACTCCCGGCGCGGCGCATTCCGGTTTTTCCGGCTGGAAGATGCCGGTCTTATGGAGATCGATCTGCACGGGATGCCGTTTGTCAACGGGAAGCCATCCGCACAACTGTTGGCCGTAGTTGATAATGGTGTGCATCCGCTTTCCCGCGGACCGGTTGCACCCGGTGCAGCGGGTCTCACAGTTGGTACAGGCAAGCAGCCTGGACTGGCGGTTACCGGGCCGGCAGGTACGGGACCGGCCGGTTCCGGTATCGATCCACGAAGCCCGATCATACGCTGGCTCGCGAAGAGAAATGCGGCCCGGAAAATCGCAGGCGCGAAGATCGATGCAGCCGGCTCCACCCGTCCCGCGAAGAACGGGGAAGCTCCGGCCATGGAACCGGAAGCGGACCGGAAGGAGCCGGCAGGGGAATCGGTCTCTCACGGTAAACCGGTGGAAGATCCGGTTCTGCCGGTAGCCCAAACGCCTCTCGCGACGAGGAAACCAGATCCCTCTTTTGTATCGCAGGGGATGGGGGACAGTCCCTGAGATGCGGTCAACGGAAGCCATTTCAGCCCCCGATTACCCATTTTTCTGGTCGGTCCGGCACCTAATCCGGGAAAAGAGGCCCCTTGTTTTGGGAATCGGCAGATTTGACCTCTGAATGACTTGCCGGGTCTGCTCCGTTCCCGGAAATGGCACCTAATAGCACCTTATGGACGACAGGTCATTTCCAGGACTGGCTGCTGGACGCCCGGAAAAACCTGCCTTGGAATCGGCCCTGGTGGCCCTCCGGAGGCCATTGGAGAAGCAATTATTTTCTCCGTCGGAGAACAGGCTGCTCTCCATGAGTCAGCTCGGTCGCAGGAGCCTGGCAGGGATGAGCTCATCCGGGTGCATTTCAGCCTCCGATTACCTCTTTTTCTGGTCAGTCCGGCACCTAATCCGGGAAAAGAGGCACCCCTGTTTTGGGAATCGGCAGATTTGACCTCTGAATGACTTGCCGGGTCTGCTCCGTTCCCGGAAATGGCACCTAATAGCACCTTA
>Ga0187810_10000244_pt1 | contig 23294 bp, 18 predicted proteins | sample NC_wetland_sal_i_9_FD_132963 | JGI IMG/M metagenome (GOLD analysis project Ga0187810, IMG submission 132963) | Wetland sediment microbial communities from Neuse River Estuary, North Carolina, USA - ASW_5 | ecosystem: Environmental > Aquatic > Freshwater > Wetlands > Sediment | place: USA: North...
CACTTCCTAATGATGCGACGGAGTAAGATGTGGTTCCCAACGGTGTGGTTGTTGGAGAGGATGGCTCCGAGGTTGGCCTGTGGCATGCGAATGCAGAACGCGTAGTCGCGGCTTCGCATGAGGTAAAGGATGCCGTCCTCCAGTTCGGTCTGGGTGCAGGCGTCTTTTTTGGCGAAGGAAAAGAGGACGATGCTGGAGTGGGCCCGCAATCCCCCGAGATGGGTGAGGACGATCTTGCGTGCCTCTTCGTAATCGGCGGCTCTCATGAGCGGAGGGCGATTGGGGTCCTGGACGACGGGAGGAAGGGGGTTGTGGATGGCGTGACGCGCGTCGATGGAGATGGTGACGGTGTCTTCCTGGGTGAGCTCTTTTTTGCCGGGGATTTCCTGGGGTTGGACGATGACGCCTTCGGTGCCGTCGGAAAGTTTTTTGAGTTCGGCGGAGATTTCGTCATATCCCTGGAAGCGATCGACGGGGAAGAGTCGGGTCATGCGCTGGATCAAGGCGATCCATGGCTTGGGAACGCCGAGCATTTCGAGGAGGTCGGTGGGGAATTTCTTGGAAACGTGATTGTGTAAAATTTCTTCCAGGGATTTTCCTTCGCTGAGCGGAGTGCCTGACATGAGGTGGAAGAGTGTGGCGCCGAGGGAGTAGATGTCGGAACGGTGATCGGCGGGAGAACCATCCAACTGTTCGGGGGAGACGTAGTAGGGGGTGCCGAAGATGATGTCTCCTTCGGTGGAGAAGAGGTCGTCAAGCGTGCGGGCCAGGCCGAAGTCGGTGAGGAGGATGGTGTTGTCCGTATCGATGAGAAAATTCTCCGGTTTGATGTCGAGGTGGATGATGTTTTGCCGGAAGGCGGCGTGGAGGGCTTCCACGGCCTGATTGAGAAACCAGAGTGCCTCGGGCGGTGAAAGGAGGTGGCGCTCCTGAATGCGTTCGGCAAGGCTGGCGCCTTTGATGAAGGGCATGACAAAGAAAAAGAGAGTGCCTTCCGTCCCAATGTAGTGGACGGGCATGATGTTGGCGTGGCGGAGTTTTGCCAGCGTCTGGGCTTCGCGCCGGAAGGATTCACGGACGGAGGGATCACGGCTGAGTTCGGCATGGAGAATTTTGATGGCAACATCCCGACTGAGGTCCGGCTCATATGCGACGTAGACATCTCCCATGCCTCCGGTGGCCAGGTGGCGCGTGATAATATAGTGCGCCAGCCGGGCTCCCGGTTTCAGCAAAGTTTTGTCTGGGAGTGGTTCGCCCATATGTTTCTTACGTCTTTTACTACCATAACAAGTAGGTGGAGCGGAAGCAGAGATAATATTTAGTATATTTTAACTTTGGGTAGGGATTGATTTCGCGTGGCGTGACGCTTAGGCTGACAGGATGTCCGACCCCATCATTTCTTCACTGACTTTCGGTTCACTTTTTCAAGATCACATGGTTCTTCAACGCGGCATGCGTGTGCCGGTCTGGGGCTGGGCACCACCTGATTCCAGGGTGAGTGTTTCCATCGCGGATCAGGAAAAAGTGGCTGTGACAAATTCGGATGGGAAGTGGATGACTCATCTCGACCCCATGCAACCGGGTAAACCTCTGACGTTGCGGGTGAACTCCGCTGGCGCGGAATTGGAAATAAGGGATGTGCTGGTGGGAGATGTTTTTCTCTGCTCGGGGCAGTCGAACATGGAATTCACCGTCTCGCAGGCAAATCGGGCCGATGTGGAACGGCTGACGGCGAAATACCCGCTCATCCGGCATTTCAAGGTGATGCAGAAAGTTTCGCCAACACCGCTGGAGCAGACGATTGGAGAATGGCAGGTTTGTTCGCCGGAGACGGTCTACGGCTTTACGGCTGTCGGTTATTTTTTCGCGCGTCATTTGTACCGGGAATTAAAGGTGCCGATCGGTTTGATCCACGCCAGTTGGGGTGGAACCGTGGCCGAAGCGTGGACGAGCGAGGAAGCATTGAAGGGCGAACCGAAGCTCCGTTCCCTATTCAAAAATCTGAATGTCAAACCCTCCGAGATCAAGCGTCATCAAAAACTGCTCGCCGAGTGGGAGGCCAAGGCGATTGCCGTCGATCCGGGGAACAAGGGTTTTGACCGGGGATGGGCGGCACCCAAGCAGGATTTGAAGGATTGGGGCGAGATGGAACTTCCGACGATGTGGGAGAAGACGGGCTTGAACATCGACGGCGCCGTCTGGTTCCGCAGGGAGGTGACGGTTCCCCCGGACTGGGCGGGGAAGGACCTGCAACTTTCTCTGGGAGGCATCGATGATTTCGATACGACTTATTTCAACGGTGAACAGGTGGGGGCGACGGGAATCGAGACGCCGAATTGGTGGATACATCCACGGGTGTATCAGATTCCGGGCCATCTGGTTCAGGCCGGGAAAAATACGATTGCGGTGCGGGTCTTTGATCGCTTTGCAGCGGGAGGTTTTGTCGGGCCAGCGGGCGTCATGTTTTTATCCCTGCAAGATTCCCCGGATGAGAAGAAAATCCGGCTTCGCGGGATCTGGAAATTCCGCGTGGAACTGGCCATCAAGCCTTCTTCCATTCCAGCACCACAGTTGCCGCCGACACCGGATTTACCCAATTACCCCGCAAATCTTTTCCGGGGAATGCTCGCGCCGCTGATTCCTTATGCCATCCGGGGAGCCATCTGGTATCAGGGGGAATCGAACGCGCGAAAAGCGGAGGAGTACAAGACGCTTTTCCCGGTGATGATACAGGATTGGCGGAATCACTGGGGCCAGGGAGATTTTCCCTTCCTCTTTGTTCAACTGGCGAATTACAACGAGATGGTTTTCTGGCCCCATATCCGGGACGCCCAACTTTCGGCACTGGAATTGCCCAACACGGCTGTCGCTCTGGCGATTGACATCGGCGATGCGGGCGACGTTCATCCGAAAAACAAACAGGACGTGGGCAAACGCCTTGCCCTGCAAGCTCTCGAACTCATCTACGGGAAAGATGTCGTCGCCTTCGGTCCATGGCCTCTGGATGTTTCCCGGGAAGGGAAAACCGTCGTCGTGGAATATGAAAATACGGAAGGCAAACTCGATACCCAGGACGGCAGGGCCGTGACGGGATTTATTCTTGAGCAAAAGAAAAGGAAAGTTCCGGCAAAGGCGAAAATACGGGGGCATCAAGTCATCCTCAAGGCCCGTGGCGTGACAAAGCCAACGGCGGTGAGTTATGCGTATGAAAACAATCCCCGGTGCAATCTGACAAACGTCTCGGGGCTTCCAGCGCTTCCTTTTCGCAGGGAGATTTGAACTTCGTCGCATCTTAAAAAATGAGCCTCCGATCCTGTCTTTTGAAATTACTCGGTGGGAGGTTTCTTTTTTTACTTTTGTGCTTGGCCATCCCCTGCCGGGCGGAACAAGTCTTGCTCCAGCCCAATGACCGCGTGGCATGGGTGGGCGATAGCATTACCGAGTACTGCTCGCATGTAGGCATTGTGGAGCAGTACATCTACGCCGTTCATCCCGACTGGAAGATTCACTTCTTCATCTCGGGATGGGCGGGAGAATCGGCTCCGGCAGCCCAAGCCCGGTTGGAGAGAGATGTTCTCCCGGAAAAACCAACGGTCGCCTTCCTGCATTACGGGATGAATGATGGTGAATATTCAGCCAAGAGTAACGATGTCGTGGCCCGCTATGCAGACGCATTGAGCAAGGCGGTGCAAAAGTTGAAGCACGCCGGGGTAAGGGTGATCCTGATCGGCCCAACCTGCGTCGATCCGGATCAAAGACCCCAACTTGGAAAAGTGAATTACAATCAGACTTTGCGAAGCTTGAATGAAGTGGCCCTGAATGTGGCGGAGCAGGAAGAGATTCCTTTCCTGGATATTTACACCATGCTCATCGATTATCAAAATCGGTTGAAATCCCAGAATCCCCAGGCAACCATCCTTCCGGATGGCATCCATCCCGGCACGGAAGGTGGAATGGTGATTGCCTCCTCGCTGCTCTCCCAACTGGGGATAAAACATCTTCCCGATTGGGGGACGTTCGACGTTACGACTGGAAACGGGAGCGGGATCAAGCTGGAAAAATACGAGGAGAAAAGCTGGGAGTTCACCGTGCGTTCCCCTTCTCCACCGGCCTTTTATGTGGCACCGGAAGATGATGCCCTGGCACGACGTTCCGGCCTTATACATTATGCCGGCAGGAAATTAACGGTGAAAGGTCTTCCTGCGGGTGCCTACCGGATTTCGCTGGATGATCTGCCAGGGTTTGACGCCACGTCCCAGAACCTCTCACAGGGGATTTTGCTCCCCGACTGGAGCAGTGATGTGGCCAGGGAAATGCGGGATATCATCCGGGAAAAGGACTCCAACTACCATACCCTTTGGAATGAAGTGCGGATTTTTTACTCCGGTATTCCCGGAGCGTCAAAAACCATCAGCGGGTTGCTGGAAGCCGACGAGGGATATCATCTGGCGGTTTTGAATCTTGCCGCCACATCCCGAAAACTCACCATCACTCTGACTTTTGATCCTGGGTCACATTAGATGCCTGTCTGAAAATCGGAAAGGCTCTTAGATTTTAAGTGTAGAGCGTTTCGGGAGGGAGTTTTTTCACCCAGCGGAGGTAGGTTACAAAAACCTCATCCTCGCGAAGGTCTTGAGGAGTCTGGAAGTGCAGGAAACGATTCCGGGCCTTCATCTGGTGATGGAGTTGCTGGCAACATTGGCGGCAAACACGGGTGTCGCTCAAAAGGCTGTGAAAGGCAACGGGGATGTCTCGTTCTGTCGCCAAAAGGAACAAAGGACGCTCACAAAGACCGCAAAATTCGGTCTTTTTGGACTCTTCTTCCCGTTGAAGTAGGGCGTCCAGGCGTCTTTCTTCTTCGAGTCTTTGGTGACGTTTGCTTGCCATGGGGAAATTTTTTTCAGATAATGATTATTGGAGTAACTCTTTATTCTATCAAGCGATATGGTGATTTTAACATGTATTTATAGAAAAATTATGGTTGCACAGTATTACCTATTTGTGTAAAAGATTTGCACAAGGAATTCCATGTTCGACCGTTTTTTTAACATATTTTCTAATGATATTGGCATCGATCTCGGCACAGCAAACACTCTGGTCTATGTAAGAGATCGCGGCATCGTATTACGTGAACCTTCGGTTGTAGCCGTTCAGCAGGGCAGTAAAAAAGTCCGTGCCGTTGGGGATGAAGCCAAGCGGATGCTGGGGCGTACTCCAGGGGGAATCATAGCCATTCGTCCTCTGAAGGATGGTGTCATTTCCGACTTCGAGATCACTGAGGCAATGTTGAAGGCCTTTATTGAACGAGTAAATAAAGGCAATCGTCGTCTCTTTACCCCCCGTCCCCGAGTCGTCATTGCAGTTCCTTCCGGTATCACGGAGGTGGAAAAGCGGGCGGTGTGCGAATCTGCAGCCCATGCCGGGGCACGTTCCGTCAGCCTCATTGAAGAGCCTCTGGCTGCGGCCATAGGCGTCGGACTTCCGGTGCAGGATGCCGCAGGCAATATGATTGTCGACATCGGTGGCGGGACGACGGAAGTGGCCATCATCTCCTTGGGTGGAATCGTTTTCAGCCGGAGTGTCCGCGTGGCGGGTGATGAATTGGACGAGGCGATCATGAATTATATGAAGCGCGCTTACAACTTGATGATCGGTGAACGTACTGCGGAAGAGATCAAGATCAAAATCGGTTCCGCCTACCCGATGGACAAGGAGGGGAGCATGGAAGTCCGCGGACGCGATCTGGTCGCCGGCCTGCCCAAGACTCTCACCATCACCTCTCAGGAAGTGCGCGAAGCTCTCATGGAGCCGCTTCAAATCATTGTGGATTCCGTTCGCATCAGTCTGGAACGTTGCCCGCCCGAAGTCTCCGCTGACCTCGTGGAAAGAGGAATGGTTCTTGCGGGCGGTGGAGCTCTTCTCCGTGGTCTGGATAAACTTCTGGCTGATGAGACGGGGCTTCCCGTTCACGTCGCCGAGGATCCTCTCAGCGCTGTCGTCGAGGGAACAGGACGCGTGATGCAGGAGATCGAATTCCTTAACAAGTTAACGACTGAAGAGTTCCGCGGGTAGCGGGACTTGGAGAGACTGCGGGACGATGCAGCCCCGATCCGTTTACGTCGTGTACGGCTTTTTTGCCATTGTCATGGCAGGAGTTGCCGTGGCTTTGTCTATTCCGGGCGTCCATAACCCCATTTTGGCGGCATCCGCCGATGTTTTTTCCCCCGTTCAAGCCACTATCGGCTGGTTGAAAAACAAAACGGCCACGGTTCACCAGAAACTGACCACGCTGGAAGAACTGGAAAAGGAAGTCTCGAAGCTCCGGGAGGAAAATGCACTCCTCACCACCCGGCTCTCCCGCGTGGAGAACTACGAGGAGGATAATGCCCGGCTCAAGGAAGAGCTCGGTTTCCGCAAGGAATCCAAATATCGCCTTCTTTCGGCCAAGGTGATTGACCGCGACCTTTCTGCCTGGCGTAGTTCGGTTATCATCAACCGTGGATGGCGGGATGACAAGGAACTGGCTCCCGATCAGCCCGTGGTCACGCCACGGGGTGTTGTGGGAAGGACGGGGCAGGTTGATCCCTGGACGACGCGGGTGATTTTGCTGGTGGATGAAAACTGCCGCATTTCCGCTGAAGTGGAGGGGAATCGAGCCCGAGGAATCGTCCGGGGGACCGCCGTTGTGGCCAATCAAAAAGAGGCGGATTGCATCATCACCTACGTCCCCAAAGATACTCCTCCCCTGGTGAATTCCCGGGTGCTCACTTCCGGGCTGGGTGGAAGTTTTCCGGAGGGGTTGGTGATCGGCACGGTCCGAGACGCAAAGCCCCTCACGGTGGATCACAATTTCGGTCTCTACCATGAGGCAACCATCGATCCGATCGTCGATCTCGACGACCTGCACGAGGTTTTCATCATCGTGGGGACAAAATGAAATCCTTTACGCGATTTCTCCTTTCCCAGCTCCTCGTCGTGGTGCTTCTTTTTGCGAATGTCCCGTTGCGGTACTACATCCCGGTGGCGAATCTAACCCCCATTCTGATCGTCTTATGGGCATGGAGGCTTGATTCCAAGTCGATGGCCTGGACAACTTTTTGTGGTGCGGTACTGGCGGACTTTGTCGTGCCGGATGCTTTCGGCACGGCTCCCATCATCTGGGGTGTGTTGTTGTTTATCGCACGGAGTCAGTACACGTTGATGATGGCTTTTGGCTATCCGGTGGCATCGGTGATTTGTTTTGCCATTTCTTTTTTGTATATTATAGCCGGAAGGCTGGTTTACATGGCCGCAAATGGCACGTGGTCATGGACGCCCGAGTTGCTGCTGCAAATCGCCATGGCTTCCCTGGTAAATCTTTTCATAGCTCCCGTGCTTTATTTGATCCTCATGCCCGCTTATCCGGTTCAACGTAAGACGCAAACAACCAAACCTTTCCGGGAACATGCTCACTCGTGACCCTTTTGTGGAGATTCGCCGACGGCTCACCTGGCTGGCGCTGGGTGTTGTCGGCGCGGCAGTACTGCTTGTCTGGAATCTTTATAAAATACAGATCCAGGAAGGGGGGAAATACACGGCATCCATCCGTTCACAGACTTCTGTTTCCATTCTTCTTCCTCCTCCCCGTGGCATCATTTATGACCGCAACGGAGTTGCCCTGGCGGAAAACAAGGCGAGCATCGACCTGGATGTCTATTTCCGCGAGTTGCTCGGTTACTACAAGCGCAGTCACAAGGGAGGACTGCCGATGATCGATGTCCAGACTTCCCACAACAAGATCAGCAGGAGGATCGACGTGGATAAAATCCTCAATGAAACGTCGAGCGATCTTTTTCACATGCTTAATTTACAGCCGACTTTCACCCGGCAGGAACTTCTTCGCCACCACTACCAGACTCCCAACGTCCCCTTTGTCCTCGTGCGAAATTTAGACTTCACGACGCTTTCCATTTTCGAGGAAAAAAATCCGAACATCCCCGGCATTGAGGAAACGGTGCGTCCCACACGGTACTACCCCTACGGAGCTCTCGCCTGTCACATTCTCGGGTATGTCGGACATCCCGAGGAAAAACCTGACGAGGATGAATATCGGCCCGATATCGTCGGCAAGGACGGAATCGAGAAGACTTTCGATGATGAATTACAGGGCGAACCGGGCCGCAAGGTGCTGAGGAGGAATCAACTGGGAGACATCCTCGGAGAGGAGGGGCACGTCGACCCTCACTCGGGAGATTTTATCTACCTCACCATAGATGCCCGAATACAATTTATCGTCCAACGGGTTTTGCAAAAGGTGGGGCGAGGCGCTGCCATTGTGATGGATCCTCACAACGGGGACATTCTGGCAATGGCTTCCGTACCGGATTTTGATCCGAATGAATTTGTTCCTGAAATTGATCCGAAAAAGTGGAAGGAACTGGTCACCGATCCGACAAGACCGCTTTTTGACCGTGCCATTTCCGCCTATGCCCCCGGTTCCATTTACAAGCCGATCATAGCCCTTGCCGCGCTGGAAAATACAAATCTGAATCCCCGTTTCACGGCCAGTACCATTTTCAATTGCCCCGGTTCCATTTACATGGCGAATCGCGAGTGGAAGGATTGGAACCCCAACGGGGAGGGTGAAATTCCCCTGAAGATGGGGTTGGCCATGTCCTGTAACACCTTCTTCTACCAGTTGGGTGCTCTGACCGGCATTGATTCCATGGCGGATATGGCCCGCCGAATCGGCATTGGCGAAAGGGTGTTGGATCGAAAAGGTGACCGAGTCATTCTTCCGGGAGAGATGCCCGGAGTTCTGGCGTGTCCGGAATGGCTGGAGGAGCAGGGAAAGAAAAAAATCGAGGCATGGAAAAAGAAGCATGCGGAAGATCCCAAAAAGTATCCCTACAAGACCATGCCTTATGTCGAGCAGTGGTCGCTGGGACACACCCTGAATACTTCCATCGGACAGGGATACGTGGCCGTCACGCCTCTGCATATGGCGATGATGACTTCTGCGATTGCCAATGGTGGTACTGTTTTCGATCCCCGTCTGGTTCTTGGGACGAGTGAAGAAGTGGAAGACCCGGAAACGGGTGAAATCCAAAACAAAAAACTGACGGGATTCGACACCATTGCTCGGAGTGAAAAAATCGCCTCCTCTCCTGAAACGCTTCAGGCTGTGCGGGAGGGGATGCTGGCCGTTGTCGAGGAGGGAACGGGCAAGAGGGCTGCCGTACCGGGAGTCAAAGTGGCCGGCAAGACGGGTACCGCCCAGTTCAAGACAACCATTGAAGGACATCTGGTCACAGATCTCCGCACTTGGTTCACGGGGTTTGCCCCCTATGATGATCCCCAATACGTTGTGACCGTTCTGGTGGAGGGGGGGACTTCCGGTGGCGGAACCTGCGGACCACTGGCAAGTGAGATTTTCAGCGCGATTTTCGAAATGAAAAACATGGAGAAAAATGGACAGCCCTACCCCATGACATATCTTACCCCCGTTGCCGGATATTTTGGCGGTGTTCAGGAGTCGCCCCCCACCACCGGTTTGTCTCTCTTGCCAACAACTCCTCCCGCAGAGGATACTTCCGGTGATCAGCCAACAGCAACGACAGACGAAAATGCCGCCGACAGCCGTTTTGACAAACCGAGTACCACTGCTCCCTACCATAACGTGCGGGGGTTAAGACGATGACTCTGGATATTGAGCAACTGGGCGGTTTCATCCTCCATCGTTTGGGGCGTATCCTGAAGATGCACTGGCTTCTATTTGCAATGGTCATGCTCCTTAGCATCGCCGGAGTCTTTTTCATCAACAGTGCCGTCTATTCCGCCTATCTGAGCGATCATGAATATTTTAAAGGGGCGGCGATGAATCAGGCGCGATGGATCGGCATCGGGTTGGTTGCTTACTTCTTTTTCCTGATGATCGACTACCGCATTCTGCCAAAATTCGGTCTCCCCATGCTCCTGATCGCCTGTCTGCTGGTTGTCTATACCCAGTTGACACAACACAAGGTAAACGGCGCCCGTAGCTGGCTGCCCATCCCGGGCACGGGCGTGACTTTGCAACCTGCCGAGTTGGTGAAAATCTCCTATATCTGCGCCCTGACTCAGGTGCTGATCTTTCTGCGTCCCCGGATCAAAAGATTAAGCACTATTTGCATTGTCGGCGTCATGGGAGCCATTCCGTTTTTCCTGGTTCTTCAAGCACCGGACTTGGGTTCGGCATCCGTTCTCGTTCCGACCACCCTGCTTGCGCTCTGGGGCGCCGGGGCAAGGAAGAGATACCTCATGCTTCCCATTCTGGGATTGGCGGCCATTTTTGCCTTCTGCTATTTTTACATCCACAAGGAGGGAAAACATCTCCCCTTCCTGAAAACTTACCAGGAAAACCGCATCCGCATTTTCTTTGACCCGACGCTGGATCGCAAGGACGCCGGCTGGACCATCACCCAATCCCTGATTGACGAAGGATCGGGAGGACTTTTGGGGAAAGGGTATATGAAGGGGGATCAAAATATTTATGGTTTCCTGCCCAAAAATATTGCCTATAATGACTTTATCTTCTCGGTGATTGCCGAAGAGGAAGGTTTCGTGGGAGGCTCTCTTGTGATTATTTCTGAAGCAGTCTTGTTGTTATGCGTGATCACGATCGCCTTTCACGCAACGGATTTTGAAGGTGTAGTTCTGGCCTGCGCCTTCGTAGGAATGCTGTTGACACATTTTTTTGTCAACGTCGGCATGACGATGAAAGTGGTTCCGATCACCGGAATTCCCCTACCATTCATCAGCTATGGAGGCACCTTCATGGTCGCCTGCATGGCGGGTATGGGAATTGTCCAAAGCATCTGGATCGAACGTCAACGCCGTCCCATAGCCTGAAAGATTGTGACCATTTAAAATGTTTGAAAATATCAAGCGGTTTTTCGGTTTTAAACCGACCAGTGAAATTACGGAACTACTCATCACCATAGAACCCCTCGAAAAGCGGGTCGCTCTTGTAGAAGGCGGCATCCTTGAGGAGTTTTCCATTGAGCGGGAAGGAGACCGCTCCATCTCCGGCAACATCTACAAGGGCCGCGTCCACAACGTCGAAAATGGCCTGAAGGCTCTGTTTGTCGACATCGGTCTGGAGAAAAACGCCTTTCTCCACTTCTGGGATGCCGTGCCAGGAGTGGAAGAGGGAGTCGAGCGGATCGAAATTACCGGGCGCAAAGCCAGCAAACGTAAAAAAATCACCAGCGACGACATTCCCAAACTCTACCCGTCCGGGTCGGATGTGGTTGTCCAGGTGACGAAAGGTCCCATCGGCACCAAGGGTGCCCGCATCACGACGAACATCTCCCTTCCGGGCCGCTACTTGGTTCTCATGCCTTATTCGGATCAATACGGCATCTCGCGCAAGATCGAAGACTCGGACGAACGGAAACGTCTGCGCAAAATCCTCACCGAACTCGACGTGCCCGAGAACATGGGGGTCATCATCCGCACAGCCGGGGAGGGAATGAAGGCCCGGTACTTCGTCCGAGACATTGCCATGTTGCTGGATCGCTGGAACAAGGTGCAGGAGGATATCCGCCAGAAGCCGGCCCCCTCCCTGATCCTGGCGGAACCCGATCTTGTTGAGCGGACGGTGCGCGATTTTCTCACCGAGGATGTCGACGGCATCATCGTCGATCACGAGGCGACGGCAGACCGCATCCGCGATCTTGTTCAAATCATCTCGAAGAGATCGGCCCGCAAGGTGAAATTTTACGTTGAGCCGACTCCTCTTTTTGAAAAATACCAGATTAACAAACAGGCTGATTCCGCCCTGCGACGGCAGGTCTGGCTGAAATCCGGCGCCTCGCTCGTCATTGATGAGACGGAAGCGCTGGTGGCCATTGATGTAAACACGGGACGGAGCCGGGGCGGGAAAGATTTGGACGATACGATCCTCAAGACCAACATGGAGGCTGCGGAGGAAGCGGCCCGGCAGCTCCGGCTTCGCAATATCGGAGGCATTATCGTTGTCGACTTCATCGACATGAAGTCGCGGAAGGATCAGCAAAGAGTCGTCGATCACTTCAAGGCCTGCCTGAAGCGGGACAAGGCGAAAACCCACGTCCTGCCGATTTCCCAGCTCGGGCTGCTCGAAATGACCCGGCAAAGAGTGCAGGAAAGCATCAGCCGCGCCATCTATATCGAGTGTCCGGCGTGCAAGGGGAAGGGAATCGTGAAATCGCCCGAGACGATGAGCGTCGAAATTCAGCGTGAGATCATCCGCCTGCTGGCCCAGAACACCGAGGTGCATGAGTTGAAGGTCATTGTCAGCCCTCCCGTCATGCAACGCCTCCGGGATGAGGATGACGAAATTCTCATGGACATACAGCGCCGTTTTGCCGCCAAGCTTTCCTTCAAGACGGATCACGCCTTCCTCATGGAGGAATTCAAAATCCTGAACGCCCAGAATGATCAGGAATTAAAGCAAGGGGCGGCGTAAAAACTTTGCCTTGAGATAAAAGCTTTCGAGGCGAAACAGAAAATATGCTGGATTACCGGCTGCAGGTATTTCGAACCGTTGCGGAAGTCGAAAGCATTTCCGCAGCGGCCAGAAGCCTGCACATTTCCCAGCCCGCCGTCACCAAGCACGTCCAGAATCTTGAGGAAGAGTTCGGGGTTGCCCTGCTCACGAGATCATCCTCGGGCATTTCCCTGACCGAGGCCGGTTACATTCTGCTTGATCACGCCCTGAAGATTTCCGATTTGCATAATGAAGTGGCAAAAAAACTCGGGCAAAGCCACGGCGAGCTGCAAGGGACACTGCGTCTGGGGGCGAGCACGACGATCACTCAATATTTTCTCCCCGTCCACATCGCCGCTTTTCTTCGCACTCATCCCCGGGTGAAATTATCCCTCATCGACGGTAACACTGAAGAGATAACCGGCGCATTGCTGGCCCGCAAAATCGATCTTGGACTCACCGAGGGGTTCTGCAAAAGCAACGCCATAAAATCAAATCCCTTTTACCAGGATGAAATCATCTGTGTGGCGGCAAAGGATCATCCTCTCGCGGGACGTTCGGCGCTTTCTCCTTCCACTCTGGCTCGTCATCCGATCATTGAAAGAGAAGTCGGCTCGGGCACCCGGGGATACGTCGAACACGCTCTGCGCAAAATCGGGCTCAAGATGGAGAATTTATCCGTGATTATGGATGTGCCCAGCAGTGAGGCGATCAAGCGTCTTGTCATCGAAGGATTGGGAATCGGGTTCCTCTCCAGACTGAGCATTCAATCCGAGTTGAAGGATGGAACCCTCTGCGAGCTTCGCATCCGGGGATTGAAGATTGTCCGCCCGTTTCTCCTCCTTCACCATCAGGGCCCCATGCCGGGGGGGCCCGCCAGCGCCTTTTTCAAGGTTCTTCGATCCATAACTTGATGTTATGGGATATCAAATAACAATATTTCCCATTCAACGTGATTTCCTGCAGTAAGGGGCATGCCTTACCGTTCGTTTCACTTTTGGATGGGAGTTGCCATGACCCTGGGTTGCGCAATTCTCGGATTAACCCTTGCCCGGCTTCCTTATCTTGAAATGTTTGGGCCGTTGACGATCTCTCTATTTCTGGGAATGACCTGGCGGGCTCTTTTAACGGTTCCTGAAAGCAGCTATCCCGGCGTCAACTTTTCCTCCCGGACGCTTTTGAGATGTGGCATTATCCTGTTGGGGGTGAAGATCGATTTCGATCTGATCGCCCGGTCGGGATTAAGCATTTTCGCACTCGGTTTTGGGGTGGTCGTCGCAGGACTTTTGATTTTCCGTTTTCTCGGAAAATGCTTTGGCTTGGATCAAAATCTGGCCATGTTGATCGCCATCGACAGTTCGATTTGCGGGGCGTCAGCTGTCGCCGCCACGGCACCCGTGCTTGAAGCCAAGGAGGAGGAAACCGCCCTCGTCATTCCCATCGGCAGCATCCTGGGTTCCACCGCCGTGCTCGGCTACATATTCCTCGAACATTGGATCAGGTTGCCGCCAAGGATTTATGGCATTTTGACCGGTGCAACCCTGCATGAGATCGCGCAGGTCATGGCGGCCAGTCATGCGGTGCCGGGAGCTTTGGAGGCCGGGACGGTCACAAAACTCATGCGCGTGCTCTTGCTGGTGCCCGTCATCTTTTTTATCGGTCTGAGCCGGATGAAGAAAACAGATTACGGCGGTACCACGCCGTGGCTGCACGTGTGGAAGGGGTTTCCGTGGTTTATTCTCGGTTTTCTTTTCGTCGGTATTTTTTCCTCGCTGGTTCCCCATGTGTTTCCACATTTCGCGGGGTTTCTGGCATTGAAAGCCCGGCTTGCCAGCGTTGCGGTTTTCCTGATGGCGATGGCCATGGGAGGGGTGGGCTTGCATGTTAATTTCAATCACTTTTTTGCGTGCGGGCTAAAATCGATCAGCGTTGCGCTTATCGGGTGGCTGATGCTGGCGAGTCTGGCCTTTGCGGCCATTCATCTGTGGATGGTTTTTTGACGGGATGCGGCATCTGTCCATGTCGGGCGCGGACATTGCGCGAATCGATTGATTCTCTATCGTAAGAGTCGTGGAGGGTGAACTCTCGATTCTTGGCAAGAAGCTGTCTTTTCCGGACCCACTTTCAGCCCGGGAGGATGGGTTGCTGGCCATCGGGGGGGATTTAAAGGCCGACCGGTTGTTGCTCGCTTATCGGGAGGGGATTTTCCCCTGGTCGGTGAACCCCATCACCTGGTGGTCTCCCGACCCGCGTTCGATTCTTCCGCTGGAATCTTTTCACGTGCCCCGTCGAATCGAGCGTATCATTCGGCAGGGAAGATTCGAAGTGACGTGGAATCAGGATTTCGAAGGGGTCATGCGTGGCTGTGCGAAGCCGCGGCGGGATCAGTCCGGGACGTGGATTTCCTCTTTGTTCATCAAGGCCTACGGGGAACTCCATCATCTGGGGCATGCCCACAGCATTGAATGCCGTCGGGAGGGAAAACTGGTCGGGGGTGTTTATGGTGTGGCTGTGGGTGGTTTGTTCGCGGGCGAATCGATGTTCCATGAGGAGAGTAATGCTTCGAGTGTCGCGCTGGTCACTTTGCTGGAGACATGCCGTTCGGCGGGATATGTACTTTTCGACACTCAGATGGCGACGCTCCATACGAGGCGTTTTGGCGCCATCGACATTCCCCGTGAGGAATATCTCAAAAGGCTCCGCGCGGCTCTGGAGATTTGTCCAACACCTCTTCCACTTCGCAAGATTCCATCCGCTCTCCGTCGAATATAAAGCGCCCCTGAAATTTGTTTCCTTTCAACATGAGGGGCAACCAATGGCGGTCATCCTCCCACATCTGATCGTAGGGGATGCTGTCCACCGGGCACCAAAAGGGAACCGCCTCGTCTGTTTCGGCGGGGGTGCCGTTAAAACTTGAGGCAAGGAAGACGTGACACCGGAGGGAATAACCATCCTTGAACTGGAAACAGAGTTGTCCGGTTTCCTCGAGATTGAGCGGGGTGAGGGCTACCTCTTCCCGGGTTTCACGGATGGTGGCCTGCAGGGGTGTTTCTCCGGGATCGATCCTGCCGCCCGGACCGTTGATCTTGCCGGCACCGAGGCCCCTCTTCTTATGAATCAGGAGGATGTTTCCCTCGGAAATGATGAAGCAGAGGACGCCCGTTTCCTTCGGAGACCATGTGGACCAATCGATCATTTCAGAAAAGAGAAGGCTAATTTTTCTGCTGGCTGCGGAGCAGTTTTGCGCGGGCGCGTTCGAGTTGATCCCGTTCCCGGGCGGTAAGGCTCTGGATTCCATCGCGGGAGATTTTTTCCAGGATGGAGTCGACGGACGAGTGAAAATCCTGTTCTTTTTTCTCAAGTTTTTCCCGGCGCTTTTGGAGGATGGAGGCCTGACGCTCCGTTTGCCAGTTGTGAAACCACTGCGTGAGATGATCGCTGCCGAGGAATTGCATGGCTTCCCAGGCAGTGATGGCGGTCAGCCAAGTCCAGGTAAGATCGACCCAGTTATGCCCGGCGATGAAGACAAGGGTGTAGACTCCGAGGAAGCCCAAGGCGACCCATTTGGTGACCAGGCCCAGAATGAGTTGGGAATCGGGATAGATGAGAGCAAAGGTCAAAAAGAGTCCGAAGTGGAGTGTGGAAAATCCTGAAAGATTGAGTGCCGGGCTGATGGGAGGGATGAAGGTCATGATCAGCGCGGGAACAACTGTCATGACGGAGAGGAGGAGGATGTAGCTGGTTTTTCCGATGAATTGTTCCACCGGGCGGCCAAACCAGAGAAGTTCCACCAAGCCCCATAGAAAAAATACTCCCTCACTGGCAATGTTGTGAATGAATGGATAGAGGATAATGTTAAAGGGGTGGTGCAAGGAGAGCCCGGTGTAGCTCAGACCGTTCGCCCAGGCTCCATGGTCGCTTACAATGAGGCCGAAGCAGAGGAGCATCGTGGCGATGTGGGCAAAGACTAAAAAAAGCGACACATCGACGGGATGACCTCGAAAATAAAAAAGCGGCTCACTTTCCCGTGGGGATTGTGGGAACCATGTCGTCATTGCCAACAAGCTAGAATGGTTATGAACTTCTAGCAAGAATGGAAAGGGAATTCTCCCCCAGCAGGGTCAATAGATCCCGCACGGTATTTTTCATTTCCTGGGCATGTTCATTCAACTCGTGGCAGACGCTGGCGGTTTCCTCGGTGTTGCAGGCGGTTGCCTGGGTGAGTTTGTCCATCTGGGAAATGGCCATGTTGATTTGGCTGATGCCCTGGCTTTGTTCCCGGGAGCCTGTGGCGATTTCGATGATCAGGGCGTCGACTTGTTTCACCTGATCTTCAATTTGCTTTAGGCTCGCGGCAACTTTATGGGTAATTTCCACACCCAGGCTGCTTTTTGCAATGGCTCCCTCGATTTTTTCAGAAGTCTCACGGGCCGCAAAAGCACACCGCTGAGCAAGGCTGCGAACCTCATCCGCCACGACGGCAAAACCAGCTCCTGCCTCTCCCGCCCGGGCCGCCTCCACCGCTGCATTTAGGGCCAGAATGTTCGTCTGGAAAGCAATCTCGTCGATCGTTTTGATGATTTTTGAAATTTCATTGCTGGAGGATTTAATTGCCGCCATGGCCTGTAACATTTGTTGCATGTCACCACTTCCCGAGTTGGCTGCAACATGGGCCACGGAGGCGAGGCGCTTGGTGCTTTCGGTATTCTCCGCATTGCGGTTTGTCATGCTCGATATTTCTTCGAGACTGGCGCTTGTTTCCTCCAGCGAGGCGGCCTGCTGGCTGGCGCCCTCCGCCATGGCCTGGCTGGAATTGAAAACTTGGGCTGTTGATTGAGCCAGATGGTTGGCATTGTCATTGAGGAAACGCACGGCACTCATCAATCGGCTGTGGATATTTCGTGTGCACCAAATGGATAGGATGATGGCCGCCAGCATGCTGGCAACCGCTGTCCCGGCGAGAACTTCAATCAGGATCACCCCCCAGTTTTGGAGCCTTCCACTTGTGTCGCGGGCTATTTCTATATCCTGGTCTACAAGGTGATCAACGGTATCCATATACGGCTCGTAAGCCGGTTTGAGCTTTTCGTGATACAACTTCAGCGCTCCATCCGGGTCGGTTTCACTGAGGGTGAGAATCTGATCCACGATTTGGTGATAGGCTTCACTTTTCGTTTTCAAGTCCTGAAGTGTTTCCTTCTCCGATGGATTGAGAGGAATATTCCCGTACTGACGATACACGCCCGTCAGATGGGATTTTGTTTCCTCAAGGTCTTTTTTGATGGAGGCTTTTTCTTCGGGAGACCGTACCAAAAAAAACTCTCCCATGAGGCGCTCAATATCCGTTTCATCCGTGTTGACGTATGTGATGCTGGCAAGAAGAGGGACATGGACATCGACAAGCTGGGTGCTGGCCTGATTCACAAAAAGGAATCCCGAAATCGAGACAGCGCTGGAGACAAAAATAATCAAGCAAAAGAGACCCGACATGCCTTGGATTTGTTGAGCGATGGTAAGTTTCATAATGAATCGTTGGGTATAAGGAAGATAATACGATGGTATGGCACAGATGGTTCATCTACCAATACCGCAAGTTTACGAATGTGCCAGTAGAACAAATATTTGTCGAATGACACCGTTCCCAGCGTGAAGGAGATCACAGGAGACCTTCTGACGTGGAAAACCGGCTAAAACCGGGGATTTTTTTCGGGGCAACTGTGACACAGAGACTGGAGCCATGGGGATTTGAACCCCAGACCTCCTCAATGCCATAGAACCAAACTTCCTCTATTTATAGATACGTTGCCACATGGTTGCTCAGTAGACAAGGCCCAGTTTATTGAGGATTTTGAGGAGTTCTGGATGATGTTTTTTTATCCATTCATGCACTGATTGGCGAAGCTCAGATGCAAACTCTACAAGTTCACTGGCTTCATCCGAGCTGACACTGCCTACTGAATCATATTCTGCTGTATTTCGTTTTATCGTCTGAACATGGGACACCGCCTCCTTTGCACAACCGATTTGGCCGCCACGGAAATCGCCCACCAAGTGGGTTTTTACAACTCGGCACACTTCTTCCATCTGTGAGTCAAGCATTACGGACAACCGCCTAGGAAACTGTGCGCCAACCGAAGAAAATAATTCTTTTCTTCGGTTGGTGGATGATCACACCATGCCGCTCAAGCTTCTTATAGGGGATTCCTGCAGGGCTCTTAAAAAAATTACATGTTTCGGCATTTTTCTCGGTATTCGCGGGGCGTCATTCCAGCAAAACGGCGAAAACACTGGGAAAAATAATTACTATCATCAAATCCACTGGAGGTGGCGATTTCTGTAATGGAACTATGTTCCTCCGGATTGCTCAATCGTTCCTCTGCATGTTTTATGCGAACCCGGATTAAATATGCATGAGGTGTCATTCCATAAGTTTTCTTAAAAACATTGTAAAAGCCTCTCTCTGACATCCGGGCTCGAGAAGCAATATCCGCAACGCGCAGAGACCGATGGCTGTTCTTTTCAATCCAACTCAGAATATACCCCATGCGGAGAAGGGCATCAGGATAACTCTTGTGCATGAAAGCTGGCCGGGGCTGGATGTGGCGTTTGCTGGCATACCCATGACAAAGCAAATCGATAAGCAGTGCCAGACAGCCTTCTTCCAAAAGGTGTACTGCTCGGGTTCCTCGTTTGAATTCCTCGTCCAAACGATCAATCCATTCCACCACCCGGTCCAGTTCATCAGGCGAAAGATGCAGGTGTTCGGAATACTCCTGTCCTCTGCGCAAAATATCCGGACCAAAAAGGGTTTGATAGCCTGGGTAATGATTTAATGATCGTCCAATCCGGGTCATTGTTTTCGGTCGTATGAGGATGTTGATAAGGTTGAGGTTTTTGGTCTTCTTGTAACCATGGGTTCGTCCTGGATGAATAATCAGAACATCCCCTGCCGACAACCGATGTTGGTAGTGTCCAGTCATGTGGATTCCGTTACCGGAAAGGATAACAGCAATCTCAATGAATTCATGACCGTGCTGCCTCAAGAGTGGTAGCTGCTCAATTTCCCTCCAGATTGCAACAGGGGAACGATTACCAAGATATTCTTTTAGAGAACCAATATGCATACGGTATATTGCGGGATTTTAAAGATATTTTGCAGAATATTCAAGGATTAATCCTCCCGTCAGATGGATAATCAGAATCATAAAAATGCTTATGTTTTTCATCGTATCATTGAGGGCACTCTTTTCGGTCACAGGCTAGGAACCAACTCGTTGAATAGGCTATCAAAATATGATCCACATTCACCCGACGCGTCATGAATCGGATCTATTCATCCTGCTGACTTGTAGCGCCTTTCTCTCACTTTTCGCCGCCTGTTTGATTTTGGAAATGGACGCAGGATCGTTTGCCCGCCACATCATTTATTCAGTGTCTCTCTAAATCAATAAGCTCTCAAAATTCTATGATCACACTACCTCAACTCTATCCGCGTAACCGCCAGACAAAATCCCTGGATTGGGAATTGTTTCGTGCTCCCACTTCCGAATACCGCGGCACCCCCTTCTGGTGCTGGAACAACAAGCTCTCCTGGAAACAACTTGAGCGGCAGATTGAACATTTCAAGACGATGGGAATGGGCGGATTCCATATCCATGTTCGCACGGGATTGTCAACTCCCTACTTGGGCCAGGAATTTATGTCCCTTATTAAAGCCAGTACGGAAAAAGCCGAGAGCCAACAGATGTTGACCTGGCTCTATGATGAGGATCGCTGGCCATCAGGTTATGGCGGTGGGCTTGTTACTCAGGATGAGAAGTTCCGGGCAAAACATCTGCTTTTTACCTGTAAACCCTATGGCCTCGGAACATTTCCCCCCATTAATATTAGCAATGCCTTGACCAGTCGAAATGAAAGCGGTCGCTTAATCGGCATCTATGAAGTAATTCTTAATGATGGCTTTTTAAGCGATTATAAATATTTGCGTGTGGGGGGAAAAGGTTCCGGGCAAGGACAACTCTGGTACGCGTATCTGGAAACGGCAAAGCCGGTAGATTGGCATAATCACCAGACATATGTGGACACTTTAAATCCTGCCGCCACCCGGCGTTTTATTGAAGTGACACACGAAGCTTATGCCAAGGCCGTCGGAGATCATTTCGGAAAAACCATTCCAGCCATTTTTACAGATGAACCGCAGTTTTCTCACAAAACTTGTTTTCGGTCTGCGTCCGATCAGCGTGATGTGTTTCTTCCATTCACCGAGGATTTATTGGAAACATTCGCCAAAACATATGGACAGCGATTGGAACATCATTTGCCGGAACTGTTCTGGGAATTGCCAGAGCACAAGGCTTCGGTAGTGAGGTATCGCTATCACGATCATGTCTGCGAGCGGTTTGCCTCCGCCTATGTCGATGTGTTGGGAAAATGGTGTCAGGAACATGGAATAGCGTTGACAGGACATATGATGGAGGAGCCGACCCTCGGTTCTCAGTCGAGTGCCTTGGGGGAAGCGATGCGCTCGTACAGAGCTTTTCAACTTCCCGGTATTGACATGCTGGCTGATGCGCGTGAATACACCACAGCGAAGCAGGCACAGAGTGCCGTACACCAATATGGTCGGGAAGGCATGCTGAGTGAATTGTATGGAGTCACGGGTTGGGGGTTTGACTTTGCTGGACACAAAGGACAGGGTGATTGGCAGGCTGCCTTGGGAGTAACCATCCGCACCCATCATTTGACATGGGTATCGATGGCCGGTGAAACCAAGCGTGATTACCCGGCTTCGATCGGCTATCAATCGCCCTGGTATGATCAATATCCCTTGATTGAAGATCATTTCGCACGGGTAAATACCGTGTTGACACGGGGCAACCCAGTAATCCGGATCGGAGTCATTCATCCGATTGAATCCTATTGGTTATGCTATGGTCCGTTGGAACAAACAGCTCTTGAGCGGGAGGAACGCGAAAAACAATTTGCCGATTTGACCCAGTGGCTGCTTTTTGGGTTGCTGGATTTTAACTTCATCTGCGAATCTCTCCTCCCCTCCCAATCATCGACAAATCAAACGACCCAATTTCAAGTCGGCAAGATGGCATATGACGCCGTCGTCGTCCCATCATTACGCACCATTCGCTCGACGACCTTGGAAAGGCTGCAAAGTTTTTTAAGGGCAGGAGGAAAGGTGATTTTCACCGGAGAAATTCCATCTCTTGTTGATGCCCTGCCTTCGGAAGCACCGGCTCAACTTGCAGCCCAATGCCATTGCATAGGACATACACAAACAAGTATTTTGAAGGCACTGGAACCTTTCCGCGAAGTGGAAGCACGTCTCCTTGACTCCAGGCCCAGTACCTCCCTCCTTTGTCAGATGCGTCAGGATGAGGCGTTCCGCTATTTATTTATCTGTAATACGGATCGTGTTCGCAAATACGACAACGTCATGATCAAGGTGAAAGGGAACTGGTCAGTCACTCATCTGAATTCTCTCAACGGAAATACCGAAGCTCTTGCGGTAGAAAATCCTGATGGGTGGACCTTGCTTCACTGGGATTTTCCAGGCTGTGGCAGTTTGCTGTTGCAGTTGAAGCCGGGGGCTAGTTCAGGGGGAAAACCCTACGTTTGCGAAAAACTCACGGAAGTGACACGGTTGAGCGATCCTGTTCCAGTGACGCTTTCAGAGCCAAACGTTCTACTGTTGGATCAAGCGCAGTGGAGAATCAATGAAGGGAACTGGAAGCCTCTCGAAGAAATCCTACGACTGGATAATTTAGTCCGCCGCGAACTGGGATTACCGAATCGCAGTGCCGATATTCCACAGCCCTGGACGGACCAAAAGCCATCGCCCACCCTTGCTCAGGTTGAACTGCGCTTCAAAATAGTGAGCGAGATTTCAGTCCTAGGTCCTGTGCTTGCCTTGGAAGAAGCCACGAAAATAAAGATTGCCATGGATGGTAATTTGATTCCCAGCCGAGTAACGGGTTGGTGGGTGGACGAAGCCATTCAAACCGTTGCACTCCCCCCCCTCACTGCAGGAACGCATGAACTGGTTTTGAGTTTTCCTTTTAACCGCAAAACCGATATCGAAAATGTTTATTTGCTGGGGGACTTTGGTGTGCGGGTTTTTGGACGATACGCCCAATTGATTGCACCAGTACAACAATTAGCTTTTGGAGATTGGACTCAACAGGGGTTGCCATTCTATGCAGGGAATGTGACGTATCATTGCCAGCTTGAAGCTCCAGTCGGACCATTTCGACTACATGTGCCACATTTCAGAAATCCCCTGCTCACTGTTGCCCTCGATAAAAAGTCACTGGGGCAAGTTGCCTTTCCTCCCTACGAAATCGACTTGGGTTCCCTCACTGAAGGCATCCACTCGCTGGATTTAACGACATATGGCAATCGCAATAACGCATTTGGTCCCATGCATAATAACGATATTCCTTTAATACAGACTCCTGAGTCCTATCGAGACAAAGGGCTGTTCTGGTCGTATGAATATCAAATTAAACCAATGGGTATTCTGGGAGCACCCATACTGAAAACATGGATGAAACTCATTTAATTTCAAAGGTGGATAACAAGCCGTATCTGTAAAACCTCTCTTGCCTGTGAATATGTCAGAGCGTCTTTGACTCCCGCGAAAACATCATGAACAAAGCCGCCATCTATCATAACCGCATTGCTCGCCAGGCCGATCACGGGACGGCGTTGTTGATCGTGCTGACGTGTGTGGTGCTGCTGTCGATTTTGCTGGTTTCGTATCTGTTGTCGATGCGGCTCGACCAGCTTTCGA
>Ga0187810_10000245_pt1 | contig 23294 bp, 24 predicted proteins | sample NC_wetland_sal_i_9_FD_132963 | JGI IMG/M metagenome (GOLD analysis project Ga0187810, IMG submission 132963) | Wetland sediment microbial communities from Neuse River Estuary, North Carolina, USA - ASW_5 | ecosystem: Environmental > Aquatic > Freshwater > Wetlands > Sediment | place: USA: North...
CACGATCCAGGGCTTCTGCGCCAGCAGCCAGGCGAGTGCGATCTGGGCAGGCGTCGCCTTCTTCCGCGCCGCGATGGCGCCGAGCAGATCGATCAGAGCCCGGTTCGCTTTCAGCGCCTCCGGCGTAAATCGAGGGAGGATGCTGCGAAAATCGGAACTGTCGAACTTGGTGTTTTCGTTCATCTTGCCCGTGAGGAACCCCTTGCCGAGCGGGCTGTAGGGAACGAAGCCGATGCCGAGTTCCTCGACTGTGGGCAGCACTTCTTTTTCCGGCGTTCTGGTCCACAACGAGTATTCGCTCTGGAGCGCCGTGACCGGCTGGACGGCATGGGCGCGACGGATCGTTTGCACGCCCGCTTCGGAAAGACCGAAGTGCTTGACCTTGCCTTCCCGGATCAGGGTTTTTACCGCGCCCGCCACGTCTTCGATCGGCACGTCCGGGTCGACGCGGTGCTGGTAGAACAGGTCGATGGCATCGACCCTGAGCCGCTTGAGCGAGCCTTCGGCGACCTGCTTGATGTGCTCGGGGCGGCTGTCCAGGCCACTCCACTGCGGCCCGCCCTTGGGATCGAGTTTGAATCCGAACTTGGTGGCGATTGTCACTTTGCCCCTGAACGGGGCAAGCGCTTCGCCCACGAGTTCTTCGTTATTGAAGGGGCCATACACTTCGGCCGTGTCGAACAATGTGACGCCGCGTTCGACGGCCGTCCGAATGAGCGAAATCATTTCCTTTTTGTCCGCCGGCGGACCGTAGGAAAAGGTCATGCCCATGCAGCCGAGCCCGATGGCCGATACTTCCAGGCCGTTCTTTCCAAGTTTGCGCTTTTGCATGGTTTCGTCTCCTTCGAGGTCAGGCCCGGTATTGTCCGTCGTTGACTTGTTCCAGAAAGTCGGCGGTCCCGCCGGCCGCTTTCGACCTTGAATCTAGTAGGCGCGGCGGCGTGCGATAAGATGGTATAATTCGCATGCGCCTATGAGATGGATTCATGAATGCCTCGGCAAAACGTCAATGACCTCCTCGCCTTCCTCGCGGTCGCGCGGGAGCGGAGCTTCACCAAAGCGGCCGCCAAGCTGGGGGTGTCTCAATCGGCGCTGAGCCACGCCATCCGTGGACTCGAGGAACGGATCGGTCTTCGGCTGCTGACCCGCACCACGCGCAGCGTCTCCCCGACGGAGGCGGGCGCGCGCATGCTTCGGACGGTGGGTCCACGTTTTGCGGAGATCGAGGCCGAACTGGCCGCCCTGAGTGAGCTGCGCGAGAAGCCTGCCGGCACCATCCGCATCACGGCAGGCGAGCACGCTGCCAATGCGATACTCTGGCCAGCCCTGGCGAGACTGTTGCCGGACTATCCAGACATCAAGGTCGAGGTCATCGTCGACTATGGCCTGACGAACATCGTCGCGGAGCGCTATGACGCCGGGATCCGCCTGGGCGAACAGGTTGCGAAAGACATGATCGCGGTGCGCATCGGCCCGGACATGCGCATGGCGGTCGTTGGCGCACCTTCGTACTTGGCAAGACGATCGAAGCCGAAGAAGCCGCAGGACCTGACCGCCCACGATTGCATCAATCTCCGCCTTCCAACCTACGGAGGGCTATACGCTTGGGAATTTGAGAAAGGCGGGCGCGAGTTGAAGGTTCACGTCGAAGGGCAATTGGTCTTCAACAACATCGCCCTGCGAGTGAACGCGGCCTTGGCGGGATTGGGTCTGGCGTACCTGCCTGAGGATCAGGTGCGAACTCACCTCGCCGCCGGACGGCTCATCCGGGTGCTCGCCGATTGGTGTCCGCCGTTTTCAGGCTATCACCTCTACTACCCGAGCCGCCGGCAACACACGCCAGCCTTCGCCTTGCTGGTCGAAGCGCTGCGCTACCGAGGCTCGGACACAAGGAAGAAAAGCTGACTTCCGCTGTTGGCGCAAAGCGGACATAAACCGCCCGTTCTCCGCCGATCCCGAATTATGAATGCGCGGCCTGGTTATTCTCTTCCAGCACCCGGCCGGCGAGGTAAAGCGAGCCGCAGATCAGCACGCGGCTGTCGGGCTTGGCCACGCTTTTGACCGCTTCGGCGAGGCTCGGGCTGGCATGAGCGCGCATTCCCGCCGCGCGCGCGGCTTGGGCGGCTGCCTCGGCCGAAAGCGCGTTTACCTCGCGCGGTATCGCCACGCCTGCCAATTCCTCGGCATGGCCTGCCACTTGCCTCAGGAATACCTCGGCGTCGTGGCTCTTGAGCATGCCGAAAACCAGGCTCGTGGGCCGGTCCTTCCAGCCTTCCAGCACCCGTGCCAGCGCCGCGCCCCCCGCCGCGTTATGGGCGCCGTCCAGCCATAACTCGCAATTCCTCGGCAGGGCTTCGACCAGAGGTCCCTTTAGGAGGCGTTGCAGCCGCGCCGGCCATTCGACATCTTTCATCCCGCGCGCCAGGGCATCGGCGCCGAGCTTGAAGCCTTCGAGGCAGTCGAGCGCGGCCAGCGCGGTTCCGGCATTGCCGAGTTGATGCTCGCCCAACAGCGCGGGCGGCGGCAAATCGAGCGCGCGCTTGCCCCGGTAGGCGAGGCCGCCCCCGGCGCCGCGCGAAACCTTCCATTCCTGGCCTTCGCGGTAGAGCGGCGCGCCCAGTTCGCGCGCCCGCGCCTCGATCACGGTTTGGGCTTCTTGCGGCTGCGCCACCACCACCGCCGGCGCGCCCGGCTTCAATATCCCGGCCTTCTCGAAGGCAATCGCGGCGACGGTATCGCCCAGGAAATGCTGGTGGTCGAACGAGACCGGCGTGATCACCGTCACGGCGGGGCGGGGGATGACGTTGGTCGCGTCGAACCGTCCGCCCAGCCCCACTTCGAGCAGCACTATATCGGCCGGCTGGCGGGCGAAGGCCAGGAACGCCGCCGCGGTGGTGATCTCGAAAAAGGTGATGCTCTGGCCTTCATTGGCGCGCTCGCATTCCTCCAAGAGATCCGTCAGATGCTCCTCGCCGATGAGCTTTCCGTCCAGGCGGATGCGCTCGTGGAAGCGCACCAGATGGGGCGAGGTATAGGCGTGGACGCGGTAGCCCGCCGCTTCGAGGCAGGCGCGCAAAAAGGCGATGGTCGAGCCCTTGCCGTTGGTGCCGGCGATGTGGATCACCGGCGGCAGCTTGTCCTGGGGATTGTCGAGCTCGGCCAGCAGGCGCTGGACGCGTTCGAGCGAGAGGTCGATCAGCCGCGGATGGAGCGCGAGCAGCCGCTCCAGAACCCGGTCGCTGGTCAGGGGTAGCTCTCCGGCAACGGGCGCGGGCTGGCCAGCGCCAGCGGCGCCTTGCGGCCGGGCCGGCACAGCAGGTCGAGCACCCGCTCCAGCGTCGCCTTCAGCTCGCGGCGAGGCACCACCATGTCGACCATGCCGTGTTCCAACAGGTATTCCGCGCGCTGGAAGCCCTCGGGCAGCTTCTCGCGGATGGTCTCCTCGATCACCCGCGCGCCGGCGAAGCCCACCACCGCGCCCGGCTCGGCCAGGGTCACGTCGCCGAGCATGGCGAAGGAGGCGGAAACGCCGCCGGTGGTCGGGTCGGTCAGGATCACGACATAGGGCCGGTGCGATTCCTTGACCATCTCCACCGCCAGCGTGGTGCGCGGCATCTGCATCAGCGACAGGATCCCCTCCTGCATGCGCGCGCCGCCCGAGGACGGCACCACCACCAGCGCCGCCTCCTGCAAGACCGCCAGCCGCGCCGCGGTCAGCACCGCCTCGCCCACCGCGATGCCCATCGAGCCGCCCATGAAGGAGAAATCGAAGGCGCACACCACCGTCGCCACGCCGCCGACGGTGCCGTGCGCCACCAAGGCGGCGTCGCGGTTGGGCGCGGTCTTGGCGCCTTGCGCCTCCTTCAGCCGGTCGCCGTAGCGCTTGCGGTCGCGGAATTTGAGCGGGTCGGCGATCACCTTGGGCAATTCGATGATCGTATATTTCCCATCATCAAAGAGCAGCGCCAGGCGCTTTTCCGGCGAAATCCGCAGATGGTGGCCGCAACTGCCGCAGACGTAGAGATTGGCCTCGAGCTCGCGGTGGAACAGCATCTGTCCGCAGGAAGGGCATTTGTGCCAGAGATTGTCCGGCACCTCCTTCTTGGCGACCACGGCGCGGATCTTGGGCAGGACGAAATTGGTGAGCCAGTTCATGACGCGGCATCCCGCTGGTTTAATCCTCGGGCTTGGCCGCGCGCCTGGCGCACGCCCTTGGCCAAGGCCTTGACGTCCTTGAGCACCGAAGCCGCCAATCCCGGCCGCGGACGGCCCTTCTTGTCCAAGTGCTTGGCCAGCGTCTCGACCAGCGCCGAGCCCACCACCGCCGCGTCGGCAACTCGGGATACCTCGGCCGCCTGGGCCGGGTTCTTGATGCCGAAGCCCACCGCCACCGGCAGGCTGGTGAAGCGCTTCAACCGCGCCACCGCCTTGGCTACCGCGCCCGACTCGGCCGATTTCGTCCCGGTGATCCCCGCAATCGCCACATAGTAGATAAATCCCGAGGCGTTGCGCAGCACCGTCGGCAGGCGCCGGTCGTCGGTGGTCGGCGTCGCCAGCCGGATGAAATCGATCCCCGCCGCCAGCGCGGGCAGGCACAGCTCCTCGTCATGTTCGGGCGGCAAATCCACCACGATCAGCCCGTCGCAGCCGGCATCCTTGGCCTCCTTGAGGAATCGCTTCACGCCATAGCGGTAGATCGGGTTGTAATAGCCCATCAGCACCACCGGCGTGACGGCGTCGCTTTTGCGGAAGCGGCGCAGCACCTCGAGCGTCTTCGCCAGAGTCATGCCGGATTTGAGCGCGCGCCGGCTCGCCGCCTGGATCGCCGGCCCGTCGGCCATCGGATCGGAGAACGGCATGCCGATCTCGATCAGATCGGCCCCGGCGCCCGGCAAGGCCGATAGAATCTTCTCGAAACTCGCGCGGTCGGGATCGCCGCAGGCGAGATAGGTCACCAGCCCGGCGCGGCCTTCGGCTTTGAGATCGGCAAAGCGCGCCTGGATGCGGCTCATGGCTTGGTCCCCAGCGCCTTGGCAACGGTATCGACATCCTTGTCGCCGCGTCCGGAGAGATTGATCACCAGCAGGTTATCCTTGGGCAGTCCGGGCGCGCGTTTCACCACCTCGGCGACGGCATGGGCCGATTCCAGCGCGGGAATGATGCCCTCGAGCCGGGTCAGCAGCCGGAAAGCCGCCAGCGCCTCCTTGTCGGTCACCGGCACGTATTCGACGCGTTTCTGGTCGAACAGCCAGGCATGTTCGGGGCCGATGCCGGGATAATCGAGCCCGGCCGAGATCGAATGGGTGTCGAGAATCTGGCCGTCAGCGTCCTGCAGGTAATAGCTGCGGTTGCCGTGCAGCACGCCGGGCGCGCCGCCGTTGAGCGAGGCCGCATGCTTGCCGGTCGTGATGCCCAGGCCCGCGGCCTCGACGCCGATCATCTTCACGTTGGGCTCGTCGAGGAAGGGATGGAAGAGGCCGATGGCGTTGGAGCCGCCGCCGACGCAGGCGACCAGGGTGTCGGGCAGCCTGCCCTCGGCCTTCATCATCTGCGCGCGCACCTCCTCGCCGATCACGCTCTGGAAGTCGCGCACCATCGCCGGGTAGGGGTGCGGCCCCGCCGCCGTGCCGATGAGGTAGTAGGTCGACTCGACATTGGCGACCCAGTCGCGCAGCGCCTCGTTCATCGCGTCCTTGAGCGTGGCCGTGCCGGAGGTCACCGGCCGGACCTCCGCGCCCAGGAGATTCATGCGGAAGACATTGGGCTTCTGCCGCTCGATGTCGGTCGCGCCCATATAGACGACGCAGGGCAGGTCGAACAGCGCGCAGACCGTGGCGGTGGCGACGCCGTGCTGGCCGGCGCCGGTCTCGGCGATGATGCGGCGCTTGCCCATGCGCCGGGCGAGCAGAATCTGCCCGACGGTGTTGTTGATCTTGTGCGCGCCGGTGTGGTTGAGGTCCTCGCGCTTCAGATAGATCTTGGCGCCCTTCAAGTGCCGGGTCAGGCGTTCGGCGAAATAGAGCGGCGAGGGCCGGCCGACGTAATGCTCGAGGTAATAACCGAGTTCGGCCTTGAAGACGGGGTCCCGGCGCGCGGCCTCATAGGCGCGCTCGACCTCGAGCACCAGCGGCATCAGGGTCTCGGCGACGAAACGCCCGCCATAGATGCCGTAAAGCCCGCGCTCGTCGGGCCCGCCGCGGAAGGTGTTGGGAGCTGCCATGGGATCGAAAGCTTCGCCGCTAACCGCCTGAGGGAAGGGACGGTTTTACCCCTTATCCGGGGCCGCTCAAAGGCTCAAATCCGCTTCGCGGCGGCCAGGAACTGCTTGATCTTGGCCGTATCCTTGACCCCCGGGCGGCTTTCGACGCCGGAGGAGACGTCGAACACCGTGGCGCCGGAGATGCGCGCGGCCTCGCCCAGATTGCCGGGGTTGAGCCCGCCCGACAGCATCCAGGGCAAGGGCCAGCGCCGCCGGCGCAGCAATTCCCAATCGAAGGCGAGCGCATTGCCGCCGGGCCGGGATGAGTCCTTGGGCGGGCGGGCGTCGAACATCAGCCAGTCGGCGGCGGCGAAATAGCGCGCCGCTTCGCCGAGATCGGCCTCGCCCGATATCTTGATCGCCTTGATCGCCGGCTTGCCGAATTTCCGCTTGATCGCGCTGACACGCTCGGGCGCTTCCTCACCGTGGAGCTGGATCAGGTCGAGCGGCGCTTTGGCCAGTACGCGCGCCAAGAGATCATCCTCGGGATCGACGAACACGCCGACCCGGACGACGCCGGAAGGCACGCCGGCGACTAGGGGCGCCGCCTGCTCGGGAATCAAATTGCGCGGGCTGGGCGGATAGAACACGAAGCCCACGAATTTCGCGCCGCCCAAAGATGCCACGGCGACGCTTTCCGGGGTGGAAAGCCCGCAAATCTTCACGTCGACACTCATGCCCGGCCGATCTCCGCCAGCATGGAGCGCGCGGCGGCGGCCGGGCTGGGCGAGCCGGTGATGGGGCGGCCGATGACCAGGTAATCGGCGCCGGATGCTATCGCATCCTTGGGGCCCATGACGCGTTTCTGGTCGCCGTGCGCCAGCGAGCCGATGCGGATGCCCGGCACCACCAGCAGGAATTCCGGCCCCAGCGCCTGGCGCAGTTCGGCCACCTCCTGCGGCGAACAGACGATGCCGTCGAGCCCGCTGTCGCGCGCCAAGAGCGCCAGCCGCTTGACCTGCTCGCCGACCGGGCCCTTCTGGCCGGTGGCTTCGAGATCGCGCTCGTCGAGGCTGGTGAGCACGGTCACGCCCAGAAGCTTCATCGGCTTGCCCCTTCCCGCCTGTTTCGCCGCCTCGGCGGCGGCCTTCATCATCGCCGCGCCCCCGGCGCAATGGACTGTCAAGAGCAGGGGTTCCAAGGTCGCCGCCGCCTTGACCGCACCGGCGACGGTGTTGGGGATGTCGTGCAGCTTCAAATCGAGGAACAGCGGCAGGCCCTGGGCCGTGTCCTTGACCGCACGCGGCCCGTTGGCGGTGAAGAATTCGAGGCCGAGCTTGATGCCGCCGACCGCGCCCTTGAGCGTCCGCACCAGGGTCTTGGCCTGGTTCGGGTCGGCCAGGTCGATGGCGCACAGGATGGGGTTCTTGATCGCGGTCATGGGCCAGTTCATAGCAGGCCCGGCTGTCCGGCGCATCTCCCGGCGCGTGGGCCCTTGCCGGAACCCTAAGGCAGCAGGGGCGGCTGCGGCGGCTTGCCGCGTTGGGCTTCCAGCTCGCTTTCGAGCTCGCGCACGCGCCGGCCCTTTTCGCGCGCCTCGCGCCGCTTCTTGCCGCCGTTGATCCAGGCGGTTAGCTCTCCCAGGAGAAATCCAATCAGCAGCGCCGCCAGCACCACCAGATAGAACGGCATGTCGATTTCAAAGGGGGTGGGCCAGAAGCTGACGTTCACCGTCGCGCGGTTATCGACCGCGAACACCACCAGCACCAGCGCCAGCGGCACGGTGACCAGCCAGTGGATCAGTTTCACGGAAAGTCCTTACTGCCGCTCGTTGAGCCGCTCGCGCAGCTCCTTGCCGGTCTTGAAGAAGGGAATGTGCTTTTCGCCGACCTGCACGCTTTCCCCGGTGCGCGGGTTGCGACCCATGCGCGCGCCGCGCCGCTTGACCGAGAAAGCGCCGAAGCCGCGCAGCTCGACCCGGTCGCCGCGCGACAAGGCCGCCGCGATCTCGTCGAAAATGGTGGAAACGATGCGTTCGACGTCGCGCTGGTAAAGGTGCGGATTGCGCTCGGCCAGATGCTGGATCAGCTCGGATTTGGTCATGGCCCAGCCTTGTGCCCCCTTGGCCCGCGTTAACTTATTGGAAAACGTGCCAAATCCTGTCCCCACCGTCAAGGACGGCGACGAATGCCGTCCGGCCGGGGCGGGGGCTCACTTGCCGTCCTTCTCGTCCTTGTCGCCGCCCTTGCGGCCCAAAGCCGCGCCGAGGATGTCGCCGAGCGAGGCGCCGCTGTCCGACGAGCCGAATTCGGCCATCGCCTGCTTGTCCTCGTCGATTTCGCGCGCCTTGATCGAGAGATTGGCCTTGCGCCCGCCGCGGTCGAGGCCGGTGATCTTGGCGTCGACCTTCTCGCCCACGGCGAAGCGGTCGGGGCGCTGTTCGGCGCGGTCGCGCGACAGATCCGCCTTGCGGATGAAGCCCGGCAGGCCGCTCGCCAATTGCACTTCGATGCCGCCGTCGGTGACGGATGTCACGGTGCAGGTGACGACATCGCCCTTCTTGATGCCGGCGACCTGGGTTTCGGTGGGATCGGGCGTGAGCTGCTTGATGCCGAGCGAGACGCGCTCCTTCTCCATGTCGACGTCGAGCACGCGCACCTTCACCATCTGGCCCTTCTTGTAGTCCTTGATCGCCTCTTCGCCGGGCTTCTGCCAGTCGAGGTCGGAGAGATGCACCATGCCGTCGATGTCGCCGGGCAGGCCCACGAACATGCCGAACTCGGTGATGTTCTTGACCTCGCCCTCGATCTCGGTGTCGACCGGGTATTTCTCCTTGAAGGTCTCCCACGGATTGGGCAGGCACTGCTTGAGGCCGAGCGAAATCCGGCGTTTCTGCGGATCGACGTCCAGCACCATGACCTCGACCTCCTGGCTGGTCGAGACGATCTTGCCGGGGTGGACATTCTTCTTGGTCCAGCTCATCTCCGAGACGTGAACCAGGCCCTCGATGCCGGGCTCCAATTCCACGAAGGCGCCGTAATCGGTGATGTTGGTGACGCGGCCCTTGAACTTGGCGCCGGCCGGGTATTTGAGCTCGACGCCTTCCCAGGGATCGGCCTCGAGTTGTTTCATGCCGAGCGAAATGCGCTGGGTTTCGGCGTTGAAGCGGATGACCTGGACCTTGACGGTCTGGCCGATATGCAAGGCCTCGGAGGGATGGTTGATCCGGCGCCAGGCGATGTCGGTGACGTGCAGCAGCCCATCGACCCCGCCCAGATCGACGAAGGCGCCGTAATCGGTGATGTTCTTGACGACGCCGGTCAGCACCTGGCCTTCCTTCAAGGAGGCCACCAGTTCGGAACGCTGCTCGGCGCGGCTCTCTTCCAGCACGGCGCGGCGCGACACCACGATGTTGCCGCGCGCGCGGTCCATCTTCAGGATCTGGAAGGGCTGAGGGCTACCCAGCAGCGGGGTGATGTCCCGCACCGGGCGGATATCGACCTGGCTGCCCGGCAGGAAGGCCACCGCGCCCGAGAGGTCGACCGTGAACCCGCCCTTGACCCGGCCGAAGATCACGCCTTGGACGCGCTCGTTGGCCTGGAAGTTCTTTTCCAAAAGGGTCCAGGATTCCTCGCGCCGCGCCTTCTCGCGCGACAGCTGCGCCTCGCCGTTCTTGCCCTCCATGCGCTCGAGGAAGACCTCGACCGTGTCGCCGGCCTTCAGCTCGGGCGCACGGCCCGGCGCCGCGAATTCCTTCAAGGGCACGCGGCCCTCGGATTTCAATCCGACGTCGATCAGCACCATGTTGTTTTCGATCGCGACGACCTGGCCCTTGATCACGGTGCCTTCGAGGCCGGCAGATGTGCCGAGCGTTTCATCGAGGAGCGCCGCGAAGCTCTCCTTGCCTTTTTCCTTGGACGCGGCGGTTTGACGAGCAGCCATTATTTCTCCGGAACTTCCCCAAATCTGCGTCCGGGCATCCCGGGGAGGGGGTGCACAGCCGGCCGCGGTCAGGATCGGGCGCCGCGGCGTATGCCCGTATTCATGCAGGAAAACATCACGAACGCTGCGCCAGCTTGCGGGTGACGAACCGGACCGCCGCATCGAACGCGGCATCGGCGTCGAGCGCCGTGGTGTCGAGGTCGAATGCGTCTTCCGCCCGCACCAAAGGCGCGATCTTGCGCTCTTGGTCGCGCGCGTCACGAAGCTTCATGTCCTGCAGGACGCGCTGGTATATAGCGGGCGAACCGCCTGCCTGCAACTCTTTGAATCGCCTCATGGCTCGGGCCTCCAGGCTGGCCGTCACGAACAGCTTGGCGTCGGCCCGGGGGCATACCACGGTGCCGATATCGCGCCCGTCCAGCACCGCGCCCTTGGCTCCGCCCGGCGGCCTGATGGTGAACTCGCGCTGGAAGGCCAAAAGCGTGGCGCGCACGGCCGGGATGGCGGCCACAAGCGAGGCGGCCTCGGCGACGCGCTCTTCCTTGAGCCGCTGGTCTGCGAGCTGGTCGGGGCGCACGCGCTGGGCCCCCGCCACGGCGTCCTTGGGGTCCGCCGGGTCGCCGCCGGCGAGCAGCACCTGCAAGGCGGCGGCGCGATAGAGCAGGCCGCTGTCGAGATGGGCGAGGCCGTAGTGCTTGGCGAGGCGGCGCGCCAGCGTGCCCTTGCCCGAGGCCGCCGGGCCGTCCACAGCGATGATCATGGGGCGATCATCACGTCTTGGTCCCGGTTATGCGCGCGCCCAGGCCGTTCATCAGCTTGACGAAGCCCGGGAAGCTGGTGGATATCGTCTCGCCACCGTCGATGCGCACCGGCTTTTGCGCGGCGCCGCCCAGCACCAGGAAGGCCATGGCGATGCGATGGTCGAGCGCCGCCGCGACCTTGGCGCCGCCCTTGGGAGCGCGTCCGGCGCCTTCGACCGCAAGCGTGTCGCCCTCGACCTCGACAGGCACGCCGCAAGCCTGGAGCCCGGATGCGATCGCCGCCAGCCGGTCGCTTTCCTTGACGCGCAGCTCGCCCAAGCCGTGCATCACGGTGCGGCCTTGGGCGAAGGCCGCCGCCACCGCCAGCACCGGATATTCGTCGATCATGCTGGGGGCGCGCACTGCGGGAACCTCGATGCCGTGGAGATCGCTCGCCCGGATCCGGAGGTCGGCCACCTGCTCGCCGCCCTGTTCGCGCGGCTTCGCGAAATCGATCTTGGCCCCCATTTCGGCCAGGGTCGCAAACAGGCCGGAGCGCAACGGATTGACGCCGACGCCCTCGATGGAAATTTCCGATCCCTTGGTGATCAGCGCCGCCACCGCCGGAAATGCCGCCGAGCTTGGATCGCCCGGCACGGCGAGATCGGCCGCGTGCAATTCGGGCTCGCCCGCAAGCGTGATGCGCCGCCCGCCTTCGACCCGGGCGATCTCGATCCGCGCGCCGAAATGCCGGAGCAGGTTCTCGGTGTGGTCGCGCGTGGCGATCGGCTCGATCACCGTGGTCTCGCCCGGCGCGTTCAGGCCCGCGAGCAGCACCGCCGATTTGACCTGCGCCGAAGGCACCGGCAGGGTGTAGACGATCGGCAGCGGCGACGGCGTTCCGGTTTCGGCCAGCGGCAGACGCCCGCCTTCGCGGGCGGTGAAGCGCGCGCCGAAACGCGACAGCGGTTCGATCACCCGCGCCATCGGCCGGCGGCGCAAGGACTCGTCGCCGGTGAAGAAGGTGGTGAAGGGGTGCGTCGCCACCGCGCCCATCAGCAGCCGCGCGCCGGTGCCGGAGTTGCCGAGATCGAGCACGCCTTCGGGCTCGCGCCAGCCGCCGGTGCCCACGCCGTCGACGCTCCAGGTGCCGTCGGAGCCGCGCTCGATGCGCGATCCCAGATCGCGCAACGCTTGCGCGGTGCGCAGCACGTCCTCGCCTTCGAGCAGGCCCTTGATGCGGGTGCGGCCGATGGCGAGCGATCCCAGGATCAACGCGCGATGCGAGATCGATTTATCGCCCGGAACGCGGCAGCGTCCCTTGAGCGGGCGCGATGAACCGGAGGAAAGTGCGGTCACTTGTGTTCGATCTCTGATGTCATGACGTTGGCGGCTGTCTTTAGCACAGGGCCGATATCCGCGCGACGGACGCGTAGCACCTGACGTGCGAAGCCAAGAAGGAACGTAGCACCTGACGTGCGAAGCCGAGAGGGGCCGTAGCGAAGCCAAAGGACGGCGATCCGGGGTCGGCCGGTGCCGTCCGGGGGAGGCGATTTTTGCTTTTGACAGCGCCCCCGGGTCGTGGCAAAGGGCCAATAGGGAGGCCGGGTCGTCCGGCCGGTGCGGAGGGTTGTGGTGGTGAAGGTCGATTGGGGCACGAAACGCATCTGCCCGAATTGCGGGGCGCGTTATTACGATATGCGCCGCATGCCGATCACCTGCCCCAAATGCGGCGCGCCCTTCGACCCCGAGGCCCTGGCCAGGCCCCGCAAAACGCGCGGCGCGCCCGTCCCCGTGCCGGTTCCGGAGGAGGTGGTGCCGATCGCCGACGAGGAGCTCGAGGCCGATCTCGCCGCCGAGCCCGAGGAAAGCGGGGCGGTGGTCGAGGTGCCGGTTGCGGTGCCCGCGGCGGCGGTGGTCGAGGGCGAAGAAGCGGAGGCCGAGGAAGGCGAAGCTGGCGAGGCCGTTGAGAAGGAGGAAGAAGAGGAGGAAGTGATCGAAGACGCCTCCGAACTCGGCGAGGACGAGGATGACATGGCCGAGGTGATCGAAAACGTCGATGACGAGGATGAGCGGTAGACTTCCCTTTGGCTTCGCACGACGTCTCGGGCCTAAAGGATCGGCCCTCGGCTGTGCTACGCAGGCTTTCCCCCCTTGCCGGAAGGCGGTAAAATTTCATTTACGGATCATGGTCTAGCCTCCCGGGCGGGCCAAAAGGCGCGGGGCCATAGCTCAGCTGGGAGAGCGCTACAATGGCATTGTAGAGGTCGGCGGTTCGATCCCGCCTGGCTCCACCAAATCGAGAAGGGCTCGGATATTAGTATCCGGGCCCTTCGCTTTAAGGCTTTGACTTTGCTTCGCACGACGCCTCGGGCCTAAAGGCTCGGCCCTGGGCTGTGCTACGCGGGGGTCCTGCTTCGCACGACGCCTCGGGCCCTGCGTAGCACCTGACGTGCGAAGCCAAGAAAAATCGGCCCTCTTCTGTGCTGCGCGGGGGCCCTTGATCGGGCCCGGTTTGCGCCCCACATTATGACCGAAGGGCGGCGCCGCAAGGGCCGCCTGGACGTCCGGGGATGCCCCGAGGGGGCCCCGTTTCGGACTTAGCTCATCGGAGGAGGTCCCTTTGTCCCGTTTGTCGCTGTTCAATTCGCCCCTGTTGCTGGGCTTCGACCATTTCGAACGCGCGCTCGACCGCGTCGCCAAGACCACGGCTGACGGCTATCCCCCTTATAATGTCGAACAGGTCGGCGAGAACGCGCTCCGGATCACGCTCGCGGTCGCCGGCTTCACCATGGACAGTCTCTCGGTCCAGATCGAGGACAACCAGCTCGTCATCCGCGGCAAGCAGGAAGAGGACAAGGACCGGGTCTATCTCCATCGCGGCATCGCCGCGCGCCAGTTCCAGCGCTCCTTCGTCCTGGCCGATGGCATCGAGGTCGTCGGCGCCAGGCTCTAGAACGGGCTGTTACAGGTCGATCTGGCGCGCCGCGTCGCGGCAAGCCGGGTCACGCGGGTGGAAATCCGCGGCGAGGCCGAGGAATCAGCAGGGGCAAAAGGAAAGCGTAGCACCTGACGTGCGAAGCAAAAGGTAAGTCGTAGCACCTGACGTGCGAAGCAAAATGGAAAGCGTCATGACCATGAACCACAACCAAGCCGAACGGCTCAAACACATCTCGCCCAAGGAATTCGCCTATTGGGGCATGCAGGATATCGCCTATATCCGGCGCGTCATCGTCAACGACCAGCCGGGCTATGCGATCCATGCCGCCGACGGCACACCGATGGGGATGATGCCGAGCCTCGACGTGGCGCAGGCCGCGCTGCGCCAGCACGATCTGGAACCGCTCAGCGTCCACTAAGCGTGTTGGATTAGCGACTCAGGCCGCGTGGCTGGCGCTGCGGTCGACCAGTAGCGCGTAAAGCGCGTCGGCGCGGTCGGTGCCGCGCAGCTTCTCGCAGGTGGCGCGGTCGCGCAGCAATCGGGAAACCAGCGCCAGCGCCTTGAGATGGTCGCCGCCCGCTCCTTCCGGCGTCAACAGCAGGAAGATCAAATCGACCGGTCGGTTGTCCACCGCCTCGAAGTCGATGGGTTTTTCCAGCCGCGCGAAGAAGCCCCGGGGCGCGGCCAGGCCCGGCAGCCGCCCATGCGGCACGGCGACGCCGTTGCCGATGCCGGTCGAGCCCAGCCGCTCGCGTTCCATCAGGATGTCGAACAGCGCCCGCTCCTCGCAGCCGAACAGGGGCGCGGCGCGCTTGGCCAGATCCTGGAGCGCCTGTTTCTTGTTGGAGGCCTTGAGGCTGGCGGCGACCGATTTGGGCGTCAGCAGGTCGGAAATTTCCATGGCGCGGTCCCGTGGCTTGGCGGCGCTCATAATTCCATCGCTTTCTCGCGGCGGCGCTGCACCGAGGAGGGTATGTGCATCGCCTCGCGGTATTTGGCGACCGTGCGCCGGGCGATATCCACCCCTTCCTTGAGGAGGATCTCGACAATGCGGTCGTCGGACAGCACTTCGTGGGATTCCGCGTCGATGAGCGAGCGGATGCGGAAACGCACCGCCTCGGCCGAATGCGCCTCGCCCGAGGAGGCGGATATGGACGAAGTGAAGAAATATTTGAGTTCGTAAACACCCCGAGGCGTCAGCATGTATTTGTTGGTGGTGACGCGGCTCACCGTGCTCTCATGCATGCTGATGGCGGTGGCGATGTCGCGCAGCACCAGCGGCTTCAAATGCTGCACGCCGTGGCGCAGGAACCCTTCCTGCTGGCGCACGATCTCGCGCGCCACCTTCAGGATGGTGGTGGCGCGCTGGTGCAGCGCCTTGACCAGCCAATTGGCCGCCTGATAGCGCTCGGAGAGGTATTCCTTCTCGGCCTTGTTCTTGGCCGCGCCCGAGACCTCGGCGTAATAGCGGTTGTTGATCAGCACGCGCGGCAGGGTGTCGGTGTTGAGCTCGACCGACCAGGAACCGTCTTGCAGCGGGCGCAGGAACACGTCCGGCACCACCGGCTCGGCGCGGACGCGGTCGAAGGCCAGGCCCGGCTTGGGGTTGAGCGATTTTATCTCGGCCACCATCTGCGACAGATCGGCGGCGTCGACCTTGCAGATGCGCATCAGCGCGGCCTGGTCGCGGCTGGCGAGCAGCGGCAGGTTCTCGATCAGGGCCTGCATCGCCGGGTCGTAACGGTCGCGCTCCTTCAGCTGCAGCGCCAAGCACTCGGCGAGATTGCGGGCGAATATCCCGGGCGGATCGAAGCCTTGCAGCAGCGGCAGCGTCTTCTCGATGCGCGCGACGTCGCAGCCCAAGAGCTCGGCCACCGGCTCGAAACCGCCGGTCAGATAGCCCGCCTCGTCGATCATGTCGATCAAATGGGTCCCGATCAGCCGGTCGGCGGGATCGTGCAGATCGACCGCGAGCTGGTCGAGCAGGTACTCGCGCAAGGTGGGATCGCGCGCCAGCGTCTGGTCGATTCCGGGCCAATCCTCGCTCGAGCCGGTTCCCGGTCCGGCGCCCGGAGTGGCGCTGCGCGTCGACCAGGAATCGGGGTCGCCGGCGTAATCGTTGTCGCCCGCGCCCTCGGCTCCCGCGCTTTCGCGCCACATCTCGACCGCCTCGGTCTGGACCGCCTCGCCGGGTTCCTCGCGGAGGGGCTCGCTCGATTCTTCCGGGGCCGCCTCGGCCGCGGCCTCGGCCGGCGTTGCGTCCTCCCGGGCTTCGCCGGGCTCGGCCGCATCCGGCGATTCCGCCGGCTCGCCGGGCTCGGCCGTGTTCTCGTCGCGCTCCAGGAGCGGGTTCTGTTCGAGCTCGGCGTCGACATAGGCGGTCAATTCGACGTTCGACAGCTGCAGCAGCTTGATCGCCTGCTGCAGCTGCGGCGTCATGACGAGCGCCTGGGATTGCCGGAGATCTAATCTTTGGGTGAGCGCCATGGCTAAAGCTTACAAGCTGAATCTTTCGCCCAAATAGACGCGGCGCACATCGACGTTGCGCACGATCTCCTCGGGCGCTCCCTCCATCAGCACCTGTCCCTGGTGCAGGATGTAGGCGCGGTCGACGATTTCGAGCGTCTCGCGCACGTTATGGTCGGTGATCAGCACGCCAATGCCGCGATCCTTCAAATGCGCCACCAGGTCGCGGATGTCGCCGACCGCGATCGGGTCGATGCCGGCCAAGGGCTCGTCGAGCAGGATGAAATGCGGATGCGTCGCCAGCGCGCGGGCGATCTCGACGCGCCGCCGTTCGCCGCCCGACAGCGCCATCGCCGGCGCGCGGCGCAGATGGGTGATCGAGAATTCGGCCAACAGCGCCTCGAGCATGCTGTCGCGCGTCTCCGGCACCGGCTCGGAAACCTCGAGCACGGCGCGGATGTTCTGTTCGACGGTGAGGCCGCGGAATATCGACGCCTCTTGCGGCAGGTAGCCGATGCCGAGCCGCGCGCGCTGATACATCGGCAGGTCGGTGATGTCCTCGCCGTCCAAGGTGATGGAGCCGACATCGGGCCTGATCAGCCCGGTGATGATGTAGAAGCAGGTGGTCTTGCCGGCGCCGTTGGGGCCCAACAATCCCACCGCCTCGCCGCGCTGCACCGAGACGCTGACCGCGCGCAGCACCGGACGCTTCTTGAAGCTCTTGCCGAGATTGTGGGCCGAAAGTCCGGCGTTGGAGGCGACCAGCCGCGGGCTCGATTCCGCCCGCGAGCGGTGCCGCCCGGCCGGTTGTGGGAATGGATTTTGGGACATGCCCCCTTGCCCCCTATTGTCCGGCTTGCCCGGGCCGGCCCGGCGCGGCGCCGGGTTTCCGGTTCGGCACCAGCAGCCCCTCGACGCGCGGTCCGCCGGATGCCGCTGCCGTGTCGGGCGGCACGGCCAGGATGCGGCTGACGTTGTTGTTGGTATCCACCACCGCGTATTGCCCCCTCAACTCGTTATCGCCCTTGGTGACGCTGACGCGCCCTATGAGCGTGGCGATGCCGGTGTCGAGATTATAGTCGCCTTGATCGCCCCGGGCGATCTGATCCGCCGCGGCGACGACGACGTTGCTGTAGGCGTCGACTCGATGGAGGCGGGCGGGCTGGTTTTCCGGCCGCTCGACCTCGGCGACCAGCACATCGCCGCGGATGCTTCTGTCCGCTTTCGTCGCGATCGCGTCGCCGCGCGCCACCGCGATCTGCTTCTGGTCGTACCATTCGAGGCTGTCGCGCGCGGTCACGGTTTCATTCGGGGTCTCGATCCGCAAATTCTTGCCGGTCAGCACCATCACCGCCTGATCGACGTCGTAGACCGCGTGGCCGCCATAGGCGGTTTGGGTGGCGTTGATGAAACGCACATTGCCCACCGCCTCGAGCCGGTAGATCTCGGTGGACGAGTCGCTCATCAGTACGTCGGCGCCCGCCACCGGCTTGTTGGCGCGCAGCGCGGATTCCGCGCCCGGAGTCTTCCGGCCGGCGGCTTGCCGGTAATAGGCGTAGAGCGTGTCGGCGTGGACCGAGGACTGGCCGCGCGAGGCCGAGGCATGGCCGCGGGCGATGTAAAGGCGGTTGGATTGCTGCCACTCGATGCCCTGTTCGGCCTCGATGTGAATCGGCTGGTTATTGCTGCCGAGCGCAGAGCCGGCCAGGCCCGGAGTGCCGGCGCCGTTTTGCGCGCGCGCCAACGGGCTTCCCAACGCCAGCGCCCCCAATGCCGCCAGCGCGGCGCAAGCCGCTGCGCCTTTCGATCGGGATTTCATGGAGTGGCCTTGGCCGTCTGGCCCGCATGGGGCGCGAGGTCGAGGGTGGCATGGCCGGTGAAAATGATGGTGTCGCCGCGGTTCAGGATGCGCAGGCCCTGGGCGCTGACATGGCCGAAATTGCCCTCGCCCTCGACCGGATCGTGGCTTTCGGCGGTGCCCTGCGCCATGTTGATGCGCACGCTGTCGGAATGGATCTCGTTGCCCTTGTCCTGGTAGAGCTCGACATTGCCGAACAGGTCCAGGAGTTGCGACTGCGGCTGGTAGAGCCCGACATAGGCGGTGAGCTCGTTCCAGTTGCCGCTGAGCGTGGTCATGTCGGCCTTGGGCCCGTCGAGCGCGATGGCGTCGTCGGCCTTGGGCGCTTGATGCGCCACCTCGGCCGTGACGACGAAGGGCCGATTCTCGCGGTCGAGGCCGGAATAGCGCGCCGCCACCATGCGCACGTCTTGCGCCTGGCTGGTGTCGATCTTCGGCAGGGACGTGAAATGCACGCTGTCGATCGCCGCCTGGAAGCGCGGCCACACCGCCACCAGCAGCAGCAGCGCCAGCGCGGTGGCCGGCAATACGCGCTTGGCCAGCCCGACGAAGCGGCTGTAGCGTCGGCGCGTTCCGGGGCCGCCGCTGCGCGCGATCGAAAGCCGCGCGCGCTCGAAGGCGATGTCGAGCGGCGATTTCATGCCACGCCCGCGCGCAGGCAGTCATGGATATGCAGGATGCCCAGCGGCTCGCCCTGGTCGTCCACCGCGAACAGGCTGGTGATGGCGTGTTCGTTCATCACCGCCAGCGCCTCGGCGGCAAGCGCCTGCGGCCGGATGGTCTTGGGCCGCGGGCTCATCACCTGCGCCACGCCGGCGCGCAACAGCCCGTCGCCCATGTGGCGGCGCAAATCGCCGTCGGTGATGACGCCGGCGAGCCGCCCATCCTGGTCGACGATGCCGACGCAGCCGAAGCTCTTGGTCGTCATGATCAGGATCGCTTCGCTCATGGCGCAGGATTCCGGCACCAGCGGGAGATCGTCGCCGCCATGCATGATGTCGGCCACCTTCAACAGGCGGCGGCTCAAATGGCCGCCGGGATGCAGGCGCTGGAAGTCGCTCGAGGTGAAGCCCTTGCGCTCCAACAGCGCCACCGCCAACGCGTCGCCCAGCGCCATCATCATGGTGGTCGAGGTGGTCGGCGCCAGGCCCATCGAACAGGCCTCGGCGGCGGGCGGCAGCAGCAGGGTCACGTCGGAGGAATCGGCGAGCGCGCTTTTTTCGCGCGACGTCATGGCGACCACCGGCATGCGGAAACGCCGGGCATGGGCCAGCATGTCGGCCAGTTCGGCTGTATCGCCCGAATTCGACAACGCCAGCACCGCATCGCCCTCGACGAGCATGCCGAGATCGCCGTGGCTCGCTTCGGCGGGATGAACGAACTGGGCGGAGGTGCCGGTGGAGGCGAGCGTCGACGCGATCTTGCGCGCGACATGGCCGCTTTTGCCGATGCCGGTGACGGTGACGCGGCCCTTGATGGATGCCAGTTTTTCGATTGCGGCGGCAAAGGCCCCGTCGAGCCCGGCGGCCAGCGCTTCGAGCCCGGCGATTTCGGTTTTGAGAACGCGGCGCGCGACCGCGATGTCGAGATCGTCCTTCGCCATGGGTCGGCGCGCCGGCTGTCCGTCGTTGTGGCTGTCCCCGGATATGTCCGCCGGACCGCGGGAACGAAGGTTTCCCTTCATCATGGGCTGACTATGCTCTCCCAATTCCTCGAAATCAACCGAACGGGGCCGGAACGGCACATAATTTGCTTGTACAGGTTAAGGCTTTATTTCAAATCCGGATTTCTCACCCGGATCGCCGAAACCGCCCTCAATGCTCGAACAGATCGGGGCCGGGAAAACCGGCCAGGTCAAGCGCGGCCCTGAGCGGCAGGAAGGCGAAACAGGCCTCGGCCAGGTCCTTGCGGCCTTCGCGCGCCAGCATTTCATCGAGCTTTGCCTTGAGCGCGTGGAGATGCTCGACATCGGCAGCGGCGTAACGCAGCTGTTCCTCGGTGAGGGTCGATGCCCCCCAATCCGAGCTCTGCTGCTGCTTCGACAGCTCGACGCCCAGCAGCTCGCGGCACAGATCCTTCAAGCCGTGCCGGTCGGTAAAGGTTCGAACCAATTTCGACGCCACCTTGGTGCAATAGACCGGCTTGGTGTCCACGCCCAGGTATCGCTTCAGCATGGCGAGATCGAAGCGGGCGAAGTGGAAAATCTTGAGCACCTTGGGATCGGCCAGGAGCGCCTTCAGGCGCGGCGCCTTGTAATCGCCGTTGACGAATTGAACCAGATGGCATTCGCCGAGGCCTCCCGAAAGCTGGACCAGGCACAGCCGGTCGCGCTGCGGCTCGAGGCCCATCGTTTCGGTGTCGATGGCGACGGAACCGCCGAAAGACAATCCGGCGGGAAGATCGCCGCGATGCAGATGCGTGCTCACCGGTTTCACTTTCACGTCCACCCAAAAAATCCTGGTGCCCAGGAGAAGACTCGAACTTCCACGACCTTTCGGCCACTAGAACCTGAATCTAGCGCGTCTACCAATTCCGCCACCTGGGCGATGGCCTTGTGACTTAGAGGCGGGCACCCCCGATGTCAATATGGGCGATGCCGAGGCCGCGTAGCTCGATAAGAGCGAAGCAACATAAGCCTCATAGCTCCATAAGAGCGAAGCAGAACAAAATGGCCGTGTTCGCCGCAGCGTCTCTGTTGTATAGAAGCGTGCGATCCACAAAAGGGCTTATTCCATGCGGTATCGGCGTGTCGTGGTGGTGGGCGCCTCGGGTTTCGTCGGGCGCTATGTGGTGCGGGAACTCGCCAAGACCGGCGCCACGGTCGCCGCGGTTTGCCGCCATGCCGACGAGGCGGGATATCTCCGGCCCATGGGCGATGTCGGCCAGATCGTGCCGATCGGTTGCGACATGGCCGATGCATCGCGGCTCCGGCCGATTCTGGCGAAAGCCGAGGCGGTGATCAACGCCACCGGAATCCTGTTCGAGCGCGGCCGGCAGCGTTTTCAGAAGGTGCATGTGGACGGTCCGGCTTTGCTGGCGAATCTGGCCGCCGAATCGGGCGCCAAGGCCTTCATCCATGTCTCGGCCATAGGATCCGATCCCGCTTCGCCTTCGGCCTATATGCGCAGCAAGGCGGCGGGCGAAAATCTGGTGCGCCAGGCCTTCCCCTCGGCGGTGATCCTGCGGCCCTCGCTCATCTTCGGGCCCGAGGATGCCTTCTTCAACCGCTTTGCCGCGATCGCGCGTTTTTCGCCCGCCTTGCCGCTGATCGGCGGCGGTGCGACGCGCTTCCAGCCGGTCTATGTCGGCGACGTGGCGGCAGCGGCGCTGGCGGCGCTGGAACATCCGGAATCGCCGGGCAAGACCTACGAGCTCGGCGGCCCGCAAATCCTCACCCTGAAGGAGCTGTTCGCCCTGCTGCTCAAGGTGATCGGGCGCAAGCGTCTGCTCCTCCCCATGCCCTTCGGCCTGGCATCCCTGTTCGGGTTCTTCCAGGAATCATTGCCGCTGCCGCAGCCGCTCATCACCCGCGACCAGGTGCGCATGCTGAAACGCGATGCCGTGGCGGCGCCAGGCGCGCCGGGCCTCGAATCGCTGGGGATACATCCCGCGGCGTTGGAGCCGATCCTGGCGAGCTATCTCGCGCGGTACCGGCGGCCCAACCCCGTTACCGCCGCGCCGGCCTGAATCGAAATCTTCCCAAGGCCCGCGGCATCGCCTCTTACGCCGCGCCGCTGTCGCACGCGGCGCCCTTTTCATGCCGCGCCGCTGTCGCACGCGGCGCCCTTTTCATGCCGCGCCGCTGTCGCACGCGGCGCGGGGCGGCTGTATGATGGCGCCATGCGGATGCTTTATCACCTCTGGCTCTCGCCCGGTTCGCGCAAGGTGCGCCTGGCGCTCGCCGAAAAGGGCCTCGAATTCTCGATGAAGGTGGAGAAAGTGTGGGAGCGCCGCCCGGAATTCCTGGCGCTCAACCCGGCGGGCGAGGTGCCGGTGCTGGTCGAGCCCGATGGCAGCATCCTGGCCGATTCCTCGGCCATCTGCGAATTCCTCGAGGAGACCTACCGCGACAAGCCGCTCCTGGGGGCGAAGCCGCTCGACCGCGCCGAGACGCGGCGCCTCGTATCCTGGTTCGACGGCAAGATGGCGCGCGAGGTGACCGACGGTCTCGTCAACGAAAAAATCATGAAACGCTTTCTCGGTTTCGGCACGCCCGACACGGCCGTGCTGCGCGCGAGCAAGACCAATCTGGGCTATCACCTCGACTACGTTTCGTATCTGGCGGAGCGGCGGCGCTGGCTCGCGGGATCCGAGTTCTCGCTCGCCGACATCGCCGCGGCATCGCATCTCTCGGCCATCGACTATCTCGGCGACATCCCCTGGGACGATCACCCGCAGGCGCGCGATTGGTATGCGCGGGTCAAGTCGCGCCCCTCCTTCCGTCCCATCCTGTCCGATCTCATTCCCGGCGCGCCGCCGCCCAAGCACTACGCCGATCTCGACTTCTGAATTCCGGGTTTTTTATTTGGCTTCGCGTCCATTATTTAGCTTCGCTCTTATTGAGCTACGCGACGAGCTACGCTAGTGCTGCTGCGGCGCTTCGGTCATCAGCCGCGCCGCCGCGGCGTTCTCGTTGATGTGCGACAGATTATTCCGCGCATCCCGCCCGGCCGGGGAATCCGGCGCCAGTTTTATCACCGCCTCCCAATCGGCGCGGGCGCCCTTGGCGTCGCCCTTGAGGCGCAGAATGTTGCCGCGCTCCAACAGCCCGGATGAATCGCCCGGGTTGATCCGGAGCGCCTTGTTGACGTCGGCCAATCCCAGCTCCAGCCCGTCCGCTCCCCCGGCGTTGCGGTAGGCCGAGGCGCGGTAGACCAGCGCCGTGATGTTGTTGGGGTCGATATCGAGCGCGCGGTTCAGATCGTCGATCGCCTCCCAGTAGTGCCCGCCCAGGGCGTAAGCCTGGGCGCGATCGATCAGCAGATCGGGATTGTCGGGATCGTAGGCGAGCGCGGCGTCGAACACGCCGCGGGCATTGTCGGGCCGACCGTCCAGGATCCAGGCCTCGCCCGCCTGCTCCAACGCCGCGGCGCGCAGCTCGCCCGGTTCCTGCATCATCGCGGCGGCGAGCTTTTGTAGCCGTTGCGC
>Ga0187810_10000246_pt1 | contig 23242 bp, 25 predicted proteins | sample NC_wetland_sal_i_9_FD_132963 | JGI IMG/M metagenome (GOLD analysis project Ga0187810, IMG submission 132963) | Wetland sediment microbial communities from Neuse River Estuary, North Carolina, USA - ASW_5 | ecosystem: Environmental > Aquatic > Freshwater > Wetlands > Sediment | place: USA: North...
GTCGAGGGCAAGACGGATGAGCCGGCGTTGGAACTGACAACTGTCGATCGGGACCGGCTCGTCATCGTTGTGGCGCCGGGCCATAGCTGGGCTGGCGCTACGCATTTGAGGGCGAAGGATCTCGCCGAAGGCGAATGGGTGTTGCGCGAGCCGGGTTCGGGTACGCGTTCGGAATTCGAAGCCGCCTTGCGTGAGGCCAACATCGCGCCGGAACGCCTCAAGGTGGCGCTGGAACTGCCGTCCAACGAAGCGGTGCGTGCAGCCGTCGAGGCGGGTTTCGGTGCGACCGCTATTTCGGAACTTGTCGCCGCGAGCGGGATCAAGTCCAAGGCGCTGGCGCGCGTTCCGTTCAAGCTACCCGAGCGGCAGTTCCACGCGGTGCGTCACCGCGAGCGTTATCAATCGCGCGCCGCTCAGGCCTTCATGGCGATCGCAACGAGGCGGCATTAGGCGGCTTTCATTACGCACCTTCGATGGCTGGCGGCCGAGTCCGTGTACCGCCGTCGCCGGGCATCGGCGGGATTTTTCTCATGCGGCAACGTCTCAAGCGGTGATGAAGGCCCCGTCCAATTGCCATCTTGCCGTAAGGCGTTTTACGCGGCGTCGGGGCTCGACGGTGATCGGCGCACGAACCCGTTGAAAACTGGTACGGGCTGTGACGGTTAGCCGAAGCACGACGGGCAAGTGTCCCCCGAGCAGGTCAGGGGCATGGCGGCCTGCAACGGACACGCCTGAACTTTTTGCATGACTTCCATCGAGCAACGACAGTCGAGTTTGCGCACGACATTCTGACGCTGGCGTTCGATCGCCTTGAGGCTCTTCGACAAGTTCCGGGCAATTGCCTTGTTGGAAAGTCCGAGCCTCAACTGGTCGAGGACGGCTCGCTCGGTGTCGGTCAGCCGCGCGATGTTCTTCTGGATCGCTTCGCAACCTCGGCGCTTGAGAACCCATTGCTGATCTTCGAAACAAAAGCGCTCCAGCCTGTTGAGAAAGGCGTTGTCGTCGAGCGGCTTCTCGAACACCGTCGCAGCGCCCATCTCCATGGCCGCCACGGTGGTCTGAACGTCGGCGTAGGCGCTGATCAGAATCGCCGGCATGGAGCTTTTCTGCCGCAGTAGCCTCAGCACCTCCAACCCCGAGAGCGAAGGCAGGCGATTATCGAGAACGACGCAGCCCGGCCGATCGAGATTTGCCTTTTTCAGAAAAATCTCCGGGTCGCCCCAGCCTTCCGCTTGCAGACCGACGGATTCGATCAAGGCGCACAGTGAGTTCCGAAACCGATCGTCGTCGTCGACGATATAGACGTGGCTGGTCACAGTCCGGTCGCTCCTTCTGCTCCTGCTGACTGCTCATTCGGCAAGACCATTTCCACACATGTTCCGCGTCGCTTGGAGTGGCAGGAAACCCGCCCGCGATGCCAGCGCACGATATCGCCCGCGATCGCGAGTCCAAGACCGCTTCCGTCCGCACGCGTCGTGACAAAGGGTTCGAACATCTTTTCGCGAATATCGTCGGGAAGTCCGCAGCCATTATCGAAGACTTGGACCGCCGTGGACTGCGGCGTTTTCGAAACGACCCGGACCATCAGTTTGCGGTTCACGATCGCCGGGTCGTCGAGCGCCGCGACGCTGTTGACCAGGAAATTGTAGAGCGCTGCTCCCAGAAGCTCCTTGACGCCGGTCACCCGCATGTTTTCGGTGCGAAGCGCTAGGCGGACTTGGACCTGTTTGGCTTCGGCCAGGGGCCTGAGCCGATCGATCGCCTCCCGGCACACCTCGGCGAGATAAACGCTGGAGCGCGTCGTCGGTCTGTGCTCCGTCAACAACCGCAGGTGCTTGATTGTCGTGCTCGCGCGCAGCGCTTCCGACTTGATGTTCTTGAGGTACTCGGCGATCTCCTGCGGCCTGACGACGGGTTTTGCGAGCTGCCTGGAAAGTGTGTTGACGAGATTGATGATGGTTCCCAGCGGGTGGTTGAGCTCGTGCGCGACATAGGCCGTCATCACACGCACGGTGGTTTCACGTTCCCATTGACGGCCAAGATCGCTTTTCACGGCTATCGACATAGGCGCGTCCTCCTTGCCCCAATGGGTCAAGCGAACTCAGTTCGGCACTGCTCTTGAAAGAACGGAACAATTTTTATCAATCGAACCGGGATCTGCGCGGAACCCGCAAAGTATTTATGCAGACCTGGGGTGGTAAAAACGCCGGAATATTACTTTCGCGCGCATACCAATTAACAACCGGTTAATGGCGGAGAGCGGCGACCGCGCAGCTTTGCGACGCGAGCATCGGCCTATGCGCTTCTGCCGTTGGCACAATTCGGCTTATCGACCGATCGAAACATGCACCGGATTTGCACCAAAACAAAGTCCGCCTTTGCATTCGAAGATGCGACGAGCCGCGACGCGTCGCAGCGAATTCCGAAAAACAAATCCAACACGAAAGTGTTTTAGTTTGGGACGCTAACGATTTGCTAAGTAGGACATCCTCCGAACGGTGTGTGCGTTTCCCCCATTGCAGGGATTCACTCGCGTTCGCTTCGGGGTCTCCCCCGTGGTGCCGCGATGCACGGTTTGAAACACTGCGCACTCTCACGTGCGAACGAAATCCTTCGTCCGAAGTGTCCAAATCAGGAGAGCAAAAGTGGCAATCGAGAAAATGAACGCGTCGAGCAGCCTCGCCGAAGTCGTCGATCGCATCCTCGACAAGGGTATCGTGGTCGATGCTTGGGTGCGTGTATCGCTCGTCGGTATCGAGTTGCTGTCTATCGAGGCCCGCATCGTCGTGTCCGGCGTGGACACCTATCTGAAATATGCGGAAGCCGTTGGCCTCACCGCCGGCGCCGCAGCCGCGTAACGGTCCGGGGCCCGGGGGGATATCCCCCGTTCAATCGTCCCCCAGGGCCCCGACGCCGCATAGCCGGACCTCTGACAAGGAGCGAGCAGAATGACTTTGACGACCGAAATGTCACGCATAACGTCGGAATTCGAGGCGGCTCAAGGTGAGCGCCTGGCAACGATCGCCAAGATCGCACCGGCCGTGAGGCGCGACAGCCGCAGGAACAAGGCTTCCCTGGCGCGCACAATGACCGCCCATCGCGCCGCCACCAAAAGTACCCTGCGCGACATTTTCGGCATGGCGGCCTTCACACGCGGCGCCGCGGACGAAATGATCGAGCGCTTCGCGGAGGAACGCGAGGATTGCACGATCGACTTGCGCAAGCAGTTGGATTGCTATGTCGCCGAGCTGCGGGAAACAGTCGGCGAGGAACTCGATCAGCTGACGGCAGCGCGCACCAAGATCGCGCACCGTGAAGACATCAAGCGCCGCGCTCAAGTGAAGGACCTGCGCAAGCGTGTTGCCGTCCTGCTCGCCAACTCCGTCAAGTTGATCGAGGAATTCAACAAGGACCGCGCGCACGCCGGCCGCGTTTGGAAACAGCACGTGCGGGTCGCCCCGCGGCTGCGCCAAGCGTCCGCCAAGAGTTCGGCCGCCCCGCACAAACAGACCACACAGAAACGCAAGCACGCACGTTCCTGAGGATAAATCGCCAAGCCTGGTGCCGGTTTCCGGCGCCGGGAGGGGCGGCACGTGAGAAAACTTGGGCAGATCATCTGCTAGGAAAAAAGGAGCGCAATCTGCCGCTCCCACTGCACCGGCAAGGGCCGTCCCGCCCGGGACGGCCCTCGCTGAACACGCGAGGACTGCATGCATTTCGGAAAGCGCAATATCCGCTCGGCGGGTCGCAACAGCGGCAGCGTGGAAGTGACGCTGCCCGTCGAACTCGCAGTCTTGGAGGGCGTTGCCTGCCACCTTTATCTGCGCGACGGCCTCGCGCCGGAGATTGTCCTCCAGCCCGATCTGGATGCCATCGTGCCGGTATTCGAAAAGCTGTGGAACTTGCTGCGCCTCGGTCTGGAAGAAGTCGACGAGATCGGCGATTTCGCCGAGGCGGATTACGGCTTCGGGCTGTTTCGGACCTCCAAACTGGGCACCATGCCGTCGCTCGCCTATTGCGATGCGCTGTTGATCCAACGCAGCCTCGGCGCCGCCCCGACGCCGCAGGTGCTCGAGGCCTTCGCACGCATCGTGGAAAGCATGGCCGCGGTTGCCGGCAGCCGATTGGGCCTGTCGAGCGAATTCGTTGCCTCGTTCGGCAACCAAGTAGCCAACCTGGTCAGCGGCGAAACGATCGGCGCGCGCGATGCCTTCGCCCGCAGCCTCGCCTCGCAGCTTTCCGGCGCGCCGCACGACGCCGGCTGGTGCCGCAACGCGCCCTTGAGCACGGACAACTGGCGGCGCGCGCAGAGCGCCCTGGCCGGCGCATACGCCCAGTTCAAATCCTGGGACAACAACCCCGCCGTCTTCACCAAGGAGCGGGAACTTTGGTACCGGGCACGCCGCTTCGAGGCCCACATCAACATAAGCCATGGCGCCGCCGGCGCGAACCAGGAGATCGAAAGAGGATGTTGAACGTAACCCATTCGGACGATGCCGGCGTCGTGACGACGCTTGAGCTCCAGCCTCGCGCCGATTTTGTGCACACGGCGAGCGTCGAGGCGATCGCCAAGCGCGCACTCGCCTATCTGAAGGCGGGCTTCTCAGTTCACTTCCGCGGACCCGCAGGCACCGGCAAGACCACGCTGGCCCTGCACGTCGCCGCCATGCTCGGCAGACCGACGGTGATGATCGCCGGCGACGAGGACATGGCAACATCGACGCTCGTCGGCACGCAGCAGGGATACCATTATCGCAAGGTCGTCGACCGCTTCATTCACACCGTGACGAAAACGGAGGAGACGGCCGACAAGCACTGGGCAGACCACCGCCTGACGACGGCCTGCCGCGAGGGCTATACCCTGATCTACGACGAGTTCACGCGCTCCCGCCCCGAAGCCAACAACATCCTTCTCGGCGTCTTGGAGGAAGGGCTTCTCGTCCTGCCGGCACAGAACCAGGACGAGCCGTACGTCAAGGTCCATCGCGACTTTCGCGTGATCTTCACCAGCAACCCGCAAGAATATGCGGGCGTCCATGACGCGCAGGACGCGCTGGGCGACCGCATCGTGACGATCGACGTGGGATACGCCGATCGCGACCTTGAAATCGCCATAGCGGCGGCCCGCTCCGGACTGACGCCGGCCCGCGTCACGCCCGTCGTCGACATCGTTCGCGAGTTCCGCGAAACCGGGGAATACGACCAGACGCCGACGCTGAGAGCCAGCATCATGATCTGCCGCCTCATGGCGCAGGAAAAGCTGAGGCCGACGGTCGACGACAGTCAGTTCATGCAGATCTGCATCGACATCCTGGGCTCGAAATCCGCGCTCCCAGGCAAGGGCGACGGCAAGCGGGCGCAGCAGCACAAGATGTTGCTCAGCCTGATCGAACACCATTGTCCCGGCCGCGCCGCAATCAAGAAGCGGGCCTAGGAGATCGCGATGACAAGAGAGATGAGAAGATCGCAGAGCGCGCTTCGGTGTGTCGCCACGCTGCAGACTCTGGCGCGGGACGCCAAGCCGCGCGAGCGCCATCAGATCGCGAACCGCTTTGCACGCCTGGAAAACGAGCGCGCACGCCTGGAACGCGAAATCGGCATCTGGCAGACGCGGCTTCACGCGACCGAAACTAAGCTGGCGAAGGTGTGCAGCGAAATCGATTCACTGCGCCCGTTGCTGATCGAAGCGCCGGCCGAGAAAGCGGTGTGCCGCGCCGGTCGCGGCCAACGTCGCGGTCCCGGCTTGACGGATACGCAGGAACGATCCCCCGCGTCCAAACGAACGATGCAACTCGGATACTAGGTTCCAACAGGGAAACGAAAACAGGAGAGACATGATGACGAAGAACACAAGGGCCGGTGGCGACCGCGACAAGCCTGAGATCGAACTCGGCGGACTTTTCCGCGGCCTGGGCGAAGCGGTCGATCTTCTGGGAAAGCTGGTGGAAGCCGGCGGCACGCAAACGCGCCAGGGCGAATTTCGCGTCAAAGGATTGGGCGACAAGGCCCGCGGCGTCTACGGATTTACCATCCGCACCGGGCTGGGCGGAGAGGCCGCCGCGACGGTGGAGCGCTTCGGCAACGTGCGCCCGAGCCGCGAGGGCTTCGTCGTTGACGAAGTGCGCGAACCGGTCGCCGACGTGTTCGACGAACACAACGAAATCGTCGTCACCGCGGAACTTCCTGGCGCGAAAGAAGACGAAATCACGGTGGAACTCAAGGGCGACATGCTGACCATCGAATCGAAGGGCGGGCGCCAATACGCCAAGGAGATCGTGCTTCCCGCCGAGGTAGACGCGACCAGCCTGCAGAAGAAATACAACAACGGCGTGCTCGAGATCCGGGTGCAGAAGAAGGCAAAGTCATGAATGCGCCGATGCCGCATCTCGCGGGACGGACGGCCCCAAAGCCTTCCGCAGACAGGACGGCAAAAGAGAGCGAGCCCGCGGAGAGCCAGTATCTCTACGCCATCATCGCGTGCCCGGAGCCTCGCGAGTTCAAGACCCGCGGAATCGGCGAGAGCGGCGAGGTCGTGCATACGATCAATTATCGCCGGCTTGCGGCGGCGGTGAGCACGTCTCCGATCGTCGAGTACGACAATAGCCGCCGCAACATGATGGCGCATACCGTAGTGCTCGAGGAAATCATGACGGAGTGCGCCATCCTTCCCGTGCGCTTCGGAACGGTGGCGACGAGTGCGGATGCGATCGAAAACCACCTGCTCAAGCCGCGCTACGAGGAATTCACGACTTTGCTCGAAGACATGGGCGGACGGGTGGAGCTCGGCCTCAAGGCGTTCTGGCACGACGGCGTGGCCTTTGAGGAGGTCGTTCGCGAGAACGAGAAGGTTAGAAAGTTGCGCGACGCACTGCAGGGGCGGTCCCTGGAGGAGACCTATTACGAGCGGATCCAACTCGGCGAAGAAGTGGAAAAGACCATGAACCTGATCCGCGCCCGTGACGAGGAAGCGATCTTGTCACGGCTGAAGCCGTTCTCGCACAAGACCAAGACCAACAAGATCATCAGCGACCGCATGATCCTGAATGCCGCCTTTCTGATCGATCGCAAGAACGCTGCGGCGATGGACGAAGCGGTCAAAAGCCTGGACGAAGATTTCGGCGAGAGACTGATGTTCAAATATGTCGGCCCGGTGCCGCCGTACAATTTCGTCAATATCGTCGTCAATTGGGAAGGCTGAAGGGGTCATGGGAATTCTCGGCAACCTCCTGGCGTCGCCCGTCCTTGGCCCCATCAATGGCGTCCTTTGGCTCGCGCGCACGATTCAGGAGCAGGCCAACGCCGAGCGGTGGGACGAGAGCAAGGTCACCGGCGGGCTCGCGGAACTCGAACTCGATCTCGATCTCGGAAAGATCGACCTCGGAGAATTTGAGGCGCGCGAAGCCGAATTGCTGCAACAGTTGAAGGAAATTCGAGAGGCCAAGAGCAATGACTAGCAGTGCAGACAACTCGCCTTCGTCCGGTGTCGTTCCTCACCCGTCCGCGAAGGACAATAAAACGCATATTCGACACCGCAATCCGCAGGTCTTCTTGACGTCGGCAGTCGTCATCGCCCGGGCGCGCGACGAGCTTGCGGCGTTGACCGGTTACAAGACCGACAGCGTTTCGGGATTTGAAAAGACCGACGACGGCTGGCGCCTCACCGTCACCGTCGTGGAGCTGCGCCGCATACCGGCGTCGACCGACATTCTTGCCACCTATGAAGCCAACCTCAACGAAGCCGGCGACATCGTGAATTATCACAGAGGCACCCGATACTGCCGCAGTCAGACCGGAGAACAATAATGACGGCACCGAGCGGCGATCGTCGATAAGGCGGCGGCACCGAGCTGTCAGCCAGGAGTGGAACAATGACGATGACAAGTGCACGCATGGAACATTCGGTCCAGGGCGCCTCGTTGGCGGATATACTCGACCGAATCCTGGACAAGGGCGTCGTCATTGCCGGCGATATCACGATCTCGTTGGTCGGCGTCGAACTGCTCAACATCCGCCTGCGCCTGCTGATCGCATCCGTCGACAAGGCGATCGAGATGGGCATCAACTGGTGGGAAACCGATCCGTACCTCTCCTCGCAGGCGAAAGTGACGACCGAGCAAAATCGCCTGCTGCAGGAGCGCCTCGACCGGCTTGAGACGCTGCTCGCAAAAACCCCGGTCGCGGTGGAGCGGTAATGAACGCGCTGCCTGCGGAACGTGACTTCGAGACACCCGTGGCCGTCTACGCGATCGTCGCTGCCGGAGCGGCAATCGACGAAGCGATTGCCGCAAACGCTGCCTTGAGCGGGCTCCGGACGATTGCGTGCGGCCCTTTCGCTGCGGTCGTCGGTGACGGCCCAACGGCCGAAAGCGGGGGGCGGAACCGGGAAGAGCTGGTGCTCCGGCTTCTCGCTCATCAGAAAATCGTCGAACAGATCATGCAGGCGTCGCCGGTCCTGCCGGTGAAATTCGGAACGGTCGTGCCGGACGAAATCGGCGTTTACAGCTTTCTCGAACGCGGAGGCCCCGCCATAGGGGCCGCCTTCGACCGCCTGGCCGGCTGCGTGCAGATCGAGATCCTCGTCAAATGGGACGTCGAGGCCGTGTTCGCCGAAATCGCGAAAGAACAAGCCATAGCCGGGCTTAAGGAAAAGTGGAGAGTGCACATCGGCGCGCCGGAGGATGCCTTGCGCTTCGCCATCGGCAAGCTCGTGAAGCAATCACTGGATCGTCGGCGTGCGTCGCTTGCAGCGTCCTTGTTCGAGACGTTGCGTGCGGTCGCCGTCGACGCGATCGCTTATCCGGCCACGGCCGATCAAGTCGCCTTGCATCTGGTGCTACTGATGAAATCCGATCGGATGACCGCGCTCGACCGCCGGATCGAAGATCTCGACGTCACCCATGGCGGCCGCCTGGGCTTCCGCGTCGTCGGCCCGCTTGCACCCTACAGTTTTGCAACGGTGGAAATCGAAATCGTTGAGGCGACAGCCCTAAACCAAGCCATGCGCCTGCTCGGCGTCGGCCCCTCTTCGAGCGTCGCTCAGGTGCGGCTGGCTTACCGCCGGGCTGCAAAAAGCGTCCACCCCGATGCGGTGGGGGCCGGCGGCAATGCCGGCATGGTGGCGCTGAAGGAAGCCTGCCGAATTCTCTGCCTCAATGCCGAAACCGGCGGCGACGGGCGCGGCGTGGACGAAACGCTTTCCGCCGGACATCCAATTCTCGCGGGCCGCTCGGTCATCGTTTCGGTGCGGCGACAGGAGGGAGCACTCGATGTTGCAGCCTGAACGAGAAGAATTCCGCGATACGTCCTTCGAACCGCAGCACGTCTATGTTTACGGAATCACCCGCGCAAACGCGCGCGGAGCCGAACCGAATATTCCTCCCCTCAAGGGGATCGCAGAAAATTCGGTTCGAACCATCGTCGGCGACGGCCTCGCCGCGCTCGTCAGCATGGTGGCAACGCCGGCGGACGGCACCTCCTTCGAAGAAGAACTTCAGGACCCCGAACAGGCCAAGCGCCTGATCCTGGATCATCACCGTGTTCTTCAAAGCCTGCTTGACGTGCAAACCGTACTACCTATGCGGTTCGGCGCGTTGTTCACCGACGACGAAAGAGTATCCGAAGTACTGCGCGACCATCGCCAAGGACTGCTCGACGCGCTTGATCGGGTGGAGGGCGCACGGGAATGGGGCGTGAAGATCTTCTGCGACCGCTCGATTCTAAGCCTCCATCTCGGCAAGGCGTCGCCGGCCGTACTCGCGGCACAGAGCGAACTCGCGGCGGCTGCACAGGGCCGCGCCTTCTTCTTGCAGCGCCGAATTGAGCGCCTGGGCGAAGAAGAAGCCGAACGCGCCATCGCGGAAGCCGCGGAAGAGAGCCGCCTGCAGTTATGCGAGGTTGCCCGCGCGGATGCGTCCATGAAGCTGCAGCCCGCGGCCGTTCACGGACGGCCCGACGATATGGTGTGGAACAATGCGTTCCTCGTGGCCAGGGCGGACGAAGAACGCTTCTTCGCCGCGATTGACGAACTGCTGACGGCCAACCGGCCGCTCGGCTTCCACTATGAGATCAACGGACCGTGGCCGCCGTTCAGCTTCGCCGATTACCGGCTGGGAGAATGAACTATGACCGTTCGAACCGGGCAGGACGACGAGTTGGATCTGGCCGATCTTCTCGACCGCGCACTGAACAAGGGCGTGGTTCTGTGGGGCGAAGCGACGATTTCGCTTGCCGGTATCGAGCTCGTTTATGTCGGCTTGAAGGTGCTGGTGGCGTCCTACGACACGGCGCAAAGGTTCCTCGATCCGGCCAGACGCGGCACCGTTCTGATCAAGAGCGGAGGACACTGACGATGCTTTATGTATACGGCATCGTGGACTCGGGCCGTTTCGAGATCATCCCCGGCGAAGGCCACGAAGCGGGCGACATCGTGCCCGTATCGTGCGGCGTGTTCGCGGCGGCGGTCAGCGTCTGTTCCGCACGCGTCATCGAGCCGACGCCGCAAAATGTCTGGCGCCACGAGCGAATCCTGGAGCGTCTCATGCAGGATCACTCGGTGCTGCCGCTGCGCTTCGGCACAATCTGTCCCAACGCGGATGCGCTGAGGGAATTTCTGGTGCGCTCGGGGAATGGCCTCTTGAACGATTTCGAGCGCGTACGCGGCAAAGTCGAGCTGGCCTTGCGAATTGTGGACGACAATCGAAGCGTCGAGATGCCGGACGATTGCCCGCGAATTACAACCAAAAGTCCGCAACCGCCGAGCGCTATTCCGGGTCATCGAAAAGCGTCGAACGACGACGAGCCGGCCGGCCGCGGCGTAACCTATCTGCGTGCCAGATTGTTGCATCACCACGACGAAGCGGCGCGGGAAGGCAGCGGAAAACGCCTGGGACTGCTGCTGCGGCAGCAACTCGACACGGTTTTGGATGATGTCGTCTGCATCGCGCCGGAGCAGGCATCGGCAGGCTATCGGATCTCGTGCCTAGTGGTGCGCGACAGGCTTTCGGCATTTGCCGACGCGCTCGAACGCTTCCGCGGAGATCACCCGCACTTCAACGTGACGTGCACCGGTCCCTGGCCACCCTATTCCTTCGTGGCCGCGGCGCCCGTTGCCGAGGAGTTGTCATGACCGTGCAAGCGAGCGATCCCCTGACCGCTTCGGACAAGCTTCTGAAGGACGCCGTGCAATGGCCTGCCGCCGCGCAACCGGCGCGAAATAACCTCTTTGCCCGCCCCGCCGGCTCCGCGGTCTGCGTCGACCCGGACAAGACGGGAGACGATCTCGCCAGACTTGTTCTGGTTCTCGTCGAGACGATCCGTCAGCTGGTCGAGAAGCAGGCGATCCGCCGTGTCGACAGCGGCACGTTGACCGAAGAGGAAATCGAACGCCTCGGGATCGCACTGCTTCGACTTGAAGAACGCATGGGGGAACTGAAAGAGCATTTTGGTCTAACCGACGACGACCTCGTTCTGAGGCTCGGCGGCTTTCACGACATAGCTGACGAGGCACGCCATGGATGAGAAGAATGTTGCCGTGAAAGAGCGCGGCCCCCAGAAGCAGGAAATCACCAGAAAAATCGCCGAGGCGCTCCCCAAGGATGTGGGCCGCGGGCTGGCCCGTCTCGATCCCGCCGATATGGCCAACATGGGAATCGAGCCCGGCGATGTCATTCGGCTGATCGGCGAACGGGAAACCGCCGCCAAAGCCATGTCCGCCTTTCCGGGCGATCGCGGCAAGGGAATCGTGCAGGTCGATGGGCTGACGCGCGACAACGCGAAAGTGAGCCTGGGCGGGAAAGTCCGGCTGCTCGCGACGCCCTACGCTGCCGCTACGAGGGTCAAACTCGCTCCGGCGGACGACACGTCCCATGCAACGGGCCACGAAGATTACGTGGCCAGGCTGCTTGAAGGGCTTGTCATCACCGAAGGCGACCGGGTTCGCGCCACCCTGATGGGAACCCGCACCCGCGATTTCACGGTGCTGAAGACGGTACCGCAAGGCGCCGTCGTCATTCATCCGGCGACGGCCATCGAGGTCAGCGGGCAGCAGGCCGGCGGCGCCCAACAGCAACGGATCGCCTATGAGGACATCGGCGGCTTGCACCGCGAACTGGCGTCGATCCGCGAGATGATCGAGTTGCCCTTGCGGCGCCCCGAAATCTTCGAGCAACTCGGAATCGATCCGCCAAAGGGCGTTCTGCTCTATGGACCGCCGGGCTGCGGCAAGACTCTGATCGCACGTGCGGTCGCCAACGAGACCGATGCCAAGTTCTTCGGGCTCAGCGGCCCGGAAATCATGCATAAGTTCTATGGCGAGAGCGAAGCGCATCTGCGCAAAGTGTTCGAGGACGCCGGCGCGGGACCCAGTATCATCTTTCTCGACGAGATCGATGCGATTGCGCCCAAGCGGACTTCGCTCGGCAGCGAACAGCAGGTCGAGCGTAGAGTCGTCTCCCAGCTTCTGACGCTGATGGACGGGCTCAAAGGCAGGGGCCAGGTGATCGTCATCGGCGCCACCAATATCCCGGATTCCATCGATCCCGCCTTGCGCCGTCCCGGCCGTTTCGACCGTGAAATCGCCATCGGCGTTCCCGACAAGCCCGGCCGTCTGCAGATCCTGCAAGTTCATTCGCGCGGCATGCCCTTGGCGGAGGATGTGAGCCTCGATCGTCTGGCACAGGTCACGCATGGATTTGTCGGCGCGGACCTGCAATCGCTTTGCCGCGAGGCGGCCATGGCGCGGCTGCGCAAGCTGTTTTCCGGCTTCAGCCTCGATCTGGACGACGTTCCCGCCGACGATCTGGATAAACTGACGGTCGGCATGGACAATTTTCAGGAAGCCCTGGCGTTGATCGAACCCTCGGCCATCCGCGAGATGTTCACCGAGGCGGCCGACGTCAAATGGTCCGATATCGGCGGCCTGGACGAAGCCAAGCGCATCCTCAACGAATCGATCGAGTGGCCGGCGCAGTACCCGGATCTGTTCAAGAAAGCCGGGGTGGTTCCGCCCAAGGGCATCCTGCTGTATGGACCGCCGGGCGTGGGGAAAACCCTGCTCGCCAAAGCCGTAGCGACGGAAAGCGGGGCGAACTTCATCTCGGTCAAAGGCCCTGCCTTGATGAGCCGGTGGGTGGGCGAGACCGAGCGGGCCGTACGCGAACTCTTCCACAAGGCGAAGCTCGCCTCGCCTTGCATCGTCTTTCTTGACGAGATCGACAGCATCGCACCGCGTCGCGGCGGCGGCGAAGGCAGCTCGGTAACCGATCGTACGATTGCCCAGCTTCTCACCGAGATGGACGGCGTGCAGGAACTCCGGGGCGTTGTCGTCCTGGCCGCAACGAACCGCAAAGACCTTGTTGATCCCGCGCTGCTGCGGGCGGGACGCTTCGATTTCCTGATCGAACTGCCGCCTCCCGATCCGGCTGCGAGGCTCGCGATCTTCAAGGTCCACACGCGCGGCCGCCCGCTTGCCGACGACGTGGATCTTGCGGAATTGGCCGGCGCAGCGAGCGAGGGCCAGAGCGGAGCCGACATCGAACTGGCTTGTCGCAACGCCAGCCTGGCTGCGATCCGGGAATACTTGGCAATTCACAAGGACAAGGCAGAGACTGGCGAGCTTCTTGCCATTCGCATGGAGCACTTTCGGGCCGCCGTCCGCGGAACCGGGATCGACCGTTAAGCGGCGCGAGGGCCGAACAGGAACAGAACTTTGAGACGGCTCATTCACGTTCCAATCGTCCACAGCCAGGCCGATCTGGGTCCGATCCAGGAGCGTGTGCGCCAAGCCTATATCGACAAAGGTGGCGAGAAAGCCTGGAGGGCGAGCCGGGAAGCTCTCGCCGAATTCTGGAACGCAATGGAAATTGCGACGGACCGCCTTCCCGTCGATTACGCCAAACTGCGGCTCTACCAGGATGGTCTGCCGGTCTGCGGACTGGAAGAGAAGATCGTCCGCGACCTCGCGCAGCAAGGCGGCGCGAACTACCGCATTTTGCTGAAGCTCATGGAACGCGGAGCAAAGATCGAGGGCACGGAAGATCCCGACCTGCTTCGGCAAGAATATCAATTGATCATGGACGGCTTGCACGCTGACGCGGGCGGCCCAAGCGCCGGCACGGCGAAGGATGAAAATGCCGAGGTCCTCCGCGATCTGTTGGAGCGCAGGGATCGTTTTGTTGCGCAGCGCATAGACAAGACGCTGCGAGCCGGCGAGACGGGCATTCTATTTCTCGGCGCATTGCACCGCGCAACTGAACTGCTTCCGGACACAATCCAAGTGACGACCTTGGGCAAGTTCCTGAGCGCGCGCGACGCCGGCAAGGCATAGTTGATTGTGCCGTGGCGTGGAGAAGCAGGCGGGCCTGAAGGCCGGGAGCAGCCACGGCTTGAACTGAGCGAGCCGCTCCTGTCGCGACTGGGGAGGGGAAAGGCATCTTGGCGTACGAATCGGTCATTCTGCTTTGGCGAACTCAACAAGCGGGCCGCTGAGGCCGATGCGAGGCTCAAGCGGCTGTGCGATGCCATCGAAAGCGGCGCAGCCGATCTGAACGGCCCAGACCTCCGGGACCGTATCGCAAGCCTCAAGGCCACTCGTGACCAAGCCCAGGTCGATGCCGAGCGCGCCCAGGCCACTCTCCAGGGCTCCGGGCAGGCGATCACCCCCGCGATGCTCGCCAAGTTCGGCAGGATGGCCCGTGAGCGGATGCGCGTCGATGGAGGCGGCTACCGCCGCGACCACTTGCGGGCGCTGGCGCAGCGCGTCGAGGTCGCTGACACCGAAGTTCGGATCATGGGGTCGAAGAGCAACCTGCTCGGTACTTCAGTCGCCGCCGCAGGAGGAAAATCGGCTACGCACGGCGTTCGCAGTTTTGTACTGAAATAGCGGAGCCGGAGGGAAAACTGGCGGAGCCGGAGGGATTCGAACCCTCGATAGGGCTTTACAACCCTATAACGGTTTAGCAAACCGCCGCCTTCAGCCTCTCGGCCACAGCTCCGCAGTAATTACTTCAAGCAGTTAGCACCAATCTTCGCCGCTACAAAACGAGAAATTGGCCCCGGATCGGCACCCCGACCCCACCCTCTACGCCGCTTTGCTTAAGGCCGCGTCGATCGCGGTTGCGGCTTCGGCGGGCACCTTTTCGATCAGACGGGCGGCGACCGTCAAGGGCGCCCCGGCGAGCCGTGCTCCTGCCGGCGGCCGATCGTGCGGATATCCACGGCTGATCGCGATCGGAGCCGGCGCGTGGGAATGCCGCAGGGTACGGAACATTCCCCGCGGCAGGCGAAGCGCCTTCACGGACGGCCGCGGCTCAAATTGCTGGGCGATAACGATGCGCGCGCGCGTGCAGACCATGGAGGCGCCGCCGTGAACGCAGTTTACGCGACGAGCGGATGGTCGGGACGCGCTGCTGGCGCCCTTGTGGCGAGAGATGGCAAGCCTGCCGGCCATGGCGGTGAAAGCTGTCGAAAACGCCTCACGCGTGCCGCCGTCGCAAGATCGACAAAACTCAGCGAGGGGGAAATTACCCGCTCGTTCGTCTACAATATTGGAGTACGCCGATTGAGATTTTGCGAGCGATGGCACCGCGGATTAACGGGGTTGACCGGCAGGCTGCGGAATGGGTGGCGAAGACCGATGGCGTCGAAACATCCGCCGAAGTGCAACGCGCCTTGAGCGAGTGGCTTGCGGAAGATGTGCGCCATCTGGGCGCCTATTTGCGCGCCAAAGCCGTCATGGCTCGTGTCGAGCATCACGGCTTTGCCCTGAGTGCCTGTCGCGATGCGATCTGGCCGCGTTCGAGTTGACGCGCGCGCAGCTCTGCCGTCGCTGACGGACGCCGATCGTCTCGGATGCCGCTTGTGCGTTTCCGGTACTGCACCGTAAGCGGGCGAAGAGCCGGCGAAGGTGCTCTCGAAGCAGTCCGCTGTTGTGCGCTGCTCTGCGTTCCGGTCCGTGTCGGCTGCCGGCCTTGTGAAAGCGTCGAGATCGATACCGTGCTCCGCGATGGAACGATCGCCGTGTTGGCGTCCGGTGCCGTCGAACCGGGTCTTGAGACGGGCGCCGCCACGCGCCTCGTCGAAGATCGTATTCGCCCGTCGTCGAAGGCCGCCGGCGGCCGTTAAACAAGACCAACGACCGGGCTTGGTCTTGCGGCCTCAAGGGATTCAAAACGTGCCGAGGAGCCCGCCCAGAGTTTCACCGACCGGCAGCGGTGCTCCCATCCGCAGGCAGGGCAGTCCCTCGGGGCCGCTGCCGCGGGCCGGCCGGGGGCGTTCCCTGTTTTGACCCTGCTTTGGTATGCCTCTGCGACGCGGGTGCAGAATGCTGACGTGTCAGACGGCGCCAGGTTCCTCTGCCGGGGCCCCGGTCTTTCGGACGTGGCGGAGGGGAGGGGGTGCGAGGATGTGCCAGTTTGTCGCATAGGGGGTTGTCCTCGAATACCTCCTGAACGGCGACCGGAGGCGGGTTTGCAGACCGATGGGAGCGGTAACAGGTAAGCGCCTGATTTGACGACCATAAAGCGGCCACAAAGTCAGAAAACCCTGACCGTACGGGCGATTAACCCGTGGCAACTACGCAACACCAGCCCGACAATGCGGGCCAAACCCATAGGGATTTGCGTAGGGTCATCCGTCCCACCCCACGCAGCAATCTTTCCGCAACCGCTGCTAGGGAGGGGAGTACTCATGAGAACTATCAACTACCGAAGCGGAGCTCACACGAAGTCACTTCTGCTGGGGACGTCTGTCCTCGTTGGTTTGGCCACTTTGGCCGCCCAAACGCCTGTTTTCGCACAGGATGTCGGCGAAGTCGTGACCGTGACGGGCTACCGGGCCAGCTTGGAATCTTCAACGAACGCCAAGCGCGCCGCAGTCAATTTCTCGGATTCGATCTACGCCGAAGACATCGGCAAATTCCCGGATACCAACGTCGCAGAAGCCTTCAACCGTATTCCGGGTATCACGATTACCCGTGAAGACGACGGTTCGGGCATGCGCGTCGCCATCCGCGGCCTCGACACCAACCACGTCAAGATCACACTGAACGGCGCGGCGGTTTCGACGGCCTCCACCGGCAACACCGACGCCAACGGTGCCAACCGCGAAGTCGACTTGAACATCTTCCCGATCGAACTGTTCACGCAGTTGTCGGTCAGCAAGACCGCGACGGCCGATCAGCTCGAAGGCGGCGCAGCTGGTAACATCGCCATGCGCAGCTTGCGTCCGTTCGACAACCCGGGCACGCACGTCTCCTACAATATTCAGGGGACCGACTACGCCAGAAACGGCAATCCCGGCGAACGTGGAACTCTGATCGCCAGCTACACCGACGGTCCGTTCGGCGTGTTGCTCGGCCTTTCCGGCCAGGTCAACCGCGTCATGACGACGGGTTATGAAGGCGCCTTCAACGGTTTGACGACGCCGCAGATGACCGATACGCAGTTCTATACTGCTTCGCAGATTGCGGGCTTCCAGACGGCGGCGACTGCTGCGGGCAGGACCCTCGGTGCAAACGGGTATCCCGTTGCCACGACGGATGTTAACCACACCTCATGGTGCAACCCGGTCACACTGACCTCGCCCGGCACGACCAGCACCCAAACGACCACGAGCTGTAACCCGAACGGCGGCATCAACGGTTGGACGTTACCGACCACGTATCCGAACACTGGCGTTCCGGCCAGCTACGTCGGAAAGACGATCACTCCCGACACACTGCTTGCATTGAACCCCGGTCTGACGATGGCTCAGATCGCCTCCGGGATTATTCCGCGTACCGGCCGCCCGATGTTCGAATCGGGCACGCGTGACCGCTACAACGGCATCGTGTCGCTGGAATATCGTCCGACCGACGATCTGCACTTCTACGTCGACGGCATTCTGGGCGTTCTCGAGAACAACCTGAACCGTGAAGACATGTTGTGGGCCGGCCGCAGCGGTCAAAGCATTCCGATGAACGAGAAGATCGACGCCAACAACGTCGTCACCTCCGGCAGCTTCGCGAACGCCTACATGCAGTTGGAAGCCCGTCCCTACAAGGAAAAGTCGGACTACATCAGCATCAACCCGGGCATGGACTGGCAGGTCAACGATCTGTTCCACGTCGATGCGCAGGTCAACTACAGCCGCGCACACTTCTTCCGCGACTCGCCGACCTTCCTGTTCTCGACGCCTAACGGAATCGTCAATTACGACAACACGGGCGCTACCCCGACGTTCTCGATGTCTGGTCTTCCGGGCGCCAACGGCCTGCAGGATCCCACCAACTTCGGCTGGTACACCAGCTCGGCCCTGCGTCTGCAGCAAGAGCGGCGTTATCAGTACACCAAGGGTGCACACGCCGACGCTTCCTACGGCGGCGACGAGTTCAAGGTCACGGTCGGCGCGGCCTATGACGAGCAGTATCGTCTGATCCGCGGCTACGACAACGGCACCGCCTACGGCGAAGCCGGGTGCAACTTGAACCCGACGGTCGCTCTGCCGGGGCCGAACACGACCTACGGCTGCTCCGCCACGCCGAACACGATTCCGTCGGCTTGGGCGACCAACTGGGGCAAGGGCTACACTGCGGGAATGGGCGCTCTGCCGACCGCACAGGGCCCGTTGCTGCCGAACTCGGCGATCCCGAAGTACCTTTCGCCCGGTCCTAACGGCTTCGCAAAGGTCGACTATGCGGGCCTCAAGGCCGTGACGAACTACGAGTATTATGCCACGCATCCGGCGTTGGGCGCTGCAGCGAACCTGCAGGATCCCGGCCGTACCGGATTCAGCACCGGCACCAACACCAACATCAGCTCCGGCATCATCGACGAGAAGACAGAAGGTTTCTACGGCGAAATCTCCGGTACTCTCCATCGCGGCGAGCAGAAGCTGAAGTACATCATCGGCGCCCGCTGGATCCGCACGGAACAGGCCCTCACCGGCTACACCTCCGTGGCCGACCCGAGGAACGCCGCCCAGTCTCTGAAAGACGGCTCGGAATATCCGAACTACATCCAGCCCGCGACTCTGAAGGGTTCGTATTCGGCCTTCCTGCCGTCCGCGAACTTGGTTTGGGAAGTGATGGACGACTTCCAGATCCGCGCCGCGGTATCGCGCACAATGACTCGCGCGAATCCGGCCAGCATGTTGCCGCAGTTGTCCGGCGGCGGCTCGGGCGGCGACGCTTGGACCCTCGGCAACCCGAACCTGCGTCCGTACTACTCGACCAATATCGACTTCGGCGCCGAACTCTACACCGGCGGCGAGGGCTATATTGGGGTTGGCGTCTTCAAGAAGATGCTGACGGGCTTCCCGAGCAACTTCACTTCGACCCAGCAGTTCCCGTGGTTAGCCCAGTTCGGCTATACCCTCGCCAACTTCGCTGTTAATTCAACGCAGTGGAACAATATCGTCAATCAGGCGGTGGCGAGCGGTTGCTACGATGCCGTTGCGTTGACGGCCAATTGCGTCAACATCACCGTCACGCAGGCGAAGAACGCTACGGGCCTCGAGTCCATCAAGGGCTTGGAGCTCAACTGGGTCCAGCCGCTCGACTTCTACCTCGAGCAGTTCGGCCTGAAGGGCTTCGGTTGGCAGGCGAACGCCACGATGATCAGCACCAAGACGACGCCCGGCAGTGCGGCGCCTTCCGTCGTGCTCGGCGTGTCCCCGCTCACCTACAACCTGACCGGTTACTACGACAACGATGGCATCATGTTTAAGGCATCGTACTCGTACCAGCGCGGCACGATCACGAACTCGAACGTGTATGGCATCATTGCGAGCCAACCGTCCTTCACCGTCGAGCGTTCGATGGACTACGGTCAGGTCGACCTGTCGTCCAGCGTCAAGCTCTCGAAGTTCATTGGCGAACTTCCGACCGATCCGGAAGTCACCTTCGACGTGCAGAACCTCACGCACGCGAAGAATGGCCGCTCGTACAAGCAGTACACGAACCTGATGAACTACTCCTACGATCCGGGTTCACTGTTCATGCTTGGCGTGCGCGGTTCGTTCTAGTCTTTGGTTTTATGCCTCAAGGGATAATTCCTCCCCTATTGGCACAGTTGGCGGCACCCGGAAACGGGTGCCGCCTTTTTCTTGACCGTCTGGCGAGATCGCTTGCGGCACGCATGTGCCGGCGGTTCCGCCCCCATCAAGCACAGAGGCGCGTTCCTACCTTCGCTGAGGCATGCCTGGCGCGGCCCACTGCCGCCGCCGCACAGACGCCGATGGCCCCTGACGGCTCGCAGGATCGGTCCAGCCGGAAGTTCACACCGGGCGCGCAGGACGGGCTGGTCGATCGGACCGGCCTGGACGTGTTCATCGGCACCGGCACGGGCAGTTCGACAGCCGCCGCGCCCGGCTCTATCATGATTGCTGATGTGGTTGGCCGCCGCGCAACGCCGATGCGGTGCGCCCAACTCCGGGCGCGCGACTTGCGGCCGTTTGACACGTTCGAGGCGCGATCAGTGGTTGTAAAGCGTTGCGACTCGGCCAAGAAATCCGGCGGGGCGGCATAACGGATACTGCGGATTACCGCGGTTTTGTGCTCGGCTTCGGTTGAAACCCGGGTGCAACCTGCCCCGCGCTTAACCGTACTTAGACGGTCCAAACGAAAATTTCCCTACAGTGTTGCCCGCGCTGCATGTCGCAATGTGGAAAGTCGCGGTATGTTCGGCGACGCCTTGCCAAGAGTGCCGGACCGGGGAGTTTGGTCGAAACATGCAGGACAGAATCCAAGAGCGGGCAGGCTGGATCGCGCGGAACGTCCTTCCCCACGAGTCGGCTATACGGGCCTGGCTGAAGCGCAATCGCATCTTCGATCTCGATGTCGATGACATCGTGCAGGAGATGTACACGCGGATTGTGTCGCTCGAGAGCTTCGAGGTCATCACCGATCCCAAGCGCTATGCCTTCCAAGTGGCGAATTCGATCGTGATCGACCACGCCCGCCGCTCCCGGATCGTCTCCATCTTCTCGATCGGAAACGTGGAGGATCTCGGGCTTGCGTCGACGGAACTCGACCCGGAAGAAAAGGTTTCGTTCGACGATGAAATCAAACAGATCGCCGGTGTGATCGCCACATTGCCGGAGCGGACGCGCGAGGTTCTGTTGCTGCGCCGCGTCGCCGGGCTCAGCCAGCGCGAAACGGCGGAGCGCCTCGCGATATCGGAAAAGACCGTCGAGAAACACATGGCGCGCGGCGTGTTGATGCTGATGAACGAATTCGGCCGGGGCGGAAAACCTCCGGCTCAGGCGCCCCGCGCGGTAAAGCGCGTGCGTTATCGCAATACGAAAAACGGCATCGTCGAAGCCAAGTAGCGAAGCCGGCCAACGCCTCTCCGTCCGTCTTCACGCTGCGGCCGCGGGGCCAAGCCTCGGGTCCACACGACGGCCTGACGCGGCCGGTCAGCGGCCGGCGTGAACAGGCTCCTTGCGCAAGGAGTCTGGTTCCCGGCGCATCGTCCGCTCCTGTTCCGGGTTGAAAAAGGCCCGAAATGCGGCCTCCGTTCATCCTCTTGCCATTGCGTCGCAATGAAGGCAGCCTCATGGCTGCGGGGATAAACACGGGCCAAGGCAGGGGCAACGCCCCAGGCCGAACGGCCCGGTTCGAGGAGCGACGCTTATGCAGGTCATGCACATCCTTCGCCAGAAGGGCCGCGAAGTGGTTTGTCTGCCGTCCGACGCCAGCCTGTCGGAGGCCGCCCGCTTGTTGGCGCACAAACGCATCGGAGCGCTGGTCGTCAAAGATGATGGCGGCCGGCTCGCCGGCATGCTGTCGGAGCGCGACGTGGTTCGCGCCCTGGCGGCCGAGAGCGTGCGCGCGCTGGCGCGTCCGGTCAGCGCCTATATGACCCGCGCGGTCGCCACCTGCACCGAGCACGACACGGTGGAAGAGCTCCTGGAAATGATGACACAGGGCCGTTTTCGGCACGTTCCCGTGGTCGATGAGCACGGCCAGATCGGCGGCCTGGTCTCGATCGGCGATGTCGTGAAGATGCAGATCGAAGAGGCCGCGCGCGAAGCGGCCAACCTTCGCGAATACATCGCAGCCGCGGGCTGACGCCATATTCCATCGATAAAAGCGGCGCGGCGGGCGATCGCCGCGTTCGCGGTTTTGGGGCATTAGTTGGCATTACATACAATCGCCGCGGCGCTCGCGAACGTCGCCTACGGACGAATTTCGGACCGGCGGAGGTCCATGACCCGGTGCGGCGTTGGCCGGGCAGGGGCTGCGAGCCTCACAGCGCCGGCGGCCGGAGGCGGTCGCCCGTCCGGCGGGCTCATGTGTGTGGAAACGCCGCCAAACGCTATATCTTGACGCTGCGGCCCAAGGTTGGAGGCGGCACCGGCCTGTGCCTGCGACTTCTTCGCGCCTATCCACAGGGTGCTGAAAAAAAGCGAGTTTTGGCGCGGTTTAGCGTTTGACACGGTTCCGTCACCCCCCTATATACGCCGCCCACGCCGCTTGCGGGGACACACTCTGTGAGCGGCGTTCCATCTGAAACGAAAGCAATTTTCGGCTCGGACGGTGCTCTTTGACATTGTGATTTAAGGAAGGGGAACGTGGGCGGCGGCTCGGCTTGCCATGCGTCGAACAAGTGTTCGGCGTTAACAATATCGAGCAGCTACGTAACTGAATGCTCGCGTTCCTTCTGCAATACACATGTAAAGAAGTTCGGTTGTTTCGGGCCTGTGACGGGACCGAAGCGATCAAACCTCGTCAAACGTGTAATGCGAACTAACGCAAATTAGCATTCAGCGTGCGTGCTGTTCAGGATCATAACTTGAGAGTTTGATCCTGGCTCAGAACGAACGCTGGCGGCAGGCCTCAAACATGCAAGTCTAGGGGACGTAGCAATACGTCACCGGCGGACGGGTGCGTAACACGTGGGAATGTACCTATTGGTTCGGAACAACGCAGGGAAACTTGCGCTAATACCGAATGTGCCCGAAAGGGGAAAGATTTATCGCCAATAGATCAGCCCGCGTCCGATTAGCTAGTTGGTAGGGTAACGGCCTACCAAGGCGACGATCGGTAGCTGTTCTGAGAGGAAGATCAGCCACACTGGGACTGAGACACGGCCCAGACTCCTACGGGAGGCAGCAGTTGGGAATCTTGGACAATGGGGGAAACCCTGATCCAGCCATGCCGCGTGAGTGATGAAGGCCTTAGGGTTGTAAAGCTCTTTTACCCGGGAAGATAATGACTGTACCGGGAGAATAAGCTCCGGCTAACTTCGTGCCAGCAGCCGCGGTA
>Ga0187810_10000247_pt1 | contig 23231 bp, 21 predicted proteins | sample NC_wetland_sal_i_9_FD_132963 | JGI IMG/M metagenome (GOLD analysis project Ga0187810, IMG submission 132963) | Wetland sediment microbial communities from Neuse River Estuary, North Carolina, USA - ASW_5 | ecosystem: Environmental > Aquatic > Freshwater > Wetlands > Sediment | place: USA: North...
ATACGGCAAACGGCGCATGCTCTAAGCTGAAAATCCGTTCAGATCGCGTGGCAGAACGAAATGCGACCGGATAGAAAATCATTCCTTTTCCTTCTTCTGCCCTTGTCCTTGGCCATCGTCGCGACGGCCGCGACGGCCAACGCCCAGCGCACCGCGGATCAGGCCAGCATCTGGACCTTGCAGGATGAAAATTCCTCGATCGCGACCGGGTCGGGTCTGAAGGACAAGTATTACGTCAACGGCTTGCGCCTCAACTTCACGTCGCCGACCGACACGCTGCCGAACTATCTCTCGAGCTTCGACGATTGGGTCTGGGGCCCGGGGCGGTCGCGGTATTCCTTCGAGCTTTCCCAGTCGATGTTCACGCCGGCGAATGTTCAGAAAGTGCCGCCCGATCCCAAAGACCGGCCCTATGCCGGCGTGCTGACCGTGACCGGCTCGCTGTTGCACGACAGCGGCGCCTCGCGCAGCATTCTCGGTCTCCAGGCCGGATTGGTCGGGCCGGACGCGCTGGCCAAGCAGGTGCAAAACGGTTTCCACAGCATGATCGGCTACGGCGCCAGCCAGGGCTGGAGCTACCAGATTCACAACGAGCCGGTCGCGGATCTTCTGGCGGAGAAGATCTGGCGCGTGCCCCTGGCGCGGATCGGCGGATTGGAAATGGATGCGCTGCCCGAGGCCGCGGGCGGCGCCGGCAATCTGCGGGACTACGGGCTGCTGGGATCGGCCTTCCGCATCGGCCAAGGGCTCGATTCGGATTACGGCGTGGCGCGCGTCAATCCGGGCCTGAGCGGCAGCGACGTGTTCATGCCCTCGCGCGACCTCGCCTGGTACGCCTTCATCGGCGCGGACGGCCAGGCCGTGGCGCGCGACATTACGATCGACGGCAACACCTTCCGGACCAGCGCCCATGCTTCAAGGGCACCCTTCGTCGGGGAGATGGAAATCGGCTTTGCGGTCATGGTCGGGCGCGCGCGGATCTCCTACACCCAGGTCATCCAAACCGAGGAGATCAAAGGGCAGCAAGGCGGCCCGCATCAATTCGGGTCGCTGGCACTTTCCTTGCGGTACTAGACGCCGGCCGGATAGCGAGGCCGGATCGTACGCTTTCCCGATATTGCTTCTTGCGTTGCGGCAAAGCCCGGCCATTATAGGCCGCCAAATGCCGCCCCTGCCGCCGCGCCACCTCCTCGCCCCCGGTCTCGAAGCCGCCTTCGGCAATCCTTTCCCGTCGGGTCCGCGCAAGGCCTGATCGGATGGGAAATTTCATCGCCCGCATCGTCGAAGCGAGCCGCAGCCATGCCGCCTTGCTGGTGGCCGTGGTGCTGGCCTTGACCATGGCGGGAGGGGTCTATTCCGCGCGCAACATCACCATCGACACCGATCTCAGCAAGCTGATCTCGCAGGATCTGCCCTGGCGGCAGCAAGAGGCGGAGATGGACAAGGCGTTTCCGCAGAACGTCGACCTGCTGGTCGCGGTGGTCGACGGCAAAACGCCCGACACGGCCGAGGACGCGGCGGCGGCGCTCGCCGACAAGCTCAAGAGCCAGGACACGCTGTTCCGCAACGTGCGCATTCCCGACAGCATCATGTTTTTCCGCCAGAATGGGATGCTGTTCCTGCCGAAAGACGAGGTCCAGGACTTCGCCGACCAGATCATCAAGGCGCAGCCCTTCCTCGGCACGCTGGCCGCCGATCCGAGCCTGCGCGGCGTGTTCAGCGCGATAGGATTGTTGGCCTTGGGCGTCGGCCACGGCGACATCGACGTTCGCGACATCGCCCCCGCCTTGAACGGCGTGGCGCAAGCGGCCGAAGCCGCGCTCTCCGGAAACTATGCGCCGCTATCCTGGCAGGGATTGCTGTCCGGACGCAAGCCCGACCCGCGCGATCTGCGCCACGTCGTGCTAGCGCAGGCGGCGCTCAACTTCGATGCGCTGTCGCCCGGAGAGGGCGCCGCCGACCAGATCCGCCAGGACGCCGCCGAACTGGGCCTGACTCACGACCGCGGCATGAATGTCCGCATCACCGGGGATGTCGCGCTCAACGACGACCAGCTTGCCACGCTGTCCGAGGGCGCGGCGTTCTCCACCTTGCTCGCCGGCGGGTTGCTGTGCCTGTGGCTGTTCCTGGCGCTGAGTTCGACCCGGATATTCCTGGCCATCATCATCACGCTGGCGGTGGGATTGATCGCCTGCACCACCTTCGCGGTCGGCGCGATCGGGGCGCTCAATCCGATCTCGATCGCCTTTGCCGTGCTGTTCGTCGGCATCGCCGTCGATTTCGGGATTCAATTCAGCGTCCGATACCGCGACGAACGCTATCGCTCCGGCGACCTGGCCGAGGCGCTGCGGCGCACCGCCAGCGGTATCGGCCGGCCGATGGCGGTGGCCGCGATCGCGACCTCGGCCGGATTCTTCTCCTTCGTGCCGACCGACTATACCGGCGTCTCCGATCTCGGGCTGATCGCGGGGGTCGGCATGCTGATCGGGCTGGCGCTGAATCTGACGCTGCTGCCGGCGCTGATCGCGCTGATGCGGCCCAGGGGCGAGCGACGCGCGGTGGGCTTTTCCTGGGCCGGACCCATCGACCGTTTCCTGGTCGCGCAACGCCTGCCGTTGATCATACTCGCGGTGATGATCGCGCTGGGCTCGGCGGCGCTGCTGCCGAAGCTGCGTTTCGATTTCAACCCGCTCAATTTGCAGAACCAGAAGTCGGAATCTGTCGCGGCGCTGTTCGACCTCATGACCGATCCGATGAGCACGCCCTATACCATCGAGATCCTGACGCCCTCGCCCGCGGCCGCGGGCGAACTTGCCGACAAGCTCGGCGCGCTTCCCGAGGTGGATCAGGTCCTCACCATTTCGAGCTTCGTGCCCGAGGATCAGGACGCGAAGCTCGCCATCCTGGCGGACGTCAAGACCCTGCTCGGCCCTTCGCTGTCGCCGCCTGTGGTTTTGCCCCCGCCGAATGACGCCGAGTTCATGGCCGCCATAGCGCAATGCGAGGCGCTGATGAAGGAGATATCCAGCCGCGATCCGAGGGCGGCGCGGCTGGAAAGGGATCTCAAATCCCTGCTGGCCCGGGGCCCGGACGTGCTGCCGGCGCTCAAGGCCAATCTGTCGGACGGCGTGAAGCGGCGGCTCGAGGACATGCGCTTGGCCTTGAGCGCCAAGAAGGTTTCGCTCGACACCATTCCGGACGACCTCAAACGGGATTGGGTGACGACCGACGGACGGGCGCTGGTCCAGGCCTACCCCAAGGGCGACGCCCGCCAGAATCGCGTGCTGCGCAAATTCGTGGCATCGGTACGCGAGATCGCGCCCGAGGCCACCGGCATGCCCGTGACCATCCAGGAATCGGCCAAGACCGTGATCGGCGCCTTCGTGACCGCCGGCGCCATCGCCGTGGTGGCGATCGCGCTGTTGCTGCTGGCGGTGTTGCGAAGGGTCGAGGACGTGGCGCTGGTGCTGGGGCCGCTGCTGCTGGCCGGCCTGATGACGCTGGCGACCAGCGTGCTGCTCGGCATGCCGCTCAACTACGCCAACATCATCGCGCTGCCCCTGCTGATCGGGGTGGGCGTGTCCTTCGACGTCTATTTCGTGATGCGCTGGCGCGCCGGCGCGAGCGACCTGCTGCAATCGAGCACGGCGCGGGCGATCCTGTTCAGCGCTCTCACCACCGGCACCGCCTTCGGCAGCCTGGCGCTGTCAAACCATCCCGGCACCTCCGAGATGGGCAAGCTCTTGACCATCGCGCTGATCTATACGCTGTTCTGCACCTTCGTCATCCTGCCGGCGCTGTTGGGCTCGCTCAAGCGCGATTGAGCAGGGCGCGGCGCGGCCGGGCGGCGCAATGACATCGTTTGTTGTCATTGCGAGCCGAAGGCGAAGCAATCCGGAGATGACGCGGTGGAAGCTGGATTGCTTCGGCCGCTTCGCGGCCTCGCAATGACGGCGAGGCCGGTCGCGCAAACGGGAAGGCCGCTTATCGAATAGAAGAGCGGTTAGGACGCCATCTCCCGCTCGCGCAGGAAGTGGAAGAATTCCACGCCTTCGCGCAGGCGGCGGCGCATCATCTCCGGACTGCGCACCATCTCGTTGACGATCGAGGCGATCTTGCCGGCGCGGAAATAGAAGCGCTTGTAGAAGGTCTCGACCGAATCGAAGATTTCCTGGTGCGTGAGATGCGGATAATGCAAGGGCGCGATCTGGATGCCGTGGTCGTCGATGAGCTCGGCATGCTTCAAATCGAGCCAGCCGTTCTCCAGGGCCTGCTTGTAGAGGAATGTCCCCGGATAGGGCGCGGCGAGCGAGACCTGGATGGTGTGCGGGTTGATCTCGGTGGCGAATTTGATCGTCTCCTCGATCGTCTGCTTGGTCTCGCCGGGCAGGCCCAGGATGAAGGTGCCGTGGATGGTGACGCCCAATTCGTGGCAGTCCTTGGTGAAGCGCTTGGCGACGTCGATCAGCATGCCCTTCTTGATGTTGTGCAGGATCTGCTGATTGCCGGTTTCATAACCCACCAGCAGCAAACGCAACCCGTTATCCTTCAGCACCTTGAGCGTCGATGCCGGCACGTTCGCCTTGGCGTTGCACGACCACATCACGCCGAGCTTGCCCAGTTCCTTGGCGATGGCCTCGGCGCGCGGCAGATCGTCGGTGAAGGTGTCGTCGTCGAAGAAGAATTCCTTCACCTGCGGGAAATAATGCTTGGCGAGGCGGATCTCCTCGATGACGTGGCCGACGCTGCGCGTGCGGTAGCGGTGCCCGCCCACGGTCTGCGGCCAGAGACAGAAGGTGCAGCGCGATTTGCAGCCGCGCCCGGTGTAGATGGAGATGTAGGGATGCTTGAGATAGCCGATGAAGTAATTCTCGATCTCGAGGTCGCGATGATAGACCTCGGTGACGAAGGGCAGCTTGTCCATGTTCTCGAGAATCGCGCGCTCGGGATTGTGGACGATGACGCCCGACGCGTTGCGCCAGCTCAAGCCGTCGATCTTGTCGAAGGCGCGGCCCTCGGCCACTTCCTTGACGGTGAAATCGAACTCGTTGCGGCCGACGAAATCGATCACCGGCGCCGCCTTGAGGCTCTCCTCCGGCTCGACCGCCACCTTGGCGCCGACGAAGCCCACCTTGAGGGCGGGATTCTTTTCCTTCATCGCCTGCGCCACCTTGACGTCGTTGGCGAAGGACGGCGTCGAGGTGTGGATCACCATCAGATCGTAGCTCTTGGCGAGCGGCAGCACGTCGGCGAGCTGGGTTTCCGCCGGCGGCGCGTCGATCAGCTTGCTGCCTTCGACCAGCGCGGCGGGTTGCGCCAGCCAGGTCGGATACCAGAACGAGCGGATCTCGCGGCGCGCCTGATAGCGCGAGCCGGCGCCGCCGTCGAAGCCCTCGAAGGACGGCGGTTGCAGGAAAAGCGACTTCATCGTGCCGGTCATGCCGGTCGGTCTCCTTCGGGTCTCAAGCGGCCGTCGCGACCGAGCCGGAACCGCCGGTCGCGCCAAGCCACGTTTCGGGTGAAGAAACTAGCCGTATATACCACAAACGACAATAAGTCGCGCAGCGGAATCAAATAGACCGGGGCGCGGGCCAGAACCAGGGCGCGTTCGTTGAGCCGGATCGTGGCCCAGCGCACCAGAAAGGCCAGGGTCAGCCCGGAAACCGCCCATAACGGCCCGGCCCCCAGCAGCAGCGCCAACAGCGCCAGCGCCAGCGGATGTCCGATCACCGAGCCGGCATAGCCCCAAGGCGCCAACAGCCGCACGGTGTTGGCCCAGCGCAGCTCGTGCCGGTAGAGCGCGCCCAAATCCGCCTCGTCGACCATGTCATCGACCAGCAGCGGCGACAGCACGACGCGCCGGCCGAGCGCGCGCACTTCCTGGCCCAGGACGTGATCGTCGGCGAGGTAATCCTTGAGCCGCGCGAAGCCGCCGATGGCGTCCAGCGTCGCGCGCGTCAGCGCCAGGCTGGCGCCGAACGCGCCGCCGCCCGCGCCGAGCGCCTCGCCCAAAGCCGCCTGCGGCAGGAAGCCGTGATTGACGTGCATCGCCGCCAGATCGGACCAAAACCCGCCGGACGAAATGCCGCGATAGAGACAGGTCACCAGACCGACGGCCGGATCGGCCAAAGGCGCGGTCACCGCGGCGATGTAGTTGGGCTTCACGCGCATGTCGCTGTCGGAGATCGCCAGAAAATCGTGGCGCGCCAAAGGCAGCATGGCTATCAGATTCGCGATCTTGAGATTGCCCGCGCTGGTTGTTCCGCCCGAAGCCAGCGCCATATCGCGTTGAGGAAACTCGGCCATCAGCCGGCGAACCACCGGAATCGCGGGATCGGCGGCGTCGGCGACTCCGAACACGATTTGAAAGGTTCCATATTCCTGGAGACAGAACGAGCGCAGATTCTCATAGAGACCCGAATCGGCGCCGCAGAGCGGCTTCAATAAACTGACCGGAGACGATTCCGCCACTTGTGGCAGTGGACGGCGAATCAGGCGCCTGACCGCGAACGCCGCAACCGCGAGATACACGCAGCCCGCGAGACTCGCTGCCAACAACAGGTTTCCTAGAAAACCAAGCCATTCCAAGTGCATCCCCTTCCCTGCGCACCTTGTTTGCGAACACAACGCAGTTGCCCGCGATGCGTGATTAAAAAATCACGCCGGGCAACCATCTGATGCGCGCCATCAAAATGCTGTTGCATTCGGCGGCCCCATTGTCAACCATGCGGCTGGGTATCGGGGGAATTATACCAACTACAACAAGGACGAAGCGGGTTTCCGACGTGCGCGCCGCCAACCGCCATCTCCGGCTCCTCCTCGCGGGGGTGGGCCTCCTCCTTCTCGCCGGCTGTGCCACGCCGCCGACCGATCCGGCGGCACGCGCCGAATTCGACGCCACCAACGACCGGTTCGAGCCGACGAACCGGGCCATTTTCGGCTTCAACGACTTTCTCGACACCTATTTGTTCAAGCCGGTGGCGCAGACCTATCAATTCGTGTTTCCGCAATTCAGCCGCAACATCATGCGCCATTTCCTCGACAATCTTAACGAGCCGGTGGTATTCGCCAACGACATGATGCAAATGGAATTCCATCGCGCCGACGTGACGGCGGGCCGCTTCCTGGCCAACACCACGTTCGGATTTGCCGGCATGTTCGACATCGCCACCAGCACGGGATTGCCCGAGCAGACCGGCGATTTCGGCCAGACGCTGTGGCATTACGGCTTCCCGGAAGGCCCCTATCTGGTGCTGCCGGTGCTCGGTCCCTCCAATCCGCGCGACGCGATCGGCATAGGCGCCGACGGCGAGATCGACCCCTGGGGCTGGCTCGCCTTTCAATACGGCCATGGCGGCGCGTCCTGGTACCGCGACATCGCCTGGGGCGTCGACGAGCGCGCGCGCAACATCGATACCATCGATTCGATCAAGAAGACCTCGCTCGATTACTACGCCGCGATGCGGAGCCTCTTCCGCCAGCACCGGGCGGCCGAGCTGAACGGCGGCAAGGCCCCGCCGGTCAAGGGTCTGGACAGCCTTTACATCGATCCGGGCACGCGGCCGCAGACCTCGCTCGACCTTCCGGCCAACAAGCAGCATTAACCGCTCAGCCGGCGAGCTGGGCCGTCTTCTGGTGCAGGAGATTGATGAGTCCGGCGGCGCCGTCGCGCCGCAGCACCGCCGAGAATTCGGAGCGGCGGGCGGCGAGCTGGCTGATCGTGCCGCTGAGATAGACGTCGATGATCTTCCAGCCGCTTTGGCCCTGGCGCATCAGATAATCGAGCTGCACCGGTTCGTCCTTGACCTGGACGAGCTTGGTCTTGACGATGACATCGCCGTTGTCGGTCTTGACCGGATTCGGGTCGACCTCGAAACGCTCGCCGGAATAATCGTCGAACTGGTTGGCATAGGTCGCGATGCTGAAATCGCTGAATGCCGCGATCAGTTTTTTCTGATCGTCGGCGGAAAGTTTTTGCCAATCCAGGCCGGTGGTCAGCCGCGTCATCAGCGGCAGATCGAAGCTGTGCTCGATCGCGGGCGCCAGCAGATCGTACCGGCCCTTGAAGCCCAGCTTGGCGCCGCCCTTCATCGCCTGCAGCAGCGTGGCGTAGAAGGATTGCACCGGTGCCGCGGGCGTATCGTCCGGGCCCGCGGCGAAGGATTGGATCGGCGCGGCCAGCGATGCCGCGGCCAAGCAACACAGGACAAAACGGCGGGAGATCATGCGGTCACGAATACCTTGAATTCGGGCTTTTTTCAGGCGCGGCGGTCGACGACGAAACGGGCCGCCTGGCGCAGAAGTTCGGCCCTTTCCTGGAATAAATCAAGATGCGCGACCGCTTGCCGCACCAGCAATTGGGCCTGGGCGCGGGCGCGCGCGACGCCCAGGATCGAGACAAAGGTGGCCTTGCCGGCGGCGGCGTCCCGGCCGACCGGCTTGCCGGTCTTGTCCGCCGAGCCTTCGACGTCCAAAAGATCGTCGGCGATCTGGAAGGCCAAGCCCAGATCATGCGCATAGCCCCGGAGCGCCATGCGCGCCTCGGTCGAAGCCTTGCCCAGGATGGCGCCGGCCTCGCAGGAAAAGGCGATCAGCGCGCCGGTCTTCAGGCGCTGGAGGCGCGTGATCGCGCCGATGTCGAGCTCGGGATGCTTTTCGGCGACGAGATCGAACATCTGGCCGCCGACCATGCCATTGCATCCGGCCGCGACCGCCAGCGCGGCGACCAGTTCGCAACGCACCGCCGGATCGCCGTGGGTGTCGGGTTGCGCCAGCACCTCGAAGGCCAGGGTCAGGAGACCGTCGCCCGCCAGCACCGCGGTCGCCTCGTCGAAGGCCTTGTGCACGGTGGGGCGGCCGCGCCGCAGGTCGCTGTTGTCCATGGCCGGAAGATCGTCATGGACGAGCGAATAGGCATGCACCATCTCGACCGCGCACGCCGCTTGCAGCGCGCTGCGCCGCGCCACGGAAAAGAGCTGCGCGCTCGCCAGCGCCAGGAACGGCCGCAGCCGCTTGCCCGGCGCCAGCGCGGCATAACGCATTGCCTCGAACACGCGCGCCTCGTGGCCGTCGGGAACGACGATCAGGCGTTCGAGCGAGGCATCGGTGAGCTTGGCGGTGTCGGCGAGAGCGTCGGCGAAGCTCGTGCCCGGCGCCCAGAGAGCGTCAATCAAGGGCCATCGGCTCCGTCGCCGGCTTGCCGTCGGCGCCCAGCACGATCTTGTCGACGCGCGCCTGCGCCTCGCGCAGCTTCGATTCACAATGCTGTTTCAGCAACGCGCCGCGCTCATAGGAGGCGAGCGCGTCATCGAGCTTGGCGCTTCCGGTTTCCAGCCGCTTGACGATGTCCTCGAGCTCCTTCAAGGCGTCCTCGAAGCTGAGCTTGGCGATCTCGGGCGGGGTTTTCGGGGGTTGAGCCATAGGACGACACTTTATGGGCCGGGCCGCCATCCGGCAAGCCTCGGCGGGGAGTCAGGCGGCCATCAGCGCCGCGACATGGGCCTCGGCCGAGGCCGCCAGCGCGTCCAGATCGTAGCCGCCTTCGAGGGTCGAGACCAAACGGCCCTTGGCGTGCCGCCCCGCCGCCTCGAGCAGCCGCTCGGTCACCCAGGCGTAATCCGCCTCCTCGAGATTGAGCTGCGCCAGCGGATCGGCGCGGTGCGCGTCGAACCCCGCCGAAACCAGGATGAATTCGGGCCGGAATTTCTCCAACGCCGGCAGGATGGTGCCGCTCATGGCCTGGCGGAACTCGGCCGAGCCCGAGGTCGGCCGGAGCGGCACGTTGAAGACGTTGCCGACGCCGCGCTCGCTGGACGCGCCGGTGCCGGGATAGAGCGGCGATTGATGGGTCGAGGCGAAGAACACGGCGGGATCGGCCTCGAACATGGCCTGGGTCCCGTTGCCGTGATGGACGTCGAAATCGACGATGGCGACGCGTTCGAGCTTGTGATGGTTGCGCGCGCGCGCGGCGCCGATGGCCACGTTGTTGAAGAGGCAGAAGCCCATCGGATGCCGCGGCTCGGCATGATGGCCGGGCGGACGCACGGCGCAGAAGGCGTTGCGCGCGGCTCCCTCCATCACCGCGTCGACCGCCGCCACCACCGCGCCGGCCGCGCGCAGCGCCGCCTCGCCCGAACCCGGCGACAGGATGGTGTCGGCATCGACCGCGGCATAATCCTGCGTCGGCACGGCGGCGATGAGCGCGTCGACGAAGGCGCGCGGATGGACGCGCGCGATGTCGGCGAGATCGGCCGCGGGCGCCTGGCGGTGGCCGAGCTTGGCGAAACCCGCGCCGGACAGGCCGTCGAGCACCGCTTGGAGCCGCGCCGGCGATTCCGGGTGATGGCCGCCGGTGTCGTGCGCCAGACAGGCCTTGTGGGTCATCAGCAGCGTGGTCATGCGGGCAAGTGTCGCATAAGGGCCCGGGCCCCGCCAATGGCGAGCAACGGGGCTTGCGGCATGGCGCGCGGCGCAGTAGCTCTATAGCGCCCGCGCGCCCCAAGACGCGCGGCGTTGAAACGGGCGGCGAACGGTCGGTTGGCGTGACACGGATATGGGCATTGGCGGCCTGGTTGTGCGCCGCACTCTTCCTCGCCGTCTTCCCCGGCGGAGAGCCGGCCGCGAAAGAGACGACCATCACCGTTCATGCCGGCAAGCCCGACAGCCCGAATTACGCGCTCGCCAAGCAATTCGCCGAGGCCCTGGCCCTGGCCGGGAACGGCGCCTTTACCCTGGTGGTGGAGGAAAGCCAGGGCTCGGTGCAGAACGTGATCGACGTGCTCACCCAGGACGAGAATTACATCTTCACCGCCTCCTCCGGGGTCATCGCCCAGGCGCGGCGCGGCGACAAGCCGTTCGACCCGGACCAGCGCTACGACGACATCCGGGCCTTGTTCCCGATCCCGGCCCAGACCATCCACTGGATCGTGCGCCGCGACAGCGCCATCAAGACCCTGGCCGACCTGGCCGGGCATTCGCTCATCGCCGGCAATCAGGGCAGCCTGGGCGAGCGCGTCAGCGAGGAGGCGCTCCAGGCGCTGGGCATCGCCAAAGCGGTGCAATTGATCGACACCGACCTGGCCGGCGCGCCGGCCGCGCTTGCCGCCAACCAGGTCGACGCCGTGGCGCTGACCGGGGGCTATCCCCTGCCCGCGGTGACGGCGCTGGCGCGATCCACGCCGATCCGCATTCTGAGTCTGCCCCCGGCGCTGATCGCCAAGATCCACGCCGCCGACGACAGCACCGCCGGAATTCTCATCCCCAAGGGCACGTATCCCGGGGTCGATTACGAGGTCGCGACCATCGCCTTGCCCGCCGGCGTCTACACCACCTTCGACATGACCAACGCCACCGCCTATGCGCTCACCAAGGCGTTCTGGTCGCAGCGCTTCGCACTCGCCAAGAAGAACCCGGCCTGGGCCGAGATCGTGCCCGCCTACCTGGCCTCGCTCGGCGTCAAGCTGCATCCCGGCGCGCGGCGCTATTACGCCGAGGCCGGAATCAAGGTGCCGGCGGCGCTTTACTGACGAAGGCGCACGCCGCGGCAAAAATCGCGGCCCAGCCGAGAATGAACAACGAGCCGCCGGCCGGCACCGCCAAAACCAGATCGTGCGGGAAGCCCGCCGCCAGCAGCCCGAGCCCGCCGCAGAACAGCGCTATCCCGCCGATGAAGCACCAGGCCGCGGCGACGAGTCCCAAACGCGCAAGCCCCGGCGCGGCTTGGCGCAATAGCGCGGCCAAAACCAGCAGCGCCAAGGCGTGAATCAGGCCGTAACGCGCAGCGGTGGATGCCCAATCGGCGCGCGCGGCGTCGAAAGCGAGCAGGTGGCGCGCGGCCGCGTCGCCCGCGACCGAAACCGCCCCGGCGAGTCCGGCGAAGACGAGAAACAGGCGCTGCATATCCCCTCCCTGGCGGCCCACCCTGGCGGCATAATCCTGGCCGCGCTATAAGTCGGCCCGGAGCGGAGGTCAAGGGAGCGTCATGCCGAGCTTCGACATCGTCTCAAAGATCGATCTGGCCGAGGTGGACAACGCGCTCCAGGGCCTAGCGCGCGAGATAGCCACGCGCTTCGATTTCAAGGGCGCCAAATCGAGCGTAGCGCGCGAGGAGCTGGCGCTCACCATCCTGGCCGATGACGAGATGAAGCTGCGGCAGATGCAGGAGCTGCTGAAAGGCCACATGACGCGGCGGAAAGTGGACGCCGGCGCGCTCGACTTCAAGCCGGCGGAGAAGGCCACCGGCCAAAGCCAGCGCCAAGTGGTCGCCTTGAAGCAGGGGATCGCGTCGGATTTGGCCAAGGAGATCGTCCGCGCCCTCAAGGATTCCAAGCTCAAGGTCCAGGCCGCGATCCAGGGCGACGAGCTGCGCGTTTCGGGCAAGAAGCGCGACGATCTCCAGGCGGCGATCGCGCTGGTGCGCGGCCTCAAGATCGCGCAGCCGCTGCAATTCGTGAATTTCCGTGACTGAGGCGCTTGATCGGACCGGCCCGAGCGGCTAGATAGACGGCGCCTCGGATGTCCCCATCGTCTAGAGGCCCAGGACGGGGCCCTCTCACGGCCCAAACCGGGGTTCGAATCCCCGTGGGGACGCCAATGAAATCAAATGGTTAGATCATCAGACTGAATCTCTGTCCAACAAATGTCCAATATACCGAGATAGACAGACAAGCCATCCGCTTGCAGGTGCTTCTTTAAGCCGCAGCTTGCGCCCCGCAACGATCCTGATTCTAACAGGCGGTTGAGTGGTCGAGCGGTTTAAGGCGCCGGTCTTGAAATGCGTTCACGGTAATCCCTGTCGATCCCCCGCCATACCTCAACGTCAATATTTCTTTGGGTTTCATCAGGCGTGGATACCAGGAAATACCCGCCCCTACTGTCATATCCTGGGTAGTTGGGTGCCAATCTGGGTGCCACCTAGGCGTTATATAACTAGAGACGATTTGAAGCGGACAGCTCAGTTGAGCAAGCGAGTTGATAACTAGGAATTATCCACTGCCATTCGAGCAGATAACACACAGTTATCAGCCATAACTAGACAGGTCGTATTCAGTCTGATAACTGGCAATTTTCATTCAAGTCTAGGGAAGTTGCTGGGGTGAATAGGGAATTAATTGAACCGATCACGAGCGCTCTGCCAACGCAATCCCGGATGAGCTTTTTAGTAGGTACAAGCACCAGAGAGCCGCCGCTATCGCCGAAGATTGCATCCCGCTCATGACGCGCCTTTTTTCATCGCCTGAGACACCACGCCCGCTTGAAAGAGCTGCTCAATGCGGGCTTGATCAATATCCAATTGCTCAAGAATCGCCACGGTATCTTCGCCGGGATAGCGGCCGCGCGCAGGAGATCCTGCAGGCGTCGCGCTGAATCGCGGAGCGGGCGAAGGTTGAAGAATGCCATAGAACTCGGCGACCGTATTGCGCGCTTTGTTGTGCGGATGTTCACTGAACTCGCGCATCGACAAAACCGGCGCGAAGCAGACATCCGTACCTTCAAGAAGCTGCGTCCATTCGGCGCGTGTGCGGGTGCGAAAGATTTCTTCGAGTCGTTTGCGAAGCACTGGCCATTTTTCTTCATCCATCTGCGCGGTCCAAATGTCCTCACCCAAACCGAGCTTGTCGCACAACAAGGAGTAGAACTTCGGTTCAAGCGCGCCAATGGAGATATAGCTCCCATCGGCTGTCTCATAGAGTCCGTAGAAATGCGCGCCGCCATCGAGGAGATGCGTTCCCCGATCTCCTTCGAATTCCTTGGCGGCCAGGAACCCGTAGTATTGGGCCATCAATGCGGACGCGCCGTCGACCATCGCGGCATCGACGACCTGTCCGCTCCCGCTCCTTGACGCGTGCCAAAGCGCGGACATGACGCCGAACGCGAGCAACATGCCTCCCCCGCCGTAATCTGCCACCAGGTTCAGAGGAATGACCGGCGGTCCTCCGGCGCGCCCAATCGCGTGCGTAACGCCCGTCAGCGAGATGTAATTGATGTCATGTCCGGCGGCGTGAGCCAATGGACCCTGCTGTCCCCAACCGGTCATGCGTGCAAAGACCAACCTAGGATTTTCCTTCAAACAAACCTCCGGCCCGAGGCCAAGGCGCTCCATGACCCCGGGCCGGAAACCTTCGATCAAAGCGTCCGCCCGCCTGACGAGATCGAACACGATGTCGCGCCCCTCGGCGAGCTGAAGATTGATCGCGATCGACGATCGATTTCGGCAGAGCACATCGCTGCGTCCGTCGGAGCCATCGATCCGATCGACCCGGATCACCCGCGCCCCGAGATCGGCAAGCATCATGCCGCAAAACGGCGCCGGCCCCAGACCGGCCATTTCTATGATGGTCAATCCCTCAAGCGGACCCATGCATGCGCTCCGGCTTTCCCCTTTTGTATCGTCCGCGGGGCGTTTTCAGGCGGCTGCACTTCACGATAAACGGTTCGTCAAAATTCTTGAAGACGCGATGCCCTCGCCATCCTGCTCCAGGCGGCAGCACTTTATCCCATTATCCTCTTACACGCGTTCGATGAGCGTTGCGATACCCATGCCGCCGCCGGCGCATAGGGCCGCGACTCCCCGCTTGAGCGATCTGCGCTCCAGTTCGTCGAGCAAGGTTCCGAGCAACATACCGCCGGTTGCCCCGAGCGGGTGGCCGAACGCGATGGCGCCGCCATTGACGTTGACTTTATCCGCCGGGACTTGCAGCTCGCGCATGAACCTGAGTACGACGGCGGCGAAGGCCTCGTTGCATTCAAACAGATCGACCTCCTTGACCTCAATCCCTTGCCGTTCCAGGACCCGCTTCGTCGCCGGGGCTGGACCCGTCAGCATGATGGTCGGTTCGGTCGACAATATCGCGCCGCTGACGATGCGCGCGCGCGGCGTCAACCCTAGTTCGCGTCCGATTTGCTCGCTGCCAATCAGCACCGCCGATGCTCCATCGGCGATCGCCGACGAGTTTCCGGGTGTGTGGACGTAACGCAGTTCCTTGATCTGTGGATACTTCTTCAGCGCGATAGCGGCGAAACCGGCTTTACCGACGCGCTCGAACGATGGCTTGAAAGCCCCGAGCTTTTCCATCGTCGTATCCGGCCGCACAAGCTCGTCCCGATCGATGATGGTCAATCCGTTGTTGTCGTTGACCGGAACAAGCGAGCGCGAAAATGCTCCGGTGGAAACGGCGGCGGTAGCGCGTTTTTGGGAGCCGTACGCGTAAGAATCCACCTCTTCGCGCGATATGTCGCCGATGCTCGCGATCAGGTCCGCGGATATCCCTTGCGGTACAAAGCTCGTTTCAATACTGACCTCTGGATCTTCGAACCAGGGTCCGCCGTCCGAACCCATCGGCACCCGCGACATCGATTCAACGCCGCCGGCGACAATCATGTCGGCCTGGCCGGCAATGATTTTTGCCGCCGCGATGTTGATCGCCTCCAGAGCGGAGGCGCAGAAGCGATTCAACTGAAGTCCTGAAACGCTTTGGCTCCATCCGCAAAAGGACGCGGCGACTTTGGGAAGCACGCTGCCTTGCTCGCCCAACGGATTGACCACGCCCATGATAACGTCATCGACTCGCGCGCTATCGAAATCCTGCCGCTGAGTGAGTGCGCCCAGGAGGGTCGTTAGAAGCCTGATCGGCTTGACCTCATATAACTTCCCGCCGGTCTTTCCTCGCCCGCGCGGTGTGCGGATGGCATCGTAGATGAACGCTTCGTGACGCATGTGGGAGATTCCCTTTATCTTACGTTGCTTTGCCCAAGCTTGTCCGACCGGCGCTGCATTGTTTCCGGTGCGTGCCGGCCCGGATCGCCCTTGCCCATGGGATGAAGGGTTGGGAGCTTGATTGATCTTCTTTCGATTTCAACTGTCTGAGATCAATCACGATGAGCGACGATGATCGATGACGCGGACCGCTTTGCCTTGCGAACGAGCCAGTGAGCCTGGTTCCCGGATCACTATCTCCGCCGATACCCCGATATAGGCCTTGATCTTGTGCCGGAGTTCGTGGGCGGCGGCCTCAGCGACATTCCGGCTGCTTTCACGCATTTCAACGTTGACGAACAACGAATCCAGCGCTCCATCGCGGCGTACTTCAATGAGATAGTGCGGCGCAAACGTGGGGATCGCCAGCACTTGCTCCTCCACCTGCGAGGGATACATGTTAACGCCGCGGATGATGAGCATGTCATCCGAGCGTCCGGTCACGCGTTCCAGCCGCCGCATCGTGCGGGCGGTGCCGGGAAGAAGCCGGGTCATATCGCGCGTGCGATAGCGCATGACCGGGAGCGCCTCCTTCGTCAAACAGGTCAGAACCAGCTCCCCGGCCACTCCATCCGCAAGAACCTCGCCGGTGTCGGGGTCGATGATCTCGGGGTAGAAGTGATCTTCCCACAGCGTTGGTCCATCCTCGGTTTCTACACATTCCTGCGCCACACCAGGACCGATGATCTCGGAAATCCCATACGTATCAAGCGCCCGGATGAACAAGCGGCGATTGATTTCCTGCCGCATGGCTTCGGTCCATGGCTCGGCGCCGACGACGGCGGCACGCAGAGCCAATTTCGACGCGTCGATCCCCTGACGGTCCATTTCATCGGCGATGTTGAGCAGGTAGGACGGCGTGACCATGATAATGTTGGGATTCAAGTCGGCGATAATTTGAGCCTGCCGCTCCGTTTGGCCGCCGGACGCTGGAATAACCGTGCAGCCCAGTTTTTCGGCGCCGTAATGGGATCCAATTCCGCCGGTGAACAGACCGTAATTATAGGCAACGTGCACCATGTCACCCGGACGCCCTCCGGCCGCGTAGATCGTGCGCGCGACCAGGTTGGACCAGAGATCGATGTCGTTGCGCGTATAGCCGACGAGAATCGGCTTGCCCGTGGTGCCGCTCGACGCATGAACGCGCGAAAGTTGTTTTACCGGCACCGCGAACATGCCGAAGGGATAATTGTCCCGGAGATCCTGCTTGGTGGTGAAGGGGAACCGCGCCAGGTCGGACAATTCCTTGATGTCGTCCGGATGAACGCCCTTGGCCACGCATTTCGCCCGATACGCGGCCATATGGTCGTAGGCATAGCGCATCGCCTTCTTGAGCCGCATTAACTGAAGGCTGCGCAATTCGTCGATGCTCGCGGTTTCGATCGCCTCGAATCCGACGCCGCTGCCACCCATATCCTTCATGTTAACCGTTCCCTTCCCGCTCGAGCGGGTCGCTTTTATTTCTCGATTTCTCCCGGCATGTTCGAGATCACGCCGGCCAATTGCTTCGCGAAAGACTTTTTCTTCTCCACCTCCATGGCTCGCAATATCTGAATACGCTGAGCCTGCGGCGAACCGGCGCCATGCATCGACTCGGTCAGATAACCGACCGCGTTGCATCCAAGCGTCATGTTTTCGATCAGGCGAAGCAATCGCGCGCGATGCTCAACCGGCACATTGGAACGGCCCTTCAGGTATTTTTCAAGAAGTGGGCCGATCACTTCGTTCTCGAAGTCCTTCTGGGACGGCAGAGTGGCCACGAGGCCGCCGGCGATGTCTTGCGCTAGCCGCGACAGTTCATACGGAAAGCGCGTCACATTTTGCTTGCAGACGTTCGCGAGCATCGGGTCGTTCATGTAGATGCCCGACGCCTGCGGCTTCGCCTCGTGGGACGAAGCGATTGCCGAGGAGTAGATGGTTTCATTGAGATGAGTCATCTCGACGAGTTTGTCTTTGATGTGCGAAGCGTCCTCGACGCCATTATACTCGGCTATTGTCGCCGCTGCGCCGGTCAGCACGTCGCCAAGACCTGTTTTGCAGACATAGCTGGCGCGGTGATACGACGTGAAGCGGGAAACCATCTCCTGAGCGAACTTGTATTCGCCATCCATCAGTACATGCTCCCGCGGAATGAAGACGTCGTCGAAAATGACCAGCGCCTCCTGCCCGCCGTACTTCGCATTTCCTTTGTCGATGTCGCCCTCTTCCATCGCGCGCGTATCGCAGGACTTGCGCCCGTAAATGAAGGTCAATCCCGCCGCATCCGCCGGAACCAGACCGACAACCGCATAGTCCTTGTCCGCTTCCGTCAGGTTCATCGTCGGCATGACGCAGATCCAGTGCGAATTAAATCCGCCGGTCATGTGGGCTTTCGCGCCGCGCACGTAGAGCCCATCCTTGGTGCGGCGCACGACGTGCATGAAAAGGTCGGGATCGGCCTGCTCGCTCGGCCGCTTGCTGCGATCGCCCTTGGGATCGGTCATGCCGGCCCCCAGGATGACGTTATTCGTCTGCGCGAGCTTCATGAAATCGATAAAGCGCTGGTGATACGACGTCCCGTGCTTCCGATCGATGTCATAGGTGATCGAATGAAGCATGCTGAAGGCATCATGGCCGGCGCAACGCTGAAAGCATGTTCCGGTCATCTGGCCGAGGCGCCGTTGCATGCGATTTTTCATCACCAGGTCGTGCGGCGACTCGACGATATGGAGGAAGCGGTTCACCCGTTTGCCGATCAGCGGCGATTCGGCCGTCGCAAGTTCAGGATCCTCGATCGCCAGATCGTAGGTCGCCTTCATGGCATCCATGGAAGGACGGATAATCGGATGATCGACGGGATTGGTGATCAGTTCGCCAAACAGAAAGAGGTCGATCGGCCGTTTCCGCAGGCTTTCGAGATAATCATCGCCGGTGACAATCGGCTTGAAGCGAGCCCAACGCTCAGAAGCGGTTTCTTCCTTCGGATAAGGATTTCTCGTCGCCATTGCGAACCCCATCTCGTTGTTCCCGCGGCATAAATTTAAGGAAGAAATCGAGCGGGCTATATTATCAATGGCCGCGCAATGCCTTACAGGACGAAAAGTGACTTACGGGTTCACCATAGCTGTCAGCCGGCCGGCCCGGCCGCGTCCGGCAGGTCCGGGCGCCCATGGTCTTGCTGCTTCGATGGCCGCATCGGCAAACGGGTTCCCGCCTGATGCGCTAATCCGCGCCAAATCCGTATTCACGCCAGCGCGCCAGCACGCGTGCCTCGTCGTCCGGCGCGGGTTTCACCGTCGGGGGGAAACGTTCATTGCGCCACTCCTTCCTGCGCGGGAACGTCCAGTTCCGGGTTGCGTCGATCAAGACGCGATTCCACAGCGCACAGCCGAGTTGTTCGAGGTCGCGATCGTGCAAGGGCGTGCTCGGATCGAGCACCGAGCCGAAGATGCCGGGAAATACCGTGATCCCCCCTTCTCCGGCATTCACCCTGAAGGCATACGCCCAGTCGAGCTGCTCGTAGTTGGTGGGGTCGATCTCTTCTTCGACGACCATGACATTCTTGTATTTGTATTGCGATGCGCTGTTGCCCCACAGCGCGGCGGCGATCTGCTTGGGCTGGCCCTGGTACATCTTCTTGATCTGGACGACGACGTTCACGCCCACGGTGACCGGCGTGCACACAACGTCGAGAATGCCGGGGATGCCCGCGTTCTCGAGGATGTTCCAGGCACTCGCGGCACGATGGATCGACCCCATGTAGCCATTCTCGCTCATCGAACCCGGGAGCGTGCCCTCAAGCGTGCCGCGGAATATGGGATCGTTGCGATGCGTGATGCAGAAAACCTGAAGCGTCGGCCTGCGTGTCGGAACGTCGGAGATATGGCCCGTGGCCTCGCCAAAAGGACCTTCCATCTCGAACGTCGACGGGTCGGCCGAGATGGTTCCCTCAATGACAATCTCGGCGCTCGCCGGCACTTCCAGATCGACGGTTTCGCACTTGACCAGCTTCGCGGGTTCGTTCCGGTACGCGCCCATCACATCGTATTCGCAAACTCCGAGAGCGATCGGACTTCCGGCAATGAAGTCCATCATGGGATCCCAGCCGATGACACAGGCCACCGGCATCGGCTCGCCGCGAGCCGCGTATTTCGCGAAGTGCCGGCCCCAATGTTGCCCGCCCATGATGAGCAGCATGGAAATCGAGCGTTTGGTGCTGATCATTCCGCGATAGACACCGAGATTCATGACGCCCGTTTCGGGGTCACGCGTGACGACTGCGGCAAATGTGTTGATGTATCGCCCGCCCTCCAGGTAGTGCCAGCGCGGCACCGGAAACTCGAAGAGATTGATTTGATTGCCGGTTAGGATATTTTCCTTGACTGGTCCGGTCGGCACTCGAACCGGCGGGATTCTCTCGCGGTTCTTCTTCATAACGTGGCGAACCAGTTCCCGGCTGGTCGCGTCGGCCGGAAATCCCAGTAATTGGCGAAGCCGGGCGTCTCCGGCTAGGAGGCTGGTTACGAGTTTGGTGCACCGGCCCGACCGGTAGTCCTTGATCGAATCGAACAGGAGCGCGGGCCCCTTCTTCTCAAGAACTTTTCGGGTCAAGGCGCCCAACTCGCGATCCCAGTCAACCTCCGCGCGCACGCGATGAAGTTCGCCCGCTTTTTCCAATAGCTGGATCGTTTCCCGCAGATCCATGAACCCCATGGGCTTGCCTTGCTTGATGTCAGTCGGAGAGGTCATGGATCGCCTCCATTGCCTTCATTCAGGAAAATGTTCGAGCGGCTCAGCCGTGGCAATCGAGTCTTTCACGACTTTGACTCCGCTTGTCTTTTTTCGGAGTTGTTCAGCCTACGTGTAATCGTACCAACGATCCCCTTTGGAAACACGAGAACAGTAACGATCACCAGCAAACCGTAGATCAGGGTATCAAATCCAGGAAGCTGGCCGCCAAAATGGGCCCGCAGCCATTCGCCGAGCGGGAAGAACAGAGCGGCGCCGAGCACCGGCCCCCATGGCGTGCCCATGCCGCCAATCAACGCGAACAAGATAACCTTGATGGTGATGGCGGGACCGAAGAATGTGAGTGGATTCACGAACAGCAGATATTGCGCATAGACGACGCCGCCGACCGCGGTCAGAGCGCCGCTGATTGCGAGCGCCAAGATGCGTTCGCGTGACGGATTGATGCCGATTGCCTCGGCCGCCAGCGGATTTTCCCGCACGGCGCGGAACCGATACCCCATCGCCGAGCGATACACCAGCCATGCCACAATCTGGCACAATACGAGAAAGCCCGTTCCCATTGCGAGATACGTGGTTTCGCTGGAAAACTGCATGCCGAGGGCGCCGTTGGTCGCGGGATTGAGGCTGATGCCACGGCTCGCGCCAAGCGGCTCGAAGTTGTCAACAAACAGATAGACGATCTCGGCAATGGCGAGCGTTAACACCGCGAAAGCGAGATCGCCGATGCCGCACCGCGACGCCAGCCACGCGATGAAAGCCCCCGCCCCCGCTCCCAACACGGCGCCGATCACGAGCCCGATCCAGGGCGTAATCCCCCAATCGTTGAAGAGAACCGCCGCCGTGTAGGCGCCGACGCCGAAGAACAACCCATGGCCGAATGAGAACGTGCCTGAGAAGCCACCGGCCACATTCCATGCCGACGCCACGCCGGCATAGATGACGACCAGAAAAGCGACGTCCACCCAGTATGTTTCCAGAAACAACGCGGTTATGGCCGCTAGGCCGATGACAATCGCGGTGAGCGCCAAATGATGTGCCGCTCCCATGTCAGGAGCGCCCTATCAGCGAGGCGATGCCGCCCGGAAAGAAAATCAGCACCGCAACGAGCAACGCATAGGGGAGCAGCGCGCCGTACGAGCCCGGCAGGTACAACAGACCGATGGATTGCGCGATACCGACGAGAACCCCGGCCCAGATCGTTCCGACCAGCGAGCCCATGCCGCCGACAATCATGGTGACGAGCGCGAGCACGGTGTAGTGCAGGCCCATATCCGGGGTCAGCGTGACGATGCTTCCCATCACCGGCGCAATCAAGCCAAGGATTGCTATACTCGTCATCCAGCATAGCGCTTCGACACGCTCGACAGAGACACCGGCAAGGCGCGCGGCAAGCTCATCGCTTGCAACAGCGCGGAACTTGCGTCCCCAGTCGGTGAACTGCATCGCGGCGACGAGCGCGGATAGCCCCAAGGCGGCGACAACCCAGGCAAACAGGGCATTGAAACCGAAGCCGGTGCCGAGGATGCTGACGAAGCGCGCCGACAGCGTATTGCGCACCAAGTGCAAGTCCGCGCCGTAACGCATCAGCAATAATGAATCGACGACGAATGACAACCCGAGCAGAAGCTGCACCGCGAGAAGATGATGCCGGCGCCGCACCGGACGAACCAATCCCCAATACATCGTCCATCCCACAATCGACATGATGGGCACCATGGGAACGGTGAGATAAAGCGGGTCGACGGAAAATCGTCTGCTGAGATCGAGCGTAAGATACAGCGCAAGCGCCAACAGCGACCCATGCGCGAAGTTCGCAATATGCGATACGCGATAAATCAACGTCATGCCTGCGCTGACGAAGGCAATGACCATGCCTGAAACGATGCCCTGGAGAATGCCGGATACCAGCAACATGATCAGGCCATATAGACGTCTTGCAGCGCTGCGTTGCGCAGCGTATGTCCGTCCCCTTCCATTACGATCCTGCCTTTGCTGAGGACATAACCGCGGCTACAAAGGTTCAAGCTCAAATCCGCATTCTGTTCCGACAGGAGAATCGTCACGCCGGTCCGCTGCAAACTCTGCAGTATGGCAAAAATCTCGTCGATCGCCACCGGACTCAGTCCCAAAGACGGTTCGTCGATCAGGAGCAGAATCGGTTCCGCCATCACCGCACGGCCGATCGCAAGCATCTGCTGCTGCCCACCGGACAAAGTCCCTGCGCTGCGCTTTCGCAACTCACCCAACTGCGGGAAGCGCTGGTACAGTTTCTCCAACGACTTCATTCGCGGGCCGTGCTTGAGCCGCGATCCGCCGATGATGAGATTTTCCTCCACCGACAGCGCGCCGAAGATATGACGGCCTTCGGGAATTTGAATGATGCCGCGAGCAACGATCGCGCTCGACCGCATATTTGTAATATTATCGCCATCGACAACGATACGGCCGGCAGTCGCCCGTACCAATCCCGAAATTGTGCGCAACAACGTGGTTTTGCCGGCATTATTCGGGCCGAGCAACGCCACGCAGTCACTTTTAGCGACATGCAACGTCGCTTCGTGAATCACCGAAACCTTGCCATAACCGGCGCATAACCCTTTGATCTCAAGCAAGGCGTGCCCCGGCCCGCTTGCCGAGATACGCGGCTACCACCTGCGGGTCGCGCGCGATCTGCTCCGGCGTACCCTCGGCAATAAGACTGCCGCTCGCCATCACATAAATATGCCGGCAAAGCGACCGAACGACG
>Ga0187810_10000248_pt1 | contig 23156 bp, 21 predicted proteins | sample NC_wetland_sal_i_9_FD_132963 | JGI IMG/M metagenome (GOLD analysis project Ga0187810, IMG submission 132963) | Wetland sediment microbial communities from Neuse River Estuary, North Carolina, USA - ASW_5 | ecosystem: Environmental > Aquatic > Freshwater > Wetlands > Sediment | place: USA: North...
CCCAGACCAAATTCGTCCTGCGAAAAGCCCTCGCTGTCGGAGCAAAACCCATCGTCGTCATCAACAAAGTCGACCGCGAAAACAGCGATCCTCACAAGGTGCTGGATCAGATTTTTGAACTCTTCCTTGAACTTCACGCCACGGACGACCAGTTGGACTTTCCCGTCATCTACGCCTCCGCCAAGCAGGGGTTTGCAGCAAAGGAGTGGAAAGGGTCCATCACCGAGGAAATGACTCAGGCCAAGATGGAACCTCTTTTCGAAATGATCGCCCAGCATGTTCCCCCACCCGTGGCGAAACCCGACCAGTACTTTGAAATGCTCGTCTCCAACCTCGGCTACAGCGACTATGTGGGCCGCATCGCCTTTGGAAAAATCAGCGGAGGCAAAGTCAAGGTGGGCGACTCCGTCTCGTGCCTCCACCGGGACGGCACCTCCACCAATGGAAAGATCACGAAAGTTTTCTCCTACACCGGACTGGAGCAGATCGAAATCCCCGACGCCGAGGCCGGCACCATCATCGGCATCGCCGGCATTGAAGATGTCTTCATCGGCGAAACCCTTGTCGATAACAACACCCGTCCTCCCCTTCCTTTCGTTGAAATCGATCCACCCACGATTGAAATGTACTTCGTGGTGAACGACTCGCCGCTGGCCGGGCGAGAGGGAAAACTTCTCACCGCCCGCCACATTCGCGAACGCCTTGTTCGTGAGACCCGCACCAACGTCAGCCTGAGTTTTGAAGACACCGATACGGCAGGCACTTTCAAGGTCAAGGCCCGTGGGGAAATGCAGATCGCCATCCTCCTCGAACAAATGCGCCGCGAAGGCTACGAACTCATGGTCTCCCGCCCCGAAGTCATCTTCCACAAAAACGAGCAGGGTGAAACCCTCGAACCCATCGAGACTCTTTACGTCGATGTCCCCAACGACCGCCTCGGCGATGTGATGCAAAACCTCGCCACCCGAAAGGCCGAGATCACCAACATGCATCATCATCCGGCATCGGTCGCCTTGGAAGCAGTCATCCCCACCCGGGGCATCATCGGATTTGAAACCGATTTGATGAACCAAACCCGGGGCATGGGAGTCATGAGCCATATCTTCAAGGAATACGGCGCTTACCGGGGTGAAATTTCCGGTCGCCCGACCGGCGTGCTCGTCGCGCTGGAAGACGGTCTCTCCACCGCCTATGCCTTGGATCAATTCCAGGAACGGGCCGTCCTCGTCGTCGGCCCCGGTGAGGATATCTACGCCGGAATGATTGTCGGCCAGAATTCCCGCCCGGACGACATGATTGTGAATGCCTGCAAGGCCAAACACCTCACCAACATGCGCTCACAAGGTGACGGCAAAGGCATCGTGCTGAGTCCTCCGCTCCGCATGAGCCTGGAACGAGCTCTCGAATACATCGCCGTGGATGAATACGTCGAAGTCACTCCGAAAACTCTCCGCATGAGGAAAAAAATCCTCGATCACAACAGGCGCAAACGCTCAGAGTCAAAAGTCTAACCACCTGCCCCGGCGTGAAGATTCTCTTGGACGCCACTGGTTCCTGCCGCCCGGCATTTCAAACCGGCATACAAAGAGTCGTCAGAAATCTTTTTCGGGAACTTGAAGCCAAGGCCGAGGTCAAGGCCATCTTCTGGTCCTCCCGTTCCGCCTCTTATCGCCTGATGGATGATAAGAGGCAGCGCTATTTGCGTGATCCTTTTGCCCCAAGTCCAACCACGCAAACGCAGCGGATTTTCCGGAAAGTGATCGATTTTTTCGGCCTCCCCCAGGAGCGCGCACTCAACCCCATCTACCTCACCGAGGCACGATGCGACGTCTTCCTCGAGCCGGAAATCTACTCAGACGAACGCTTCATCTACCTCTGCAATTCCGCGAAACGGATGAAGTGCCCGAAGGTCGCCCTCTTTTATGACGCCATCACCTGGCTGCATCCCGAATGGTCGTCGAGCGACCGTCAAAAACAGTTCGGCGAATACCTTCGGAGCCTCGTCCACTTTTCCAAGGTCATCTGCATATCGGAACAGTCTTCCGCCGACCTGAAAAAATTCTGGAGCGATCACAACATCTCGGGCCGGGCGGAAATTTTAGTCGAACCCCTTCCCGCCAATGGCATCCCCGTCCTCTCTAAAAGTCTCAAGCCACCCATCCGTCCGCAAATCCTCTGTGTTGGAACCCTGGAACCGAGAAAAAATCATATGACACTCCTGGCGGCAATGGAAAAACTTTGGGAAAAGGGGAGGCCCTTTGATCATGTCAAACTCGTCTTGATTGGCCGCTCCGTATCGTGGGCAAAACCCAACCCCGTCCAGGCAATCAAGACCCTTCAGCAGAAGGGCCACCCCATCGAATGGCTTGGTACGGTGGATGAAGCGAGGCTCGCCGAACGATACCATGCCTGCCATTTCACCGTCTTCCCCTCACTCATGGAAGGCTACGGACTCCCCATTGTCGAAAGTCTCCTTTACGGAAAACCCGTGATCTGTGGAGCCGACGGCGCCATCGGTGAACTTTCCAAGGGCGGAGGCTGCCTCACAACGAATTGTTCCGATCCAACAACCCTCGCCGAAGCGATCCAAAGATTGCTTCAGGACAACAACCTCCACACCGACCTAGCCCAACAGGCTTGCAGTCGCTCCTTCCGCACATGGGAGGACTACTCCTCGGCCATCTTCTCCCACTTGGGGTAAAATTCGTGCAATACATGCACAAAACAGCACAAGGCGCTTTTCACAGACGTGAAAATCCCCTAGCCTTTTTTTTCCATGACGGGAAATTCATCACCCTGCGGCGTGGCCTTGCCCGTCTTCAATGAAGCTGGTCGCATCGAACAGCTCTACCAGACCGTGCGGACTTTTGCCGATCAACATGAGGATTTTTCCTTCTGCTGGATCGATGACGGCTCGGATGACGGCACTGCCGAGCAACTCCGTCAACTTCACATCACTGCTTCGCATCCCCGTGTCCAAGCCATTCTTCAGGGGAAAAACCTGGGGAAGGGCGCTGCCGTACACCGGGGTCTGGAGGAACTTCCCTGCGAGCTGTTTTTTTTCACAGACGGCGATCTCGCCTACTCATTGGATCATCTGCTCCGATTTCGCGAACTCCTCGGGCAGTATGACATCGTCATCGGCTCGCGCAGTCCCTGGCGGAGGTCCCAGAGCACCATCTCCCTCCGGCGGTGTTTTCTCGGATGGGCGTTCAACCTCCTCTCGCGGGGCATCCTCAGTCTTCCCCATAGGGACATGCAGTCCGGCTTGAAGGGATTTCGCGCTCCCATCGCCAAAAGACTTTTTGCCATGCAACACATCCACGGTTTTGCGTTTGATGCCGAAGTCCTTTTTCTCGCCAAAAAACTGAAGTACACCGTTTGCGACATGCCGGTGGAAGAAGAGCCGACCCACAGCTACACCAAATCAAAGGTCAAGCTTCTCAAAAGCTCTCTTCGCATGTTCGCTCAACTCATGGGAATCCGCTGGAATGACCTCCTCGGGCACTACAAAACCTGAAATCCTCCTGAGTTTTGACGTGGAGGAATTCGACGCTCCGCTCGAATGGGGTGCTCCCATCACCCCCGCTCACCAGATCGGCATTTCCGAAGATGGCCTGACGAAATTGCTCGGTCTCCTTTCCCGGAGGGGCATTCCTGCCACGCTCTTCACCACCGGGCATTTCGCCAACGAACGCCCGGAACTCATCCGCTCCGCCTCCGAACAACATGAGATCGCCTCGCACGGCCTCTTTCACTCCACCTTCGACAAAAGTCATCTCGCTGAATCGAAGGCCCTTTTGGAAAACATCACGGGGAAAAAGGTTGCCGGGTTCAGGCGCGCCAGACTTCAACCCACTCCCGCCTCATGGATCAGCGAAGCAGGCTACCTTTACAACTCATCGGAAAATCCGACGTGGATTCCCGGGAGGTACAACAACCTTCACCGCCCCCGCACCTGGTTTTATGAAGAAGGCTTGATGCAGATCCCCACCTCCGTCACCCGGTGGCGCTTCCCCCTTTTCTGGATGACTTTCAAACATCTGCCCGCCCCACTCCTGCGCCGCATGCTCCTCCAGACGATGTGGCACGACCGCTGCCTGTGTCTCTATTTTCACCCGTGGGAATTTTCCGATTTTTCCCATTACCGACCGCCCTTTCTCATGGGGCGCGTCATGGGAGACCGGATGCTGGAAATCCTCTCCCGCACCTTTGACTGGCTGCAACCGGAGGCGGAATTCCTTACTTTTTCCGAGTTCGTTTTGAGACGACAGAACGCACCGGTTTCACCAGCCTGACAGCGGCAGACACTTTCCAACTGGCCTTTTTCAACGCCTCCATTGCCTCGTTGATTTCACAACCAGCCAGGATCGACACCAACCCGGCGGCACGGGCTCGAAGTTTTTCATTCGTCGCACTGACATTGATCATGAGATTGTCGTAGACCCGCCCGGAACGGATCATGGCAATCGAGCTGATCATATTGAGGACGATCTTGGTCGCCGTTCCGGCCTTCAATCGGGTCGAACCGGCTATGATCTCCGGGCCTGTCGCCAGCTTGATGGTCACATCGGGCTTGAGGTGTGAGTGATTCAGACCGGGGTTGCAGCACAACATCACCGTGGAAGCTCCGAGCTGCCCGGCCCGCTCAAGTCCTCCGACGACAAAGGGTGTCCTCCCGCTGGCGGAAATTCCCCACACCACGTCATCCTTGCCCACCCCGCGCTCGGCAACAGCCTCAGCCCCGGCCACGGGGTTGTCCTCAGCGCCTTCCTTCGGTCGAAAAACTGCATCCATCCCCCCGGCAATGATCCCCTGGACCGTCTCCGGATCAACGCTGAAAGTCGGCGGCATCTCACTGGCGTCCAAAATCCCCAGCCGTCCGCTTGTTCCAGCCCCAACATATAAGATTCTTCCGCCACGGACAATGGCCTGAGAGGTGATCATACAGGCGCGCGTGATTTCCTTTTGCGCCTTTTTCAGGGCGAGATTCACCTCCTGCTCTTCCGAGATGAAAAGCTCCACCAGATCTGAGACCGACCGCTTGTGCAGGTTTCGCGCCCGCTGATTCCGCTGCTCCGTCGCAAGAGTGGAGATGGACAGATCGGCCATTACGCCCCCCGGTGTTGCATGAGGATGCAAATGGGAGGCTGCAAACATCGCCGCGCCCTCCGCGCCCTTTCGCATGGCCAGAATAAAGGCGCTCGGTTCGAAGAGTGAGCGAACCGCCGTCTCAAACCATCCACGATAAAACTCCGACTTTTCAAAAAGCCCTCCGACGAGCCCGATAAGAGGTTTTTTTAAGCGAAGCCTCATACGGGCGCTATTCACCGAATCGGCCAGCGCAAACGCCTGCCCCAGGACGATCTGCTGGGCCTGCTCATCCCCACGTTCGGCCAACTGAATCACACGCGGAGCAAACGCCGCCACACCATCCTTGCTGGGGAAAGCATAAACCCGTCGGCACAGATCGGTCATTTTGTTTTCTCCAAAAAAACTCAGGGCCCCCTGGGCCAGTCGGGACGTCTTTCCCACCTCATCCCACTCGGCAAAAGCCATTTTCATCGCCTGCTGCGCGATGGCCCAGCCACTCCCATGATCTCCCAGAAGATGCCCCCACCCGCCGAGCCTCAAAGTCTTGTCGCCCTTTTGGGCAAACACATTCGATCCGGTGCCAGCGATGACGAAAATGCCGTCCTCATATCCAAGGGCTGCGCAATATCCCGACCGCGTGTCCTCGCCGACCACGATGCGTTCCGCTCCGGGCCAAGTCTTTTCGGCGATTTTCTGCGCCTCCAATTTCAAAGCATCGGCGGATAATCCCGCCATGCAAAGGCCGACACAATCCGGTTGTTGAGACAGTTTCCGACGAATCCCCGCCAGCAGACTCTTCAACCCCGTCGCCTTGATGAGGTGAAAATTCCCCCCCCCCTCCTCGCCTGAACAAAGGACATTCGAATGGCGATCCATCAGCACCCAGGTCGTCTTCGTTCCACCTCCTTCAATGCCAAGAATGAAATTCCAATTGCCCAAAGACTCGGATGTATGCGTACTGGTGGGATTCATAAGATGACTCTGACTTTCCAAAAAAAAAAGATTCTGGCAATCTCCGAGTCCGCCACCCCTAAAACTTTTATTCCAACCAACGTGAGCACCCCCCCTGAAATTATCACAGAACACCGCCGTCTTATTGAAGAAATCGAGCGTCATAACCGCGCTTACTATCTGGATGCCCGCCCGACGATCTCCGATTTTGAATACGACCAGCTCCACCACCAGCTAAAAGTCCTGGAGGAAAAACATCCCGGCCTCGTCACGGCGGATTCCCCCACCCAGCGCGTGGGAGCCGCTCCGCTGGAATCCTTCGCCCCCTACCTCCACGAGCCTCCCATGCAGAGCCTCGACAACGTCTACGCCGAATCCGAATTACTGGAATGGTTTGAGCGCACTTCCAAATTCCTCCAGGGGCAGGATCACGAATTCGAAATCGAGCCGAAGATCGACGGAGTCGCCGTGAGTGTCCGGTATGAGAACGGGCTTTTCACAGCTGGCGGCACCCGGGGCGATGGCCGACGCGGCGACGACATCACCGAAAACCTTCGCACCATCCGCCAACTGCCGATGCACCTGTCCCCGTCCTTCGCAGAGAAAAAAAACAACTCCTCACCCGATTTGTTTTCCTCCGCCGTCTCTGGAAAACTCGAAATTCGCGGCGAAGTTTACATGAACTTTGCGAATTTCGAAAAACTCAACCACCAGCGGGAAGAAGCGGGTGAGGATCTCTTTGCCAATCCTCGCAATGCCTCGGCGGGAACCCTCAAACTCCTCGACTCCCGCCTCGTTTCCCGACGCCCCCTCTCCATCGTCTTCTACAGCATAGGCTCGCAGTCAGCGGGAAATTTCAATTCACAGGAGGAAATGATCTGCGCGCTACGCGGGATGAAACTGCCCGTACCCGAGTGGCACTGCGTGGCGAAAACTCCCGCCGAGGTCTGGGCGGCGATCCAGGAACTCGACGCAAAAAGAAAAAGCTTCGGCTACCCGACCGATGGTGCCGTCATCAAAATCAACCGCTTTTCGCAGCGGGAAATCCTCGGCAGCACGGCCAAGGCGCCACGCTGGGCCATCGCCTACAAATTCGCCCCCGAAATTGCCGAGACCCGCATCCTCTCCATCACCTTCCAAGTTGGACGCACCGGAGTGGTGACTCCCGTCGCCGAACTGGAACCTGTCCCGCTCAGCGGCACCACCGTCAGCCGTGCCACACTCCATAATTTTTCCGAAGTGGCTAAAAAAGATGTCCGCGTGGGCGACTGGGTGACGGTTCAAAAAGCCGGCGAAATCATTCCCGAAGTCCTCTCCGTCAATCTGACTCGCCGCGCCTCCGACTCGTTTCCCCTTCAAGCCCCGGGCGAATGTCCCGCCTGCGGCTCCCATCTCGTGGCGGACAACATCTTTTTGCGCTGCGCCAATAATACATGCCCGGAGAAACTGAAGCGTGGCATCATCCATTTCGGACAACGAGGCGCGATGGACATCGAGGGGCTGGGGGAATCAATCGTCAACCAATTGGTCGCTTCACACCTCGTCCGAAGTCTGGATCAGCTCTACGACTTGAAAGTGGAGCAGATCGCCGATCTGGAAAGAATGGGAAAAAAATCGGCTCAAAATCTCATCGATGGGATTGCCGCCAGCAAGACGCGGGATTTGTGGCGACTGCTTTTTGGCATGGGAATCCTCCACGTCGGCTCCAGCGTGGCGCGCAGTCTGGAGGAAAACTTCGATTCGCTCGATGCCCTCGCCGCATCCGATCTGGCAACCCTTTCGAAGATCGAAGGGGTCGGTGAAATTGTCGCTGCCAGCATCCGGAGCTTTTTCGATTCACCAGAAGCTCAGGAATCGATCGCCCGCCTCCGGGCACATGGGCTGAATTTCCAAGCCCGCAAGACCGAGCCATCCGGCCCACTCTTGCTGAAGGGGAAAAAATTCGTCATCACCGGCACACTTTCCCAACCTCGGGACTATTTTGTCGAAAAAATCCGCCGCATGGGGGGAGACATCAGCGATTCTGTCAGTTCCAAGACCAGCTACCTCCTCGTCGGAGCCGATGCCGGATCGAAACTCAAAAAGGCGCAGACTTTGGGCATCACCATATTGACGGAAGGTGATTTTAATGAATTAACGGAAAAGCTTGCATAAACCACTGATAACGTGTAGGGTTATCGCGTGTTTCGCACAAAAAGATTCATCCTTTGCTCCTCATTCTGGGCCTTGGCCCTCTGTGCCGGGTTTGCTCAGGACGCGAATCCAGCCGCCAAGGAAGATGCTGCGATTGAGCGCGAAAGAATGCTTCGCGCAGCCGATACGGTCGACGTCCTGACCTCTCGCGTGGAAAAGCTGGAAGCTCAGCTCACAAGCCTTCAAAAAGACCTCGACGACATGAAGGCCGACAACGCCAACCTCAAGACCCAACTGGCCCAATCCGACGCCCTGCGACTCAAGGAACGGGATATCATCATCTCGAAGGTCGACGAGGCTGTGACAAAGGCCAAAAACGATTTTGCCGAAAAGCTCGCTGCCGCAACTCCCCCAGCACCGGCTCCCGCTCCTGTTGCTGAAAATTCCGATAAAACGGAAAAAAACGAACAGACGGAGAAGGGATATGAACACATCGTGGAAAAAGGCCAGAATCTCTGGCTCATCGCCAAAGCATATCAGGACAAAGGCATAGCCGTGACCGTCGATGATATCCGCCAAGCCAACGGACTTAAACCACAAACTTCCCTTCATGTCGGTCAAAAGCTTTTTATCCCCGCTAAAAGCACCCCCAAACCCGCTTCCTCATGACCGAGGAGATATTACTCCGCCTCCGCAAAGCTCAAGACGACACCGTCCTTGGCCCCTTTCCCCTGCAAACACTCCAGCAGTATGCCCAATCAGCTCTGGTAGGACCGCAGGACATGGTCGATTTTGTGGATGACCAATGGAAACCGGTATCGGAAGTCCGGGAGCTGGAGATGCATTACATCATCACTTCCAAGGCAGACGGCAACAGCTACGGCCCGACCACACGCGGCACGATTCGTGAATTCCTCGTCTCGGGGGAGCTTGCGGCAGATGATACCGTCGAAGACACTCTGACAAAGGAAATCGTGACCGTGCAGGATTTCTTCGGCACAAATGTCCTTTTCCCAACCTCGCAGAAAAACCTGATCGATGAACAACCCGAGCAGGACGATCCCCTTCCCATGGCGGAAACCGTCCTCCTCCCGACGCACCCCATCAAGGCTGACGACTCGAAGTCCACAGAGGAAACGAATCAAGATCTTGTCGTCGGACAGGAATTGGCCAAGGATCTGCAAATCCGCCAGCTACAAGCCGACCTTGCCTCGCTTCAGACCGAATACGACAATCTCCTCCAAAAGTACCGTCAGCTTTCAGAAAAGTAATCGGAGTAATCCTTTCGCCCGATAAAAACTCTCCTGTTGACTCCCCTCCCGAGGGCAGTTACGGTTTTAGCCCCCGTTCAAGTTCATCCGGTTAGGATGATCACACGCGGTGGAATTTTATGAAAAGCCCCATCAGCGAGACCCAGCCCGCCCCGCGCCACACCATCTCCATCCTCGTGGAGAATAAATTCGGCGTCCTTACACGTATCGCAGGCCTCTTCAGCGGTCGCGGTTTTAATATCGAAACGCTCAATGTCGGCCCCACACATGATCCAGCCGTTTCCCGCATGACCATCGTCGTCGTGGGAAATGACCAGACCCTCGATCAGGTACTCAAACAGCTCAACAAGCTCGTCGACGTCATCGAAGTCCAGGATTTCGCGGACGGCGAATATGTGGGCCGGGAACTTATCCTCATCAAAGTGAAGGTCAATTCCGACTCCCGCGCCGAAGTCATGCAAATCTGCGACATCTTCCGAGCCAAGATTGTCGATGTGCAGCCCCACTCCGTCACCATTCAGGTCGACGGAGATGACGGCAAGGTCAACAAATTCATCGAACTCATGCACAACTTCGGCATCACCGACCTCAGTCGCACGGGAAGGATCGCCCTCGCCCGTTGCTAAAAAAAACTACATTTCACAACCAAAGAAAGAAAAACATGCCAGCCAAAGTCTATACAGATAAGGACGCCGATCTCGGCGCATTAAAAGGTAAAACCGTAGCCGTCATCGGCTTCGGAGCACAGGGGCACGCCCACGCCCTCAACCTCAAGGAGAGCGGAGTCAAGGTCATCATCGGTCTCTATTCCGGGAGCAAATCAATCCCAGTGGCCAAACAAAAGGGCTTCCAAGTCCTCGATAACGCCGAAGCCGTCCGCGCCGCCGACGTCATCTTCGTTGCCGTGCCTGATATGCGCATCCCTGCCGTTTTTGAAAAAGACATCCTTCCCAACCTCACAAAAGGAAAGACCCTCCTCTTCTCACACGGCCTCGCCATCCACTACAAACTCGTCAAACCGCCGAAAGATATCGACGTGATCATGGTGGCCCCGAAAGGCCCCGGCCACATCGTCCGCCGCCAGTACGTCGAAGGCAAGGGCGTCCCTTCCCTCATCGCCATCCACCAAAATCCCAGCAAGAAGGCAAAAAAAATCGCCCTCGCCTGGGCCAAGGGAATCGGCGCAACACGTGCAGGCGTCATCGAAACCACCTTCAAGGAAGAGACTGAAACGGACCTCTTCGGTGAACAAGCCGTCCTTTGTGGCGGCACTTCCGCCCTCATCCAGGCCGGATACGAAACCCTCGTCGAGGCTGGTTACCAACCCGAGATGGCCTATTTCGAAGTCCTCCATGAACTCAAGCTCATCGTCGACCTCATCAACGAGGCCGGCATCAGCGGCATGCGCTTCTCCATCTCCGAAACCGCCAAGTACGGAGACATCACCAGCGGCCCCCGCATCATCGACGCCAAGGTGAAGTCTTCCATGAAGAAAGTCCTGAAAGACATCCAGAGCGGTGCCTTCACCAAAAAATGGGTGAAGGAATACGCCGGCGGCTTGAAAAACTACAACAAACTCCTCGATAAGGGAGCCAAACACCCCATCGAGAAAACCGGCGAGCGCCTTCGCTCCATGATGCCCTGGATCGGCAAGAAAAACATCAAAGGCGTCCAGGCCGCATATTAATCGCTCCTGATTTGATCCCTGTCAAAAGGCTTGAGATTCGCACCTCAAGCCTTTTTTTTTATTCCCGCTGAGTCGGTCCAACTGAGGAAACCTGATCCCGTCGATACGAGCCGGGAGAAAGCCGGGTATGTTTTTGAAAAACGGTTGAAAAATAGTATTCGTCGCTGAAACCGCACATCCGGGCGATCTGTTTCATGGGCAGGCGAGAGTAAATAAGAAGTGACTTGGCCCGTTCCACCCGCACGTCATTCAAGTGCTGGATCAAGGTCTTTCCATATTTTGCCTTGAAGATATGCCGCAGGTGATCATGGCTGATCCCCACCCATGCGGCCACTTCAGCCAGACTCGATATTTTCTCAAAATGTTCCCGAATATAACCATCCGCCTTTCTCGCATATTCTTCCGACAAATCTCCGGTCTCTTCCCGTTCCTTCCGTGAGGCCAACTGAATGAGCGCGAGGAGCACCGCCGTGGCGCGAAAGCTGAGGATGCGTTGATTCATGGAACCTTTGACTGGAACACGAGAAGCCAGCGCCTCCATTTCATGAATCAAGGAAGGTGTTTCTATCCCCTCGACGCAGAATCCACCCGTCAGCCGAAATTTCCCGTTCGGGGGAAGCAGGATGTTGATGCACAAATCCTCTCCTTCACAGACCATTTTCTGATCGTGACTTTCTTCCGGGGCATAGACCACGGCACTCCCTTCCCCAAAAGGCAACTCACCCCGCCCGGCAAGAGTCGTTACGCCATGCCCAAGCCGATGGTAGACAATCTCAAGAGAATGATGCGAGTGAAAGGGACAGTAGTTGCCATCTGGCACAAGGTGCCGCCACCCCACATCGAACAAAAGCGGCGGGGCTTGCGCCTGTCGTTCACAGAAACGCCCCCATATTTTCGAATCAAATAAAACCATTTATCACAAAACTATATATTGTATCACCTGTAGCAAGTCGTATTGCAGCCGTTTTTCACAAATAATAGCCACTAATTTGAATAGCGAAAAACAAGTGATGGTTTATGAGTTTATCCATGTCAACGACACTTCCCCAAACAGGTCAACGGCTCGTCTTCCTCGGCAAACAACAGGTCAAACTTGAAAACTTTGAAATCCAACCTCCCAAAAAGGGCGAGGTGCTGGTGCAGACTCACAAGACCCTCATGAGCACCGGAACGGAAAACATCGTTTACAATCGACTCTTCGATCCGGGCACCCACTGGGACAATTGGGTAAAGTATCCCTTTTATCCCGGTTACCTTTCCGTCGGGAATGTCATCGCCGTCGGCCCGGATGTCACGAACGTAAAGGTGAATGACCGTGTGGCCAGCCGCACCAGTCACGCTTCACATGTTACTCTTCCCGCCTCAGATGTATTCCCGATTCCGGATGGCCTTTCCGACGAAAATGCCGTCTGGTTCGGACTGGCAAAAATCACCTGGCACGGCGCCCACGTGGCAAACTATCATCTGGGTGACAGCGTCCTGATCATCGGCACAGGCCCCATCGGCCAAATGTCCATCCGCTGGGCAAGGGCCGCCGGGGCAACCTCCATCATAGCCGTGGACGCCGTTCCCAACCGCATGAAATATGCACAGGCGGGCGGCGCCACGGCCACCATCACCGCTCACATAGGGGAAGCTCATCATGCCATTCTCGCCGCCAATCATGGTGATCTCCCCCGCGTGGTCATCGACTCCACCGGCAATGCCGCCGTCTTCTCCACCGCGCTTACCCTGGCCGCCCGTTTCGGCACCGTCGTCATCCTGGGTGATACTGGAACCCCCGCCAACCAGCACCTCACCAGCGATGTCATCATGCGGGGACTTCACATTGTCGGAGCTCATGACGGCCACGGCACCGCCGAATGGAACACCGCGACCATCAGTAACCTTTTCTTTAATCTGGCCGTATCGGGACGATTTCATCTGGATGGTTTGAACTCACATACCTTCACTCCCGACAAGTGCGCGGAAGCCTACGCCACGCCCAACCGGGATCGGGCAAATACGATGGGAATTATCTTCGATTGGTCTAAATAAGAAGGCTTCAAAATATGAGCGCATATAAACAATCCTTTTCATGGTGGTGCTTTGAAAATCGCGGGATGGAAGCGAAAGAGCTTCTGCCAGCGGCGGCAAAAATCGGCTATGATGGAGTCGAGTTGATCGACGAATCACTCTGGCCGCTTGCAGCCAAGCACGGATTGAAAATCGTCTCTGCCAATGGTCACAGATCCATCGACGACGGACTCAACCGCCGGGAGAATGCCCAGCGGATCGAGACCGAATTACGGACAAATATCCTCAAGGCCGAACAGTGGAAAATCCCCGTGCTGATTTGTTTTTCCGGCAATCGGGCCGGGCAAAAAGATCAGGATGGGATGGAACAATGTGCCGAAACATTGGCGCGAATGGCCCCCATGGCGAAAGAGGCGGGCGTGACGCTGGCAGTGGAGTTGCTCAACAGCAAAGTCGATCACAAGGATTATCAATGCGACCGCACGGCCTGGGGCGTGGAACTCTGCAAAAAGGTAAACTCACCCGCCGTTAAACTACTCTATGACATCTACCACATGCAGGTTATGGAGGGAGACGTCATCCGCACCATCCAAAACCACCATGACTTCCTTGCCCATTATCACACAGCCGGAAATCCCGGACGCGGCCAGCCGGATGAAAATCAGGAGTTGAATTACCCGGCCATTTACCAGGCGATCGCTGCAACGGGCTATACCGGTTTTATCGGTCAGGAATTTATTCCCAAGGGCGACATTCAGGAAGCTCTGGCCAAAGCATTCCAGGATTGCCTCCAAGCAACGGCGTGAAATTCTCCAGTTTTATAAATCGGGGGGTTCTTTGAGCTCTGCCAAAGTAATCTTAAATAGCTCAATCTCCACCGGGTCATAAGGAGTTTTATCTCCCCGAAAAAGATTGTGTTGCGAAACTGGCGGATCGGGCTGACCCGGCATGTGGCCCCAATTGAGATGGGTTTGTGTCTTGCCGTTGACCAGCCCCCAATGCATAGCCCCAACATTTTTGCGCCGAAATATGGGAAGACACCCCGCCACCGTCGAACCCGTGCCACGATTCATCCACTCGGTACAAATGGCCGGACGCCCGGGTTGCTGGATTTCCCGAATGTGGTTCTCCAACTTTTCAGGTAATGTGTAATCATGGAAAGTAATGATGTCGCTAAGATGTCGGGACAGATGGTTCAACCTCGCGTTGTCATTCCACTCACCCACCGTTAATGGCTGCGAAGGGTTGATCTCTCGTGCCCATTCAAAGACCTTTTCCACCAGCGGCAAGGACGCATCTCCCACCGGGGTGAACTTTCCTCCGATTGCGCCGCCGTTAGTTGGTTCATTATACAAATCCCAAACCCATAGTCGCGAATCATCTCGAAACGAGTCGAGGATGTCTTTGACATATTTTTCCAGACGAGGCCAAGTCGAAGGATCACGCACCATGCTGTGACCGGGCGAAGGAGTCCACCCGTTCCCATACCAGCCTGGAACGACTTCCGGCTGTCGACCAAACACCGGGTCCGCAATAGGCCCAAAGGTACAATCATCAAAAAAAGCAGGCATCAGTCGAATCCCTCGCCGGTGGCAGATTTCCAAAAACTTTCCCATCCGCTGTTTGAACGCGTCCGGCTCCGCCTCCCAAACCACAAACGGCAGGACAACCCGCATGCAATTGAAACCAATCTCTTCTGCCAGAATCAACTCGTCATCGATGAATGCCGGATCAAAACAGTAATCCATCCACATCTCAGTATAGCTGATGGCATTGGCCGGAATATAATTGAAGCCACAGGGCCAGGGTTGCTCTCGATACCAGTTCAGGGCTTTTTCAGGGGACCATGGATTTGATAATTTCATAAACATAATGAGAAGCGGATGTCGCCAGCGTGTTTGCCCTATGTGCGCTTCTGTACGGGAAAATAGACCGTGTATGGTTCGTCCTGAATTTCATACAATGGCTTGAAGTGAAGTCCTCGTTCCTGGCCCTTTAGCCGAAACGTATCAAACCACTGTCCCCACTGCCGCTCGTTTTCCGGGGTGAAAAATGCCGATGGATTATCGGCATCCATGTGGATAAGACGTTCTTCGTCCGTCAGTCCGGCAAAAACAATTGGACCTTCCATAAAAGCCACCATCTCCGGCTCGTCAGGAATAGGGCTGAGGACGATCTCTTTCGGAAACACCACCACAAACTCCGTCCGCTCCCAAGTGCGGCGAATATCGAAAAATCCCCGCTCATCGGGCTGAATGGGAAAGGACTTTCCGTTTTCTTTTAACAAAGCCTGAGAGGCGATCCATGCCGGGATGCGAAGCGACAGAGTCCACTCCACAGACTTGTCACACTCGATCTTAATCCTTACCGAGCATGCCGTTGGCCGATGGCGCTCCCCGGCTGCCGAGGCATTGTCAATGGCCGTCACGCCCTGTGTGACCGCCCAATCCTGAGTCAGACGAATATTTGAACCCTTGAAAGAATAATCAATGCGGCTGGGAATGTATTGCGCCACCTGAAGGCCGTTTTCCGCACCATAATAAATCAGGGAGGGATAATACGAATGGGCCTGAACAAGCGTGCCGTGGCAACACCAGAAATCCCGCGTCGGATGTCCCCACTTTTTCCTGGAACCGGCAGCCAGCGGCAAATAATAAGTCACCATCCCACTGGTTCGATTTTGCGCCGCCAGAATTCCATTATACAGGTTCTTTTCGATGTAATCGAGGTAGGAAGATTCGCCCGTCCACCGGAAAAGATAGTCGGCCAGACGAATCATGTGATAAACGGTGCAGTGTTCCTGATTCTTATCTCCCAAACGCGCGGCAAACTCATGCGGCGGACACCAGATTTCACCGGAATTCTGTCCTCCGGTGGCAAATGTTCCACGCTCAGTCACCGCACACTTCCAGTAAGCTTCAGTGATGTCTCGCCACCGTTTTTCCCCTGTCACTTCATACATGCGTGCGGCTCCCAGAACTTCAGCCAGAGTCGTGTTGGCATGCCGATTCGTCAGGGCATCATCGCCTCGGAGAAGTTCGGAAAAAAATCTTTCCCTGCTGTAAAGCCGTGACAGTTTCAGATGTTCCGCATCATGAGTGATTTCATAAAGACTCGCCAACTCCTCCAGCATGCCGCCGGTTTCCACATCGAGGATTTCCTCTCGGCAGGAGGGCTCCAGTGAGGAGAACCACCGAAACAGCCACTTTACAAATTTTTTTTCAATCTCCAGGGCCGCTTCATTGCCCTCCTGTACATATGATTCCCGAAGCCCAAGCAGAGTTTTGTGAATAACGTAATGAGGCACCCAGGGGGAGTTTCCCTGGGCCAGCCAGTGCAGATATTTTTCGGGGAAGGAACCCAGCCACTCTCCTCCGTTGCGCTCCTGACAAAGCCCGAGGCGCCGGACGATGGAATCAAGCTTCAACTGAAGAATCGGATCTCCGGTGAGCTTGCTAAAACGCGCAGCCGCCATCATCCAGCAACCGAGGAATTGCCCCCGCACCATGCTGGTGGGCGATTCCCATCCCCAATGTCCCTTTTGAAAATCAGCATCTGAATGAAAGTGGAACCATTTCCTCACCCCCGCTTCCAACTCAAAATTTTGAAGCAAACCATCTTCAGTCAACTGAGTGGCATAAGCGCGCGCCAGATCAAAACGTTGTTGAAACAAACCGGGAAGCAAACAGACATCAGAGGATATTTGTTGGGAAAGCATGAATGGGAAATTAATCCGTTTTTCAAAAAATGGGAATACGACGGCATCCAATTTACATAATCGTTTATCCAATTTAATTTATCCTCTTCACCTCCTTGATTGATATTTTCTAAGGGAAATGAGAGGATAGCCGTCGTGACCGTCACTAAGGAGACTTTTCAAATATCCAAAAGATGCAAGGAACGATTTCTTGGCCAAACCATGGAAGGTACTCACGCTCTTCAAACTCAAAACCTGGCAGGTGGCGGCATCAGTGATTTACGGAAGCCGTATGAAATCTCCCGGCGATGTTCCGCCCACCACATCATGATTTATACTATGTCGGGGCAGGGACGCCTTACCCAGCCCCAACCCCGGCAGGAGTTGACGCCTGGAAGTGTCTGTCTCCTGCCAGCCGGATTGGATCATGCATATGGAACTGATTCCACGTGGAATGTTTTCTGGTTTCACATGGTTCCAACCTCCGCGTGGGAGGGATTGATGCCCGATCATGTGATGCGCGTTCCAGCCCTATGGTCCGAGCCACTGAAAACCTTGTCGGAGGAATTTTTGCGGGAAACCGTGCAGCGAAACCGAATCAGCCATCACAGCATCCTCGAAGGATATGCACGCCTCATCGTTTTGTTCCTGCGACGGGAACTCAATTTTCATGAACGCTCCGGACATTCCGAACATCGCAGACGCCTGGAACATCTCTGGCATCTTGTCTCGGAAAATCCCGAGCGGGACTGGAGCGTCGATGCGCTGGCGAGGAGCGGCCATTTTTCCCGCTCCAACCTGCAGTTGTTGACTCATCACATCTACGGATGCGGCGTCATGGAAATGGTCATCCGCCTGCGGATGGAACGCGCTGCCAGCCTGATCCTGCAACACCAGCTCAAACTCGCCGATATCGCCGAGAGCATCGGCTATCAATCACCGTTTTCTTTTTCCAACGCATTCAAACGGACGATAGGCGTCTCTCCTCAAGCCTACCGGCGGGAACAGGCGATGTGATGGAAGTTATACCCATCCCGAAAAACATCTTGAATCTGAATTATTGTGCGTTTTATAATTTATATGGAGCCTAAAAACGCCCATTTTAGGCTCCATATAAATTCATGTATTTCAATTTTCACTTCTCAATCTTTGATTCAATTTCTCCCGTTTTGATCCCATCCCAGCGGATAAAATCTATTGGGGATTGAGCTTGGCCAATTTCGGGTTGATTACGGGAACTACTTCAGCAGTTTCTGAACGAGCTGGCTGAGAGTCTTGTTATCGACCCTTCCGGCAGCCTTGACTTGGGCCACCTTCATGACCGCACCCATTTGCTGCTTGGTCGTGGCGCCGACTTCGGCGATGGAATCATGCACTATTTTTTCCACCTCGGCCTCCGAGAGACCTGCCGGGAGATAAGCCTTCAAAACTTCGATCTCGGCCAGTTCATTTGTCGCCAGATCTTCACGTCCGCCATCCTTGAAGGACTTGGCGGCATCTTCTCTCTTGCTGATCTCCTTGCGGATGACAACGACAATTTCCGTCTCTGAAATGGCCCCTTTTTCAATGGCAACATTCTTCACGGCGGATTTCAGCATGCGCAGGACACCCAGCTTTTGTTGGGCCTTGTCACGCATGGCTTGTTTCAAATCTTCATCAATTTTTTCTTGCAAACCCATAAGGGGAGAAATAGTAGTCCGCCCCCCCGGGAGGGCCAAGCATTAAATTGCATCGGGCCACGTCAGGACAAGCACCAGAAGCCCCTCACCATGCCGGGGGCCTGTGATGATGAGCGGAACACCCCGTTGCGGTGTCAAACTGCAATTCACAATCAACTGCTTCTCCTGCCAAAGCGAAACCCGGTAGGCCCCATTCTCCAGGGGATGTATCTGAAAATAAAAAGTCTTGCACGGCAGCAACCACTTGGGGTCATCCGCATCGACCTTCGCCCACGCATCCCCCAGTTGCTGGTAAAAATTGTAGCCGATAACCGGATCAAGCGACTTCCGCAAGGGAGCGCCCTTGGGCACATCGTTCCGGATATCTGAATTTTGCGCCAGAAAGAGTTGGGCATGCACCAGATTGGCCGCGTCCGCTCCACGAGCCGAAGTCACCACACCTGCCCCAAGAAACACGCAAAGAAGAAGGGGAAAAAATCTCACAACAGCCTCACCGGATGGGATCGTTTGCCTGCATATCCGAATACCCGCCCACCCAGACGACATCGGCATGAGCTTCCGAAGAATGAAATGCAACGGCGTAAAGACTGGGCTCCTCGTGAAACGGATCGACCTGCACGGTCAATCGGTCTTTGGGATGACCAAGCGTCGCCCACCCCACCACCAGAGCCAAGCCCGCCATGGCCCCCCAACCCGCCAGCCTCATCCATAAAAAACTCCCCGGAATCAGCTCCGGCGTCGCCAGTCTGGCCTGCAACCGAGTCCATGCCCACGCCTGCTCCTGTCCGGACGGTTCCGGTGAAAGACCTTTCCGCAATAAATCCCTCAACCCCGCCAGTCCAGAACCGGACGTTTTCCCTTCATCCTCCCCCTCCAGTTCCCTCGTGAAATCCTCAAAGTTCGTCATAATTTTTTTTCAAGAGTTGTTGAAGTTTCCGGCAACTGTAATACAAGCGCGAAAGCACCGTCCCCCGCTTGCATTTTAATATTTTCGCCGTCTCATCCGTCGAAAAACCCTGCACCAGCCTCAACTCCACCACCGCCCGGTGTTCCGGGTCAAGCGACGCCATCGCCCTCCCGATGGCCCGGCGGTGATCCGACCTCTCCGCATCGGAAAGATTCCCCTCCGGCGAGGCCACCTGAAAGGGCGGCGACTCATCGTCCTCATCATGCCCACTCAGCGGCATCCACCCAAGCCAGAAATGCATCCTCGAACGTTTTCTCACCGCATCCAGAGCCTGATTCACCGCAATGCGGTACAACCACGTGCCGAATTTCGACCCGCCCCGAAAATTCTCCATCTGCCGATAAGCCTTGATGAAAGATTCCTGCACCACATCTTCCGCCAAGCTCTCGTCTCCACAAATATGACTCACCGCCGCTTTCATCTTCGCGTAATACCGCCCGTGCAACTCTGCCCACGCATCCGGCTCCCCCGCACGAGCCTTTTCCACCCATGCCGACTCGTCGTCCTGCACAGGCTGTAGCTTTTCGACGCTTTCCGGTTCAGACTGATTCATGAAAAATTCCGACTTTTTCCTGGCCGCCTGCAGAAGAAACTCGATTCCCTTCCACCAGACATGTTACACAGCGTATGTGAAAAAAACGGCTCTACCCACACTATGCCCTCCATCCAAGGGTGCAAGAGCATAGCATGACATGAAAACCGTCTACCTCTACCTTCTCCGCCAGGTCTGCCTCACCTCCCTGGCCGCCGTCACCATCCTCACCTTCATCTTGGTGATGCTCAACGCCTTCCAGCGACTCTTCGACCTCCTCGTCAACTACGAAATCCCCGCCGGAACGGTCTTCTCCATGCTCCTCCTCCTGGTTCCACAAGTCATCACATGGACCCTCCCCTGGGGACTACTCATCGGCGTCCTCATCGTCTTCGGAAGATTCACCCACGACAACGAACTCCTGGCACTCAACGTCGCAGGCATCGGCCTGGCCCCCATCGTCGCCCCCATCATCCTCCTCAGCCTCGTCGTCAGCATCTTTTGCCTTTATAACAACTGCTTTCTGGCCCCGAACTGCATGACCCAGTTTAAAATCATGGTCGTCGACATGGGCAAGGACAACCCCACCGCCTTCCTCAAAGCCGGCATCCCCATCACCAAATTCAAAGGCTACGCCATCTACATCGGCCAAAAGACCGACAACGTCGTCAAAGACGTCTTCATCTGGGAACTCAACGACAACGGCATCCCCCTCCGCTCCATCCGCGCCCAGGAAGGCATCATCACCGCCGACATGAACACAAAAATCCTCACCATCACCCTCATGAACGCCCGCGTCGAAGAACGAGGCAAGGACCCCACCGAAGTCCGCTCCGTCAAACCCGGCCTCAAAGCCGGACAACTCCCCCTCAACGTCTCCCTAGCCGACTCCCTTGACATCACCCACATCGAAGACAACCTCAGCGTCAACACCCTCTCCAAACTCGCCGAACGCCTCACCGGACTCCATCGCGACCCCAACCTCACCCCCGTCATCACCGAAATCCAAAAAAAGTTCGCCTTCTCCTTCGCCCCCTTCACCTTCGTCCTGGTCGGCATCCCCCTCGCCATCCAGTTCCGCCGCCGGGAAAGCTCCATCGGCTTCATCCTCAGCCTCGCCATCGGCCTCGCCTACTACCTCATCGTCACCCTGGCCCTCGCCCTCAAAGAACGGGCCACCGCCTACCCCGACCTCATCGTCTGGCTCCCCAACACCATCTTCCAACTCTTCGGCTTCATCCTCCTCTGGCGCGCCAATTACAAAAAATACTGATTCCGTCGATCGAAAATGAATTATCGGTGCAGGGGGGATTCGAACCAACGGATCGATTCACACCCCATGCAATTACGCAAGTGACTCATGTTCAACGTTAGGAGTTACTGTTTGACTTCTGCGTTATTAGCACTAAATTTAGCACATGGCTAGCTTACATCGTCACAGTTCGGGACGTTCTCCTTTCTGGTGGGTTTCCTTCACCGGGCCAGATGGACGCCAAATCTTTCGATCAACCAAACAGAAGCAACACACCGATGCTTTGAAGGTAGCATTGAAGTGGGAGAAAGCGGCGAAGATGGCACGCGAGGGCAACCTGACAGAGGTACAATCCCGTAAAGTCCTAAATGATATTTTGGAAGAAGTGGGTCAGCCTATCATGTCTTTAGTCAAAACGGCTGAGTTTTTGCAAGAATGGATTGCAAGCAAGACCATTACCAAGGCGAAAGGAACCGCTTTGCGTTACCAACACACGGTTGACACTTTTTTGCAGCATCTTGGGCCGAAGGCGCAAAATAATATTGCGGGCATTACCCCCAAGGATATAGAAACCTTCCGAGATTATCAAATCCGCCAAGGGAAAAGTCCTGCTACCGCCAACATGGAAGTGAAAACTCTTCGTGTCCCGTTCAATCTTGCTCGCCGTCAAGGATTGATTCTCACTAATCCAGCCGAGGCGGTAGAACTTCTACCTGCTGAAACTGCCAGCCGTGATGTTTTCACCCGCGAACAACTGGGAGCATTACTCAAAGTAGCTGACGTGGAATGGCGGGGAATGATTCTGGTGGGTTGTACCCTCGGTTGCCGTCTCGGTGATGCGGTGCGCCTCACATGGGTAAACATCGATCTCATTAAAAAGACTATCCGTTATTTTCCGCAAAAGACCGTACGGTCATCCAAGAAGAAGCCAGTAGAAGCTATTATTTTGCCAGACTTGGAAAAATACCTGCTTGAGTTACCCGTGAAAAGCAAAGCTCCCGATGCTCCTCTATTTCCTTCACTTTCCCCCAAACATGTCGGCGGCAAACATGGTCTTTCCCTAGTCTTCCGCCGCCTCATGGATAAAGCAGGAATTGAATCCGTTCCGCTACGAGAGAACTTGAAGGGCAAAGGACGGCAATTCTACAGCTTGGGCTTCCACGCTCTCCGCAAAAGCTTTGTCTCCACTCTGGCAAACATGGGCGTGTCGTCTGAGATACGGAAAAAACTTGTCGGTCATGCGTCCGATGAAGTACATGCAGTCTATACCAAACTTGAAACAGAAACCCTCCGCAATGCTTTAGAAGGTTTCCCATCCTTGCTATCAGAATGACATTCAATCAGGAAAATTATCGATGAACAACGCAGTTTCTTCGGAAAACACCCCGCCTATGGAATGGGCTATTTGGGATGAGAATAAATACAGGGAAGAGAATACAGGCGCAGAAGACAAGAGCTATTATGCAAAAAAACTCCGTATTCAGACCGAATATGAATATGCGCGAGAGTCAGCGCATTTGAGAAATCTTTCTAGTGAAATAAGGATGGTTCATGGGGATGATGCCCTCATCTCTATATATACTGAGCTAAGAAATACAATTCACGCTCAATTCCAACAATACGCTAATGTTGAGACATGCTTTTGGGCTGCCCCAAGCTTTCCTGATAAACCGTTGGATATGGATACGCAAAACCTTATTGCGGCCTATGCCTATGCACCACTAGAAGTTATCTCATAAATAGCTATCCATAGGGGAGAGAGGATGGTAGGACGGGGGATGGATTTGACAGACGATCAGTGGAAAGTGGTAAAACGAGTTTTGGCGGATGATCCGGTGCGGGCCGACCGGAGGGGGCGTCCGTGGACGGATCAACGC
>Ga0187810_10000249_pt1 | contig 23116 bp, 30 predicted proteins | sample NC_wetland_sal_i_9_FD_132963 | JGI IMG/M metagenome (GOLD analysis project Ga0187810, IMG submission 132963) | Wetland sediment microbial communities from Neuse River Estuary, North Carolina, USA - ASW_5 | ecosystem: Environmental > Aquatic > Freshwater > Wetlands > Sediment | place: USA: North...
TCCATAACAGAACTTTCCTTCCATGGCATCCCACCCGCCCCCCCTTCCCGGGGGAAAAGTGTAACCCATGTCTCCGGTACGTTCTTTTTCCTATGTGTCGAGGCGGGCAGTTTTTTAGTAAGTTCCGCAGATCCTCCTGACGCTCTAGCTTCTCCATAAACCCTTTGCCTAGGAGGGAACGTGGACAAGCTACCTGAGCAGTTCATTCGGGAACGGCTGTATTGCAAAAACGTCTCCCCGGCAACAGTGGTCTGGTACCGGCAGAGTTTCCGCGCGTTTGATGGAGCGACGGACGACAAAGCGGCAATACGGGATCGTATCGTCAAGCTCCGAGGGGCCGGGGTATCGGCCATATCGGTGAACACGTACCTTCGAGCCATCAACGCATTCTTGCGCTGGCTGCATATCGAAGGGTATGCCCAGGAACTCATTCGCATCCCCAAGCTCAAAGAAGAGCAAAAAATTCTAGCGACCCTGACGCCTGAGCAGGTTCAACGGATCGTCGGGTTCCGACCACGGGGGATGTTCCAGCAACGGATCTACACGTTAACTTGCTTGCTGCTCGACACGGGGCTTCGGATCGATGAGGTGTTGTCGCTCACGAGGGGCGATGTCGATCTCGACAACATGCTCTTGCGAGTGCGGGGTAAGGGTGCGAAGGAACGTCTCGTACCGATTTCGATAGAGATGCGGAAGCTGTTATGGCGATGGCTGCGGAACGAGCACGGTTCAGCAGAAGCGTTGGTGTTCGGCTCCCGAGAGGGTTCAAAGCTCGATCAACGAAACGTCCTCCGGTATTTCAAGCAGTTCGGCACGCGGCTCCACATCACCGGCGTTAGGTTCAGCTTCCACACCCTCCGGCACACGTTTGCGGTGAACTACATCAGGAACGGCGGGGATGTGTTTCGGCTTCAGCGGATACTCGGCCACACGACGCTCGAAATGACGCGGCGGTATGTGAATCTCCAAACTTCCGATCTTCAAGCGGTCCACAGCAAACTGTCGCTGTTGTCGAGGAGGGGTTGAGGGAAAGCTCTAGATTGAGCCGATCACGCACTGACAACTGTTCGGTATGCGAACCTGAAGGAGCCGATCATGAGAGTCTGTTGGGCAAGCAGCCTGGGAGATTGTTCGGGTGGCATTACGCGTGAGCATTTGGTTACCGAGAGTGTTTTCGCCGGTAAAGAGATCTCCGTAAATGGTCTCCCTTGGTGTCGAACGAAAACCGTCATCATGTTGCCGACGAACCTAACTGCGAACATCCTATGCCAGCACCATAATAACGGTCTTTCGTCAGTGGATGAGGCAGGACTGGCAGCTTTCAATGTGTTCCGAACGGCTGGAGAAATTCAGGAGGCACGACGCCAGGAATCCGCGAGTCGTATTGCATCCCACGCATTTCCGGTCGTTCAGCACGAGATCGACGGGCATAAACTTGAACGGTGGCTGCTGAAGACGTTGATAAACTACGAAATGGTCGGCGATCAATCGCTATCTATTGGGCCACCATCGCCTGGTTCTGGACACCCCCCGAAGGAACTCGTTGAAATCGCGTTTGGAAGGAAAATATTCCAGCCACCAACAGGGCTTTATTTCTTAGGACGTGTTGGGGAACCGCTGCACCTAGCCGAACGAATCCAATACACAGCCTGGGTGTCGGATTCCAACGCTGGCTCCCACGTAACTGCAGGACAGTTTCTCTTCTACAACTGTAGTTTCGTTCTCAACGTCGATCCAAGCAGGAGTTTGCCGCAGCAGTTAGAAACGGAATACGGGATGCTGAATTTGCTGTACCGACCGAAGGGATTCGACATAATGTTAAACGAGAAGCCTTCCCAGCGGATAACGTTCAGGTGGTAAAGCGGGATGCGAGACAAATGTTCTAGAGTGGCGTGTCGTGGCTGACGTTGTTTTTTCGGTTAGGATCTTCAAACCGTTCAGGGACCGGGCGAAGTTGAAACCGCCGGGAAGTAGGACATTGGGAAAACCATGTGAACAGCCCTTCGCTCTACTTGCCGGAAAGCCGACTCTTCAGCCGGTTGTACCTCCAGCCCCACGGGCGGACTATATACCGCCACCGCACCTTCCACGGTAAACCCAGTTTGCAGGTGAACCGTCCGAGTACCCAGATGTAATCGTATTGAATTACGAATTTTCGGCTCAGATCCGATACGACTAACTCCGCATGGAAGCCGCAGGAGTCTTTATTCACACCGATTTCTCGTAGGGACTGCGAAAAATCTAAGCGTAACTCAGCATCTTGGCCGGGAGCTAGTATCTGCTCATCCCAGCCACGGTGCTTATGTACAATCGCCTTATGCCCAAAAGGATGACACGCGACAAGAACATCCAGAAACACAACGGGTCGCTCACCAGGATTTTGGATCAAGACGGTAGGTATGGGGTCATCTAGGGATTTGTGTATTTGGCTCAAAGCTATCACGGGCTGAAGTGCGGCACTTGCCTGTTGGGCGGTGGCTTTCATTATGCTGCGAGTTACGAATGCGTACCACGCTGTAATGACGGTTAGGATGATACTGGCGATAAACTGAACAGCAACGGCATTCTGCCCTTGGGCTATCCAAGATGTAAATCGGCCCCATTCATAAGCCACAGGTAACCTTTGTACACCCGCGTCCTCGCTCGGAGCAACAGTTCCTCCGACCTAAGAGAGGTACCCCACCGCCTCCCGCAGACGATCCACATCGCCACGGAAGCCACGTAGGCCGGTGCGACACTCGGCACACAGAAACCCTCGGACCTTCCCATCCTCGGTACGATCCACACGAAGGCCGGTCGCAGACCGTGAGGTGTCATCGCCACGCGATTGTTTGTCCGACTAGGACCTTGTCGTCGGTCACAAAACAAAACCAAACATGACTTGGAAGGGGACAGTCATAGTGACATGGATTCGTTTCCGTGTCGTTTAAATAGATGGCTTGCTGCATTGACTTCTCGGCACTCGTGGTGCTGGCGGCGAAAACAAAGAATAGTACCAATCTACGCATTGATAAGTTCTCCCAGCGTCCACACGCGATCCGTAATCCCCGCATCCATCGCAGCGGCACCGAAGCCGATACCAGCCTCCGCCAACCGCCTCCCCTGGACTGAAGGCACACTCTGCCTTCTACAGTTCCGATTGTATCTCTGAACTTTTGGTAGTGGGCTACTTTGATTCCGGTGCGTAATCTTCAAATTCCCAATATCCAATCCGGCTGATTTTCGCTGCGACTTCGGGCCAATTGGTCCCACTGCATCGGTTGATTAGCTTCTCGATGACTTGACGGAGGACGGGATAGTTGTACTCGGACGCAATGAGGCGATGGCGACCTAATACGAAGCCATCGCGCTCACACTCCTTTTCAAGGGCCGCTGGGGAACAAATGGTGAGATCAAAACTCTCTTGACCTTCAGCGCCTACCGGGCCAACCATCACGCGGAGCACCACCGAGAAATCAGCAGCCACAGGATGGAACTTTGCAGGGTCACCCCCACCGATAGTGGAAATAGTCCTGATAGCTGGCCGCACGATCTAACATTCTACGCCACTCTTTCTAGCCCCCGCTCCGGGGGCGATTTCGGGTGGTGGGCTACTTTGACCTTGCTTTAAGAATCACTGCGACTATGAATACTGCCCACGCCAAGGCTCCCGACACGTTCAAGGCGATTCGGGTTGCACTAGCTGGGAAGGTTGGAAAGCATTCCCGGTGCAGGCGTCTCGTTTCTGACCAATCCTTGCGAGAACGGCTTAGAGAAACCCGTCCTGGCAGAACGGCGTTCACTTCAGCAGCCATGCGCCAGAGCAGCAAGCCGCCGATCAGCCCGGTGATAGCGAAGATTATAAGGAAATAGTCGGCGGGGTCACTCATGGCCTACGCTGCTCTTTCTAACCCTGCTCCTCCGCTTCGAGCCATGCTACCAGGTCCGAGACTTCCCAGAGCCGAAGCCCCACTACCAACTTTTGGGTAGTGTGCTACTTTGACTTGCTAGTCCGCTTCTTGCGTTTTGCGTTCGCGTGCTCCATAGTCAGTTGGGCTACTCGCCTGATCCCCGTAGCGGTAGCTTCGTCCCACTTGGCGAGGATTTTTTCGTTCGCCAGATTCTTGGCAAATTTTCGCTGTCGTCGCCGAGCCTTCTTATTTTGACGGAAAGGGGATGCCTGATTCGTTATCTCGAACCCCCATTTTACGCCGCTCCTTCGATCCCCGATCCTCAGGATGGCCATTTCGGGTGGTGGGGCTACTTTGGAATCGGCTTTGGCCGATTGATGAAATACATCAGCAGCCGGAATGCTTGAATTGGAACTGATAACGCTGCAAGGATGCTGAAAGGGAATGCGACACCCATTCCCCAACCCATCCCAAAACCCATCCCTTCACCCAAATTGCGGCGGTAGATAAAGTCTGCGACGTATAGTGGACCCCAACCGATCACCAATAGAATCGGAATCCACCAAGCACTTAGGGGATGCGGAAAGATGGATGGTCCTCGATCTTCAAACATCGTTAGTCTGGTTCTATTGTGCCAAAGTGAACGGGCAGGACCTACATCGCCCATTCCAACACCCGCTCCTCAGCTTCGAGCCATGCTACCAAATCGTAGACTTCCAGAGACGATCTCAATCGGCAAATAGGGCATCCTCAAGTGCCGGAATAAACCTTCTGCTCAGTACACTTCTCTCTTGACAACATCGCTCAAAACCCAGTAAATTCAGTGTTGCAAAGGGTCAGCACCAAAGGGTGACTCCGGAGCAAAAGGTCAGAGGTTCGAGTCCTCTCGGGCGTACCAAATCTCTTGAGGCCGTTACGAGAATGATCGTTACATAGCCTCGACGGACGAAAATCATAAGCTGCCTACTTGACCGCATCAAAGTCAGTTGAGCCGTGCGGTTAATGTGTAACAGCACGGCAATTGCCAGAATCGGTTACGTTTTCGTGCGAGCACTTGCAGGGGTCATCGAAGATCTTCGCAGTGATCCAGTTGCCACCGACGAGCACGGCCTGGACGAGCTCGTGAATGGACGGGTCGTCATCGACCATCAGGAGCCGGTTTGCTTCAGGAGTTTTTCGGCCTGCTCGCGCGGAGGATCATCGGGCGTGAGATTACTTTTGCAGATATTGAATCAGCAATTCCTTCGCCCTTCCGAGGTTTCGCTTCTGTTCGATGTAAGTTTGCGCGCGTGCGAAATGCACCTTGGGACAGTTCGGGGCCAGCTGATCGGCCTCGTCGAAAGTGGCCTCGCTTTCCTGGTAACGGCCGCGTTTGCTGAGGTATTTGGCCCAATCGATTACTCTTCCTACTTGATGGCTTGCAAGCTTGATGGCTCTGCGTAGCTGCTCTTCGGCGGTATCGAGCTGCTTCCGCCGATCGGCGAGTTGGGCTTCGGCGAAATGGCCTTCGGCTGGATTACGTTTGGCGATGCGCTCAGCGATATGTTCGGCTTTATCGTAACCGCCACCGAGGAATCCCGGAGCTTCGAGGTGGTAATCGAATAGGTCGTTCAACGCTTCCTCATTGGACGGATCAAGCCTCACCGCCTCCTCGAAATAGTGTCGGGCCTTGCCGGCGTATACCCCGGCGGTCAGTACTGAGGAGTTCTCTGCTCGTCGGGCGTAACTACGGCCCAGCCAATGGGCGTATTCGGAGTTTCCCGGCTCCAGCGCCAACGCCTGGTAGAATGCATCAGCGGCACTTTTATAATCGCCCAGCATAAACCAGTTCTTTCCAACCAAACTCTGTGATATTCGGCGGAAGGTTTTGAGACGGCAGATAGCAGCGCTAGCGACGCTTCGTAGTCGGTCTGCTGATAGAGCTGCGCGGCCTGCTTAAGGGCATCTTGAGCAAACAAAGAAGGCAGCAAGCTTAAGGTAATGATGATACCTCGCATCGTTCGAATCCTCTCGTTACGCCGTGCCTCAAGGAACGTATACTCTCTTGGGCCGCAACCTGCATCGGCACTTACGGCTCCAACGCTTCCTTGCGGGCCGTCACTTTTTTCCGTGGCTTCACGGAATGTCTCGCAGCCTCTACGTGACCAGGCCTTCGTCAATTGCCGGGTTTTCGTCATGAGACTACGTGAACTCTATGACGCCGTACTTCCGCTTGACACCAATCCCCGGCAGCGGTATTTAAGCTTCTGGAGGTTGTCATGCTTCACACTTTGGCGGCAAACTGGTGGGCCCTTGCTCTTCGTGGACTCGTGGCGGTGCTCTTCGGACTGCTGACGTTGTTCCTTCCAGGCATAACGCTCGTAACCCTCGTCCTGTTGTTTGGGGCCTACGCGCTGGTTGACGGCGTCTTCAACGTTATCGCGTTCTTTCGGGTCGCCTCCCACCAGTGGGCGCTGCTCATTGAGGGCGTGATCGGCATTATCGCGGGCATCCTTACCTTCGCGTGGCCGGCCATCACCGCGATCGTTTTGCTGTACGTCATCGCGTTCTGGGCGATCCTTACGGGGGTCTTTGAGATCGTTGCCGGCATTCTCCTCCGCAAGGTCATCACAAACGAATGGCTACTACTGGTGATGGGCGGCCTATCTTTTCTGTTCGGCTTGCTGATTCTGTTTGCTCCTGGCGCCGGAGCGTTGGCAATCGTGTTGTGGATTGGAGCCTATGCCTTGGTGTTCGGAGTATTCTTGCTAGCCCTGGCATTCCGGCTGCGAGGGCACCGGCGACTAATCACTCAGCCGACATAAGGGTCCCACCGCCGTCATGGGTCCTTACCGCGTTCCTTTCTGCAGGCTCGCGATTTGGTCTGCCAGGCCGAGCGTCTTCAATACTTGCGGCTGTGCTTCTTCCACCGCAAGCGGTATGTGGCAGGTGCTGCAGTCCTGCGTGATGCTCATCTTCTTGTCGACCGTGGAATGCGATCCGTCATGGCAGCGGAAGCATCCCAGAGAATCGGTATGTCCGAGATTGTTGGGGTACGTGCCCCAGGTGACCTTCAGATCGGGCGCCACGTTCCGGTTGTAAATTGCGGCGAGCTCAATGCCGGCTTTGGAGATGTCCCCGGAGCGCTGGGATGAAATGGCCGGATAACATTCCTGGTAGTACTTAGCCAGGGCGGCCGGAATTTTGCTCGAGGCCTCCTCATTGCTCGAATACTTCGCTTTCAGCAGTTCCACCGCCTTCTTTTTGATGAAGGGCAGCGTGGGAGAAATCTGCCCCAGCCCCATCTCTCTGTCCACGGCACGCTCTGGGAGCTGGAACGCGTGGTCGGCAGCATTATGGCAGTCGACGCACTGCATCTGATGGCGCGGCAGCTTTGCTACGGATTCGGCGGTTGAGCCGTCCGCAAGGAACGTTTGGTCTTCCTTTGTGTTGCTGTTCCGGTACTCCACCCAAGGAATGGTCTGCCGGGCAGGGTCATCGGCTGCGTAATTGATTTCAACTCCGGGGCCCATGTGCTTTCCGTGAATGCCGCCAAGATCTCCTCCGCCTGTGAGCATCATAAGAGCGGTCTGTGTCTGCGTATTCTTCGCGTCGTCCTGGAAGTGGTAAATCACGTTGAACTTGACGCCCTCAAACTCTTGGCGCCAGTGGCACTGTTCGCAGGTGACGCGGGAGGGGACCAGGCGGTTGCTCGCGACCGCCGACTCAATCGGAAGTTGGACGCGGTTGAAAACCACATCGACGAACTGGCGGGTGCCTCCCATCTTGCTTTTCAACCATCCAGTCGCACCGGGAGTAACGTGGCATTCCGCGCATTCCACACTTGCATGCGGCGAACTGGAATGCGCCGCGAAGTACGGTTTCATAACGTGGCAGGTCTGGCCGCAGAACTGGGGTGTCTCCATATACTGCACGGCACGATATGTGCCTTGGGTTCCAATCACGATATTGATTGCAGTGGTTACCGCGAAGAAGATCGCGAGCCTCCGCAGGTAGGCATGCCGCTCCGGAGCCGCCATCAGGCCCTGCTCGACGCGTGCCAGACGCCTGCGGGCAAGGTAAATCCCAAGGGCGATCAACCCCAGACCCATGACGAGGACAGCCGGGATCACAATAAAATCGACAATGCCGATGTAGGGATTGTCGGTGTGCCCGCGAAGCTGGGTTGGGAGAGCGAACAGCCAGGAAAAGCCGGCTGTCGTCACAAGTGCAACACCGAGCATGCTCACCCAATGGCTGGTGAGTAGCATAAGTATCGGACGTTTTGGATTATCGTTCATGTCTTCCTGCATCGGTCCTTCCCTTCTACGCGCGGTCATGCAATTTGCGCGCCAAGTATTCTTATTGACGTGATGCGAGAAAGCGAGCGTTTGCCCTAGCCCTTTTCGACAAATGCCGATCTCTTGCCTACGGTCATGCGGGAGTAGCATCGCTCGCCCGGAACAGCGCGACATCAGTGCGCGCATTGAGCTCGGGCATCCCGCCTGCCAACCGGCCTAAGCTGCTTCCGGTCATCGACGGGCTACAAACAAAAGCGCCGGCGTGATGCTCCTCCTAGCCAGATCGGCCTTTGGCCGAGGAGCCACATGCCGAGTCAACAGGAATTCACGGAACTTCTTCAACCTAACCTGCTCCCGCTCAACCGCTTCGTTTTCGGAATGGTCGGTAATCATTTTGACGCCGACGACATCGTACAGGAGACGGTCGTAAAGGCTTTCACTCATTTTGCGGATTTCCGCGGCGAGTCCAAATTCAAGACGTGGCTCCTCAGCATCGCCCTAAACGAAGTGCGTACCATGCGCAGGAAGGAGTGCCGCTCCCGTATGTCTTACTTCGATTTCGATCAACTGGAGCGGTTCGCCAACATCACCTCGAACGACTCACCCTTTCGCCAGTACCAGGAAAACGAGACAGCCCAACGGGTTCAGAACGCCCTTGTCGCGCTACATCCCAGCTACAAGGAGATGATTCGCCTGCGGATGATTGAGGGCTTGAATATCACCGACACGGCCGAGAAGCTCTCGATCACTGTGGGCGCCGCGAAAGCGCGATATTATCGAGGCGTTGATCGCCTGTCTCGCGCCCTGGTGCGGCAGACTCGAAGTTCGCCGCTCAGGCCTAAGGCGCGCAGGCAATGAAGCGGCTACTTCTATTCCTTCTTATCGTGATCGCAGCCGTCGCGCAGCAGAGCGCTCCCAAGATCGAACGGTGCGGCCTCGGATCGAAGCACGAGTGTCACTGTCCCGAGCGCACGGACGCGATTCATAGCAAGATCATCGCCGCCTGCGAAGCGGATGCGAAAACGGCGAAACAACGCGACGAATGCCTGCGCCGGGAAATGATTCCGCACTGCGAAATGGCCGAGACCTTCACGAAATGGGACACCGAAACCTCGGCCTTAGCTCGGGAGGACGGCGATTACGGCATGCATTCCGGCATGGGGCCAATGTGTACGATGGCGTGCCGCAAACATCGCTGCGAGTGCTCGGACGGACCGAAGTGCGATTTCGGAATGTCCAAAGACGAATCCGCGCAAGCTGATCGGGAAGAACGGACGGAGCGATAAGAGCCCGCCGGCCGAGCCGAAAGTTCGCCAATTGCCGATATCCAGCCCTCGCCAATTGGCTTGAAGGGGCGTAGAATCAACTCACAATGGCGTTGAACGTGCCAGGTCCACTAGAAATTGCGGCGCAAGCAATCCCGAGATGTTCGAGTTCCAGATTTTCAATTCTCATCATCGACAACGCCCCTGAGGGCTTGGAACTGCTCTCGAGAGCATTAGCCCAGCCCCGCCTTGAGATTCTCACGACAGCCAACCCTAAAGAGGGACTGGAGCTCTTTCGCAATCGGCGCCCGCAGATCGTGCTTACTGCCTTGGTGATGGAGCACATGAGTGGCATAGAACTGCTGGATCGGATCATGGAGATTGATGCTGCCACGGATGTGATTCTCATGACGGCGCATTACTCCGCCGAGTCTGCCGTCGAGGCAATCAAAAAGGGCGCCAGCGATTGCTTGAACAAGCCGGTTTCGCTCAAGGCATTGAATGAGCGTATCGGCAAATTGTTAGAAAAAGCCAATGAACGCACACGGTACCTGCAGCTTGAAGACGAGTTGAATCCAAATTCTGAGTTCGAGGGAATCGTCGGCCGCAGCCTAGAGATGCGGGAAATGTTCTCCCGCATCCGTCGCGTTGCACCATTCTATCGCGCGGCTTTAATAGTCGGGGAAACGGGTACTGGGAAGGACTTGGTGGCCCGCGCACTTCACAGGCGCAGCCCCGTGGCTTCCGACCGCTTTGTTGCGATCAATTGTTCCGCCGTGGTGGAGACACTCTTTGAAAGTGAGTTGTTTGGGCACGTGCAAGGATGCTTCACTGGAGCAACAAGCGACAAGGCGGGTTTCTTCGAACATGCCCACCGGGGGACGCTATTCTTGGACGAGATTGGAGACATGCCGTTGGCCATGCAGGCAAAGCTCCTTCGCGTGCTACAGAATCAAGAGGTGCAGCGCGTGGGCGCGCTCAACCCCCGGGAAGTGGACGTGCACGTGGTGGCAGCGACCAACCATGACTTGCGGGCCGCAATCGCGCAAAGGACTTTTCGGGAGGACCTTTACTACCGCCTCTCCATGGTGGAGATTCATGTTCCCCGGTTGGCAAACCGCAAGGAAGATCTGCCCTTGCTACAGCGCCATCTAGTTGCCCGTTCCGCGGCACAGTACGGGAAAGACATTCGCGGGCTGACCCATCGTGCGCAGATCTTGCTTTCGCAGCATTCGTGGCCTGGAAATGTGCGCGAGCTTGAGAACGTCCTCGGGCATGCCGGCATGATGACCACGAGCGACATGATCGACGTACACGACCTGCCTCCGTATCTGCAGGCTCCGCCAGGCTCCGCGGAGCATGCGGAACTGTCCATCCCCGCACGGCCAGTTGACGCACTTGCAGCGCAAGAACGGTTCCTCATTCTGCGGGCTCTCGAGACAGCCGGCGGTAACCAGACCCTGGCGGCAAATCTTCTGCGCATTGGTCGTGATCGGCTGCGATATAAGCTCAAGAAGCATAATCTTCGTGCGCCAGATCGCCGGCGGCTCACGATCGCGCGGGAATAGGTCCGATCTCGCCTTTCGTGGAGTCAGCGGTCATAGCTCGACTCTGGGGTGGACGGTTCAGTGTCAACATCTTGACATTTCCGGACATGAACCACATTTTTGCTCCTTGAAATTCCGGGCTCGAAATGAACTTTAGGATGGCAGCACGGTTGCCTTGTCAGACGATAGCATTAAAGACGTATTTGCAAGAAGGCAGCAGGAGGCTGTCAGATGAGCGATAGGGAGCAAGTGTGGATCTCAGGAAGGATTGCTGAGCTTTCCGCGGCACTGATGCTAATTGCACTTTTGTATGGATTCGGAGGCGCGAACAGTGCGAGAGCGGCCGAACTCAGCCCCGAAGGTCAAGCGTGGCTACGCACTGCCATTAGTGCCGGCAGTTTGCCGGATCTGCGTTGGCCAGATTTCAGCGATTACGGCAAGCACGTCCAGAAGTTTTACGAGTTTAACGGGGACTCATTGTGGTGGGTCAAAGGAATGGAGCCGACCGCGCAGGCGCGACAAGCGATCGCATTGATGCTCCAGGCCGAACAAAAAGGGCTTTCCGCGGACGACTATGACGGATCCCGGTGGAGCGATCGCCTAGCAAGACTCAAACCAGTGACACGCCAGCCAACGGAAGCAGATGCTTTGAAGTTCGATCTCGCGCTTACGGTTTGCATGATGAGGTACATTTCGGACCTGCACATTGGCAAGGTAAATCCGAAGCACTTCGCTTTTGCTATCGATGAGGAGCCCAGGAAGTACGACCTGGCCGAGTTTCTCAAGGAGCATATAGTGAACGGGGGTGATATGGCCGCCGCGATGGCGCCGGTAGAGCCGCCATATCCCGGTTACCGGCGTACGATACAAGCCCTCCAAACTTACACGGCGCTTGCGAGCAAGGATGATGGGGAGCAACTGCCTTCGGCTAAGAAACCCGTTGTGCCCGGCGACGCCTACCCCGGCGTGCCACGGCTGACGCGACTGCTCCGGCTGGTCGGCGATCTGCCGGCTGATGCGAATGTTCCGGCTGATCCACCAATCTACGCGGGCCCGCTGGTGGACGCCGTGAAGAACTTTCAGCGCCGGCATGGCCGAGACCCAAACGGCAAGCTTGACGCTCAAACGCTGGCTGACTTGAACGTTCCTCTCAAGCGCCGAGTCCAACAAATGCGATGGACTCTGGAGCGCTGGCGGTGGTTGCCGGATTCGTACTCCAAAGCGCCTATCGTGGCGAATATACCAGAATTTCGGCTGCGCGCCTATGACAAAGATTTCAACATTGCAGTGACGATGAGTATCGTCGTGGGCAAATCTTACGGCCACAATACCCCAGTCTTTACCGAAACCATGAAGTACGTCATTTTTCGGCCATACTGGGAGGTCCCCTACTCCATCACGCGAGCAGAACTGATTCCACACATCCTACGCGACCCCGATTACCTGGCCAAGAAGGGATTCGAAGTTGTGGATAGCCGCCAAACGGTGGTTGCGGCCGGGACGGTCTCGAGCGATGTACTCGCGCAACTCCGAGCCGGAAAGCTGTTCGTCCGCCAAAAGCCGGGTCCGAAGAACTCGCTCGGGCTCGTCAAATTTCTCTTTCCAAATAGCTACAACGTATACATGCACGACACTCCGGCGCCCGAATTATTTGCGAAGTCCAGGCGGGATTTCAGTCACGGCTGTGTCCGGCTCGAAAAGCCCGCGGACCTAGCCGCGTGGGTTCTGCGCGACAATCCCGGCTGGACCCCGGAACGAATTCGCGCTGCCATGAATGGCTCCGAGACTCAACAAGTAAATCTCGTGCACCCCGTTCCGGTCTTGATCCTCTATGCCACCGTTATCGTGCTGGAAGATGGCATCGTTCATTTCTACGACGACATCTACGGGCACGATGCCGAGTTGGAAAAGGTTCTCGCGAAGGGCTATCCGTACCCAGGGTGAGACCCTTGCTGCCAGCACGGCCGGCCATATTCCCTCAGCCTGACGATTCCACCTCTTGGCGTTTTGGTTCTGAGCCCGCGAACCTGAATTCTGGGTTCTGAATTCTCGGCGATTTTTCGGCATTTGGTTTGGGCCCTAAAGTGCCTATGGGAGCGACATGGAGCTAATAACATCTCTCCGCTCATTTCGCAATTTCTTCGCACCTCTTGCAATCCTCTCACTCATCCCGGGCCACGCGCCGGCCAGAGATCTATACGTCGCTCCGCCCGCGTCCCCTCAGATTCTGGCTTTCGCCCGGTACATTGCTTCCATTCAGGAACGCAACCCATTCACCGAATCCGGGCCAGTGTTGGTGGAGATCGAAGCAACCTTGCCCGGCCTGTACAAACAAAGCCGGCTGCTGGCAATTGGGCAAACCGGCGAGTCTGAACGCCGCGAATACAAAGTTCTGGGTGTTGCGGGCGACGCGACCGTGACTCGGGAAGTGATTGCCCGCTACCTTGCGCTGCAGGAGCAACTTGAAGACCTGCCTCTATCTTCTATCGCGATCGCCCCGCCCAACTACAAGTTTCACTACCTGGGCCAGGTTGGAACGGGAGAAAGCAACTCGGCATACGTGTATCGGATCATCCCGAAGAAGAAACGCGAGGGCCTCATCCAAGGGCAACTCTGGATCGACTCCGTGACTGGCGCCGCGGTTCTCGAAACGGGGTACTTCGTCAAGACGCCTTCCGCTTTCATCGGCCGGATTGAGGTGGTGCGCGACATTCAGCCTCAGAATGGATATTGCATCACGCACGTGATCATTCAAACGCCGTGGGCTGGGCGCGGGGAGTTGACGTTCACTGAGCTCCCTCTGGCTGGAGCAGAGCAACAACAGGGACCAAGCTCCGCCCCAGTTGCTCGGAATTGAAGCTCTCCGCTTTTGCTGCAGTGGATGGAGCCGCCGGTATCGGCGCGGCAATCCGGACAATTGTGATCGTTAGAAGATCGGCTGAGGCGACAGCCGCGCGGAGCTGGTGGCGCGAACTCAGATCCAAAATATCTTTACTGTCGAGGGCTTCGGTACCGCTGACATTGAGGAAGTACATAACCGACCGGCTGCTGGCATTGTGTTTCAGACCGAGCATGTGGCCGAGTTCGTGTACGGCGGTACCGTACAGTTCAGCGCTGCTCAGCTCCTTCTCCGCTCGCGGACTCACAGCGATCTTCCCGTGAAAATTGTCCCACCCAGGGAGCTGCGACCGCGCGATGATACCGTTATTCAGAATGTCGGGGTCGCCATTGATGATTCTTATGGCGCAAGCGTTGAGGTTGGTTTCTTCATGGAAGTTCGCGACGAGCACGCCATTCCAAAAACTGAGCGCTCTCCGAAAAGCATTCGCCCAAGGTTCGGAGGCGTCGATCTTGACGCCGATATCTCCCAGCACATTCCTTCTCAAATTTTCGTAGTTGGCGCACGGTTCATCCGCGCTGGTCCAGTTGGCCTGCGGCTTTTCCTCTGCGCCCGCCGAAACCCGCGCGGCGCAGCCGAACCACACGGCTACGGCACCGGCAAGAAATTGTTTGCGTTTGCTCAAGCCGCTCCCCCCAACGCTGCATAATGCACCCGGTCATCCAACCTACCTTGTGGATCGGAACTTCTATTTCTTGACCTTAGGGGAACTGTCGGGTTTTCCGTCCCTGCCGTTTTCCGTCAATTGATGAGTTCTCGGCGATACTTCGGCCAAAATCGACCAAACAAGACCGCGCCCGTGGGACTCTTCTCGTACGAGTGAGTAAAAAGATTCTAATTTGCATGCTGTCGTCGGCGCTGTTCTCTGCGGCTTGGCCACAGGACCCGCCGGCCTACCAAGACCCGCAAGCCGCCACCGCGCCACCCGCCGCCGCGCCACCACACACGCAACAGACTCCCGAACAGTTGCAGCAGTTGGTCGCGCCGATTGCGTTGTACCCGGATTCCCTTGTGGCGCAGGTCCTGGCCGCATCCACGTTTCCTGAGCAGGTGGTCCAGGCCGACCGATGGGTGCAAGCCCATCCTGATTTGAGGGGCGACGCTTTGGGCCACGCTGCGGACCAAGAACCCTGGGATCCAAGCGTGAAGGCGCTCACCGCATTTCCTTCTGTCCTTGGAAACATGGACAAGAACCTCGCCTGGACGTCGTCTTTAGGCGATGCCTACTATAACCAGCAATCGGATGTGATGGACGCCATACAGGTGATGCGCCGTCGCGCCCAACAAGCCGGCAATCTGAAGACCACTCCGCAACAAATCGTGGAGACGCAAGGCTCGACGATCGTTATTCAGCCTGCTGCCCCCGAGGTGGTCTACGTCCCCGCCTACGATCCATGGGTGGTTTATGGAGATCCCGTCGTGGTGTGGCCGGGGTGGTACCCGTATCCCGGCATCTGGTGGGACGGGCCTGGTATTTGGTGGGGAATCGGCTTCGACATCGGGTGGGGCTGGGGTTGGGGCTGGGGCTGGGGTCATTGGGGATGCGATTGGCATCACGGATGGGGAACTTACGATCGCGGCCGCTACTACTCCAACAGCCGCACCTTTTATAACCGCAACAATTACTACCGGGGAGGCGGCGAAAGGGGAGGTGGCGCGCGCAGCGAGGGCTTCAACCGTTCCGGCGAGGCGGGGCGGTCCTTTAACGGCGACAACCGGGCCGCTCGAGGATACGCTGAACCGCGAGGGCAGAGCGGCGTCCGCTCGGGAGCCTTCAGTGGGTCCGAGCGTGGCGGAGAGACTAGGGGCTATTCATCACGAGGCAGCTCCAGCTTCGGCGGAGGACCGCGCGGCGGTGGCGGCTTCGGCGGCGGGCACGGCGGCGGTGGCTTCGGCGGCGGCCATGGCGGCGGGGGACATCGGTAGGAAATCCTATGCGGCAAACCAACTTCAGCATTTCTAGGATAGTGGCGGCTGCGATTCTTTTGGCGGCGTGTGTCCCCGATTCCTCCATTGCGCAGCAGAAGGGCCAGAAGACATTTTCATCGCCGCAGGAGGCGAGCACGGCTCTCGTGGCTGCAGCCCAGAGTAACGACCCAAAGGCGGTGCTCGAAATACTGGGACCCGACGGCAAGGAAATCATCTCGTCGGGAGACGAAACCGAAGACGCCCAAAGCCGCGCCGATTTCCTACGGAGATATCAGGAAATGCATCGTCTGGTCAAAGAACCGGACGGATTCATCTTGTACGTCGGCGCCGAGAATTGGCCCCTGCCCATACCGGTCGTGGAGCGAGAGAACTCCTGGTATTTCGACACCGCGGCGGGCATGAAAGAAATCTTGTATCGGCGCATTGGGCGCAACGAGATATCGGCCATTCGCGTGTGCCAAGAACTCGCGGCCGCCGAAAAGGAATACTACGCCGCACAGCACGAGTACGCCCAGAAAATCTTCAGCGATGAAGGGCAGCACAACGGTCTCTATTGGGAAGCCGCCAATGGCGAACCCCAGAGTCCCATTGGGCCGCTAGTAGCATCGGCCGTTGCCGAGGGATACGCCAAAAAGCAGAACGGCGCTCCCACTCCTTACCGCGGCTACTACTTCCACGTCCTCACCCGTCAGGGAAAAAATAGCCCAGGCGGACCGAAGACTTACATCGCCGGCGGCAAAATGACCGAGGGCTTCGCTTTCGTAGCCTATCCCGCCGAATACAGATCCTCTGGCGTGATGACATTCATCGTGAACGAGGATGGAGTGGTGTATCAGAAGGATCTCGGCTGGAAGACCGATGCTCTCGCCAAATCCATGAAGGAATACAACCCCAATTTCGGTTGGCAAAAGGCTGAAGATCAGCAGTGGGAGAGCGCCGGGCAGAGATGACGTAGACCTAGCCTGGCGCATGCACACCCCGCGGCGATTCATTGCGAAAACCACTCTCTCCATAGCACTCATCCTCGCGCCGATAAAGACGGGAATCGCACAATCTCAGCAATCGCCCCTCATCGATAGAATCTGTTACTGACAACCAGGCTGCCTCCCAAATCAGCAAGCAGGCGGCTAGTCCGTTGGCGCTAGCTGGCTGATGCAGTTTCAGCAGCAACCGCGTAGGAATGCCTCCGAACATTAAGGGATCGAATCCAAAGCAATCTGCCGTTTCAGCTTCTCTTGTTAGTGAAACTGACCGAAAACTGGAACTTGGTCTCGCGCCCGGTGCTGCAAATGTTCAACACCACGCCGTACCAGGATCAATCCGGACAACTCAAGCGCGCAACCGGCTTCCGCGACACAATCTTTGCGTTCGCAGTATCGCCAGGCCATTCATTGGTAGGGAATTGGCCGCTTGCTGCCGGCCCCACGTGTGCTGGGAGAGGCGTTCCGCTGCGGAGATCCCGTCGCGAACCAAAATCGTTGGGACCGCCCAGTGACTTGCGAACTCATCTTGCGCGAGCGATCCGAGGACAGCGGCAGATCGTCTTTGTCACGGGCGGGCCTGGAATCGGAAAGACCACGTTGGTGGACGAATTTCAGCGCCAGGCTGCGCGGGGCGCGACCATTCCAATCGCCAAGGGCCTCTGCGAGAAGAGGATATAGCCGCTTATATTGCGGCTGAGTCGTCCGGCAATCGAGTACTGCAAGGGTCTGGCCGCACTGCTGCACCGGCATTCGGAGGGCAATCCGTTGCGTATGTTCCAATCGAACAGATAGATCTGGAGGTACCGGCAGGTTTACGCGAGATGATCGAGGCCCGTATCGAGCGGCTGAGTGGAGAAGAGTGTCGAGCTCTAGAAGCAGCGAGCGTCAGTGGCGTCTCGTTCTCCACGGCGGTCAGCGCCGCCGCGGCAAACATGGATGTGGAGTCTACCGCGAGGTGCTTGTATCGGCGGCTATCGCCGGTTCGAAGGGCAAAACTACATCTGCTGATCGCCGAGCGTTTAGAGGCATTCTCCGCGCAGCGGGTGAGCGAAGCTGCCGCTTGAGCTGGCGCATCACTTCGAGCAGGGCGGAGATTTGCTGCGCGCTACCGAGTACCGGCGCCCGGGGCAGCCGCGCTCGCCGCTGAATGCGGCCGTGTCTAATGCGGCCGTGTCTAAGGTCACCGGCCGGACGCTTGAGCGAGCTTTGTGATGAACGGCTGCGCAACTGAAGGCGTCGTTGCTCCCTCAATGATTTCACCGTTACTTAATGACTTGCCATAGAGGGCTTTGTTGCCGGATTCATCGAGTTTCAGGGTTGCACCATCGAGATCGAAGCCAGCGAAGGCACCCTTGGTGTGGCCGAAAACGAGTATCTTTGCGTTGGGATCCCCGTGTGCCGATTTGCCATTTCCCCAGGCAGCCGAAGCGTCCGACCCAATCGCGAAACGACTAGACAGCAGCTTCCCGCGCGGTTCTTTGTCCATCGACAGGATGACGATGTCCATTTCCTCGCCACCGATCTGGACACCGAGGCTGCCGCTATCTAGTGCGACCGCTCCTGGCGCAGACCAATTGCTGCCATTCCGGCAGGAAATGAATCCCCGTCCGTGGCCCACGCCCACGACCGCGGCGCCTTTTTTGAATCCCGGAATCACAGCGACGCAGTCGGCGCCGGCGAGCTGTTCCGCCCGAATGCCGTGCCCGGTGAGAGTAGCGATAGCCGCCGTGGCTTTTTCCAGCCGTGTCGTGGTCTCATCCGCGGCTGCCGCGCAAAATGCGGTCGCGACTGTTAGAAGCAAAACGCAATGTGTCTTTTGCATGAGTCTTGGTCCATCCCTGTGATCTAAACTTGAAAAACCGTCTTCCTTCGATAAGAGCTGTACCAAATGCGGTTTGTTGGGACTCACAGGCGTTAATTCGAAGCAGTTGATCCCAACAATACGCGGATCGGCGGCGTCTTTTCAGTGACGGATGATCGCAACGGCTAGTGATGTTGGTCGTCGGGGTGCTCGCAACGGGTGGTCCGAGGCAAATAACAATGTTGAGAATCGATAAGTTTTCGGATGGGCAAATTACCTCTCTCCGGCTCAGCGGCCGAATCGAATCCAAGCACCTGCCGGAATTGCGGGTTCAAATAGAAAGTTCCAAGCAGAAAACCATGCTGGACTTGCAAGAAGTGAAGCTCGTAGACCGCGCCACAGTGCAATTCCTCGGCTGTTGCGAGTCCAACGGCCTCGGTCTTCTGAATTGCCCTCTCTATGTTCGGGAGTGGATTCTCAGGGAGAAGCGTAGGGAGCTCGTTTGAGCCGCGCCGGTAGCGTCCTCCCCAGAGCAAGGGGATCCATTCGTCCCTTGGCCAGAACCTTGCCATGAGGGAAATGGTTCAGTTTCTCGCGCGGCATGGCTACTGGCTGCTGATGGCCGCGGTGCTCGGAAGGCAAGCCTGTTTGCCAATCCCTGCGAACTTGATTCTGGTCGCGTGTGGGGCGTTGGCGCGCTCCGGAGGATTTAACCTGCCTGGAGCCGTGGGCCTGGCAGTGCTGACCTTCTTGCTGGCCGATCTGGCATGGTACGTGACTGGCCGCCGGCTGGGGACAAGAACATTACACTTCCTCTGCGGTCTCTCCCAGAATCCAGAGTCTTGCGTCGATAAGGCAAGCGGTGATTTCGCCAGGCGTGGAGTCCGGACTCTCCTGGTGTCCAAGTTTGTCGTCGGGCTGGATGCCGTTGCCGCTCCCCTGGCCGGAGCGGGCGGTACACGCCTGATGCAATTCGTAGTTTTCGACGTCCTGGGTGCGGCAATCTGGTGCATAACATACGCTGGGCTCGGTTATGTCTTCAGCGATCAATTGGAGAGCGTTGCCGCGCATATCGCACGGCTGGGCGCCATCGTGGAACTCGCCGTTGCGGCAGGATGTAGTTACTACATCGTGCACAGAATCGTGCAGTGGCTACGCTTCGTGCGTCAGTTCAGGCTCGCACGGATCTCCCCAGAAGAGCTGAGACACAAATTGAATGCAGGCGAAGATATTCTGATGGTGGATCTGCAGGGCCGGCGGCACAATTCCGGCAAACCAATGGCGATCCCCGGTGCCGTTCGCATCAACCCCCGCAGGCTTGAGCAATACAAGGATGTAAAAATACCCAGCACTCAGGAAGTGGTGCTTTATTGTGCGTGCCCGGGTGAATTCACGAGCGCGCGCGTCGCGCTGGCGCTGCGGCAGAAGGGAGTCGAGAACGTCAGGCCGCTGGCCGGCGGCCTCCAGGCGTGGCGCGATCGCGGTTTCCCGGTGACCTCAGATGTGCGAATTCCCAGAAGCCCGGCCCCCAGAGGCGTCGACCCGTCGCCGGCAAACCACAAGTCTGAGGGATGACGATCTTTCGACAAATGCCGGCCCGCGCCTGCGGGTCTCCGTTTGTGGTCACCTTTTGCTTATGTTTTAGCCAATTCATGCTTTCCTGATTTGGCCACGCACCTGCCAACTAATTCGTGTGCAGCGTTCGGCGATTTGGAACCGGTTCTGTGCGTCGATTGCTCTCGCCGCGCTGTTCTTTCCGGCGACGGGCCACGCGGCCAGCCTCGATCCAACCACTTTGAAAGCATGGGATGAGTACGTCGACTTCGCTAGCAAGCAGGTGGAGCTGCGCCTCGGTGCGGGCAAAACTTTTCTGTGGGTGGATGAGACACCGGACCGGCTGGCGAGGGTTCGTGCAGGCGAAATTGCCGTCTCGCCCGTCGGGCAGCAGAATCCAAAGCGAGTACCGTTGGGGCTGATCCACGATTGGGTCGGAGCGGCCTTCATCGCCAACGTCACGCTGAGCGACGTACTGCACATCCTGCGCGACTACCCGCGATATAAGGACTTGTACCGCCCGGCTGTGATCGATTCCAGGGCCATCGCCACCGGCAAAGCAGCAGATCGGTTTTCGATGCTGCTCGTCAACAAATCATGGTTTATGAAAACGGCCTTCGACACTGAGTACGAATCTTGCTTCGTTCAGGTGGGCGAGGGGCGCGGATACAGCGTTTCCCATACGACGCGAGTCCAGGAAATAGACGACTACGGCGCTCCTGGCCAGCGCACGTTGAATGAAGGCGAGGGCAAAGGAATCATTTGGCGGCTGTTCAGCATCACCCGCTACGCGGAACGCGACGGTGGCGTCTACATCGAGCTGGAGGCCATTGGGCTGAGCCGCGATATTCCGCCCTCGCTTCACTGGCTGGTAGAACCGATCGTCCGCCGCATTTCGCGAGGATCGCTCTCCACATCTCTGCGACAAACCGAAGAGGCAGTACAGTCACAAGTCGAACTCGCTCGAGGCGAAGCAGCGAGCGCCGGCTTACGCGCCTCACACCTCTCTCAGTAAGTCAGGCCTCTATGCTTTCCATTGTCATTCCGATTCATAACGAAGAGCAGTCGGTTCTCGCTCTCTACGACCGCCTGACTGCAGTGCTGGAGTCCTTGCTTCAGCCCTATGAAATCATCTATGTTGACGACGCTTCAACGGACCGCAGCTTCGAGCTGCTTCAGAACCTTCTCGGGACGGATTCACGGCTCAAAGTCGTCCGCCTGCGACGAAATTTTGGCCAGACGGCGGCGCTCTCCGCCGGTTTCCACGAAGCCCAGGGGGGCGTAGTGATTTCCCTCGATGGAGATTTGCAGCATGATCCCTCCGACATCCCGGCCCTTCTGGCCAAGATCGAGGAGGGGTACGATATCGCGAGCGGCTGGCGGAAACATCGGGTGGATCATCCTCTGACGCGAAAACTTCCATCCCGCATTGCAAATTGGTGCATGGCCAAAGCTTCCGGAATGGACCTTCACGATTTCGGCACGACTTTCAAGGCCTACCGGGCGGCGATTTTGAAAGACATCAATCTGTACGGAGAGCTACATCGTTTCATCCCGGCTCTCGCCGGCTTATATGGCGCCCGTGTCGCGGAAGTTCCGATTCGCAATGTGCCGCGCGCAGCCGGCGAATCGCATTACGGTCTGAGCCGCACGTTCAACGTGTTGCTGGATATTCTGACCATTCGATTTCTAACGAAGTACTTCACTCGCCCGATGCACTTCTTCGGCCGGCTGGGCCTGCTGGGAACAACGCTTGGAACCGTGTTGCTGGGATGTCTCGCGGTTTACAAGCTGACGGGTCACCATCTTATGCTGCAGCACGGGCCCTTGTTGGTGGCTGGAGCGCTTTTGCTTCTGTTCGGGCTCCTCATGTTCTGCACCGGGCTGCTGAGCGAAATACTGATTCGCACATATTTTGAAAGCCAGGGGCGGCGGATTTACGCCGTGCGCGACATCCTGAATGGCAGTGCCCAGCCTGTCACCGTTAGAAGTGGAAACCCTGTTCCGGATGCAGCATCCAAGTGGGGAAAATAGGCAGACGTTGAGCAAATTCGACAGGATTGCTCCGGGAGTCTGGCACGATTGCTGCAGGAAGGAGCCAGCAAAACGATTGTTCATGCCGTCTTCTAAATCAGCCGAAAGGAGAGCCTAAAATGCCCTCGCTTGAGACGGGGTCTAACGAAAGTTCGCCTAGCTTCCGCTTGGACGTACCGTTGCACCAATTACTAACTCAACCTGCCACACGAACTGTCGTCGCTCCCGCTATTCAGCCGGTGCGCCTGCCCGATCCGGTATTTCCTCAGCACCCCGAGTTACTCGGAGACGACGGACTGGGCCCGCCGATGCCTCCACCGAAACGCCATTACAAAGCAGAACACATAACCCGCGCGTTGCGGGGCTGGGCGGTGCCATGGCTGAAATCCCGCGTGCTTTCAGGCGACTTTCACCCGATCATCGCCTACTTGTTCACGGAGTGGAAGTGTAACCTCGATTGCCATTATTGCTGGGCCTTCGACAATCGCGTCAAAGGGATGACCGAAGAGATTGCCAAGCGCTCCATCGACTGGCTTCATGACAGTGGCGCGGGCGTGCTTGCGCTCATGGGCGGTGAGCCGTTGCTGCGCCCGCAATTCGTCCACAAGGTCTGCTACTACGCGGCGAAGAAGGGCCTTTGGATTTATCTTCCGACCAACGCGCGCCTGCTGCGCCCGCAAGTGACGGACTGGCTGGCGGATGCTGGCGTCGCTACGTTCAACTTCGCCGTGGACGCCGTCGAGGAAAAGCCGGGGCTGCCGAAGGCGCTCGCGCCGGTGCGCTCCTATTTCGATTACCTGGTCAAGAAGCAGTACCAATACGGCTATAGCGTCTTCTTCAACATCAACATCACCCGTATGAATCTTGCCGATGTGATGGAGTTGACCGAGATCGCCCATGACGTAGGCATTGCCACCGACTACCACCTCAACGA